>Ga0207701_10000005_pt1 | contig 161163 bp, 142 predicted proteins | sample KBSSwiSSwithPhiX_FD_184294 | JGI IMG/M metagenome (GOLD analysis project Ga0207701, IMG submission 184294) | Switchgrass rhizosphere bulk soil microbial communities from Kellogg Biological Station, Michigan, USA, with PhiX - S5 (SPAdes) (version 2) | ecosystem: Environmental > Terrestrial >...
TAGCCCTACATGACATTTGCCGTTAAAGATGGCTATCGTTGCCGGCACCGCACCATTCGCTCTCACTGTAGCTTCTACATTCCTGGCGGTAGCTACATTTTCAGGATAGGGCATGCCATGTGAAATGATGGTAGACTCAAGGGCTACAATAGGCTTTGCGGCATTCAATGCTTCTTCTACTTCGGGATGTATCGCTAAAAAATTATTCATTTGCCGGATAAAATTTCGAAAGCAGCGAGAGTAATTTTATTTGATCAAGGTCTTTTGCGACGGCTCCTTTTACTTGCAAAACCTGCGAAGAAAGTGTGTGTGCCAGCTTTAAACAGTCTATATCTTCCATGCCCAGGTACTTTCCCGTTATATAGCCGGCTAAAGCAGCATCTCCGGCGCCGTTAGAATCAACCACTTCAACCGGAACCGCCGCTAACGTGATCACTCTATTATTGGAATATAATGTCGATCCCGCTTTGCCGTTATGCAACCAAATAAACCTGACCCCTCTTTGAAATAATTCATTCACCTGATCTTCCCTCGTGAATGCCTTTTCGGAACATATCGCCGGCAGTTCGTCTTCGTTCGGCGTAATTAAATACAATCCGTCAAGTTCTATCGTTTTCAATTTTAATGCTGGCGGAACAGCAACGGGCTCTATAATAAGGGGAACCCCTGCCTGTTTGCTAAAGGTAAGAAGCCATTGTAGTGTTCCTGCCGAAACATTTGTGTCAGCGATGATCCATGACGCCGTCTTTAATAAATCTTTGCGTTCCTCCAAATGTTCAGGAGCCAGGACTTGGGTAAGGTGGTTGGTTAAAAAACCCGTAAACAGCGTTCCATTCTTTTCAATTATGGCTGTGTATTTGCCGGAAGATCGATCAATGGTCAATGAAGCATCCAGGCTAACGCCTGCTTTGGTAGAAACTTCCTTTAGCCAAACTCCATCGCCATCATTCCCAAATACGCTGATCAATTCAACGGGAACATTAAGTAGCGCAAGTTGATGTGCAATATTGCGGCTAACTCCCCCTGCCGTTTTACTAACGCTCACAAAGTTGGTGGTGGCAGGTAATATTTCACCTTCCATATAAAACAATTCATCAACGAGTGAACCTCCTATACAAACAACTGGTCCGGGCATGTAACAAAAATAGATGTGATGGCTTATTCTTCCTTTCTTTTAACAATTAAGTACCAGTCATTATCCAAAGGCAAATAACCGTAGTCATAACAATAGGCATACGTTTTACCACTTTTGGTTGTATACGTATGAGTCAGGTACTTAAATTGAAATCCTAAACGCTGAAGCTTTTCTTTGTTGGCCTTTGCCGTTTCCTCAGTGTCCGGTAAAACTGATGCCAGTATTTTCCGGTTCTTTAGCAACGTATTGTTTATATTCCTTACATAGCTGCTGTAATTGCCTCTTGCCTTCTGTTGATTATTATAATTGTTTCTGCAGTTATCATCGCAAAATTTCTTGTCGATCCTTCCTTTTAAGGGTCTGCCGCAGGCTAAACACTTTCTTACATCACTGGGAATTAGGGCCATATTAATTCTTTATGAAAGTAAGTTACGGCAGTTTTATCCGTGTGCAAACGTTTTTACACGTTTAGCTTCGGGAATAAACGGTTAAAAACCGACTCAGGCCTTCATGGAAATACATCTTTGTTCCGTCAATCCGATGATGGGTTGGCTGAGATAACAAAATTTAAAACCGTCCCGAAAAATCGGGGCACAAAATTTAAAACTATGTACGCATTAAAGAACAAAGTGCAATTGATTGGCAACCTGGGTGGAAAACCAGAAGTAAAAGAAATGGAAAGCGGCAAGAAGTTGGCGACTTTTAACATTGCCACAAATGAAACCTATCGTAACGCGAAAGGCGACAAGATAACAGAAACACAGTGGCACCGCGCTGTAGCCTGGGGTAAGGTAGCCGAGATCGCTGAAAAGTACCTGGATAAAGGAAAAGAGGTAGCTATTGAAGGCAAACTCGTTAATCGCAGCTATAATGATAAGGATGGGAATAAGAAGTACATCACCGAAGTGCAGGTGAATGAGTTATTGTTGCTTGGAAGTAAAGTAGCGGCAGATTAATTGTTCAATGCCACAGACCCGGATTTAGCCCGAAGACCGTTTTCAGAAGGTTAGATCCGGGAGTCTGTGGCTTTTTTTCTTTTAAGGATAGAGCGACATATATAAAGGATGGATTTTGTCGCGGAAATACATTGCTAATTTAGTATTCTTTGACAGTATTGTACCTGAAGTCAAAGGTTCCGAAAAAGGAATCGCCGATGACCACATAGTCCAAAGCTTAATCTGCCCAATATTGCATCGATCGTCCTCTTCAGAGGAAAACCACGGGAATATCCTGTCTCATAAACAAATTCCTCCGTGTAAATCTGTATAATTCCCGGCAAAATCACCTGATAAAGCTTAATCTCGCCATAAATTGAATTGATTGTTAACTTCAGGAGAAATCATCGGAAAATGCGAGGCCCATATATTAATTCTTGCATGTAAATCTGTGTAATCTGTGGCAATCATTCCCGACATAAGCAATACCATGTTCAACCTGGCCGCTGATTTCGTCAATCAAACCGGCCGGAATATTTTTCTCACTGGAAAAGCGGGTACAGGCAAGACTACTTTTCTAAAGTATATCCGCGCAAACAGTCCAAAACAAATGGCAGTAGTGGCCCCAACCGGAGTTGCGGCTATCAATGCAGGTGGAGTTACTATTCATTCTTTTTTTCAAATACCATTTTCACCCTTTATTCCCGAATCAACCGAATTCGGTCTCAACAATGAGGTAGTCGACAAACAAAACCTCCTTGGCCGGCTGCGATTGACGAATGAAAAACGGAAGGCCATCCAGGAATTGGAATTATTGATTATCGATGAGGTCAGCATGGTTCGCTGTGATACCCTTGACGCGATCGACACTGTATTGCGACAGGTCCGTCAACGAAGACTTGAACAGTTTGGTGGAGTCCAGGTACTATTTATAGGCGATATGTTTCAATTGCCTCCCGTAGCTTCAGAAGCTGAGTGGCAGCTTTTATCCCAGTATTATGATAGCCCTTATTTCTTTGATAGTCGGGTCATACACGAAAGGGCGCCCGTTCATGTTGAGTTTACAAAAATCTACCGGCAGAGCGAAGAGCGATTGATCGACCTATTAAACCAGGTTCGCAATAACGAATTAAACGGTGAGGGTATTGCTACGCTCAGCAGCCGTTATATTCCTGGTTTCAAGGCCGACACCGACGATGGCTATATACTACTAACTACTCATAACAGGAAGGCCGATTCTATCAATAACGAACATCTGCAAAAAATAAGAGGACCGGAGTACAAACTGAAAGCGATCATTGAGGGAGATTTTCCCGAGAAAGCCTATCCGGCTGAAACCGGTTTGACCTTAAAGACGGGAGCGCAGGTGATGTTTCTTAAAAACGATACACCAGACCGGGGTAAGAGATATTACAATGGTAAGATCGGTGTGGTAACAAAAGTTGAAGAAGATAAGGTATTCGTGCAGTGTGGCAACGAGCCCTTCGAAATTGAAGTAGTCAGTGAAATATGGGAAAATATCAGATATACTGTCAATAAGAATACCCGCAAGCTCGAAGAAGAAAAACTGGGTTCTTTCACCCAATTTCCTTTACGGCTTGCGTGGGCCATAACTATTCATAAAAGCCAGGGTCTGACTTTTGAAAAAGCCATCATTGATGCTGAAGAAGCTTTTGCACCTGGACAGGTATATGTTGCTCTGAGTCGCTGTACCTGTTTAGATGGAATGATCCTTCAGAGTAAAATCCATTCGCGTACTCTCAGTATGGATAAAAGGATAGCTGCTTTCTGCGTAAGCAATTCGCTGTACGACGGACTACAGGCCCAACTGGCTGTGGAGAAAAAGGACTACCAATGTTCTATCCTTGTTTCATTATTTGATTTTAGCATATCAATTAAAAACTGCCGCGACATATGCAACTATGTTTTCAAACATCGGTCTTCATTCAATCTTCAAACGGAAGAATGGCTTGGATTGCTTCTACGGAATATTGAGGATATTCAAAAGGTGGCTGTCACTTTTCAATCGCGCTTAAAAGCAATGTTTGCAAACCACTCGGGGGAAGATGGGGCTATCCAACAAAGAATAAAAGCCGCCTCCGGATATTTTTTGGGTAGGATACAGGAGGTTTTGGATTACCTGCAAAAGTCTCCTGCTCTTACTGATAGTCGTCTGCACGCCAAAGAATATAACGACGCGATCCTTGAAATCTTTACTCAATTCGCACTAAAGAGACACTTATTACCAGTTATTGGCCAGGAGTTTTCATTGGAACAATATCATAACCGAAAACAAAATTTCCTATTGCCGCCTTTTAGAGCGAATGCCTACGATTCAGCAGCCGGACAGGACATAGCGATTTTGCACCCTGCATTGCACCGCGAGTTAAGGCTGCTTAGAGATAGCATCTGTGCCAAGAAGAACCTTCCTATTTATTATGTATTAACCGGGAAGACGCTCGCCGAATTGGCATGTTATCTTCCTCAAACATTAAGTGAACTGGAAGGAATAAACGGTTTTGGAAAAGCCAGGATAGATTCTTATGGCCAGCAATTCCTGGACATCATTACAAAATATAGCCGGGAGCAGGGCCTGGTTTCTCAAATGCAAAATAAGTTGCCAAAAAAGCAACGAAGGACCGGTGTCAAAAGCGCTCAGGGGAAATCGGATACTAAATCCGTTTCCTTTGACCTTTTTAGATCTGGTAAGTCTGTTGTTGAAATAGCCAATGAAAGGAAACTGACCAATGAGACCATTGAACGCCACCTGGCGTATTATGTAAGTCGCGGTGATATCCACATTGATAAACTGGTAAGCCCGCATAAGGTATTGCTCATCGAGCAAGCTATTAATAGCCATTCGGACAAGTCCATCGCACCAGTAAAAGCAAAGCTTGACAGTTCAATAAATTTTGGTGAAATACGCCTGGTCATTGCCTGGCATCAGTTTAAGAACAATCATCAGTGATTTAATCGAACCATCCCCATACTTCACATAATAGAGCTTCCGTTTAAGAGAGCCCGGTACGCATTAAGTTTTGACATGTCTTGGGTCATTGATAGGTATGGAATAGTAATTGAGGTTCTATTTTATTAACCGTCGTCATTAATTATTCACATTTATTGATATAAGATTTGTTAACTAAAACTTTATATATATCTTTTCATATCAAATAGAATATGATAACCAACATAAGCTCCGATTATCGCATCATTAGCGATCACTCTTTCGCCGCGGTAAGACAAAACATCGTCAATAATCAAAAAGCATTTTTCGCTCAGCGGGTTTATCAGCCAGGTGACCTTGTAATTGAGTTTTCTGCACGACAGGTTTTATCAGAACCGAATTATCTCACCGTGCAGGTAGATGTTGACAAACACATTTTGTTATACCCTGAACATCTGCAGTACATCAATCATAGCTGCGATCCGAATGTATTTTTTGATACGCATTCTATGAAAATAGTAGCATTGAAGCAAATTGCAGAGGGAAATGAGATGACCTTCTTTTATCCATCCACCGAGTGGCACATGGCCCAACCTTTCACTTGTTTTTGCGGAAGCAGCAAATGTCTTCGTGAAATAAGAGGAGCCGCGCATATCCCAGTCGAAATACTTAGTACCTACAAGCTTACCCGATTTATACAACAGCAACTTCATGAACGTTCGAATAAAGAAAAGCGAGCTTAAGCGCAAGGTTGCTAAAGTTGCCGCCGATCCCCTCCGGAAATTGAAGGTCTGGATACTCTTTCCATATCTTGAAACCGAAGACCCGAATCTTCAATATTACTACGATTTCTCTCAAAGCCACCAGGAATACAGCAAGGTCTTTAATGAACTGGGAGCCGACTGGGAATGGCAGCCAGTTACCATAAATAATTATAAGGAAATAATTGCCGCTTTAAAAAAGAAATCAGGCAAAAAAATCCCCTGTGTTCTAAACCTGTGTGACGGTGATGAGGTAAATGGAGCCCCTGGTGTGTCGGTTATTCATGAACTTGAAAAGAACCGCTTAATTTATACCGGCTCTAATGATCATTATTATACCATCACCACATCAAAGATCCCTATGAAAAAAGCTTTTGATGCCGCCGGGGTATCGACAGCCAAATGGGAGATCATTGACGGAAGTGAAGATTCAATTAAGGGAATTTGTAAAAGGCTGGGTGCTCCCCTGATCATCAAACCTGCCGTGTCCGGTGGAAGCATGGGCGTGTCTGTAAAAAATGTAGTTTATACTGAGACTGAGCTTATCGATAGAGTAAAAGAAATTAAAAAGGGCTATCGTGGTTGGAACCTTCTCTCTGATGGTTTATTCGTGGAACAATTTATCAGCGGCCCCGAATTCACTTCATTTATCGTGGGATCAAGCAATATCCCTGACAAATGTTTTGTTTATCCGCCTGTTGAACGCATTTTTCATGAATCGCTGCCGGAAGAGGAAAAGTTTCTGTCCTTTGACAGGCTTTGGGAAATTTATGAAGATGAGAAACCAATGCCGGGAAATGCCGACTTCTACGACTATCATCGGCCAGCTTCTAAATTGATAAAAGCACTGGAACGGCTTAGCCTGGATGCCTATATCGCTGTGGGTGGAACGGGCTATGGCAGGCTCGATATCAGGATGGATAAAACAACAGGCAAATTATACATGCTTGAGGTAAATGCTCAATGCGGACTAAGTGAAGACGAAGATTATACTTCAATCGGAGCTATACTCCGTTATTCGGGCGCCACGTTTTCTGATCTCGTCAGCAGAATTATCCACGATGCGTTTGCCAGGAGACACTTAACCCTTTAATCATCAATTATACACATGAAGGTTTGCGTACTTCAACCCGATTATTCCACTACGGGAGTTGATTATAAAAATTACGATCCTCCAAGAAATCTTTCAGCCTTATTGCCCGACGATGAAGTGGATCACGTCTTTTTGAATAAACTTACAACATACCGGCAGTTGAAAGAATTGAAGAAGAAGAATTATGACATCTTCATTAACCTCTGTGAAGGATATCTCGAGTGGGAAGTTCCGTCGATCGACGTTATCCATAGTTTTGATCTTCTCGATTTGCCACACACTGGTCCCACAGCTAAATTGTACGACCCCACCAAGGAGCTAATGAAATATGTCGCGCATAGTGAAGGTGTCAAAACTCCCCGGTATTTCATCATTGACAGGCCCGAAGACATAGAAAAAGTAGAAAATTTTCTATCCTTTCCTATGTTCATAAAACCGGCAAAAGCAGGTGACAGTCTTGGTATTGACGAAAACTCTGTATTATACAACAAGCATGATCTACTCAAAAAAGTAGTCCAGATTTATAATGAATATGGCCCCTTAATGGTTGAAGAGTACATTGACGGCCGGGAGTTTACTGTATTGGTGGCGGCCAATACCGATGGCAAAACATGCCGTGTCTTCAAACCGGTGGAATATGTATTCCCGGAAGGGAAATCCTTCAAAACATATTCTCTAAAAACTTCCGAACTGCATCCCGACTGCAACTTCCCCTGTAATGATCCGTCATTGGCAAAAGAATTAAGAACGGCCACTGAAAAAATCTTTACCGGGTTTAATGGCGTAGGCTATGCACGCCTCGATTTCAGAGTCAATGATAAAAACGAAATATTTTTCCTGGAGATCAACTTTACCTGTTCTGTTTTTTATACCGACGGCTATGAAGGATCTGCTGACTTTGTGTTAAAATTTGATGATGCCGGTCAAAAAGGATTCCTGGATCATATCATAGCAGAAGGAATAGCCCGTAACCGCAGAAAGAAAAAACCCTATGCGATGAAAGGAAACTCCATCGCCGGTTTTGGAATTTATTCAACCAGGAATATCAGGAAGGGCGATGTTGTTTTTTGGGGAGAAGAAAAAGCTCAGCGGATTGTGACCCGTCGCTTTGTAGAAAAAACCTGGACAGAAGAACAGAAACTAAATTTCCGCCGGTATGCGTATGCCATCAGCGATGAGGTTTTCGTATTGTGGGATGAAGACCCTTCGGAATGGGCGCCTCAAAATCATAGCTGTGACGCCAATACAGGGTTGGATGGATTAAATGTTGTCGCACTTCGTAACATTTCAAGAAATGAAGAGCTGACATTAGACTATTCCCAATTCCTGGATGAAAATATGGAACCATTCCAGTGTAAGTGTGGCTCGCCAAATTGCCGCGGCTTAATCAGGGGGGTTCTGAACAATTCAGTCAATAGCCGGGAACAGAAGTTTTTTGAATTAAAAAATCATCGTTAATCGTCCCAATACATTTAAGAAGCTGTCCAAAAACCAGTTTGATTGTCATATTGAGTTTGCCGGGCCTTCGGCAAGCGCAGGCTGAAAATAGGTTTTGGACAGCGTCTTTGTTTATGGTAATCCACTATTCACTTGTTACGCGAAAAGTTATTGGTTGCTTCCGATACGATTTTACCGGGTAGCCGTTTTGTATTCCTGGCTCCCATTTAGTGGCCTTTCTCAAAACTCTGACCGCTTCTTGTTCTAATCCATAACCATGTTTTGTCAACGGTTCAATATCACTAATACTTCCATCAATGTCCACCACAAATTGTACAAGCACCGTATAAGATCCTTCAGGAGCGCCGTTTTCAATGGGTACCTCCGCGTTCAAATTCCGCAATAAAAATTTCTCCCAATTACCATCAAACCTGGCTGGTATTTCTACAATCATATATGGCACATCATTCTCTATTACTCGTTCTTCGATTATATTCTTGTGGTCATCTAAATGTTCAGTTGTTATTGTTCCGTCATAAGCCGCGCCATCATTCCTTTCCGCGGCAATTCTCGAGCTATCAAGATCTTCCCGCGTGGGGAGCGGCGGATCAGCCATACTATCATCAACAATTTGAGGCGGTGTATAAATGTCGCTGCGTATTTGAGGAGGTTCCGTTTGCCTTGGAGGTTCGGGCAATGGTTCCGGTAACTTTTCAGCTGGCTTAATGTCTTCAAGCGTCAATTCCCGAATTACAAAAGAGGATTTTTCTTTTGGCTTAAACTTGTTGGCCAGGACTGCCCCGGTAAATACAATGAGTATAAACATCCCGGTAAACACGAGAGCTTTTGTGATCCTGGAATGATACTTCTTACGAAGCTCATAAGCTCCGTAATCTTTGTTCCTGTTATCAAAGACAAGGTCCAATAGATCGGCGGAGAGAATTTTGTTGGTATCCATGGTTAAACGTTTTAGTTAACCATGAGATATCCCGGAATTTGCAATTCCACAAAACTTTATTTTTTCAAAATGCGTATGGAATTAACGCGGCAATGCATCGGGTGAACCTTCAAAACAATAATAACTATATGCTTAACGACCCATGTATACCATTAAGATTTGGATATCGCTTGGGTTAATTCCGGAGATGCGACTTGCCTGTCCCAACGTACGCGGTTGAATACGACTCAGCTTTTCCCTTGCTTCATTACCCAGTGAAAGAATTTTTTTATACTCAAATGACGCCGGGATTTCGAGATCTTCCAATTGACTCATTCTATTCACCAGTTCTTTTTCTTTTTCAATATAGACATCGTACTTTACCTGTATTGATGCCTGCTCCATATCTTCACGTTTAAATCCGTGCAATTTCTCTTGCATCGTTGGTATCGCTGATGTCATGGCATGCAGATCAATTGAAGGTCGCAACAAAATTTTTTCTGCCTTCTGCTTTTCAGAAATCATAGCGGTATCTATGCTTTCGAAAAAAGCATTTGCTTCTTCTGGTTCGATACTCGTTTCTTTAAGAATTGACCTAATTTTTCGCACATCCTGTCTTTTCTTGCTCACCCGTTCCATTCTTTGCTCCGAGGCCAGGCCAAGTTTGTAGCTAATTTCCGTTAGCCTCAGATCAGCATTATCCTGGCGAAGCAGTGTTCTGAACTCAGCCCTGGAGGTAAACATACGGTAGGGCTCCTCGGTACCCTTGCTCACCAGGTCGTCTATTAAAACTCCAATATATGCCTCACTTCTCTTAAGAATAAATGCGCTCAGGTTCCGGATCTTCCGGTGGGCATTAATACCCGCCATTAACCCCTGACAGGCAGCTTCTTCATACCCAGTTGTTCCATTTATCTGCCCGGCAAAGAACAAGTTAGGTATATGTTTAGTTTCTAATGTGTAAGTAAGTTGAGTAGGGGGGAAATAATCATACTCAATCGCATATCCGGGGCGGAAGATTCTTACCTTTTCAAATCCAGGCACTCTACGAAGAGCGTCGTATTGCACTTCGTCGGGCAAGGAAGTTGAAAAGCCATTCACATATATTTCAACAGTATTCCATCCTTCAGGCTCAATAAAGAGCTGGTGACGATCTCTTTCCGAAAACCGGTTTATTTTGTCTTCAATACTAGGGCAATACCTTGGTCCGACCCCATCTATTCGACCGGCGAACATGGGGCTGCGATCGAAGCCCGTTCTTAATATGTCGTGAACGGTCTGGTTGGTATATGTAATCCAACAACTTCTTTGTTTCGGCGGCTTTTTGGTGTCCAGGTAAGAAAAGCCCGTTATTTCTTCATCCCCGGGCTGTTCCTCCATTTTTGAATAGTCAATACTTCGCCCGTCTACTCTCGGTGGAGTTCCTGTCTTTAAGCGGTCGCTTTCAAAGCCTAACGAAACCAATTGTTCGGTTAGTCCGGTTGCTGCCTTTTCAGATGCACGGCCTCCCCCAAAATTCTTTTCGCCGATGTGGATGATGCCATTCAGGAAGGTTCCATTAGTAAGTACAACAGCCTTTGAAATGATTTCATGCCCGAGACCAGTTACAACTCCGCAAACTTTCCCTTCCTTTATAACCAAGCCCTTCACCATATCCTGGTAAAAGTCCACATTGGGTGTTTGTTCCAGCATTTCTCTCCACGTGGAGGCAAATAACATCCTGTCGCTCTGCGCCCTTGGACTCCACATCGCTGGCCCTTTCGAGCGGTTCAACATTCTAAACTGAATCATTGAACGATCAGTGACGATTCCGGAATAGCCCCCCATCGCATCTATTTCGCGGACAATCTGTCCTTTAGCAATTCCACCCATGGCAGGATTGCAGCTCATTTGGGCAATTGTCTGCATGTTCATGGTTATCAAGAGAACTTTAGAACCAAGATTTGCTGCCGCGGCAGCAGCCTCACAACCAGCGTGGCCAGCGCCAACTACAATTATGTCATATTGAGGAAACATCGGCCTGCAAAGGTAGCGAGTTCAGCCTTCAGTTTTAGATCATAAAACGTTGCACGTGGAACTGGGTCGTGATTTCTAAAAAAGTGTGCCACGTGGAACATTTTAAAGGTATGAAGCAAGATAATAGTCTTCCAGAGCAGTCATTCGTTTCTTTTGACCGTTGGTCTTGTCCCGATAACCGCATAAATGTAGAACTCCGTGTATTATGACCCGGTGCAGTTCCTTTTTTAACGAAACCCCAAACAACATCGCGTTGTCTTTAACACGGTCGATGCTAATATAAATCTCACCGCTCACAGGCTCAGTTTTCCCGGAAAGGTCAAATGTTACGATGTCTGTAAAGTAATCGTGGCGCAGGTACCTCTTATTAATTGAGCGCAAATATTCGTCCGAACAAAAAATAAAATTGACCCCGCCCAGCTTTTTCTGCTCCTTTGTGAAAATACTGGTAAGAAATTTCTTCAACGCTCTTCGTTTTCCCAGTGTTACCTTCTTATCAAAAAAGAAATAAATCTTTGATTTTCTTGAGACTGTCATTATTTCAAAATTCGTAAACAATACATACAATACAATGTTAGTTTTGCTTATACCAGAGATGAATAAAAAATTATCAGAGCTAAAACCGGGGCAGCGAGCCATCATTAAAAAATTCGGCAACCATGAGATATACCTTAAGCTCATGGAGATGGGTTGTTTGCCCGGTGAATCCATTTCAATGGAACAAGTGGCGCCTTTGGGGGACCCGGTCTCTGTCCATGTTGCCGGCTACACATTAAGTCTTCGCCTGGACGAGGCGGAACATATCATCGTCGATATAATTAATTGATTGTCAATATTTTAAATGAACATTGGACTCTACTTTGGATCATTCAATCCGGTTCATTGCGGGCACCTGATTATTGCAAACCATATTCTCAACGAATCCAGCCTAACAAAAATCTGGTTCATAGTTTCACCCCAAAATCCGTTTAAACAGGGCGGATCGCTATTAAATGAATACGACCGTCTTCACCTTTTAAAGCTTGCGACTGAAGATGATCCAAGGATCAAGATTTCCGATATAGAATTTACACTCCCCCGCCCATCTTTCACAAGCACTACCCTGTCCCACCTCCAGGAAAAACATCCTGACGCCCAGTTTTCAATAATCATGGGAAGCGATAGTTTTCAAAATCTTCATAAATGGCACAACTATGAATATATAGTAAAGAATTACCCGATTTTCGTGTACCGGCGAATGGGTTTCGAAGTTGAAAATCACACCCGCTCCCAACTCAATCTCGTGGACGCACCCCTGTTGCAAATCTCGGCCACCCAAGTAAGGCAATTAATCAAAGCCGGCAAATCCATCCGGTATTTGGTGCCCGATAAAGTGAGGGACGAGATAGAAAAATACAATTATTATAAATAAGGCAACTCCTTATATTCTAAAAAGATAAATATGATTGATTTATGATATCAATAAGGGCTGACTCGCTATTATTTTTAATTCTGCAATTTTGTTGCAGATATGCCCATTAAACCGTTTATTCGCGAATAAAATAAACAGTTTTTAAATCAAAATTTTAGCTTACAGTGAGAAAGAAAATTCAGTTGATTTTGTCCGGCATTTTGCTGTTAGGTTTACTTTCATGTTCAAAAGACAAAGACGAAAACAAAACAAAGTCCCAGCTGTTAACTGCTCATACGTGGGTATATAACGAATATTTTAGCAACTATGGTTCAGCTAGTCCCACACTTCTATATAAAAAAGGTGCAAGCAATAATCCACTCGATCTTAGCAATGATGTCATAACCTTTAAGGCGGACGGAACTTTTTCCAGGATTGATTACATGGGACAACCTCAGACCGGAACATGGCAATTGGTGAGCAATGAAACTCAATTGTCAACAACTGAAGGCGGTGTAACTCATACCTCCAACATCATCTTATTGAATGGAAATTCGTTTAATTGGCATGACGTACCATTTGAAAACTATGCCGAAATGATCCCTAAATAAGCAAAGAAATAAATATTAGGCCTGCCCGTTACCCCGTAGGCTTCAGAACCCCAAAAACGTACCGTAGGTTCGGGGAATGAATGTCCGTCTCCACTCTGACATGACTCAAAGGTATCAAAGCCATGGCTGTTTACAATTTCAACCGCTGGAAGAATACGGGTGTCTATGCATTCTGTAAAATCAATCTTCGCCCATTTCATATATCGTTCCCATAAATAAAGTACTTCTAAAAAAAATATCCCAGCATAAGACAGCCTGCAACAATCACGGGTGAAGGAAGCCGGGTGTAACAAAGTAATATAAACGTGAAGAGTATTACCCCGATGTTGATCGCGCTGATCGTTTTCGCCTCAATCAGCGAAATATCCTTCATGATAAAAAATGTCGAAGCGATCATAATACCTATTACAGCGGCATTAATTCCTTCAAGCGATCGATAGACAGCGGCGTATTTTTTTAAATTATTCCAGATTGGAAAAAAGAATAGTACTAAAAGTGCGCTCGGAAGGAAGATCGCAATCATTCCAATTGTGCATCCGACAAATTGCATGGTATTTCCCATATCTTTCAACGCCATCCCGCCCGTGAACGACGCAATTGAAAAAACGGGACCTGGTACGGCCCTGACAATTCCCATCCCGGTATACATATCTTCTTTTTCAATCTGCACAACATTGGGATCTTTTTCTTTGATGGCATCAGGTCGTACACAAAATTGCTCATACATAAGAGGCATCAACACCTGGCCTCCGCCAAATACAAGACTGCCCATGCGGTAAGTATTCTCAAAGAGATTAATCGGTTTTCGATTAGGCCAATGATCTTTCCTGGCAACTTCACTGACAATACCTGCGGTAATAAAAATGATTCCAAACAGCCAGAAGTTCCACCATTTTATTTTTGAAGGCTTTCTTTCAACCTGGGGAATACGTTTCTTACTTAAGTTGGTTGCAAAACCACCGAGCACAATAACCAGTGGAAAAATTACCGGCAGCTTGAAAAAAAAATAGGTAATAGTTGTGCTCACGATCATGATGATCCAGGTAATTGTATTGCGCACAGCATACGGGAATGCCGTATAACATGCAAATAAAAGAAAGCCGGCGGCCATGGGTGCGATAAACTTAAAAATATCAGTATCCAGGGCTTTTTTGTCGATGTAATGCAACAAATAAGAAAGGGCGCCCATCAAGAAACTAGCAGGCAGTATCCAGATTATAAGCGTTAAAACTGCAAGTGGCACCCCACCCCGCTTGTAACCAACAAGCGTGAGAGTTTGGGTAGATGAAGCGCCGGGCAGCAACTGGCAAAATGCATTATACTCCATCAACTCCTCCTCAGTTACATATGGTGTTTGCTTTACAAAGGTTTTCATCATCATGGCAATATGACCCTGTGGGCCACCAAAAGCAGTGACACTATGCAACAGCACAGCCTTCAAAAAGGAAAGATGACGAAACAGCATTAGTGCCTAATCGTAAAATAAATGATGAATTGAGCTTGTTCAATATGATAATGAGTCCTGCTATTTGAAGTTAAACGTTTCAAAACATTTTATGGTAAATTCATGAAAATTTTTCTAATGCTTAGATTGGCGCCCACTGTTCTCCTTTTTTTCTGTTTCGAAGCGGTTGGACAATTAAAACAGCGGCTTAATACGGCCATCGAAAAAATAGAACCGAAATGTATTGAATGGCGAAGGCATATTCACCAATATCCGGAACTTGGGAACAGGGAAATAAACACGGCTAAATTTATAGCGGACCACTTGAGAAGACTGGGGCTTGAAGTGAATGAAAACATTGCAAAGACAGGAGTTGTGGGAATTCTAAGAGGCGCAAAACCGGGTCCCTGTGTAGCGTTGCGAGCCGATATGGATGGGTTACCCTTAATAGAAAGAGTAAATCTTCCATTTGCGTCAAAAGAAAAGACAATTTATAACAATGAAGAAGTGGGTGTGATGCACGCCTGTGGTCATGATGCTCATGTAGCCATCCTGATGAGTGTTGCAGAAATCCTCTCCGGAATAAAATCTGAATTGAAAGGCACAGTAAAATTTATTTTTCAACCCGCAGAAGAAGGTCCTCCTGACGGCGAAGCAGGCGGAGCGCCGCTGATGGTGAAAGAGGGCGTCATGGAGAATCCCAAAGTTGATGTCATTTTTGGATTACACATTCAATCCAGGGTAGAAGCCGGAACTATTGAATACAAACCTGGCGCTTTCATGGCGGCTACTGATTTTTTTTCAATAAATGTAAAAGGCAAAGCGAGCCACGCATCACAACCATGGCTTGGAATAGATCCCATTTCAATTTCTGCACAGATCATCAATAGCCTTCAAACGATAGTAAGCCGGCAGTCCGAATTGACAAAGGCTCCAGTGGTAATTAGCATTGGAAAAATTCAGGGCGGCGTAAGAAATAATATTATTTCGGAGAACTGCACAATGCTCGGAACAATCCGCACACTGGATACTGCAATGAGAACTTCTGTACTCCAAAAGCTGAGACTTACCGTCGCAAAGATTGCAGAGGCCTCGGGAGCACAAACGGATGTGGTAATTAATGAAAGAACATTAGTCAACTATAATGACCCGGACCTGGTCAAAAAAATGCTGCCGTCGCTCCAGGCAGCTATTGGAGCTGCTAACGTAAAAGAAAGAGAATGGGTTACGGGTGGCGAAGACTTTTCATACTTTGGCACAAAAGCTCCATCCTTTTTCTTCTACCTTGGTGGAATGCCCAAAGGTTCTGACCCCGAAAAAGCGCCTCCACATCATACACCCGATTTTTATATTGACGAAGCGGGAATGAAGACGGGAGTCCAGGCATTTTGCCAGCTTGTGACCGACTATTTAGGCATGAAATAGTTTATAACAGCCATCCTCAATGAATTCATTGTTCAAAAGATATTTGGTAATAATCCCCCGATTGGTATACATCCTGTTTTTATCGGACCCGATAGAAGCCTTTTCGCAGACAGATAAAAAACTTCAATCCCTGCTGGAAGAAAGAATCCACGGCTTCAATGGCAACATTGGCATTTATGTAAAAAATCTAAAGACCGGGAAAACTACTGCGATCAATGGTGATACAATATTTCCTACTGCCAGCATTGTCAAAGTGCCTATCCTTGTTGGCGTAATGGATAAGATCCAAAGAGGTGAACTCGATTATAACCAGGAATTGATTTACAAAGATTCATTGCTGTATGAAGGAGTAGATATCCTTGGCTCATTTAGGAGTGATGAAAAAATTGTACTGAAGAAGATCATTATGCTCATGCTGACCACCAGTGATAATACGGCAAGTCTTTGGCTTCAAAGCCTGGCAGGAACGGGAACAAGGATCAATGCCTTGCTGGACAGCGCAGGCTTAAAAATTACACGTATAAATTCGAGAACGCCGGGTCGTGAATCGAACCGGTCAATTTACGGCTGGGGACAAACAACGCCAAAAGAAATGGGAATATTGCTGGAAATGATTTACAAAGATCAAATCATTTCTGTTGAAGCATGTGAACGAATGCAACGTTGTCTCGGGAGAAATTTTTGGGACGAAAATGAAGCCATTTCACAAGTGCCTCCTTATATAGAAGTCTTCAGCAAAAATGGTTGCGTTGATTCGGTACGCAGTGAAGTGTTGTTGGTAAACGCACCCCATAATCCTTACATCTTTTGCATTTTCACTAAAAACAACAAAGACACCCGCTGGACTCATGATAACGAAGCATGGGCATTGGCGAGAATAATTTCAAAGGAGCTTTGGGACTATTTTGAGCCAAAAGATAAATGGCGATCAGCATCCAGATAGAATTTGCAAACTCAATCTTTCAATAGTTGGTACGCAATCAGGCTAATAATGTATGCCAACCCGGTCATATAAATTAACTGTATTATTGGCCATTTCCAGCTCCGGGTCTCCCTCCTTACAACGGCAAGCGTACTCATGCACTGCATTGCAAATGCATAAAACAACATTAATGATACCCCGGAGGCCAGCGAGTAAACAGGCCTGCCATCCGGCCGAACTGCAGCTTTCATTTTCTCTTTCAGCGGCCCCCGGTTGGTTTCGTCACCTACACTGTACAATGTAGCCATCGTACCAACAAAAACTTCGCGTGCTGCAAAAGAGGTTATAATCGCTATACCAATTCGCCAATCGTAGCCAAGCGGCTCAATTGCCGGTTCAATAGCTTTCCCGATTATACCAACATAAGAATTTACAAGCTTTGTATTGGCGTATTCGTTTTTTGCCTTAATAGTATCAGCATTGGGAGCCGCGAGTTTCTGCTCGTAAATTGCCGCGGCTTCCTGCATCTTTTTTTTGGGTCCATATGAGCTCAATGCCCAAAGAATAAGACTGATAATCATTATTACCTTTCCCGCATCAACGACAAAAATCTTTGCTTTGCTCCACATCGTTTGCCAGACGTTTTTCCATCGTGGCGAACGGTACACGGGAAGCTCAAGAATAAAAAAACTTCTTTCCTGGATCTTAATAAACCATTTGGCCACGTACGAAATGATGAGCGCCATAATAAACCCCACGAAATATAATGCGAGCATTACCAGTCCCTGCAAACCTATAAATCCCAAAAAGTATTTATTGGGCACAACAAGACCAATCAAAATCGTGTAAACAGGCAATCTTGCCGAGCAGCTCATGAGCGGCGTAATCAAAATCGTAAGTAATCTTTCCTTCCTGTTTTCAATGCTGCGTGCGCTCATTACAGCCGGTATCGCGCAGGCAAAACCGCTGATCATAGGCATAACGCTTTTACCATTTAGTCCTACGCTTCGCATTAAACGGTCCGTGAGAAAACTTATTCGCGCCATATAACCTGTGTCTTCCAGGATAGTGATCAATGCAAAAAGGACCGCAATTTGTGGAACAAACATTAAAATACCACCAAGGCCAGCTATTATTCCATTAGTGAGAAGGTCGGATAAAATACCTGAAGGCAAAACCGATATCAGCCATCCGCTCAACGATGCAAATCCTTTATCAATCCAGTCCATGGGATAACTTGCCAATAAAAACACACTTTGAAACAAAAGAAAGAGAACAGCTAATAATATCAAATAACCCCACCGCCGATGTAACAGCACATTATCCAGTCTATCGGTAAACAATGATTTCTGCAGCGGATCGGGTTCGGTTACGGCCTGGTGCATAATGTGCCTGATTCGCCCATATCGAAGAAGTATTTCCTCCGCCTGTGTTTTGGAATGATTGAATTTATTGTTTTGTTCAATGTTTTCAATTCTTTCCTGCATTGCATCGGCAAGTTTGAACGACTCGTGATGCATCAGGTAGTGAACCGCCGTATAATCGCTGAGCCCGGGCATCTCCTTTTTAACGTCCTCGATGGCTTCAGACGCCAATGACCTGATGTCAATAAAATCGTTTACCGGTACTTTATACAACCCTTCGGCGGTGTGATCTATTGCTTTCTTTAATTGAGAAACACCTTTTTTCTTTCGTGGGTTGACGGCAACCACCGGCACACCCAATTCCCGTTCTAATTCGGAGATGTCAATGCTGATGCCTTTTTTATGAGCGATATCAAGCATTGTCAGGGCTACAATAACCGGCGTTTTGAGGTCGATTAGCTGCGTGCAAAAAAGAAGGTTTCGCTTGAGATTACTGGCATCAGCCACAGCAATGACGATATCAGCTTTTATATCCGAATCCTGTTTCAACAATACTTTATAACTAACCCATTCATCAAGCCGGCGGGGATATAAACTATAGGAGCCGGGAAGATCAATGATCTCTGCATCGCCGGATAAAAGCTGCGAGGAGCCGGTTTTCTTTTCGACTGTAACTCCCGGAAAATTGCCAACTTTTTGATTCATGCCGGTAAGGCAATTGAACAATGAACTCTTTCCACTATTGGGATTTCCAACGAGCGCGATATGTAGCTTTCTTTTTCTCAAGTTCGAGGGTTGCAAAAATATACACCGGCAGCAAGATTGATTTACGAATTACGATTTTATGACAAACAAAGCTGTTAAAAGTTCTGAGGCAGGCAAATTTCAGAATGTTTCCCCCTGAAAGCCAATTCATCCCTATTACCTTTGCGGTATAACGGTCCCTTATGTTAAGGTTAAACGCCATACTTCTCCTCATATTTTTATTCACTCTTCCCTGTTTATCACAAAAGCTTAAAAAAGCTGATAAAATTTCCCGTGACAACCTCGAAGCCCATGTGAGGTACCTTGCTGATGACCGACTCGAAGGAAGAAGAGCAGGCTCTCCCGGCGAAAAACTGGCAATGGAATACATCAGCGATAAATTTAAAAGTGCTGGTCTTTTACCAAAGGGAAATGACGGTTACTACCAGGAATTTGAAATCAACGAGGGCTTGCAGATCAACGATGGAACGACGTTTTCAATCAACGATGTAACCCTTGAGGCCGGTAAAGATTATTTTCCATTTCCCTATAGCGCCAGGAAATCGATTGAGGCTTCGCCCGCTATTGCCATCCAGGAAGCAGATATGCCGTGGTTCGTTGACCTGGAAGATATTTTAGATGAAAACAAACAGAATCCTCATTTTGATCTCAATGATTACATCAAAAAGAATGCTCAGAAAGCTTATGACAGGGCTGCCACTGCCGTGGTTATTTATAATACATCGGCGGATGCCGACAACCTGTCTTTTAATCCAAAAGACAGGTCTGAGACATTGCCTTTGCCCGTTATTTATGTCAACAAAGACGCCGCCACTAAATACTTCAGCGACGCCACAGCCACACTCAACATTAAACTTAAAGTAGACATCGGTGAGAAAAAAAGAGAAGGACATAACGTGGTTGGCTACATTGACAATGGCGCGCCAACAACAGTTGTTCTTGGTGCACATTTCGATCACCTCGGTTACGGTGAAGATGGTAATTCCATGCTACGAACTGGTGAGAAACTCATTCATAACGGAGCAGATGACAATGCCAGCGGTACCGCTGCATTAATTGAATTGGCCCGGATACTCAAAACGTCCAAATCTAAAAACAACAATTACCTCTTCATTGCATTTTCGGGTGAAGAGCTGGGCCTGTATGGTTCAAAGTATTTCACAGAACACCCTACTGTAGCCCTGGCAACAATCAACTACATGATCAACATGGATATGGTTGGCAGGTTAAATGATAGTACAAAATCGCTGGCTGTTGGCGGCTTTGGAACTTCGCCTGCCTGGGCTACTGTCATCAAACCAAATGAAAAAAAATTACCTTTTGTCATAAAGATCGACTCAAGTGGTAGCGGACCAAGCGATCATACTTCTTTTTATCGAAAAGATATTCCCGTATTGTTTTTCTTCACAGGTCAGCATAAAGACTACCATCGTCCAACCGACGATGCCGAAAGAATCAACTATGATGGCGAACTGCTCATCGTAAATTATATAAACAATCTGATCGGCAGCCTGAACAAGCAAAACCAGAGACTTGCATTTTTGAAGACGAGGGAATCGCAGCTTTCAATGGCTCCGTTTAAAGTGACACTGGGCATTATGCCAGACTACACATTCAGCGGGTCGGGAGTACGGGCCGACGGCGTTACAGAAGGCCGACCGGCGTCAAAAGCAGGCCTGAAAGCAGGCGACGTCATTGTTAAACTTGGCGAGACGGTTGTAACATCTATGGAATCTTATATGCAGGCTCTTAACAGGCTGAATAAAGGTGAAAAGACAAAAGTTGTTTATAAAAGAGGTGAGGAAACAATAGAATCGGATATCCAGTTTTAAAAAGTATTTAGAAATCGTGCCAGAGCGAACGTTTAAACTATCAATCAATAATCACGACCTTGCTGAAGCTTTTTTCAGCGACACGAGACTGCTTGGGATCATGGCCCCGATAAAGAATTATCAATTTTGCTGGCAGCTAAACAACCTGCTCAACATTGATTTTCGCATTAATCATGAGCTCGAGATACAATTGAAGAAAAAGAAACGTGATTACTATTTTTCCGTTTCCGGGTATCATGAGCCTTCGGGTTCATTATCCCATTATTTGTATAATAACAAAAACGAGGGAGAATACCTGTTGCCTGAGCTGAAACACCTGGACTTCCTGTGGTTAATGAAAGATGATTGGGTTGCCGACGATGACCTATCACATATCATCAGTGTAGTTCGCAGCATTGCCGGCGTACAATTAGTTATCGAACTTACTCCCGAAAAAATTAGTCACAAGGAGCACCTTGTTTTTTAGGAACTTTTTTAATACTTATAAACGAAGCAGTATGTGGGAAGAAACCAACAATAAACTTTATAAAAAATTTCAGTTCTCCGATTTCAGCGAAGCATTTGCATTTATGACCCGGGTAGCCCTGGAAGCCGAAAAGATGAATCATCACCCGGAGTGGAAGAATGTATGGAATACCGTAGAATTTTGGCTTTCCACGCATGATGCAGGAGATATTGTTACAGATAAAGACAGAAAGCTGTCGGTTAAAATTGACGCACTTGTTGCTCACTAACACTTTCTATTCCCTTTAGATTAGTCTATGAACGTAGAAATCACCAGCAAGTTGCCGAGGGTAGGCACCACTATTTTCACAGTGATGAGCGCTTTGGCCAGCCAGCACAATGCCATTAACCTTGGGCAGGGTTATCCTGACTTCCAAATGAATGAAGAGCTCATAGCCCTGGTAAATGAAGCAATGGAAAAAGGGTTTAATCAATATGTTCCCATGCAGGGCTATTTGCCACTCCGGGAATCGATAGCCGAAAAAGTTCATTCATTATACAATGCGGTTGTGGATCCTGGTTCTCAAATTACAATCACACCCGGCGGTACCTACGCTATATATACTGCACTCACGACAGTGCTGCAACCCGGCGATGAAGTGATCATCTTTGAGCCGGCTTATGACAGCTATCTTCCGAATGTCGAAATCAATGGAGCCATACCGGTATTGATAAACCTGCAATTCCCGGAGTACAGGATCAACTGGGAAGAAGTAAAGAAAAAGATATCTCCGAGAACCCGGGTAATCATGCTGAACAGTCCGCACAATCCAACTGGTGCTGTTCTGACTGAGGAAGATATTTCGCAGTTAAGATCCATTGTTAACGACACCAGAATTCTTATCGTTAGCGATGAAGTATATGAACACCTGATCTTTGACGGGATGCAGCATTTAAGCATGCTACGCCACCCGGATCTGATGGAAAGAAGTTTTGTATGTTTTTCTTTTGGCAAAGTGTATAACTGTACAGGATGGAAATTGGGTTATTGTATTTCATCTTCCCCGCTGATGAATGAATTCAGGAAGGTCCATCAATTCAATTGTTTTTCCTGCCACTCTCCTTCGCAGGTAGCTTTATCTATCTTTTTAAAAAGAAAAGACTCTTATCTGGCCATATCAGGCTTCATGCAGGAGAAAAGAGATCTTTTTCAAAACCTGATGCAACAGACAAAGTTTACCCCGCTGCCAAGTCATGGGAGCTATTTTCAATGTTACACTTATGAAAAATTCAGTGACGAGTCTGATTTTGCCCTTTCAACACGGATAACGAAAGAATACGGCGTGGCTTCAATCCCGGTCTCTGTTTTTTATAAGGATGGAACAGACAATAAAGTGATCCGGTTTTGCTTTGCAAAAAAGAATGAAACGCTTGAAATGGCAGTAGAGAGATTGACCAAACTCTAAAACTTCACGATTTTTTACGAAGAGATGGGTGGGAAGTTTATTCAATTAATTACGCGTTCTCGACGTATTGTTTTTCCCTTGATGCACCATGTAGTATCTGGATATCGGCGGTCGATTGTGACTTTTCATAATCGACATAATACATATCCAGGTCGCCGAGATTTTTTGCATAGATTTTTCCCCTGTAGCTGCAGACAAACCATTCCTTAATGATTTCATGGGTGTCGGCAGATATGTTTACCCTGCCGGGTGTGCCATTACTCTCCATACGGCTCGCTACATTCACAGCGTTCCCCCAAATGTCATAAGCATATTTTTTCTTGCCTACAACACCGGCCACCACCGGACCAATATGCACCCCGATCCGTACATGCCATGCCTGCATGCCCTTTTCGGCACGGCGGATATTGTGTCGCTCCATGAATTCCTGTATCTCCAATGCAGCTTTAATGATCTTATACGCATGCCCCGGATTTGGAGAAGGAATGTTACCGGCACACATATAGGCATCACCAATGGTTTTTATCTTTTCAAGATTATATTTTTCTATGATGGCATCAAAAGCGAGGAAACATTCATTCAGCTGTTCCACCAACGCACTGGGAGATAATTTATCGGCAATGGATGTGAACCCCTGGAAGTCGGTAAACAAAACTGATACTTCTTCATAAGATCGCGGCTTTGACTCTCCACTTGTTTGCAATTCAGACGCGACCTCCTTCGGTAAAATATTCAATAGTAAATGCTCAATTTCGTTCTTCTGCCTGTCAAGAATTTTGTGGGTTCTTACTTTTACACGGTAACCCCTGAAGATCAGTACTGCAATTGTGAAGGCGAGTATCAAGCCGGCGAGAAAAGCATTTTTGGCTAACCTCTGTCGTTTTAGTGTCTGATCAGTAAGCGCTTTATCCTTTTCCAGCAGGGTTATCTCCCCGTCTTTCTTTTTCATGTCGAAATCAAACTGGAGACTTCCCAGCTTATTTCGTGTTTCAGTAGTATAAAGAGTGTCTTTTATACTGGAATAAAGCTGCTGGTATTTAAAAGCATTCTTATAATCATTCAATGCAGAATAAGTATCTGCAAGTTCATCGTAAATAACTTCCAGATCATGGGCAAACTTCAATTCTTCACCAATAGCAACGGCCTGTTTGAAATACTCGAGTGCCGTCTTGTAATCCCCTTGTTCATAATAGACATTACCTATGCCATCCAGCGACTTCTCAATATTTGGCTTGCTGCCCAATTCTTCTGAAAGCCTCAGCGCTTTTTGGTGAAAGTCAAGCGCCTCGGAATATTTTTTCTGCTCCAGTTTAAGCCTTCCAAGCCCATTGTTGGCAAACGCAGTGATCTCACCGTGGCTGCCGTGTTTAATAGACCTGAAAAAGTATTCTTCAGCCTTTTTATAATCCTTTTTATCCGAATAAATCTCCCCAATATTTTCTGAAATGGTTCCGTATTGCAAGCTGTCCCCCACCTCTTCTGCCAACGGCAATGCCCTTAACAAATACTCAAGTGCTTTTTCCTTGGTTTCTTCCTTTCCGAAATAAATAAATGCTATCGCGTTGAGAGACTCCAATACCCGAACCTTATTCCCAAGATGTTCGGCAATGCCAAGCGCACGCAATGCATAATCGAGCGCCCTTTCCTCGCCACCCTGGAGGGCATAGACATTGGCAATATTACTCAGGACATTAGCTATCCCGAACGAATCCTTTATTTGTTCAAACACTTTAAGGGATTCATTCCAGTATTCCAGCGTCGCTACATAATCGCTTTTATAAAAATGAGCGTTACCAATGAATTTGATGGCTTTTGCCTTGCCCGATAGAAAGTCCAGTTCAATGGCAAGATCTCTTGCCTGTGTAGCCAGAGTAATAGCTGAATCCTGGTTATCAGTAATTACAGATTTGGTTTGTTCGATCAGAAAGTTAACATAGGCTGTGTCCCGCGCAGCTGGGGTGGCTTCGGTCGCAGCGGGTTGTGCATTCGCAAGAAAAGCAAAACTTAAAACCCCAATAATCAAACTAATTTCTTTGCGGATCATCGCTAAAGGTTTAAATAGGGATTAGTAGCGGGGCGAATTAAACCATGCCCCGCTAGTTAATGAATATTTTTTTGACGGTTACTTTATTCCCACTCCATAACTGGAGCATGTAAACACCTTTGGTCAATTTGCCTACGTCCACACTCTTAAGGTACAACATTCCCTGTTCGGTCCTTCCATTATTTACCTCAAATACCTTTCGTCCATCAATGGTATAAACCATAATCTTTGAATTGCCAGATTGTTCTGGAACAAACGATACGAGTATATGGTTAGTGGCAGGGTTCGGATAGATTTTAACCATGCCCTTCAATTTCTGTTCAGGCGTTTCATTTACAACGGTTGTGATTGGTAAAGGTCGCGATGCAGCCTGAGCATTTGCAGATTCGGGGCACGCGGTAAAGTTGTCGTAAGAGCTCTTACTGCCTGTATAATTATTTCCTCCGCCTCCACTGCCCCCCTCGACCAAGAAGCTAATCAATGGTTGTGGAGTTCCTGCTTTATACGTGCCATTAATTGACACAACTGCTCCGGGGTCATCTATCTGCGAGTACCAGAATTGTGGCTGATATGCGGCAATTGCGTAAGCCCACTGGTCTGAGAATGTTCTGTTGCTGTAAAACCTTCCTTTTAACACGGAACTGGTATTATTGCTTGTTTTTACAAAACCATTGGATGAATTAATTTTTGCACCGGTAGTGAATATATCAGAAGTACTGGCAAAGCCCAACGGAACTCTTGTGATCCAGATATTATTGACGGAATCAAAACTTGTAATTGGTGCTGAAACGTTATCCGCAATAATTTTTCCGTCCGGTATATCGACATTCGTTATTACCGGATTCGAGTTTACAAAATTGAACGTTACGTTACCGCCCTTAAATAATAGATAATCGTCCTTCTGACTAAGCTGACCGCTAACCTTGGTTGTCACATTTAACCATAAGCTGGTTGGTGCGGTTGTAGTGTTGCCAAATACCTTAAACGTACCATGCGTTAATAAGCATGCATCACTTTGTATGGTCGCCTTGCCGGTAGCATATGTCACGTCAAAATTTGTAGTTATAAACTTTCCTGGAACCACTGTCTGCACTCCAACATCAAGCCCGGTAATAGTATTAATACCGAATAGAGCTCCCAGGTAATTGTTCGTGGCTTCATTAACGTCCGTTTCATCAAAAATAACAGCCGCATTATTAGAGGGGGCGCCACCTCCTTCTCCGGGTTCGGAACTAATTAATGGCGCCAGCTTGGTAATACCTCCGTTTGTTACTACAATTTGTATTTGACTAATTAGTGGAGAAAGGCTCTTGATACCCGTGCCACTAATCAGGGGAGAAAGACGACTGATACCTGTACCACTAATTAATGTAGCCAGGCCTAATCGACCTCCCAGGGTTAGCACTGATCCACTTATCAAGGGCTGCAATGAAAGACGATTTATCAGCTCGCCACTCGCATTGGTCGATACATCCTCCGTACTAATAACCGGGTATTCCACACCGCTAATTAAGTAATTGAGCCTGGTGCCACTAATAACATGCAGCCCGGCTGCCAGATTCGGAATAATTACATATGAACCATCCGGGACATACGTCACTTGTCCACTTATTAAATACATCAATCTGCCCGTGCCATTCAGATACTGAATTTGTGGGCTACCCGCAGTAGGCACCAATTCGCCATTTGAATTTAGCGTTGCCAACTGCCCGTCTAATATGGTTATCAGTTGACCGCTTATCATCGGCGCCAGCCTGGTGATTCCCGTTCCGTTAAGCACGAGGGTTGGATAGCCTGATATTAATGGTTTGAGAGAAGAAATTCCACCATTGGTAACTTGTACCTCGCCTTCATAATTGTCGATCGGCACTTCGCCCAACACAGCCTTCTTAGATATACCGGGATAACCAGTATAAAACTTAGCCAAAGTTGGGTCTTGCCTGAAATCATAAAATGATTCGGATGCTACATCAACAATATACTGGCTATTGAGACTTGGATTAGTGGGATCCGTTTCAGGTACTAACTTGTTATTTACAATATTGAATCTTCGTGAATTCTTCAATGCATTAAACGAAACCAATGTACCTAGGTTATTTAGGTCGGCTTCCGTGAGTATCGAACCATTGGCCTGCTGTTTTTTGAAGTCTTTGATAAGTGCCAGCGCATTTTTCGGCAGGAAGGCTTCATGATATTTCTTTGCCGTGTCCTTCAGTGCCAATGGATTTGCCGGCTGATCCTGTGGAAACTCATATTTAAATGTAATCTCCCCGATGTAATTGCCATAGGTTGCCGTTATATCATTTGGTGTTACCTTAATCGGCATCTTATTAATGGTTATCAATCCGCTCTTAAATATATAGCGGTATTGATTCGTCAATGTAACATCCGTAGGATTATTGCTATCAAATGTTCTGTAAACCTTAATAGCATAGGTACCTACGTCGCTGTTGGTTGTCGCATTCGTTTCGATCAAATTCAGTTTGCTGGCATCGAGACCAACATCCGCACGTGTTAGATTAGTTAGCTCAATTGCCACTCCATCGACAGTAATGGTAGTAGCCGGAAGAGGATTTGCCTGTCCATATTTTTTTGTGACGTTTTGGGTTTGTACCACAATTTCCTTACTAAATAATTTTATAGCATTGGAAAATCCTCCATCTGGTGCTCCGTCTTCTACAGGCGGGACTCTCACTGTAGATGGGGTGAACGCTATTATTTCCGGGTTTCCAACGCACGAGCTAATAGTAACCTTCAGCGTATCTCTTTTTGGTGAAATGTAGCTGGGTGTTAGCTTAGTCGTATCACCCGGCCCTTCAACAACGTAAACCTTTGTGTTAGTACTAAAGTTTTCACCAACGATTGTTAAAACAAAAGGATCCTGGCAAGGAATAACATTGGTTGGTTTTACTAAACTTATTTCAAAAGGTTTAGGTACGGCAAATGTCCGTATAGCCGCATCCACATCAATTAAACCAGCTCCTGCTGAAAAATCATATCCTGGAGACCCGGCTGCCCGCATCGGTACAGCAGTAGATTGCAAAAGGCTCTTCAATTGATCCGGTGAAGTGGGTTGTTTAAGAAATTTTTCCCTTGCCTGGATTATCAATGCCGCTCCGGCAGCTACGTGGGGCGCAGCAGCAGATGTTCCAAAGAAATTTGAAAAACTATTCAATGCCTGGTTGGGATAATCCTGTCCCATCAAAACTGTAACGTCAACGCCATCTACACCTGCCGCATCCGGTTTTTGTTTGTCGCCGGTACCACCTAATGAAGAGAAACTTTCAATTTGCGGGAATGTAATCCCGGACATTGAAGCGGGTAATAGAGGATGTCCAGGCACATGATTGAAGCGAACGGCGCCAACGGTAAATGCTCCATCGGCGTTGGCATGACCAACAATTGTAGAGTTTCCTTCATTATATTCGGTTGCCTGGTAACCTCCTTTGAATACAACGTATTTAATGGTGCCGGGATTTGTCGCAGAATTATTTACAATAAGTATATTATAAGGCTTGGCCTCAGTATCGCATGCCCCATTTCCCGGAATTTTAATAGGAATAAATTCAAGGGCGTCTCCGCCGATGTTGTCCCTGTTAAATCCAATCAAACCGGTACCGTCAGTCTTGTCAGCCGGTGTCAGGTAAATATCCAGATCAATTGTAGTTCCCCCTTCATCCTGTGAAAAGTTATTATCCAGCCATTGAAAAGCGATAAAGGTAGTACCCGGCTTAAGCATTACTCTTTGGAAAAAGTCTGGGCTTGAGTTGTTGCTTCCGAAATTGTGTGCCTTCTTACCCGGGAATCCGATGGAAGTGGCGTCAACTCCATTAAAGATTTTCTCATAAGACTGTCTCCCGAAATTTCCTGCTGAAGTAGAATAAAATACGCCTTGCGACTTAACCTTATTGACAGATTTGGCTACAACTCCTTCCTTCAACATAGGCTGATCAGGATAGCTAACATCGTCCACGATCGATTGGCATTCATAAATGCTCGCCAGGTCTTCAATCACTTTTGCAAGGTGCCCCGCGGTATATACGCCAGTGTTGAAAAACTTTTGTGCACCAGGAGCTAAATCCTGAACAATCTGCATCATTGCTCTTCCTTCGTCCGTACGTTTTGCTGGGAAATCCTGCACAACGGTTACATTTCCCACATCTCCTTCTGAAAGATCAATCGGAGCTGTATTAACAATTAAAGTCTGATTGAGGCCAACGCACGGGTCGCTATATGTTTTAACCGGGTCGGTAATAGTACCATAGCTATCTGATATCACCCCTATCTTAACTCCAGTTCCATCCAGGTCATATCCTTTTCTTGCGAGATACGTTCGAATAGTCGTGTCACCCTGCGAGGTCACCAAACCACCCCCGACATAGGGACTATAATAAGGTTTGCAAAAACTCAGTAGATCTTGCAGCTGGTTTAATTTCAATAAATTGACTATTGGAAATTCTCCTGTGATAGTATGTTTGCTCAGCCCGTTTGGTAATATATTTCTTAGTCCGTATTCCGGCACGTCATCCAATAACTGCCTCACCGTTTGAGTGTCTACTTTGCAGATGACATCAATTGTTACATAACCATCTTTAGTTACGAAGAAGGAATCCAGGTCAGGATTGTCACCATTGGGATCGTAGTTCTGATAAATAGATAGCAGCTCGCCACCAATAATATTGCGTGTTTTAGCAGTGACAACAACGGTATCCTTTGATACGCAATTTGGATCATCGGTGTAAGCTGAAACAATGTAATCACCAGCTGCTTCCACTTCGATCGTTGCAGAATTTGTATTAGTAGAGGTGATTTTTCCCCCCTTCGATGCCTGCCATGTAAATGAAGCGCCGCTACTGCTCGATTGAGCGGATAATGTTGTATGGCCAGTAAAATCCAATGGAATGGAATCGATTGCAGTAAATGCCTGGCCCGCGCCAATACCGGCAACGACATTTGGAGGAACACAGGGAGTAAATGGCGCATATGTTACCGTTACTCCACTCTGTAAAGAGACTGCACTTCTGCTCCAAAAAGCACCGGTGAGACTGCTGGATCCTGTACCTGAACCAATATTGATTCCTCCGTTAGGAGCATATACCGTTCCCATCCATTTTGAACCACCGCCGGACGAACCATTGGAAATAATAAAACTGTTTCCGGGGATGGATGTCCCACTACCATTACCCTGTACCTCCAAATAAATTCTCGATGCATCACCACCATGGGCAGTTGTGGTGCTTATTTTACCCCAATCAGCATTAACACGAACATAGATGACATAGTTACCTGCGGTATTGTCAAAATCAAAAGTGAGTATGTTGGAATTTCCGGTCATTTTTATACTGTTGAAAATATAAAGACCGGGTTTAACCAGTTTTAGGGTTTTGTTGCCGCTGTAACTGATATTCCCATAATTACCTGGGCCATAAGTTGCGTTTGCGGTTGTCGTGGTCGTAATGACAGGGTAAGTGACATTATTAATAACGAAGGGTTGCGGCAACTGGGGTAGTAGTTGCAGGGTGGGCGTACCTTTAACCAACTTGGATCCAAGGTTTGGACCGGTATATGTTGCACTGGGAGGAATGGTTAGATTCCCGGAAATTGTACCTCCACCCCATACAACGCTTCCAAAAACATCCGCCTTCCCGGTGATCGATGCACTTGATCCAATTGAAAGAATGGTGCCTGAAGTTATAGGTGGTCCCGGATAATTAGCTGCCGCCGATAGATCCCCTTTGACAACATTGCTGTTAGTAAGCGTTATCTTGTCTGCTGAATAGATATTTGAATTGATGGTAGCATTACCTGTCGTTTGTACCATTTTATATGCCCCTACCGAACCACCATTTATTGTAATGGAAGACCCAATAAGGGTGGTACCCGGTGAATTAGAGCCCGAAAGCAGGACAAAATCACGAACAGCTCGTTGAACTGTGTTTGGTGTCTGGGCTGAAACTCTATTTGCGAAAAAAAGAACTAATAAAATGGATAAACTAACTTGGATAAATTTTCTCAAGTGACTCATGTTGGATAAGAGTTTTTGTAACATAAATTAATGCCTAAGTCAGCCTATAAAGCTGACGGGTCCGTGGCAATTCAACACAGAACATGCAATCAAAAAGTATTTGTGAAATATTGAAGTTCTTCGATTAGTGGATATTGGACTAAGAAAGAACATTCAACAAATCAACGTTTCTTCATAAGGGTAGAGCGGGAAAAGAAATGATAACTTTTACCCGGTTAAGAGAGGATCTCTTGTCGGATCAGTATTTACTAAGGGTAATTGCCTATCAAGTTAAGAAATATTATCACGCCTTAGACAGACAATGCAATATAAATTTCAAAGGGCTCGCCGATTCCGACCAGGATAAGACGGGAAGCAAAATTAACTTTATTATTTGTTTTGGATAAAAAACTCGCCGAACGAAGCTACTGGCCATTTGGCAACAAATCTGCCGACGAATTAGATCAGACCTAATTTTGTATTTATCAACTACTTATAATGACCTTGGGAAGTAAGATTCTAAAAGCCAGGGTCAATTGGCCCAGTGATAAGACGAAAACTTCTACTGACTGACACAATGTTTTTTTATCAACTGATTCACCTCCTCGCCATAGACCTTGGTGAATTCATAATACAACGCCTGCTGTAGATCTTTGCACGCTTCCTGATTTTTCTTTAAAGCCAGGTATACAATAGCCCTGTTTTTATAGGCGAACGCATTGCTGGGGTAAAGCTGAATTGATTTATTAATATCGCTAAGGGCGCCTTTATAGTCTTTCAAATTGTATTTAGCCAACCCGCGGTTGTTCAGTGTAAGCGGTTCATCCTTTTCAATAGTGAGTGCCTTATTGAAATATTTTAACGCATCCTGGTACTTGCCATTATTGTTATATTGAAAACCGAGATTAACATAGGCTCCGATGAATGTCGAATCAATAGTTATTATTTTCTTTAAATACCTTATCGCTTCATCTCGCCGCCCCAGTTCGTCAAGAGATGTTGCCATATTATTCAGCGTTGCAATACTGCTGGTATCAATTAGGTATGCCCGTGTATAGTCTTCAAAAGCACCCTGGAAATCTCTTTTTTGCTGCCTTGCGTTTCCCCTGTTGGAAAAGCATACCATCCGTAGACTATCGTCGGTAGCAAGCTCCAATGCCCTGGTATTGTCTGAAATTGCTTCTTCTGAATATGTCATCCGGTAAAATAAAATTGCCCTGTAATGGTAGGCCACGGCAGAATCCGGCTGAAGTTCGATTGCTTTTGTGTAATCATCGTATGCATTTTGAATTTTATCCAGCCTGTCAAAAAGCAGCGCTCTGTTTACGTAAGAGTGGTAATTCGAAGTATCCTTTTTCAGAATTTTGTTATACACTTCAATTGCCTCATCATACTTCTTTTCATTTTCCAATGCATATGCCGACTTTGTTAATTCCTCAACTGATTGTCCAAGGCCGGCTGCTGCAAACAATATAGAAAAGAATAGCAGGATAGTTCTCATAAGCGGATTGCTGTTTGGTGTCATTATTTAATTGGACAAAAAAGATGAGGATTATTAAGAGCTGGCCACGTTCACAACGACTGCATGCGCTATCGTTTCTTTCAGAATTATTTTACCCCTTTTCCCCTCGCTTTATTCAATTTTCAATCATTTTAACGTACACTTCGCGCGCTTTATTATAGGCCGCTTCAGCTGCCGCCCGTTCCTCGGTCCTGATATTATCTTTTTTCATTTTCCAGCACTGATCGAGGGCTTTTTTGCACCAATCTGCGCTTTTAACCAATCGTATTGGCTTCTGATCGACAATTACAAAAATGGGGTTGGTGTGCGCACTGGGGTAAATGCGTAAGGCAACCCATGACGATTGTTTCAATTCATAATTAAATTGCACGTTGTTCCATTTACCATCGGCAGTTATTTCAGATGTATCAACCGGCACACCATTTACAAGAAGCTCTACCCCTACTTTCTGAGTAGTGCCGATTCGTGTCCGTTCAATGCTCCAATAAGGTTGTTCGTATATTTTCCTTTTTGCAATAGTTGCACCCTCGTCTGTTTGCTTTTCCGAAAGGTTAGCTGCTGCCTTCGCAGATATTTTTAAGTTTCCTGGCCTGGCAAGTGACAGTTCACTGTTTTTTGTGCCCAGTTCCAATCCATTAACCGAAAAGTCGATAATGTGTGAGCTTCCATCAGAAACATAGCTTCTTCCTTCTTTGATTGCCTTCATATAGTTACTGTAGGTCATCGGTCCATCGCTCTTGAAATAGCTGCGGACAAGTCCAACGCGTTCGTCAAAAACACAGGGAAAATCAGTTTCTCCGCTTAGCCTGGTCCTGAAACCGCAATTGAGAGTATGATACCACATATTAAGCTCCCATAAAGCTGGTGTGTTGCCGGCGCTAAAAAAATCTACGGCATTTTGTGTTACCGTAACAATATATTCATTCGCACCAATACCGTCCATTTTGGGAAGTACATAGTTCGGGAGCTCGCTCGTAGATTCGGTTGGTTCAAGCCCAAACCCGGAATGTGCATACCCAACAACCGCTCCCTGCCCCTTTGCCCACTGTAGCACAGGCAATGTCCAGCTTGGCCATTGTTCAATTTCTGTCGTCCCCGGATAATCATCTTCTTTCAGTTGCAGTAAGGCAACATGACCTGCGTGTGAAGAGGGAAATCCCGACACTTCCACATCATAGCGCATGATATTTTTATTATTGGATAGCTTATCATCAGCGCCGGTAAAAAAACCTTTTTGGTGATACCAGCTGGGACCCCACGTTAATAATGCTGCCATGTTTAAATCTTCTCCGAGTACTTGCCGCCACATATCGGCGGGCGGCACACCTTCTTCAGGGCTTTCATAATGACTGCATCCCGCCGCATGAATGTGGTGATCGGCACTATACCAACCAAGAGATGCCATGTTGATCCAACGCTTCAGCTTAAACGTCGCTTCGAACGAATCTACACCGGCAGGAACAATTAATGTTTGTGATTGTGTAATGTACTCGGGACCCCGGGTAAATTGTACCTTATATTTTCCTGCAGGTAAACGCACAAATTCGCCATCTGAACGATAAACCTGCGGCTGAAAAAAGAAATCAGGATATTCATCATATGCCGCAACTCTTCTTGAAGGCAATGGATAGATTCCTGCTAATTGTTTGTCGCGAACCCAATACTTTAACTCTGCATATGTAAGGCGGTAATCATCGCCCGAAGACCTGTCGTTTGAAATATCAGCCGGCATACGTTCAATGCCATCTGTAATCAGGAACGACGCCATTGTTGGTGATCCATCTTCGTCTTTCACCCTTAATCTTACTTTGACAGACGGATGAACGGAAAAGAGTATGTGAATAGAATTGCGAAAGCCTATATCCTGCGATCCCTGGCCTACATTAAATCCAAGCTCCGCTTCTCTTTGCCCGGCATCCTTACAATATACCTGCAATACGGAATACTCCAGCTTCAGCCCTGAAAGATTTGCCTGCAGCGGCCGATTATTATACATTACCATTTCCAAAAAACGATTTTCGACTTCAGCCTTATTAATCAATTTATCCGGGTCAGTGCGGGGTTTACTCGAAGACACATGTAATAACGGGATGGCATTGGCACTTTGAACGTTTAATTTCGGGGTGATCCCCGCCTCATTATACACTTTTACCAGGAAACTGGTCCACCCGCCCTGTGTCAGCTTTGCTTTTGCGGGACCCCGATCCACTTTAACTCTTGATTCGGGATTAATGCTAACCAAAGCGAGACAATATGGATCTAATATTTCCTGGACATGTTTCGATGCCTCGGGATCAAGCGGTTTATTCTGCAATGCTTTTAACTCTTTGATATCTTCTGCAGACAAAGAGCTCCCTAAAAAGGTCAACGCATCCATAAGCCTTATTGCCTGCGAAACCAGGGGCTGTGGCTCAACATTACTTACAATCTTGAGCGGCGCCGGATTGGAATTCGTTTGTTGTGTGAAAACCGGAATATGCAAACAAAGGATAGCAGAAGTAAAAATTAATTGCTTTAGTGACATATTCAAAGATTTAAAAATGGACGATCGCGGGAAGTGTGTTTAAATACCTTAATCTTTCTAAAGAAGCGAGCTAATTAAAGATACTTCAATTCATAATTCTCTTTTTGTAGATCTGTCATTTTGGAAAATTCTCATTCATTTTTATCCTGGCAGCCTGGTTAATATGGCGGTGTTCATGTTGCATCAGGAATTGCATTGCATCTCTTAAACTGTAGGTTACAAATGATACTGCCGGTGAAGTGATTACTGTTTTATCAAGGTCAATATTCCGGCATCGTGCAATGAGTCCTGAAAAGTCATCCAGATTCTTATAGTAACGCTCAAGAATCTCCATACTAAATTCGCTCGCCGCAGGAAGAAATTTCTTTGGCGCTTTCAATTTTCTACCGACCTGTTCCCGCAACTGATCCTTCAATACTCTTCCAAAGACCTTACTAAAAGGACTGTATTTCCTCCAAAAGCTCGCTTGATAACTACCGTCAGTAATTTTATCTAAAGTAGAAAAATACGAACTATCGGAAACAACCAGGTGATTCAGACATTGTGCAATGCTCCAACTTTCAGGCGATGCTTTCCAGTTCAATTGCTGCAACGATAGGTTTGAAAACTCTGATTGTACTTTTTGCCTCGCTTCATTTCCCTTTTGCAATATTGCCTTTATGAAAAGTTCATCTGCCATATTATCAATTGGAAAAGAAATTCTGTGTTTTTTGAACAACGCGAAATTATAAACCCGCCTTTGCACTTATCTCCAGCATGCGGTCAATTGGTTTTTTGGCAGCAATTCTCAGTTCTTCCTCCATGGTTATTTCTGGTGTTTCATATTCCATGCACAGGTAGAGTTTTTCAAGTGAGTTTAATTTCATATGGGGACAATCATTACAGGCGCAACTATTGGTGGGCGGGGCAGGAATAAATGTTTTTTGCGGAGACGATTTCATCATCTGGTGAAGAATACCTGTTTCTGTCGCCACAATGTATTCGGAAGCGCTGTCTGTCTGGGTGTACTTTAATAAGCCGGTAGTCGAACCAATAAAATCTGCCAACCGCAACACGGGCTCTTCGCATTCAGGGTGCGCAATAAATTTGGCATTGGGATGACGCACCTTCAGCTTCGTAATCTTCTCCAGGCTGAATATTTCATGTACCATGCACGCACCATTCCACAGCAACATTTCCCGCCCGGTTACTTTGTTGATATATGCGCCAAGGTTTTTATCCGGAGCGAAAATGATCTTTTGATCTTTTGGAAAACTTTCTACAATGATCTTTGCATTGCTGCTGGTGACAATCACATCGCTTAAGGCTTTGATGCCGGCACTGCAATTGATGTAGCTGACTACAACATGCCCGGGATGCTGTTCTTTGAATTTTTTGAAAAGCGGGGGCGGACAACTGTCGCTAAGTGAACATCCGGCCTTTAGATCGGGAATGACTACTTTTTTCGCAGGGTTCAGAATTTTTGCAGTTTCTGCCATGAAGTGTACGCCCGCAAACACGATCATATCGGACGTTGTTTTTTCAGCCTGCTGGGCCAGTCCAAGGCTGTCCCCGATATAATCGGCCACATCCTGGATATCCGGTTCCTGGTAATAATGCGCCAGTACCACTGCATTTTTTTCCTTCTTCAGTCGTTCGATTTCGGCAAAAAGGTCAATGGTTGGATCCAGGTCAATATCCAGGAAACCCTTGTTACTTACGTTGGACTTCGCTTCGTCTATTACGGCTGTGTTCATGATATCTGATTTTATCAGGGTGGCAATATTCGGATAGCTTTTTCGATTTTCTCAAAATCATTTTCAACAATCCCTTCTTTCTTATAATAATTGTATTAATACATTTTTTATAAAAAAACCTATTATTATTACAACTGTGAATTGGTGGAAAACAACTACTGCAAAATTATTGCATTTTCAATACCCACATTTTTTACCCGGTAATTCACATGGCTATTTGTTGCTGGAACTGGTTTTTGTTAACGTTTCCACACCGGTGTGAAGAATTAATCGTTAAGAATTAGGAAGGTTATTTGAGTTTTTGGATTGTGGATACTGGTAGAACAATTGCTTTAAAAAAAGGTTGCAGGGATATTTTTTGAAACCAGCCCTTTTTTAATTTCATTAAATACTTTTTCATGTTAACGTTTCACGCCGCTTTATTAACAATAGGAGGTGCCTGTTAACAGTTGATTGGGGGTAAAAAATATCGTCATCGTGGTAATACATTACATAGACGTGTAGAAGAAGTTGTCAAAAAATAAACCCCATTTCGTTTACCACAAACCATATTGAAGGCATATTAGGGATCGATCATGTAAGGTAAAATCAGTTAATTTTAACGATTCAAAAACTCCATTATTATGAAGTATATGAAGGTGTTATTTGTTGCATTGTTTGCTTGTCTTGTTTCACTGGTGCGTGGTGAAGAGGGAATGTGGCTTCCCCTGTTGCTGGAAAAACTCAATGAAAAGCAAATGAAAGCATTGGGAATGAAGATCAGCGCTAAAGATATATATAGTATTAATAAAGGAAGCCTTAAGGATGCAATTGTAAGTTTCGGAGGTTTTTGTACCGGGGAGGTTATTTCATCGAAGGGTCTTGTGCTTACGAATCACCATTGCGGGTTTGATGCAATTCAGAATCATTCAACGCTTGATCGCAATTATATCAGGGACGGTTTTTGGGCAAAAAACTATGTTGAAGAAATTCCCAATCCGGGCTTGTTTGTGACTTTTATTGTGCGTATCGAAGATGTAAGTAAGCAAGTATTGAGCGGAGTAACTCCGGCAATGACAGAAAGTGAACGCCAATCACAGGTTGACAGAAATGGTGCGGAAGTTCTCAGAATGGTAAAGAAAGAAAGTTACCAATCGGCTTTAATCAAGCCCTTTTTTGAAGCCAACCAATATTTTCTTTTTGTTACCGAAACGTATCGCGATGTACGGCTTGTGGGAGCACCACCGTCGGCGATTGGAAACTTCGGAAAAGATACAGACAACTGGATGTGGCCGCGGCATACCGGCGACTTCTCGATGTTTCGCATCTATGCAGGCAAGGATAATAAACCGGCAGATTATTCAGCCGATAACATTCCCTATACTCCTAAGAAGTCATTGTCCATTTCATTAGATGGCGCAGCTGAAAATGATTTTACAATGGTGTTTGGATTTCCTGGTAAGACAACAGAATACCTGTATTCCGGTGCGGTAGATCAAATAGTCAAAGTGAATGACCCGGCAAAAATCGGCATCCGCGATACTGCGCTCGCTGTGATTGACAGTTTTATGAGAACAGACGAGCAAATCAAGATTCAGTATTCCGCTAAATATGCAGGGATAAGCAATAGCTGGAAAAAATGGAAAGGTGAAGTACTGGGGCTGACAAACGTGAATGCCGTGGAAAAAAAGCAGAAGCAGGAAGCGATTTTTCAATCAAGAGTAAACACGAATCCGCAATGGAAGGAAAAATATGGCACTTTGCTGATGGACCTTCAGTCTGCCTACGGTGAATTAAAGCCTTACGGCTTGGCAAGAGACAATTTTCTCGAAATCACCGGCAAAATTGAAGTCCTGGGCATTGCCTCCCATTTAAATAGTTTACTTAAAGCGTATGATAACGGTGGCGAAAAGGGTTATTCAGATCAGCTTGTTAAGGTAAAAGACAAGCTTGATGAGCTATTTAGTGAATATAGTCCTAAGGTTGACCGCAGACTTTTTACATCATTAATGGAAATGTACCTGAAGAACCAACCATCAGAATTTGTTTCGGATTATGCACGCTCTCTCCGTAATCCACAAGATAGAAGAAATGAAGGTATCGGCATGATGGTTAACGTTATCTATGACGGCAGCCCGCTTCCAATAAAAGAAAAATTGTATAAAGAATACCTGGATAAAGACCCGAAACAGGCGATTAACCTGATTGGTAGTGATAAAACGGTAAGGTTATATATAGATATGGTGAATACCTACAATAATACGGTGGCTGAAAAACTAAACATCGCTCAGGGTCGCGTCAACCAATTGAACCGTGTTTATATGCAGGCGCAAATGGAAGTTATGAAGGAGAATAAATTTTACCCCGATGCCAATAGTACCCTGCGCGTTACTTATGGTAAGGTTAAGGGATATCTTGCCCGGGATGCCGTGAAATTTGATTCTTATACTTATCTCGACGGCGTAATGGAAAAGTTTAAGCCCGGGGATTATGAGTTTGATGTACCTGAAAAGCTGAGAGACCTTTATCAGAAAAAAGACTTTGGACAATATGGAAAAAACGGGAAAATGCCTGTATGTTTTATCGCTGCCAATCATACTACCGGGGGAAATTCTGGTAGCCCTGCATTAGACGCTTATGGAAATTTGATCGGCGTCAACTTCGACCGTGTCTGGGAGGGAACAATGAGCGACATTAATTACGACCCCTCGATTTGCCGCAACATCATGGTTGATATTCGTTATGTGTTGTTTATAATCGATAAATATGCCGGCGCCAGTCACCTGGTAAAAGAAATGAAACTCGTTCATCCAAAGAAGGCGGGTTAATCATAGCCGATTACTATTGAGAATGGCATAAAACCGGCTACAGCATTGAGCTTTAAGGCCGTTTAAGGTTTGGCTTTTCCTTTTATTACACTATTTTTGCATCCCTTAAAACCCTATCTAATACATTATGTCAGTAATTCAGAAGATACAGGATAAGTACGCAAAGCTGATGGCTATCGTAATAGCCGTAGCGCTGCTTACTTTCGTAGTAATGCTCGCCTTTGAAAACGGAAGATCTATTTTCAACCAGGGCCCAGCCACAACAGTGGGGGTTATCAATGGAAAGAAAATAGATGCGCTCTCATTTGAAAAATCAATTGAGCAGTCAGAAGCCAGGTTGCAACAACAGGGATATCCCGCATCAATGGCAAGACAGCAGGCTATAAATTCAGCCTGGGAGCAGGAAAAGGATAGAATAATAATGTCATCAGAGTTTGACAAATTGGGAATGCGGATTGGTAAAAAAGAAACCGGCGATATTCTTTACGGCCCCAATGCCCCACAAGATTTAAAACAACAATTCACAGATCCCCAGACCGGGGTTTACAACGCACAACTGGCCAAACAGCAGATTGACCAGATGATGAAGAACAAACAGACCCCTGCAGCGCAAAAAGAGAATTTTAATCTTTATGTTAGTCAGCTTGAACTGAGCCGGATGAATGAAAAGTATAATTCATTACTTAGCCACAGTTCGAATTTTCCACGCTGGCTCATTGAAAAACAAAACGCAGACCAAAGCCAGTTGGGAAAGATTTCTATTGTGAGGGAATTTTATTCAAGTATTCCTGACAGCATGGTTAAGGTTACTGACAAAGAAATTGAAGAGTACGTAAACAAACATAAAAAGGACTATAAACAGGAAGAAGGCCGCAGTATTGCCTACGTTTTGTTTAGCGCGTTGCCTACCGCAGCAGATTCGGTAGCTGCACGACAAAAAATACTACAGCTGAAAGCAGAATTTGATACTACAAAGGACGTTCAGCAGTTTTTGCAGGCGCAAGGTGTAAACAATTACTATAACGGGTATATTAACGGATCAAAGATTCAGGTAGCCACGAAAGATTCAATTTTTAAAATTCCCCTGGGCACCGTTTATGGCCCTTACCTTGACGGGGGAAGTTATTCGCTGGCAAAACTGGTTGCGACGAGAACGCAACCCGATACAGTGACCGTTCGTCACATCTTAATTTCAACATCTCAGCCTGATCCACAGACAGGGCAGATGACTTACGTAAGAGATTCGGCCGCTGCAAAAAAAATAATTGATAGTATTCAAACTGCAATTAAAGCTGGTTCCAATTTCGACACAATTGCCGTGAAGCTTTCAGAAGATCGCGGAAAAAATGACCAAAATACGGGAGCATATAACGGCGGTAAATATGAAAATGTAACCGCAGGTCGGATGGTTCCTGAATTCAATGATTTTATTTTCGGTCACCCGGTTGGCACTACAGGAGTGGTTAAAACGGAGTATGGCTATCATTACATAGAAATTCTTTCTCAAAAAGGCAGTTCGCAAGCGTATAAAATTGCCTACCTGTCGACGCCGATCGAAGCGAGCCCGGAAACAGACGCCAATGCCAGCAATGCAGCCACCCTTTTTGCAGGAGATAGCCGTGATCAAAAATCTTTTGATGCAAACAGTGAAAAACTGTCAAAGGAAAAAGGCATCAATAAACTGATTGCAGCCAGTATTGCTCCAAATGCATACCAGGTCCCTGGAATCGGAATGTCAAGATCGTTTGTAAAAAATATTTATGCAGCCAAGCTGGGCCAGGTACTTGAACCGGAAAGAGTGGGTGAAAATTATGTGGTAGCCATAGTAACAGGAATAGATAAGGAGGGTACACAAACGGCCTCAAAGGCACGAATGACGGTGGAACCCCTTCTCATGAATCGTAAGAAAGCCGAAATCATTCAAAAAAAGATTGGAAAGGTCACTACTCTTGAAGCCGCGTCTGCAGCGCTGGGTGGAAAAGCAATCGAAACCGCAGATAGTGTGCGGCTGTCGGGTACGCAAACCTCGATAGTGGCCTCAGAACCTAAAATAATCGGGGCTACGTTTAACCCGGCAAATAATGGAAAGGTAGTTGGCGAGGCAATTGCGGGTACCAGCGGCGTTTATGTAGTGAGAGTGGACAATATTTCGGCAACGGCTGTAGCAAATGCAAATGTTGCGGAGCAGCGAAAGGCTAAATATCAGGACGCCAAAACCCGGGGGGCCTATCCACAAATGGCCTTATCAGAAGCCGCGACCATCAAAGATAATAGGAGCAAAATTTACTAATACAAGATCACGATTAACTGCTGCTGCGATCCCGACCTCGTCGGGGTCGCTTTTTGCTTGGCCCTGATTGCTCACCATCCAAACAAGTTGGCCTACTGCCTTGTTATATTTGTATCATAAATGAAAAGTGCGTATGACGGAACCTATCATCAATAAAGTCGCGGAAAGTGGCCTCATAACGGTGGACCCGGCAAATTATATTCCGAATGGTGAAACCGTGACTTTTGACCTGAAAGATTATTTATTTATGGGCCTGATCCTAAAGGAAAAGGATTTTCGCGAAACCCTGAAGAATATGGATTGGGAACAATACCGCGATAAAAATGTTGCCGTTACCTGCACCGCTGATGCAATCATTCCCGTATGGGCATACATGCTTGTTGCGGCCAGTCTGCATCCTGTAGCAAAAGAGATTGTAATGGGTGATGAAAAAGAGCTGCAGCGAATATTATTTCTGAAAAATATTTCGCAGATTAATACGCACGAATTCATTGATCAGAGGGTGGTGATAAAAGGTTGTGGCGATACCCCAATCGGCGATTTTGTATACCTGGAACTAACTAAGTTATTACGGCCGGTAGCGAAAAGCATTATGTATGGAGAACCGTGCAGTACCGTTCCGGTGTTCAAAAGGAAAAGCAACTGACAGGCGGTGAATCAAAACCATCCGCGCCTCTTAAAAATATACAGCATAATAACAGGCACAAGGAACATAATGCCTACAGCAAGATAAAATCCCAGCTCATGGTGAGCAAACGGAATGACGTCGAAGTTCATACCGAAGATACCCCCGATAACGGTAGCAGGTGCCAGCAAACAAGTAACGATTGTCATTACCTTCATTACCTCGTTCAACCGAAGGTTTACATTACTCATATAAAGGTCCTGCATGCTCATCATCACATCGCGGTAGTTTTCGCTAAGATCATAAGCCTGCACAATATGATCGTATACGTCTTTAAAATACTTAGTGGTTCTGTCATTAAGCAATTCGCTTTCGCTTCGGATAATATTATTAATCAGGTCTCTCACCGGGGCGATATTTCTTTTTAAGACGATCAGCTCTTTTCTTAATTGGTTGATGCGGGCAAGGGACTTTTTGTTGCTTTTGCGAACGACTTCTTCTTCCAGGGATTCAATTTGTTCTCCCAATGCTTCCATTACGACGAAATAATTGTCGACGATAAGGTCGAGCATCACATACACGAGATAGTCGGCGCTTCGCTGGCGAAGCTGGCTTCGTGCTATTCTCAAACGTGTTCGGATTGGATCAAATGCATCACGATTGGCGTCTTCCTGGAACGTGACAACAAAGTTTTGACCCAGCACTATGCTTATTTGTTCAGCTTCCACCGTTTTTTTCGAAGCATTGTAATAGAGCATGTTCAGCAAACAAAAGAAAACGCCTTCCACCTCATCCATTTTCGGTCGCTGATCGATGCTCAATATATCTTCCTGTATAAGCGGGTGAATGCCGTAATAGGTGCTTACAGTTTCCACATCAGCTTTTCGAAGGCCATCAATATTGATCCAGCTGATTCCATTTGCGTCTTTATAATGAATACACTCATCAACGGAGACTGCTCTTTTTTCTTCAAGGCTGTTTGCGTCGTAATGATAAATGGACGCCAACACTTCATTTGCTTCCGTCCGGGCAGGAACGACCGTTGGGTTAACGTGCAATATTTCTTTGGTACGTTGCGTTCCAAAAAGATTCGGCAGGTACAGATATCTTAAATACTTTTCCGGCTTGAGCTTAACATTCATAAAAGAAAGTTAGCAAAAGATAGTCAAAGAAAATAGGCTCAGGCCTCCCAGGAGGTGGTATTACCTCGTAAATTAACAATTAGAAGAGTTGTCAGGAAACGCTACATTTAGGGCGAGGCGGCGGTCAATGAGTAACATATGATGCCAGTTAAAAAACAGGGAAGGCTTTCAATATTTTGGCAAATGTTAAGAAAGTCGCTTGCCGACATAAGGAGACATGATCCTATGCGCATGGCCGGCGCGACCGCGTTCTTCACTACGTTTGCATTACCGCCCATCTTCATTATTTTATTTCAATTGTTTAGCCTCTTCCTAAGCAAGAAAGTGGTCGCTACCGAAATGATGGCGATCCTGTCCAACACCCTTGGACGGGCCAGTGCCTTGCAAATTCGCCAGACAACGCGTGGTTTCGGAACCCTTGCGCGTAATTGGTTTATTGCCTCAGCCGGATTTGTTTTTTTAGTATTTGTGGCTACTACCTTATTTTCTGTAATAAAAAATTCGTTAAATGAGATATGGCAAATTAAAGTACACGAGAGACCAGGAACATTGTTTAAGCTCAAGCTAAGAGCACGATCAATGGCGATCATACTGGTTGCGGGACTCCTGTTTATGGCAGCCATTTTTCTCGACAGCTTTAAAATACTAGCCGGAAGTTATATGAATACAATTTTTGCGAAAGGTGGTGGGTTTTTTAAGGGAGCACTCGATGAGGTTGTTAGTATTGTTGTCATTTCCATGTGGTTTATAGTATTGTTTCGCTATCTCGCCGACGGACGACCTACCTGGAAAGTGTCAATTGCCGGTGGCTGCCTTACGGGAGCCCTGTTCGAAGCCGGGAAGACGCTGCTTTCAACGGTAATGCGCAATAGTAATATCAATACCCTTTATGGCGCATCGGGAGCGATGGTCCTGATTTTGCTTTTCGTTTTTTATTCGTCCTTCATACTCTATTTTGGCGCAAGTTTCATTAAGATATACTCAGAGGAAGTAAAACACCCGATGACGCTTGTCAACAAGGCGTTCCGGTATCAATTACGCAAGATCGGGTAGGTTGATCAATCCAATAATGTGTATCGTTGCGGGAAACTAAAGCAGGAGCTTTGCTTTGTCGAGGTCCTCAGGAGTGTCAATAGCTACACCTTTAAAGTCAACCACAGCCATTCGGATGTCAACGCCATTTTCCAAGTAACGAAGTTGTTCCAGTTTTTCTGCAAGCTCCAGTTTTGAAGCCGGCCACTTTGTAAACTGCAGCAGTATATCTTTCCGATAACCGTATACTCCGATGTGCTGATAATATGGAATATCAATGTCCGTACTCGCTGCAAAGGGAATAACGCTTCGGCTGAAATATAGTGCGTTATTATTTTTATTCACGACCACTTTTACACAGCTGGGGTTTCCAAGTTCGTTGCTGTCTTCAATATTCCGCATTAGCGACCCCACTTTAACTGTGGGATCTTCAAATAGCCTCACCAGTTTTCCAAGCGGTTCTTTCTTTATAAAAGGCTCATCGCCCTGTACATTTATTACAACATCGATGTCCATATCAACGATGGCTTCGGCAATGCGGTCACTGCCACTTTCATGCCGGCGCTTACTCATCTTTGCGATACCGCCATTATTGGTAATTTCACTGTAAATAATGTCGCTGTCTGTAATGACCACCACTTCATCAAATAAATTAGTTGCCTTCGTTGCGTCGTAGGTATGACGAATGACTGTTTTATTTCCCAATAGCTGCATTAATTTGGCAGGAAAACGTGTAGCCGCGTATCGTGCGGGAATCATTGCGATAATCTTCATGCAACAAAAATAGGAGCAAGACGTAACTCAAATGTCTAATTTCTGGAAAGGTTTTTTGAGAAGGGCCACAACATCTTCGTCCTTCTCTTCGGGGTAGTACCGGTCAATGCCATACCGGATATCCTTCGTATCAAGTTTTCTGAATGTTCCCAATATGCGATCCCAAACAGAAAATACTGCGCCGTAATTGCTGTCCGTATATGGTTGTTTCCAATGATGATGCACCTTGTGCATATTGGGAGAGATCAATACCAGGCTTAATACTTTATCAAGCGTTGTCGGCAAACTGATATTGGCATGTGTAAAAGCAGTGGCAAGCACCACCAGTGTCTGGTAAATCATAACGCTATACATCGGGGCGCCTGAAATAAAAATTAACAGCAAAAAAAAGATGCCTCTCATTAGGCTGTCGCCCGGATGATGACGCAGACCCGTAGTCACATCCACATTGGTATCGCTGTGGTGAATAAGATGAAAACGCCAGAGCAACCGGTTCTTGTGCATAACGTAATGTACGAGCCAGCTACTGAAATCAAGAGCCAGCACACCTATCAGGATCGCTCCCAGGACATTGGCATTGGTCCAGTAAACGATGCCAAAATTGTTCAGGTGGCACCAATCGGATAATTTAATAATAAGTACAGCAATCCCTGTATGGAGGATGAGATGTAATGCAGTAAAAATGAAGTTTACTCCCGCATGCCGCAGCTTAGTTTTTTTGTACCGCATGGGCAATAGAGGAATGGCTCCTTCGATCATCCAAAAGATCAAAAGGCCACCAACCAATATTGCCATTCTTTCCAATGGCCTTTCCTCGAGAGTAGAGAAATATTCAACGATACGGTGCCACATAAACCGGTAATTGCACCAAAAGTTACGAAGAAAAAATTGGGGCTAGCTGAGGGAGGGATCAGGCTTCTGCGTTGCTTTCGCCGATTCATGGCCACAATCAAAGCAGTGATACACTTTGTCAACGGCCAGCGCATAGTTGCCAAAGAAAAACGTTGAAATGGCACTGAGCCAGTTTATAGGCTTGCGGGGACTACTTACCAGTTCGATATTGGATGAGCCGCATTGCGGACATACGAAGCTGGCTTTATATTCCTGTTCCAGCTGATTCAACAGCTCCCAGGCCTGTTTTGCCTGGAGTTCATTCACCATTAGTTTGATGCCGCCAACTGCGTTTGAAAGAATGGGATCAATTGTAACAGTATTCTCGTCCTTGAGCCAGCAGTCTATTCCCTCTTCTTTCAGGCGGCCCATGGCAATATGGGCGGGGACGTAGTTTTCATATGACCAGACAGGAATGTAGTTCATAGAACTGGAATGTCAGGATTTTGAAGATTAATTCTGAATAATTGAAATTTCATTGATGGCCTTAAACAGTCACTTATCAATTTGCCATATGTCTTTTGGCGATAGCTTCTTATTATGTAAAGGTTTAAATTGTAATAATGCGGCACCAAAACTAATTCAAGGCCCGCAGGAGTATTGGATGATCAGATATAATTTATGTCCTGCGCATGATGGGCATTATCAAGGTCTGATTTAGCTTTAATTTCAACAGCTATTTTGTGGACCTCCCTAATACAAGCAGTTATTCTGTGAGTTAACTCTTAAACGGAAGCTCCATATTTCCTCCAAATCGATATAATCCGGTTAATCCTCGTTTTTATTGATTCAACATCAACGGCATCACCAGCATCAGCAATTCTTCGTCGTCATCCTGTTCTGATGGTTTAATAAGTCCCGCCTTTGTAGGAGTGGAAAGTTCGAGATTTACGTCCGGGCTATCAGCGGCAGAAAGCATTTCAATTAAAAATTTCGCGTTAAAGGCGATGACAATATCCTCACCGGTATATTGACATTTCATCCGCTCAGTCCCTTCAAAACTGAAATCAATATCCTGGGCGGCGAGTTGTAATTCACTGCCGCTTATGTTGAGGGCTACCTGGTTCGTGCTTTTATTACTAAAAATACTCACACGACGCAATGCGCTTTGAAAATCTGCTTTATTTACAGTAAGCCTGTAAGGGTTATCAGAAGGTATCACTACTTTATAATCCGGGAAACGGGCATCAATTAACCGGCAGCTCATTTGCGTAGTGCCGTGTTTTACAAAAAAATGATTGCTGTTATAACTTAACGTGAGCTCCTCATCGTTTGAAGGAATTGCCGCTTTCAAAAGATTAAGGGGTTTACGGGGAACGATGAAGGTTTCGCTTTTCGGGCACTTAACGTCTTTTCTTTTATACCTGACCAAACGGTGTGCGTCCGTGGCTACGCACTGCAGCCCCTTTTTATCCAATTCAAAAAACACACCGGTCATCGCAGGTCGCAGATCATCGTTACTGGTTGCAAACAACGTTTTATTGATCGCTGTCATGAGCGACGATGCGCTGAGTGTAAAAGAAGTGGTATCATCTGCTGTGGGTTCTTTCGGAAAGTTGTCGGGATTCTCGCCCATCACTTTATATTTACCATTGTCGCTGGTTATTTCAACTGCGAAATTCTTGTCGATGTTAAATGCCAGGGGTTGGTCAGGAATATTTTTTAAAGAGTCAAGCAGGATGCGGGCGGGAATACACACTTTGCCGGTATCTTTCGCGTCAATATCTAATTGAACTCTCATCACGGTTTCCAGGTCGGTAGCTACTACGGTAAGCTTGCCTTTTTCCACTTCAAATAAGAAATCTTCAAGGATGGGAAGAACCGTATTAGCGTTAATTACACCGGAAATGTGCTGCAATTGTTTCAATAAAGAAGATGACGATACAATAAACTTCATCGCGCAAATGGTTTGTGGCGAAACTACTGATTTTTGCATTATAGCCAACACTTTAAAATGAACATCGGAGTGTTAGGAAATAGGTCGTTTTGGCGGCATTTGCTGCCGGTTCGTGCCGTTATTTTGCAGCCAGTATATTAAATAAATAAAAGAACCCGCAACCCCTTTATCTCTTTAAAATGGGCATTACAAAAAAACCATTAAATCGTGACCAGGCACTTCAAAAACTCAGGCATTTTTGCAGGTACCAGGAGCGCTGCCATAGCGAGGCAAGGTCAAAATTGTATAAGCTTGAGATATCCGGGAAACATCATGATGCTATTATTGCTTCACTTATTGAAGATGGTTACCTGGACGAGGAAAGGTTTGCCATCGCCTTCGCAGGAGGAAGGTTTCGGATAAATCAATGGGGTAAACAGAAAATAAAATATGCCCTCAGGCAAAAACAGGTAAGCGAGTATAGTATCGATAAGGGGCTGCGCAAAATAGTAAACGACGAATATTTCGCTGCCTTGAAAGATCTGGCAGAAGAAAAATATTCATCGCTGAATGAAAATAATCGTGAATTACGAATTAAAAGAACAACCGATTTCCTGCTGCAAAAAGGATTCGAAGCGGATTTTGTAAACAATGTAGTAGCGGGCCTGAGTAATTAGTCCGAAATACATTCCCCGCCGGTCATATTTATGACAAAGCCAATCGAATTCAATCTTTTTAAGCAGGCGCTTATCGTACAATTTAATTCAAAATTTACCCGCGTATTGGTTTACATTTAATACTGAAACCTTCTGCATGGACCGCCGCAATCTTTTTAAAAAAATGGGAGTGGTTGCATTGTATAGTAGCTTTCCATCAGTGTTAAGCGAATTCCTCGTTTCCTGCAATTCCAATGACAAGATAAAACGGGCCGGCTTTTTTTCCAATGAGGAATTCCAATTATTAAATAAACTTGTTGATATTGTTATACCCCGAACCTCTACTCCTGGAGGGATAGACGTAAATGCCCCTTATTTTATTGAACTTGTAGTAAAGGATTGTATGAATGCACCTGATCAGCAACTCATCAAAAAAGGGTTACATGACTTCAAAGATTCGGGAGGGAAAAAATTCTTGTCACTGAGCGATGAGGAACAAAAAAAGGTTGTTACAGAAATTGATCAGAATGCTTTTAAAGATATAAATAGTATGTCGTGGTTCAGGATATTGAAGAAACTTGCCCTTATCGGTTATTTTACTTCCCGGGAAGGCATGACTACAGCTCTGAACTATGTGCAAGTGCCGGGCGACTACAGGGGATCCGTTCCCTATAAAAAAGGAGATAAGGCCATGGCAAAAACCTTTTTAATGTATTGGTAAATGAACGACGTCTCATTAAATATCAAAGCAAAGAAGGAGCATAGTTATGATGCGATTGTAGTTGGTTCCGGAATGTCAGGCGGCTGGGCTGCAAAAGAGCTTTGTGAAAAAGGATTGAAGACACTCGTGCTTGAACGGGGAAGAGATGTAAAACACGTAAAAGACTATCCCACCGCAACGCTTAATCCGTGGGAGCTCCCTCACAGAAACATGATTACTGAGGAAGACCTCAAAACATATCCCATTCAAAGCAAGGTCTACCACTTTGGCGAAGACAATAAGCATTTTTTTGTGAAGGATGCCGAGCACGTTTACCAGCAGGCAAAACCTTTTCAATGGAACCGCGGCTATCATGTAGGCGGAAGATCACTTTTATGGTCGCGCCACACTTTTCGCTGGAGTGACCTGGACTTTGAGGCCAACCAGAAGGAAGGTGTTGCCATTGACTGGCCGATCCGTTATAACGATATAGCTCCCTGGTATGATTACGTGGAAAGTTTTATTGGTGTAAGCGGAAAAAATGAGGGGCTGTCCCAGCTGCCTGACGGCAAATTTATTCCCGCCTTCGAAATGAATTTTTTGGAAAAGCATTTGAAAAAGAGAATTGAAGACAAATTCAAAGGCCGTAACCTGATAGAAAGCAGGATGGCCGTTCTGTCACAACCCCATAACGGCCGGGGTAAATGCATGTCAAGGAACCTCTGTCACCGCGGATGTCCCTATGGCGCTTATTTCAGCAGCAATTCCTCAACCTTACCGGCCGCGTATGCAACCGGCAATCTTACGCTTCGACCGTTTTCAGTTGTACATAGCATTATTTGGGACCGGGAAAAGAATAAAGCGACAGGAGTTCGAATTATCGATGCTGAAACAAATGAAACCTTTGAATATTACGCGCCCGTTATTTTCTTAAATGCTTCAGCCCTTGCAACAACACAAATTCTGTTGCAATCAAGGTCATCAACATTTCCTGATGGTTTTGCGAACAGTAGCGGAGTATTGGGACACTACCTGATGGATCATTATTCCGGCACCGGGGCGTTGGCGGGTTATACGGGGTTTGAAGATCAATATTATTTTGGGCAACGATCCACGTCCGTTTATGTTCCGCGTTTTCAAAACTTAAAGGGACAGGATAGAAATTATAAAAGAGGCTTTGCCTATGAAGTTTATGTCAGCCGCAGCGACTGGACACGCGGTTATGGTGCTGCCGGTGTCGGTGCCGAATGGAAAGACTCTCTTTCGGAAGCAGGCAGCTGGTCCGCTTATATGGAAGCCTACGGGGAATGCCTGCCACGATTTGAAAACCGGGTCTACCTTGACGAAACTAAGAAAGACAAGTGGGGATTACCGATGGTTACGATTGATATGGAATACGGGGAAAATGAAAAGAAAATGAGGAGCGACATGATCAATGCCGCCAAGGAAATGCTGGACAGTTCCGATCCGGCATGGATCGTGGGTGTGGACCACCCTTCCGTGCCCGGAAGTGTAATACACGAAATGGGTACAGCAAGAATGGGCAACAATCCAAAAGAAGCAGTTTTGAATAAGTTTAATCAATGTCACGATGCACCCAATGTGTTTATCACAGATGGCGCATGCATGGTTTCGTCGGCCTGTCAAAACCCTTCGCTTACTTACATGGCGTTAACGGCACGGGCGTGTGACTACGCTTTTAAGAAATTAAAGAATGGCGAGATCAAATGAATGGCCAGCGACTTATCTTCATAGCGAAAGTCGAAATACCTATTTTTTCCGCCTGAATACGACGGCTGCGTTTTGTTGTAAATCCGCGCTAAACCTCAGCTGATACACATCATCTCCATCGTGTACAACCAGCAGCCCCGTGTTGGGAGGATATTTACCCAGGTTCTCAGCATACAGCACCAGGTTAACCTCATCATCCCCGCGCTGTATATAAATTGTTTTTTTAATTGCAGAAGCCTTAAGACCCTGCTTAGCCAGGAGAATGGTTCCATTCAACAACACGCTGACTGTATCGCCGTCTATTTCTCCATTGTCATAAAGCGACAATTCAAGACTGTCGGATTTGAATGTCACTATTTGGGGAGCAATCATTTTTCTTTCCTGCACAAACGCAGCGGCAGAAGCATTTACTTTGATTTCTTTGGAATCAGATCTCAGGTTTTTATCGTCGGTTTTTGCAGTGGTAATCAAATCGGATTTTTTCATTGATGTTTTAACGGGATCTGCATCGCCAGCAGCAATATCGGGCTCAACTTTTTTAACGGATAATTCCTGTTTTTTTATCTCCGGCCGGGAGTTAATTCCTGTAATGTCTTTCTTTTGTTCGCCAGGCATGGTTGCAGCAGGTAAATTTGATTTTTTAAGGGACGTGCTTTGTGGGTCTGGTTCCTGTATGGTTTCAGCTGCACTGTTGTTATTTTGTTCAACAGCTGAAGGATTGTCATTTGATCTTTCAGATTTTGCCACGTCCTTTGATATCGCCGGCTCATCAATTTTTTTCGATTCCTGATTTTTATTAGTGGCTGCGATACCGGAAGTTTGCTGTTTTGAGGCAGCTTGCTTTTTGGCCGCGGCATAAAATTCAACGTCCTTATCAATGCTCAGCTCTTCGAGATGCGGAAAGATTTTTGATTTATCATAGTTGGCTTCACCCTTCAATTCGACTTTGCCACTAATAGAATAATATTTTTTTGTTTGATTGGTTTTCCAATCGCCGGAGAGGTACCAAATGCTGTCCTGCTGACTTCTTTTAAAAGTGGTGATCACCTTCACGCCCTTATCCAGTCGTCCCCGGAAATTGTAAGAGACAATTTCATCGTCTTTAATTTCACAAATCTCACCGTCAATTTTTCCCTTTACTCTCTTTAAGATATAGTACAACGTATCATTCACAATAAAACTACTACGGGAATATCCATAAACTTTTTCCTTATACTGCGTAAGGGCGATTTCAAAAGACTGATCTTTCCTTACTGTTGTACTGTCATTGCTTAAGGTGCCAATCCACAGCCCGGTGAGGGTCTTTTGAGCATGGAAAACAAGCGGGAAAAATAACAGGCAAACAAGCAGTTGGAAGGTTTTCATGGCGGTGGTCTTTGTTTAGGATATTTTTCTTCAACTATAACGAAAACGGACCTTTTACATTGTGCGGTGAATCCCCGGTTAATACATGAAAAAAAGCCTCCACGAAGGAGGCTTAAACAATATTATGGGCTATAGAGATTACCTGTTCATGGAGGCAAGGAACTCTTCATTGTTTTTCGTTCCCTTCATGCGATTTTGTAATTCACGCATGGCTTCTTCTGTATTCATATCGGTTAGGAAAACCCTTAATAAATTCATTCGTTGTAATACGTCTCTTTCGAGGAGAAGGTCATCACGACGGGTGGATGAAGCAGTAAGATCAATAGCCGGGTAAATTCGCTTATTGGAGAGACGGCGATCCAGTTGTAACTCCATATTACCTGTTCCTTTAAATTCTTCAAAGATCACCTCATCCATTTTGCTACCCGTGTCAACCAGCGCTGTGGCAATGATAGTCAGTGAACCGCCATTTTCAATTTTTCGCGCGGCGCCAAAGAATTGTTTGGGCTTTTGCATCGCGTTAGCTTCCACACCGCCGGATAGGACTTTACCACTCGAAGGAGCCACAGTATTATGAGCACGAGCCAACCGTGTTATAGAGTCGAGGAGTATAACCACGTCGTGGCCACATTCAACCAAACGTTTCGCTTTTTGCAAAGCGATGGTAGAAACCTTTACATGCTTTTCTGCCGGCTCATCAAATGTGGACGCAATCACTTCTGCCTTTACACTTCTTTCCATATCGGTAACTTCTTCAGGGCGTTCGTCAACGAGCACCACCATCAGGTAACATTCCGGATGATTTTCGGCAACGGCATTTGCGACAGCTTTCAGCAACATCGTTTTACCCGTTTTAGGCTGCGCGACAATCAACCCACGCTGTCCCTTGCCTATTGGTGTAAAGAGGTCCATGATACGGGTCGAATAATCATTGGGCTGTGTAAAAAGGTTTAATTTCTCAAATGGAAAAAGCGGCGTCAAGTAATCGAATGGCACACGGTCACGGACCTCGTCAGGACTCTTGCCATTTATGGTATCTACTTTTAGTAAAGCAAAATATTTTTCACCCTCTTTTGGAGGCCGAACGGCCCCATGCACGGTGTCGCCGGTCTTCAAACCAAATAGTTTTATTTGCGATGGCGATACGTAAACATCGTCAGGCGATGAAAGGTAATTGTAATCGGAAGAACGAAGGAATCCATAACCATCCGGCATCATTTCCAATACGCCTTCTGAAAGGATCACACCATCGAATTCTATATTGAAGGACTGTTCCCGTCGTTGTGGATAAGAAGGTTTCGCCGGAGCAAGAGCATTGTCTGAAGCCGCGGCCTCTGCATCGGCATCAGCAGTTTCAGGAGCTTCCTGGATTTGATCAAAGGAAGATTCACCTGTTGCTTGATTCCCACCTTCGTCGTCGATCGTTTCAGAAGCGCCCTTCTCATCTGATTTCTTTCTTCCTTTTTTAATCGGGTGCTTTTCTTCCTTCCTCGCGTGATGCACGGGGGCGGCCTTTTTTTGTCCTTTTTTGTCAGCGGCAGATCCGTCTTCAACTACTGCTTCCTCAGTTGTGTGGGCAGTAGTAGCCTTAATAATGCGTTTACGTCTGCCTTTATCTTCACCGCCGGCGTTGTTTTTAGCACCGGCAATTGCCTGTCCATCGAGGATCTTATATACAAGACCCTGTTTATCCAGTTTTTTAGCGTTGGGAATGTTAAGTTGCTCGGCAATATCGAGCAGTTCAGGAACGAGCATATCGTTCAATTGCAAAATGTCGTACATACAAAAATCTTGAAGGTTAACACAATGGCCTGGTCACTAGGTCTGAAAAAAAATTGAAAAGTTGAGTTTATTTGAGTGGATAGGTAGGGTTCTGATGAGCCAATAAAACAGAAGAACGATTTACTTATCAGCCTCTTTCCATTGCAATAATACGGCCTTTTTCCAAAATATAAAAATTTTCGCCACTAGATCATTCAGTTAGCTGTAGTTAAAAGGGCCCATTTTCCATGAATTATTAATTACTGTCAAGCTGCTGTGGAATTGCCCGTGATGGAAGTATTTCTACCTGAAACATTCCCGATCCATTTAGCAGTTTTATCTTTGCCGTCCTTAAAATAAAACTATGTTCAACCGCCGGGTTAAGATCAGGGAATTGTTAAAACAAAAGCCGGAGGGCCAGCAGATAACGGTAATGGGATGGGTGCGGACCTTCCGTAATAACCAGTTTGTTGCACTCAATGATGGTTCGACTAATAGCAATGTCCAGGTGGTTCTTGAACTCGGCAGATTCGACGACGAATTATTAAAAAAAATAACGACGTCAGCCTCTTTGAAAGCGACAGGAAACCTCGTGCCTTCCCTCGGCAAGGGCCAGTCAATGGATCTGAACGCAACCGACATTGAAATCCTCGGTACAAGCGATGCTGAAAAATATCCAATTCAATTAAGAAACCGCCCAACCCTTGAATATTTAAGGGAGGTGGCCCATTTCCGATTTCGCACCAATACGTTTGGCTCGGTATTCCGGGTGCGCCATGCGCTGGCATTTGCTGTCCATAAATTTTTCAACGATAAGGGCTTTGTGTATATGCATACGCCCATTATTACTGCAAGCGACGCGGAGGGAGCAGGCGAAATGTTTCGGGTGACGACGTTGCCATTCGAAAACACTCCACGGAATGAAGACGGCACTATCAATTTTAAAGAAGACTTTTTTGGGCGTGCTACTAATCTCACGGTTAGCGGTCAACTCGAAGGCGAGCTGGCAGCTACAGCTTTTGGAGACATATACACTTTCGGTCCAACGTTTCGTGCCGAGAATTCAAATACAGCGCGACACCTTGCGGAGTTTTGGATGATAGAGCCCGAAATGGCATTTTATGATCTTGAAGACAATGCAGATCTGGCCGAAGAGTTCATAAAACACCTGATACAATACGTAATGGATAATTGCAAAGAGGATATGGAATTCCTTGCACAACGCTTATCTGAAGAAGAAAAGCAGCTGCCGCAGGATAAAAGAAGTGAGTTGGGATTGCTGGAGCGATTACATTTTATACTAAATAATAAATTCGAGCGCATAACCTACACCGAAGCGATCGATATCTTAAAAGACAGTAACTACAATAAGAAGAAGAAATTTCAATACCCGGTGACCGGCTGGGGGATGGACCTGCAAAGCGAACATGAACGATACCTGGTTGAAAAACATTTTAAGAAACCGGTGACTCTTATCAATTATCCCAGGGAGATAAAAGCATTTTATATGCGGCAGAATGACGATGGTAAAACGGTAGCAGCAATGGATATCCTGGCTCCGGGGATTGGAGAGCTGGTTGGTGGATCTCAAAGAGAAGAACGCCTTGATAAGTTACAAGCCCGGATGAAAGAAATGAATATTCCGTCTGAAGAGTTATGGTGGTATCTGGATACACGGCGGTTCGGAACAGTGCCCCACGCAGGTTTTGGGTTAGGGTTTGAGAGAATGGTGCAGTTTGTTACGGGGATGAGTAATATAAGAGATGTGATAGCATTTCCCAGGACGCCGAAGAGTGCGGAATTTTAAGCTAGGAGATCAAAGAGAAAAAGAGACAAAAGAGCCTTCTTGAAAATATTTTGTCTTTCGACTTATGGAAATGATTTGGGATAAGATTGAGAAAATTGCTTCTCTTTTACTCTCCTTTACTCCTTTGATCTCTTAGCCCCTAGTGCACACACATCACCGGCACATGAGATTCAAAGACCAATTGCTTCGCCGAGCTTTTTCTGAATAGACTTTCCAGCAGTTTATGTTTTTTAGGAACGGCAATGATCAGGTCCAGATTATTGTTTTCGGCAAATTGATTGATGCCATCTTCCACGTCTTTATGTTGAATGAAATGGTATTGGGGACTTACATCTTCCAGGGCAGTTTGGAGTAATACCACCTGTGCCGGTGTATCAGCCTTTTGCCGGCCATTATCAGGATCTACATTTAATACATGCAATTCAGCTTTTACTTCCCTGACGAAAGTCTTTATTACCGAAACGGGAGTTGTTTCAAGTACTTCGCGAAAATCACACGCCAATCCCACTTGTTTAATTCCTGTGCCATACTCTTTACCGGTGGGAACACATATAACCGGCCAGGTCAGGTGCTTGATGACGGAAAGAGTATTGCTTCCAAATAAAGCTCTTTCCACAGCAGAATGGCCACGGGTGCCCATTACCACGGCAAACGGCTGCAACCGGGTACAGCAACTGTCCAGTTCATCCATCAGGTCACCGAGGCGTGATTCGGTAGTAATTTCAAGTTTGCCTGATGAAATATGATCCAGGTCCTGCTTGAGTTTGGCAAGTTTCTTTTCGGCATTTTCTTTTAACTCGTCCACAGAAATCAGCACCAACGGAGCATCCGTAACACTAATAGGTAGTTGGTAGATATGCAGCAGGTGAAGACTTCCATTTATTGCCAGTGCCATATCCATTGCATAATGAGTGGCGTTCAAAGCAGCTGGAGAAAAGTCAGTTGGGATAATGATTTTTTTCATAACCAGCAGTATTAGGTATTATGGTGCAAAAATAGCAATAACAATGCCCCCTTTATCAGAATATCCGCGGGTTAGCCTGCTGTAATATGGAATTCTATTCCTGGAGAATCTCTATAGAAAACTGTAATGACTTCAATAGACAATACTGCAATACGTCGCCGCAAAGCAGGTGTAAAAGGACAAAAGAAAGAAAAGCTCAAAATCGACATGACGCCCATGGTTGACCTCGGATTTCTGCTGATTACCTTTTTTATTATTACCACAGAATTAAGCAAACCGACAACCATCAGGCTGAACATGCCGAAAGACGGCCCTCCGACGCCCGTAGGTAATTCAAGCATCCTCACTGTATTATTGGCCGGCAATGACAAAATTTTTTATTACCGTGGAAACTGGGCGGATGCACTAAAGAGAAACGAAATAATTAAAACAGATCATTCTTCCATTTTATTGCGACATGCTATTATACAGCAAAAACAACAATTGGAATTAAACGGCGATAAACAAGACGGACTAATGCTGCTTATTAAATCAACAGGCGACGCATCATATAAAAATATCGTCGATGTGCTGGACGAAGTGTTGATCAATGATGTAAAAAAATATGCCGTTTCAAAACCAGAAGCCGCAGAATTAGCCTGGGTAAAAGATCATTTATAGAATTTGGGAATTTGAGGATGTGCGGGTGTGCGAATTTGAAGGGGATGTTCTAATTGAACATTGATTATTTCGTTGAATTGCCCAGCCGCTGCCCACCTTACTAACATCATCTTCGCTCTTTAACTGCTGAAAAATGGATGCCTGGCGTATTATTTTTTTTCGAAGACTGCGACAAGGTATTTGTTGGTGAATCCATCTGCAATTAATGATTTTAATCGTTTGAAAAGTCGTCCGGGATTTTTAAGGTAATAAGCAGCCAATCCTTTTCGTAAATCATGCCCCCTTCCTTCTTTTTTTGTGAACATCGTAAATGCTCTGTAGTTCTGACTTTGGATCATCGATTCAACTTCAACAAGACCGGCGGCGGTAAATAGTTTCTTAAAAGATCCGACCGTAAAGTCATTTTGATGAAAAGGATTGGCATCCACAGAAGGCGTAACCGGAGCTGATGCAATGAAACGTCCACCTTTTGCCAATATAGAAGCCAGCTGTTTTACAAAGCGCGCCGGTTGTATAAGGTGTTCAATTGTTTCAAGGCTGACAATTGTATTAATGGGAACCGTCGGTCGAAAGTCAAAAACATCTTTTAATTCATAAGTAATTTTTTTGTGAGAATAATGTTTTTCACAATAGTCAATAGCAACACGACTGTTATCGATTGCTATGATTTGATTGATTTCATTACCATATTCTGTTGCTAACAAATAGCTGCCGTAGCCGGACCCACAGGCAAGGTCCGCAACATTACCGGGCAAGATCCATTTCCCAGCAAAATGATAGCGCTGCATATGGAGATGCAACGTTTCATTTCCTGCAATAATTTCCGGGCTCCCCCCGGCTGGGTAAATGCGCTCTAGGCTAGAGTAATTTATTTCGATATGCCTTCGAGGAGCTTCACTCATATATCTAATTTGCCATTTATCAAATCGGCCCTAAAAATTTTTAGATTATCTGGCCTTTTACAGCCAGTTGATTCTGTGTACGTTAATCAATATTAATCCGCTGTTTATAATCAGTTACTAGAAAATATTTGGTACTGTGCGTTACATAGTACCAAATATCACCTTATCTTTGGTTCAACAAATTTCAAACAGGATGAAGCCAGGATTTATTTTGATTCTATGCATGCTTACGGCTGCTATTCTAAATGTAGGCAATTCTGCAAATGCGCAAAATGGAAATACGTCAGCCGACGAAGGAGCATTGTTTAAAGAGATTGCACATATGGATAGTGTAGTTTTTAATGCGCTCAATTCAAGAGACGTCGAAACTTTCAAGTCCTTATTTTCCCCGGACCTGGAGTTTTTTCATGATAAAGGTGGCCTCAGCAACTATGATCATACGGTAGACTTTTTAAAAACGGTTGCGAAAAATAATGATCAGCTCAGAAGGGATTTAGTGCCGGGCAGCCTGGAAGTGTACCCGATACCCGGGTATGGGGCGATGCAAATAGGTGCTCATACATTTTGCCATATTGAAAACGGGAAAAAGGAATGCGGCACTTTCAAGTTTGTTCATGTATGGCAAAAGAATAACGGGGAATGGAAGATTACGCGAGTGATCAGCTATGGACATTAAATTGAATAACCGGACACAATGTTTATACGAAAAAAAAGAGTTTATGAATATTGAGAACACGCAGAGCCAGATGAGAAAGGGAATTTTGGAGTTTTGCATTCTTTCCGTTATCCGGAGGGGCGAGGCCTACCCTAGTGACATAGTAGAGGAGATGCGGGGCGCCAATTTGCAAATATTGGAAGGAACTTTGTATCCCCTGCTTACCCGACTGAAAAATGCCGAGATGTTAACCTATCGCTGGGTAGAAAGCAATTCCGGACCTCCCCGTAAATATTTTTCGCTAACTGGGAAAGGCGAAGCATTCTACCGCGAACTGGAACTAACATGGAATGAATTGTCAAACGGAGTAAACGCTCTTGCCAGTAAAAAACCACAGGCACCAGCCAACTAAACCTCACTTCAACCAAAAAAATTTCGAAGACATGAAAAAGATCATAACCATTAACCTCAGCGGGCGGGTGATACCCATCGAGGATTCGGCATACGAAAAATTGCAGTCGTATGTTGAAAGCCTTCGCAGGTATTTTTCTAATGAGGAAGGACGTGACGAGATCATCAATGATATTGAAAGCAGGATAGCGGAATTGATGAATGATAAAGTGCGTAAAGGGGCGGCATGCGTAACGGAAGCCGATGTGGAAGATATCATAACATCCATGGGAAGACCTGAAGATTTTGATGCAGGCGCCCAACCAACCGAAGCTTCACAGGCAGGTCCGCAACCGCAGTACGCTTTTACTGAATCGAGGACTGCCAAAAGACTTTATCGTGACAGCAGCGATAAATTTATCGGAGGTGTGTGCAGCGGTATTGCAGGCTATCTGAATGTCGATCCTGCCATAGTGCGGATCTTGTTTGCAATAATCACTTTTGGGGGCTTCGGACTTGGCTTTGTTGCCTACATTCTTTTATGGATCATACTCCCGCAAAGAGATCTTGAGAATTACTCCGGGAAAAGATTGTATCGCAACCCTGACGACAGGATTATTTCTGGAGTAGCAGGGGGCCTTGCGGCTTATTTCGGCGCCCGGGCATCCATCATACGTATCGTTTTTGCTGCACCAATATTGCTAAGTCTTTTGATCGGCGCATTAAATGGCGACTTCGAGCCTTTTCCCAATATTGTTTTCGGATCATTGAGCGGCACGTTCATTCTTGCTTATGTAATATTATGGATGGTGCTTCCCGAAGCAAGAACCAACTACGAAAAAATGGAAATGCGCGGTGAAAAGGTGGACGTAAATAGTATCCGGCAAAATGTGCAGGAAGGTATGGGAGATATGAAGGACCGCATGAAAACCTGGGGGGAAGAAGTAAAAGACTCAGCTCAAAAGCTTGGAGACCGGGCCAAACGGTTCGCCGATACAAGGGGAAAAACATTTGCAAGGGAAGTTGGGGAAACAGCCCGCACCAGTGGACGCGGATTAGGTCATGCCATCGGCGTTTTGTTCAAAGTATTCTTTCTATTCATCGTAGGAACCATTGCCTTTGCTTTATTTGTTGCCGTGATTGCTTTGATATTTGGTGGAATAGCGTGGTGGCCGGTCAATAATTTTCTATGGACCAGCAAATGGCAGCAATTGTATACCTGGGGAACCATTATTTTCTTCCTGGCAATTCCATTGATTGGTATTATTACCTGGTTGATACGTCGCATAATCGGCGTTCGTTCGCGAAACAGTTATCTCGGATGGACATTTGCCTTCCTCTGGTTGATTGGATGGGTTGCCGCTATTCTTTTAGCCACCAGCATTACCAAAGATTTTCGTGAATACGAGCATACCGATAACAGCGTAGTTCTAAATCAACCCAAAAACGGTAAATTAATCGTTGCGGTATCTGAACCAGAATTGGAATACACGGGTCGCTTTGACTGGATAAATGATGAAGGCGAAGGATGGGATTTGACGGACGACACGCTGAAATTGTCCACGGTTAAATTTAATGTTCGCGCAAGCAGCGACTCCATATATCACGTTAACCTGAAACGGTACAGCTTTGGCAAAAATGAGGAGGAAGCATTGCGCAGGGCGGAAAAAATAAGCTACCAGGTTTTTTCAAGAGATAGTGTGCTCGATCTCGCAAATGGATATGCAATAGATAAAGGAAGTAAGTTCCGCGGTCAGCAGGTTGAAGTAGAAATATTGGTGCCTGTTGGAAAAAAGATCCGCTTTGATGAATCTGTAGACAATAAGCTCAACCCGACGAATATCAGGGTGAAAAGAAGTTATCGCCGTAATAGGATCGTTGACATCGATGTGGATGAAGACTACCGCAATAGGTTCCGCTCGGGTGTGGACTATGTCATGGGAATTGACGGAAGCCTGAAAGAAGTTGGAGGAAACGGGGTAATCAGGTCTGGCGATTACCGCTATGATGACAGCGACACCAACAAAAAACAGGAATTGAATGAACCCGAAGAATTGAAGGAGAAGAAAAAGAAAGAACCACCATCCGGGAATACCGAAAGTATGGACAGCGATGAAGAGGAAGAAGTCATGGCTTCTTCCCCCACGGCAGTCTTTTCCCTGGTCAGAACATATTTCTAAACTAGGTTGAAGTTGAACGTCCCGCTTTAAGCGGGATAAGCAAAAGGTTCCGGCGACGGGCCTTTTGTTTTTTTATTCGCTTCTGACCAGGTATCATTCATCATTCGGGCACTTCCGCAACTGTCCAGTTGTTTGTCCGCCGGTTCCAGATGATAGCATAGTCTTTTCCATGATACAACTTAAAGGTGCGATACCCATTATAATATTTTAACCGAAGCCATCCGTAGTTATAAATTTCAAACTTAAAAACAAAAGCTTCTCCTGGTTTTAATTCGGCCTGTTGAAATTTTTTCCCATCGTCACTTAATTCCACCGTTTCGGTCTGGTTGCTGTACATGGTAAGTCCAATCCAACTGGGATCGTTGGCTGGCGTCGTATTTCCGGGATCTGGCGTGTTCGGAACTGGATTGGTAGACACTGGTGGCTCAGTAGGCGATGGTGCAGGGGCCGCAGTACCATTGGCTTTATCCCAACCTTTGCTAATCGCATCAAGCCTGTCTTTTTTTGCCGGGTGTGTCGCGCTTGCTTTGTCTGAAGCGATAGCCTGCATTGCTGCAAGAGACTGCTGAAGGGTAGCACCCAACTTTTCCATTACAAAACCCGAAAAGTTATCGGCCTCGAGTTCTTTTGCAGGCGTGCTGCCGCTGCTGCTCACAACATGATTGTAATAATGATGCCCCATTTCATGCGCCAGCACACTGATGGAAGACCATTTAGTGGAGGTATAAGCGTCTATGTCTTCGAGAAAATCATTGTCGTACACAATCCAGCGGATGTTGTTGATTATCGTAGCATAGGCGTTCTGAATACCATTTTGTTCCCTGATTCTGAAATTCTCCTTCCACTGAATGGCGTCGAGCATGCTCCGGAGGATATCTCTTGCTTCATAAACGGAATTGAATTCTCCCTTCAAAGAGCGTGGGGGTACTTTAAACCCGCAACCGGTAATTTTTTGTCCCAGTACAGGGTAAGCGGCTATCAAAAAAATAAAAGATAGCGTAAGCATTAATTTCTTCATCGTATATATTAATTTATACCAAATGATTCAGGTGTTCCCTGGCAAACCTTTAAGGAATGACTTTTTGCAACAATTTGTCATCACAGTACGTTACAAAATGAATAGCAGCTGAAGTACAGAGAACGAATTTTATGCCATGAAAGATAAATTCTCACAACAATCGGCTTTTTATGTGAAGTATCGCCCGTCTTACCCGCCGGAAATGATTGATTACGTTGTATCACTGGTGAGGGAAAAAGATATGGCGTGGGACTGCGGTACCGGCAATGGTCAAACTGCAAAGGCTTTATCACCTTATTTTAATAAGGTCTTTGCTACAGACATCAGCCAGAAACAACTCGATAATGCCTACCAGGCGGGCAATATTTTCTACTCCGTTCAACCGGCGGAACAAACGATTTTTCTCAACAACAGTTTTGACCTTATCACCGTATCACAGGCACTACACTGGTTTCACTTTGATGAATTTTACACAGAAGTAAAAAGAATAGCAAAGCCAGGTGCAATCTTAGCCGCGTGGACATACTCTCTCCTGCGCATCTCGAAGGAAATAGATGGCCTGATTGAAAACCTGCATTTTAATGTGCTCCATGATTATTGGGATAACGAAAGAAGCTATGTGGACGAACATTACCAAACTATTCCTTTTCCCTTTAAGAAAATTGACAGCCCTGTATTCAATATCGACTACCAATGGCACCTTCAAGATCTTGAGGGATACCTCAACACCTGGTCCGGCCTGCAAAACTATATCGCGGCCGGAAACAAAAATCCCCTGCCCGAATTAATGAAAAGGATAAGGTCACATTGGAAAGATACTTTGCCAATAGTATTTCCTCTTCATTTGTTAATAGGAGAAATAGGACAGTAACTGTGGAATGCGGCTTAGTTTTTTAAAGCTAAATTCACAGCTACGTTGGTTGAAAATCTGTTTCTTAAATTTGCGGACCAAATTACAAGGTAATGAAGAATACACCCTTTGTCGGCAGGCATATAGCCCTTGGTGCAAAGATGGCAGAGTTTGCGGGATATAACATGCCGATAAGTTACACCGGCATCAATGATGAACATGCGGCAGTTCGTAAAAACGCCGGCGTATTTGATGTCAGCCATATGGGTGAATTTATTCTTAAAGGTGACAGTGCCCTGGACCTGATACAGCGTGTTACCAGCAACGATGCGGCAAAACTTAAAAACGGGCAGGCTCAATATAGTTGCCTGCCCAATCAGGACGGAGGGATAGTTGACGATCTGCTGGTGTATTGCATCGAGCAAAACAAAGTGTATATGCTCGTTGTGAATGCATCTAATATCGGGAAGGATTGGAAATGGATCAGTGATTTCAACACCCGGGGAACTGAAATGCACAACATCTCCGACAAAACCTGTTTGCTGGCAGTGCAGGGGCCAAACGCAACGAAGATTTTGCAGCCTTTAACAGAGATGGACATCCTGAATCTGAAGTATTACACTTTTGTGAAAGGAGAGTTTGCCTCGGTTAAGAATGTATTGATTAGCGCCACAGGTTATACGGGCGCTGGCGGCGTAGAAATTTATTTTGAAAACAAAGAGGGTGATGCAGAAAAAATATGGGATGCGATTTTTAACGCCGGCGCTTCACAGGGAATTAAACCTGTGGGTCTCGGGGCAAGGGATACCCTTCGATTGGAAATGGGATTCTGCCTTTACGGAAATGACATTGATGACACTACTTCACCCATTGAAGCGGGCCTGGGATGGATAACCAAATTCAATAAGGACTTCACCGGAAAGGTTATTTTCGAAAAGCAAAAAGCTTCCGGTCCGGAGAGAAAGTTGGTGGGTTTTGAAATGATAGATAAAGGGATCCCCCGGCATAACTATGAATTAAAGGACCAGTTGGGGACTACCATTGGCTTCGTAACATCCGGTACGCAATCGCCAAGCCTTGGCAAAGCCATTGGAATGGGATATGTCCGTTCTGCCTACGCCAATATTGATACACCGATACTTGTTAAAGTCAGAGATAAACTCTTGCAGGCCAAAGTTTCCAAAATGCCATTCTCCTAAACGCTAAAGTGGTTGGATTTTTGCTGTATTTCTGCCGTTAATTTTTAATTCCTGCAGACCTATGCCTACCATTCACCTGACCACATTTATTGCGGCACCTGTACACAGGGTATTCGACCTCGCCCGCAGTATTGAAGTGCACAAACACTCTATGAACAAACACAAGGAAGAAGCCGTTGCCGGAATAAGATACGGCTTGATCGAAAAAAATGAATCTGTTACCTGGAAAGCGAAACACCTGTTTAAGACCAGGTATATGCGTACGGAGATCGTTGATATGAAAAAGCCCGATATGTTTGTAGACGCCCAGGTAAAAGGTGATTTCAAAATGATGAAACACATACATCATTTCAAACCCTGCGATAATGGTACTATCATGATCGACGTGGTTGAGTTTGAAGCCCCTTACGGCGGTGTCGGGAAAATATTTAATAAGCTATATCTCACTACCTATCTCAAAAGGTTAATCATACAACGAAATAAGGTGCTTAAAGAGTGTGCCGAGACGGATAAATGGCGCAAATTCCTTTCAAATTAATGCCGTTCGAAACCGGTAATTTCGTTTTTTCATTTTATTATAATGCATGAGTATTAATAAACCCGCTCTATACACGTCATTTTCTCCGGCCCTATTGAACTTATATGATATCAGCAACAGCATTGTAGTGATCATCGATGTGCTCCGGGCCACTTCCACAATTGCGACTGCATTATTTAACGGAGCGAAATGCGTCATCCCTGTCGATAGCGTATCGAAATGTTTGGAGATAGGCCGCCAAATAGAGAGCATTACTGCCGGCGAACGGGATGGGCGGATCGCAGAAGGACTTGAATATGGAAACTCTCCATTTGAATATCCTGCGGAATTTATTAGTGGCAAAACCCTGGTGCTGACAACGACAAACGGGACGCGTCTTCTGCACATCGCACTTGACAAAGGGGCAAAGGAAATTATTACCGGCTCCTTTCCTAATCTTTCTTCGGTGTGTGAACACCTCGTCGCTGCAAAAAAAAATGTAATGCTTGGTTGTGCCGCCTGGAAAGACAGGGTCAACATTGAAGACGTGCTTTTTGCTGGTTCTGTAATCGCAAGAATCGGTGAACATTTTAAAATCAATTGCGATTCATCTCACATATCAGAGACAATTTACGACGATGCTAAAGACGACCTTTTTGAATTTATGAAAAGGAATCAAGCGTCACATTTTCACCGCCTGGTGAACTTTGGACTCGAAAAGGATATCCGTTACTGTCTCACGGACGATAGCGCCAACGTGCTACCGGTGTATGAAGAAGGGAAACTGGTTCTGAAATAATGCTCTTTCGTTGTTGACTAACCCCTGTACAATTACCCGGTTTACGGAAGAAAAAAACCTTGTAAGATACTCCATTTTTTGCGGCTTCTCCAACCATTAAATTTTATTTTTTATTTAATGATTTTAATAGGAAATACGAGCTACATTCTTTTACATTTGCCGATTGACCTTTTCTGAAAAAGATGACGATAGAAAAGGTTAAATAACGATAAAATCCTTTGTTGGATTTGCTGTTGACGAAAGAAAAATGAACTATGGCATTACCGCACCTTCTCAAATATGTCTATACACATGGAACTGATGAAGTGATCCGGCGTGGGAAGAAAATTCATTCATTAGGCTTTGTGGAACTGGTGGAATATGATGACCTTTTTGGATCAGCCGTATTACGTGTAAAAGATGACAGTTACTCTACTTACTATAAAGTGAATATTCAACGGTTCAAAGATCCAAAAGACTTGTCCATCCGTTGTAGTTGTCCGTACAATATTGGGGATATATGCCGCCATGAGACCGCGGCACTCTTCCAGCTCCAGGAAATGATGGACAGGGGCCAATTGCAGACAGAAGGTGTAAAGTATGACCAAAGGCACACGGTGGCCAAAATGAAAGTCATTGACCTGAAAATGCTGCGACTGTTATCTTCATCAACAATCATTAATGAGGCAGAAAAATATCTTCAGACACAAAAAGCAACTATTCTCCAGGCTGAAAACGAAACGGTAAAGGCTACCGTCAATATTTACGGTGCTGACTATTCTGTCATCCTTTGTAAGAACGAAGAACGGAATTTTGATACGAGTTCTGACTTCGACGATGCCGACCACCTGCTTTGCCTGCCTAAGGTGATCGTCTTCCTCCAGCTGTATTCAAAACAAGGCGCTAACTATTTTGACAGCATACGTAACTGGGATAAGGATAAAAATAAATTGCTTGAGGCTTATGGTTATTCATTAAGCGATGATCTGAAAGGCAAGTTTGAATTTGCTTACAAAGATGGCAAGCCGTTTTTGCGTGTCCTTGATGCAAACATCAGGAGAGTTGCACCTGTAGCTAGCCCCAGTAGGCCGGTTATCATTCCACAAAAGGAAAAAGAGACAGAACTGCCTGCTATCGTTGCACAGGAAGAGGAAGCAACGCCGAGCCAGAGATTGGGAATTGTTTTTAATTTCAATAAAAAAGGTTATCCATGGTTTACTATCGATGCTGTAATTGGAGAGCCCAATGAGCAAAATGATGGATTCACCGGCACCGTAGAGAAACCAGATATTACAAGGTATCTTGATACTGAGAAATTACCTGAAGAAGACAGGCAAGTGCTTTCGGTGGTGCGCAAGCTGCAAGATGCAGAGATCAATAAATATATCAGCCGTAACTCCCCTTTTTCAGCCATTTGGGAAAATATCATACACCAGGAAGATGATGATCTGCCGGGAGAAACAAAGGAACTGATGGCGGAATATCTTTTTCCGAGGCTAAAAAAACTATCGCAGGAGCAGGGAGAAAATTCTTTGTTTTATTTGTTGCCCAACCATAAGGCATTTAAGACAAGTAACCTCGCGCAACTGCAAGTGATTACCGAGGAAGCCAAACCTCACTTCGTTGTCAGGAAAAATTCTCAGTACACGATTTATTGCCGGGTAAGGGCGAGCGGAATGGAATTTGACCTTGGTCAGAATGAAAGTACGAGTCCCTTATTCTTCTTATACAACCACCAGCTTCATCTCTGGAAAAACAACGAGGTAGTACACCTCGTAGACCAGTTTTTGCCCTCAGGAAAGATGGAAATAGCTCCTGATAAATGGAGCAAAAGCCTGCATGACTTTATTTTACCTCTTGCTAAGGAACACCAGGTTGATTTTGACAAATCAATTGTGCAGGAGATTAAAGATGGAGATCCGGAAGTGAAACTGTATTTGATAGAGAAAGGAGATTACCTTGTTTTTCAGCCGTCATTTTCTTATAAAGGCTATGAAACAAAAGCAAAGGACCGCGACGACATTGTAGTACCGCATGGTGACAAGGTACTGATCGTGCATCGCAACCGCGAAGTGGAAAATGCATTTATATCTAAGCTGCAAAACCTTCATTCAAGTTTTATTTTAAACGACGAGACGGGATCCCTGGCATTGAAAGGAACCGATGTGCTCAAAAACAACTGGTTCTTCCTCTTTGTGGATGCCATGAAGGAAATGAAAACGCCTGTATTTGGTTTTGAGGCATTGAAGAATTTTCGTTTTAATACTGCCAAACCACAAACCAGGATCTTTATTAGTAACAATACCGATTGGTTCGACGCCAAAGTGGATATTTTATTCGGCGACCAGCGGGTAACAGTGGCGGAGGTTAAAAGGGCGTTGGCGAATAAACAACAGTTTGTTCAGCTCAACGATGGCACCCTCGGCATCCTGCCTGATGAATGGTTAAAAAAATATTCATTGCTTTTCCGTGTAGGTGAAGGCAATACGAATAACCTGAAGCTTTCGCGTTATCATCTCAGCGTGGTAGATCAATTGTATGAAGAACGGGATGAAGAAGAACTGGTCGTTCAGCTGGAAGAAAAATATGCAAACCTGCGGCAATTTAATACAATAAAGGAGATTGAACCACCGCGGAATCTGGAAAGTGTATTGCGGCCATACCAGGTCGCAGGCTATCATTGGCTCAACTACCTTACCGAGATCAAATGGGGTGGCATCCTGGCAGATGACATGGGTTTGGGTAAAACAGTACAGGCACTATCATTTTTGGATCACTATAAGAGCAACGACGGTAGTCTTAAGGCATTAGTGGTTTGTCCAACAACGCTAATCTATAACTGGGAAAATGAAATAAGAAAATTTACGCCCGGCCTGACCTACCGTATTCATCACGGACCCGTAAGGACGAGAGTAAAGGATGAGCTGCATGATCATGACATCACTATTACTACTTATGGCACACTCAGGAGTGACATTAAGCTTCTAATGAGCGTTAGCTTTGATTATGTGATCCTCGACGAAAGCCAGGCAATAAAAAACCCTTTGAGTAAAGTAACCAAGGCTGCGTGTTTACTCAATGCGAAAAATCGTCTGTGTATGAGCGGTACGCCGTTGCAGAACAACACATTTGATGTATTTGCACAGATGCATTTCCTCAACCCGGGAATGCTGGGGACCATGGAATTTTTCCGGCAGGAATTTGCCATTCCGATCGATAAGTTTGGGGAACAGGATCGGAAGGAGCATTTGAAAAAAATATTATATCCTTTTATTCTGCGCAGGACCAAAGAGCAGGTTGCGAAGGATCTTCCGGACAAACAGGAAATGATACTCTGGTGTGAAATGGAGGATGAACAAAGGAAGATTTATGATGCGTATCGCAATGACTTTCGTGATAAAATACTTGGTACAATCCAGGAACAGGGGATTCAGCGGTCGCAACTTACGATCCTGCAGGGATTGATGAAACTGCGGCAGATTTGCGATTCACCCGCGATCCTGAATGAAGAAGAAAAATTCGAAAATCATTCGATCAAGTTGGATGAACTTGCCCGCGAAATAACCGAAAACATCAGCAATCACAAGGCCCTGGTGTTTTCTCAATTTCTCGGAATGCTGGCACTTATAAGAGCAAGGTTGGATGAACTGGGTGTCAAATATGAATATTTTGATGGGAGTACCTCAGCTCCTGACCGCGAAAAGGCGATTCAAAGTTTTCAGAAAGACGATTTGGTGCGGGTGTTCCTGATTTCACTAAAAGCAGGCGGTGTGGGTTTGAACTTGACAGCCGCTGACTACGTTTACATTGTTGATCCCTGGTGGAACCCTGCAGTGGAACAACAGGCAATTGACCGTACGCACCGTATCGGGCAAACGAAAAACATATTTGCTTATCGCATGATCTGTAAGGACACCATTGAAGATAAAATTTTGCAATTGCAGGAAAAGAAAAGAGCCCTGGCGAAAGAATTAATAGCTGATGACACAACATTTGTCAAGAGCCTCTCGAGAGAAGACGTCGAGTACCTGTTTAGCTAATTGAATTTCGCCTACCGAATTCCTGTGTTAAGATGGCAGTTCAAATGACGGCATTAAAAAGTCCCTGGAATTTTGCAGGGACTTTAAATATAATGGAGGGTTAGAAAACCATCATTTCCTTCTCATGTTCCCTGCCGCCGGCGATGACCCGGAAATAATTACGGATAAAATCGATTTAAAAAGTCGGATCAGGTTTAAAGAAGGCCTGTAATAATTGCGATACATCCTCGCTTCTTCATGACGGTGAACAATACTTCTGTTTTTCATAACGGACTATTTTAGTTAATGGGTAAACGCAGCATCAATCGATAAAGGTATAAAATGAAGTTAATAATTTTATAATATTGACCGCCAATCTTAGCATAATAACGACGCACTATGCAACCGGGTACAATAAATTTAGTAAATATCCCTGTAAATCTTACGTTGTGACGGGCTCTTATCAAAAAATTATATTCGTCCTAGGCTAAGTCGTTTGTCTGACTAAAGACTAAAAACCCGAAACGAGAAATCGAAGATCGAAAGGTAGGCATTCAGTCGGTTTATTTGCCCCTGGGGTTTAGTGTTTGGAGCGGGCCTTTGATAATTCTATTTATTAACCTTTATTAACATTAAAGCAAACCAAATTAACTGCCTTTGGCTTCCCGTGGGAATATTTTCGTAGCCTGGTAAAGTTATCGGCTATGAGATATGTTTACTTGTTGGCATTATTGGTTTTTGTCAGCTTTTCTGTTTTAGCTCAAAAAAATGGTGTTGTAAAAGGGATTGCCTTTGATACGTTATTACAAAAATCGGTTCCAGACGCGACTATTACAGTCTTATTTAGGAAAGATTCATCCCTGCTCACTTTTGGCATGACCGATAATTCGGGTCGTTTTAGCCTTGACAATATTCCCGCCGGAGAATACAGGTTGCTTATCACACATGTGGCATATCACAATTGCAACAAAACGTTTACGATCACCGAAAACAATAAGCTTATTGATTTGGGGCAGGTGATCATGAACGACAAAGCAATGGTTTTGCCTGAGGTGGTAGTCGCCAATGAAGCGCCACCTGTCACATTGATAGGGGACACTGTTCAGTACAATGCCGGTTCATTTAAAACCCAGCCCAATGCAAGCGTGGAGCAATTGCTTAAAAAATTGCCCGGAATACAGGTGGCAAAAGACGGCACAGTAAAGGCGCAGGGACAAAACGTAAATAAAGTGCTTGTAGACGGCAAAGAATTTTTTGGAAGCGACCCAAAGATGGCCACTAAAAACCTCCCCGCTGACGCCGTTGACAAGGTGCAGGTATATGACAAGCTCAGCGACCAGGCGCAGGTAACAGCCTTTGACGATGGCAACAGTGAGAAGACCATTAACCTGAAGCTTAAAAAAGATAAAAAGAAGGGCGCCTTCGGCAAAGTGATGGGCGGGGCGGGAACTGATGAACGATTTGAAGGACGGGCCAATGTCAATTCATTTAAAGGGGCAAGGCAGATGTCAGCAATAGCTATGGCCAATAATACTAATACAGAAGGATTTTCTTTTATGGATATGATGAATTTTACCGGTGAGCTTGGCCGGATGATGCGCGGCGGTAATGGAAATATCAATATTAACATTATTGGCGACAATCCAAATACCGGAGTGCCCGGTGGCAATAACAGTGGAATACGGACCATCTGGGGTGGCGGCCTCAATTACAATAATATTATTGGAGATAAGGTAGATTTCACGAGCAATTATTTTTACAATCATTATAACCCGGAAAAAATAACGGAGCTCCAACGACAGTATATTTTGCCGGATTCTACTTACTACTACCAGCAAAGCTCTCTCAGCGACAATAGTAACAATAGTCACCGTATAAACCTGGGCTTTGATTACATTATAGATTCTTTTCACTCGCTTAAGATATCACCATCCCTCGGATTCCAGGAAACAAATAACAACACGTTCAGCAGTTATGATCAATTTGGTGCAGACGGGGCACAGAGCAATAATGGTTACAGCAATAACAGAACTGATGGCACCGCGTATAATTTCCGGAACGATTTGCTATTTCGTAAAAAATTCAAAAGAAGGGGAAGATCATTTTCAATAAGCCTGCAAACGACATTGAATAATAGCGATGGTGGCGGAACCTTTAAATCCTTAAACGAATTCTTTACACGCGGAGGAACACCCGGAGCGACGGATTCGATAAACCAGCGGTTTACCAATGAAGCAGATCTCAGGGGGTACAACGCCAGGGTGGTGTTTACCGAACCCATATTGAATCGGTCTCTGATTGAATTCAGTTTGGGAAACAGCCATTCCCGAAACACGGCTCAAAAAATAACGTATGATTATGATCGAAGTACGGGTACATATGAGCAGTTAAACGATTTATTGACGAATAATTTCGAAAACACGTATGGTTATATCCAGGCTGGAATCCGTCTGCGGACCCAAAAGAAGAAATACAATTATGCCTTTGGTGCAAACTGGCAAAAAGCCACACTGGAAGGGAAGATCGTTGGTGATGTAAAGGACTCCTTGATTCGAAAAAGCTTTAATAACATATTGCCAATGGCACGGTTTCAATACAACTTTAGTCGCAGTAGAAACTTCGCCCTGAACTACCGTTCCTTTACCAGCCAGCCTTCCGTTTCGCAGTTACAACCTGTGCCCGATATCAGTGATCCATTAAACATTAAAGAAGGTAATCCCGATCTCAAACAGGAATTCATTCATAATCTACAGGTGAGCTACATGGCTGTAAACCCTTTCAGGAATAAAAATGTCTTTGCGTTCTTTAACTTAAACCGTACCGACAACAAAATCGTTAACTCCGATACCTTGTATAGTTCGGGCATTAAGGTAACAAGGCCCGTCAATGTGGACGGAGTCTATAATTTAAATGGTGATATTAATCTTGGGTTGCCGGTCCGTTTATTGAAAGGTACTCTTCGCATAGGTTCAAATCTCAACTACTATAAAGGAATGCAGTTTATTAATGGTATTGCCAATACCATCAAAACTTTTGGCGCAGGTCCTACATTGGGTCTTGACATGAGCCCAACAGATAAAGTTGATGTTTCGCTGACCGCCGGCGTGAATTATAACAACACCAGGTATTCGGTGGAGCCATCTTTGAATACAAATTATTTGTCTCAGTTATATGAAGCCGACTTTAACTGGCATTTCGGCCGTGGTTTTTATTTCAGCACCGATTTCAGTTATTCAATTAACAACCAACTATCTCCCGGCTTTAATGCACATGTGTCTTTGTGGGGAGCGTCCCTGGGCAAGCTCATGCTTAAATACAACCGCGGAGAGCTAAAGCTGCGCGTTAACGATATTCTTAATCAAAATATTGGAATTAACAGGACCACGAACCAGAATTATATTGAAGATTCAAAAGTGAATACGTTGCGCCGTTACACGATACTCACGTTTACATACAGCCTTACCAAGACGGGATTAGGCAGCGAAGGAGGAGGAGATGTGAAAATCATTAGTCGGTAGACGAATATGTCACGGTGATTGGTCGTGGCAGCGGGTCTGGTTATAGGTTAATGGTCTTGGTAACCATTGACTATGACCAGTAACCAAACTCGTTGCCCTGACCATCAACTATGACTTAATTGACCCTTATCCTAAAGTCTCCTCCCTGGTTGTTTTGTTCCATTTCATCCATCATTTTGTTTCTTTCTTTAGTAAACTCATCAGGAGTTACTTTCTTTCCTTTGGTTGGCTCCTTTATTGAGGCTATATCGGCTTTAGGAGAAATTTCTAAAGCAGTATATACCGTTCTGCCATTATTAGTTTCCATCTCAAGGATTGCACCGGGCAGCTGTCCCTGCATTTCGGGGGCAACGGGCACGGGTATGTCGGTCGTAAACCATGCCACAACTGAGGAGGTGTCCTCCATTTCTTTCCGTTCCATTTTCCCGTTATCCATGGTCATCATCATTCGCTTACCTATTCGCTGTGAAGTGGCCTTTCGGCACAAATGATTAAGAATGGTTTTCGTTTCATCACTTAATTTCCAGTTACCCCTCCGTATGCTATCGTTGATCACAAATTTCTTTTCGAAAAATTCTCTGGATTCAATACGACGTGATTTTTCAAAATCACAAAACACGGCATCTTCCACGCCTCCGCCAATAGTACGGATCATGATCCCACCACCACCCGCTGCCATATTATCGTCTTCCATCTCATCCTCCATTTGCTTCCAGATCATTTGCCCGTGGGCAAAATTCATTTCAAATTTGTCGATTCGTGTGTTTTGAACAGGTGTCTCTTCCCCGGGGCCATGACTTGTCACAATCTGCAGTTGTGCCGTGCGTTGATAAATTATTTTTCCTTCCTTTTGTTGCGCGCAAGCTGTGGCTGTTAACATTACCGCAATGCAGAGCAATTTGACTCTCTTCATAATTGTTTTTTTCAAAAGTAATATTGCCGCTATGTGAACGAGGTTAATGCACCTTGGTTTAAGGTTAATAAAGGTTAAAAGAAGGAAATCCACACTGGCATTAAATTACATTTGTAGTTACAATTGTTGGCTTCATGAATCGACTGCGCTGGCTGGCCATATTGATGGGCATAGTGATCCTTATCATCACGGGATTCCAGGCATACTGGCTCAGGGATAATTACAGCCGGGAAAAAAACGCCGTTGAAGTCAGAACGGATGCACTTTTCCAGAAAACAGTACGCGAGGTACAGGACTCCCTGCTTGTGCAACGATGGGACGCAGTTGTTTTAAAAGATAGCGCGGCGTCCCGGTTAATGGCGGGAAAAAAATTTAACCATCCGATCAAAGTTCCATTTCCGGGTAGTCCTGCAAGGATACTCAACAAAATTGGGGCGCAAATACATAATGATTCACTGGCAAAAAATGGTAAACAGTCACAGGGAGTATATATTTCTTTGAAAGCTGACGGTAAAACTGCTCATAAAGACAGCAGCGGCAAATTCAAAGTTGTTTTTGATACTCTTTCTGATAATGTCAAAGAAGTGGTAGTATTGAATGATAATGACAAAGAGCAAAATACTGATGCCTTAGTTCGCAAAAGAAGGAGCCCGGGGATGATGACCATTACCGAATCGGTTAAGAGGGATAGCGGACACGCACCAGTACGGGAAATCAATACAATCTTTTTTGATAATGAGAGGGGAGACCGGTTTAAAATTAAGATTGATTCTCTCATTAGCGATTCCGTTTCAATTCCTGTATTGGAAGCCTCATTCAGACAAGTGCTGGCAGAAGAAAGACTTGATATTCCCTTTACAATTCATCGCAATAAATTGGAGATCCGCGACGATGATGAGTTTATGAAAAGGCCTTTATTGGGAAGCGTTGATGGATATAAGCTACAACTTGGAAATACGGCTCCTTACCTGGTGCGACAGTTAGCGCTCCCCGCATTGTTTTCATTTTTCCTTGTAGGAATTACTGTGCTGGCATTTGTTTTATTGTATAGAAACTTACTGAAGCAGCAAAGGCTGGGGCAAATGAAAAACGACCTTATCAGCAATATCACGCACGAATTGAAAACACCTATTTCAACCGTGGGAGTAGCGATTGAAGCCCTGAAAAACTTTAACGCTATACAGGACCCAAAACGAACAAAAGAATATCTCGATATTTCACAGAACGAACTGCAACGATTGGGTTTGCTGGTTGACAAAGTGCTTAAGCTTTCGATGTTTGAGAAAAAGGAGATTGATCTGAACTTCGAATTGTTTGACCTGAAAGATGTGGTGAATGAAGTGGTAACTTCTTTGAGGCTGCAAATAGAGAAGTGTAATGCGACGGTAACAATACAGGCCGAAGGCGATACTACTCTTAAAGGCGACCGCCTTCATTTGCTAAGCGTAGTTTTTAACTTGCTTGATAATGCATTGAAGTATAGTAAAGAAAACGCTACGATTAACCTGGTATTGAAAGCGGATGCCTCAAATATTGTGATGCACGTGAGTGATAATGGCATTGGCATACCGGCAGTCTATAAAGAAAAAGTTTTTGAAAAATTTTTCCGGGTGCCGGCCGGTGACACCCATAATGCTAAAGGACATGGATTGGGACTGAGTTATTCTGCGCAGGTATTGCGACAGCACCATGGGAGCATTACCGTCGACAGCAGCGAAGGGGTTGGCAGTACCTTTACGATAATACTACCCAAGGATCAAAACACCTGAAATATCTCACCGTCACATGAACGCACCAAAAATATTTTATGTCGAAGATGAATTGTTTCTTGGCAAAATTGTCAAAGAAAGCCTGGAAAGCCGCGGGTTCGAAGTAATCATGGAAAGTGATGGGACAAAAGCAACGGAGCTTTTTAAAATATCAAAACCGGACGTTTGCGTACTTGACATCATGTTGCCTCACAAAGACGGTTTTACGATTGCGGATGAAATAAGAGAGTATGATGGGGAAATGCCCATTATTTTCCTGACTGCCAGAACGCAAACGGAGGATGTGGTTAAAGGGTTTTCATTGGGTGGAAATGACTATATCCGAAAGCCATTCAGCATGGAGGAGTTAATCGTCCGAATTCAGAATGTACTGCGCAACAAAATTGGGCAGTCAGCAGAGTCTTCGGGCGAAAGGGTTACTATTGGAAAATATGAGTTCCAACTCAACAGGCAGGTGTTGAGCAACGGAAAGGAAGATCGCAAGTTATCCTATCGTGAAAATGAGCTGTTGAAACTGTTATACCTGAATCGCAACCGGATCATTGATCGTAAAGCTATACTTACCATGTTGTGGGGCAATGACTCTTTTTTTAATTCAAGAAATCTGGACGTTTACATCACCAAGCTGCGGAGCTATTTAAAAGAGGATCCTTTACTTGAAATCATAACGATCAAAGGAATTGGATACAGGTTTGTCATTCCGGCCTGATATTCCTGCTGGCAGCGGTTTTTTTTAAAGTTTGTCAAACAAGACAATTGGGGGTTTCATTTTTTGTGTTGCTCCACGTCTTCGATTGTGAAGATTTTGAGTAGTGATTCATCAGTTTCTGCCTTCCTCGCCTCGATTTCATATTTGTTGTTGCTGTATCCGTGCGACATAGTTTCGCGGAGGTATAAAATTATAAATCTAATAAAACCATTTTGGCTGAACTGCTGTATATGCTTTAGCTCATGGCAAACCCATGCCTTATTTTGCAAAAAATGAGTACGGGAAATATTGTGCAAATGAATCGTTTTGCCCAACACTATCGCGACATTGTCACTTTTTAACTTCCACGCAGCCAGCCTGGCAACAAGCGATCTTTCTTTAATGCGCACGACAAAATTTATCTGACCAGGGTTCATCATCTTTAAATCTTCAAAAAATAACAAACAAAGAAATGAACTGTTTTATTTTTGTTACTAAACATTTAAGGTATGGCGACAACACGGGCATATGCTGCTTTAAGAATCTTTACTGGTGATGCGTGGCTCAATAATCACATTGTGCTGGCAGATGAATCAAAGATTACTGCCGTCATCCCTTCGGCTTCATTGCCTCCCGGCGTTGTTGTCCAGCATTTTCCTGATTCTATCCTGGTTCCTGCATTTATCGACATCCAGATATACGGTGCTTATGGAAAATTGCTGGCGGTCTATCCCGAACCGGATTCACTTTATAAATTAAATGAGTATTGCCGTTCCGGGGGCGCCACATATTGCCAACCGACGGTAGCTACCAATAAATACGAAGTTTTTTACAAGTGCATCGATGCAATAAGAGAATATTGGAAAAAAGGCGGGGAAGGTATTCTCGGCCTGCATGTTGAAGGTCCATGGATCAACCCTGTAAAAAAAGGCGCTCATATTGAATCACTGATTCATTCGCCCTCGCCCACCCAGGCAAAGAAGCTACTTGATTATGGCAAAGGTGTCATCAAAATGATTACGCTCGCGCCTGAAGTCTGCAGCCAGGAAGTTATAGACCTTGTTCTTTCCCAGGGCGTTGTTATTTCGGCCGGGCATAGCAATGCGACCTATGAGGAAGCGATGAACAGTTTTACGAAAGGGATAACCGCGGTTACCCACCTATATAATGGTATGAGTTCTTTACAGCACCGCGCACCGGGGTTGGTCGGTGCTGCAATGGACAGCAAAAAGGCAATGGCAAGCATCATTCCGGACGGTCACCATGTGGATTATGCGGCCATTCGCATAGCAAAAGAAGTGATGAAGGAAAGATTGTTTGTCATTACGGACGCAGTAACAGAAACCAATGATGGACCTTATCCCCACCATTTTGAAGGAGACAAATATGTTTCGAATAATATACTGAGCGGATCATCATTGGTAATGAATAAAGCGGTTCAAAACCTGGTAAAACATGTGGGAGTTGAACTTTCGGAAGCTTTGCGGATGTGCAGCCTGTACCCGGCAAGAGTAATGGGCCTTGAAAAAGAACTTGGAAAAATTGAAAAAGGATACCAGGCTAAAATGGTATTACTGAACGACAGAAACGACGTAGTTGAGCTGATAGGTTAAACAAAAAAGCCGATTCTCGCGAGTGCCGGCCACCTAGTCTTCATCTTCGTTCAAAATCTCAAATTTATCAGCATCCCTCCAGAAGGGAAATTTCTCCCACACCGCTTGTAGGTGTTCTTTGTTTAGCGTAGTGGTGCAGATGTCTTCCTCATCTTTCTTGTGGTATAATATCTCGCCGAGCGGATCAATTGCCATGCTATCGCCGCTGAAATATTTACCATTGCCATCAGTGCCTACACGGTTTACTCCTATTACATAACATTGATTTTCTATTGCCCTTGCCCTCAATAATGTTTTCCAGGCCGTACTCCTGGTTTCCGGCCAGTTGGCAACATATACCAAAACATCATATTCACAACTTTTTTCTGTTTTCCCGGTCTGGAGAGACTGTCTTGCCCAAACCGGAAACCTCAGGTCATAACAAACCTGCAGATTAATTCTCCAACCATTCACCGAAGCGATCAACCTCTTGTTTCCGGCTGTGTAATGCTGATCTTCTCCTGCGAATGCAAATCGATGTCGTTTGTCATAAATACCGCATTGGCCATTTGGTAACATCCAAACCAGCCGGTTAAAATAATACTGCCGTCCGGCAGGAATGTTTGTCGGTTCTTTAATGATCAGGCTACCTGTCACGATAGCCTTTTTTTTCGCCGCAATTTCTTTCATCCAGTTCACAGTATCACCATCCATGGTTTCGGCCAGTTTCTCAGGAAGCACGCTAAACCCGGTACTAAACATTTCCGGTAAGACTATGATCTCAGTCTTTTCTTTGATGGAAAGTATTTTGTCAGCAAACATCTGAAGGTTAGCCGCTTTATCCTCCCAGTGCAGGTTTGTCTGTATCGTTGTAATAGCAAGTGTAGTCATCCTTTGTTCAGTAAATGTTTCTCACTTTTAAGTCTACCTCAATGAGCTTACCTTCCCGCTGCAGAATAAGCCTCACCTTAGTATTGGACGCCAGGATGGCGGATTTATATTTATTGAAGTTTTGAGAAAAATCATTGTTGACTGCAATGACAACATCGCGTTCCTTTATTCCGGCATTCGCTGCCGGTGAATTTTCCGATACGCTTCCAATTTCTATTTTTCCGTCAATATAATAGAGCTCAAATCCTGAATAGGCATAATCAAACGGATCGCGGAAATGAGAATTAGGGACCATATAAATATCCCGCTTGGAATAATTGAAGATCACGTTAAACCGTCTTAAAATATCATTTCCGATCAGGCCGGCCAAATAAGGATATGAAGTAACGTTGTAGGTATCTTCAAAAATATATGTGGGCACATTTCGAAAACGGTAGGGCCCCAATTTAAATTCCTTTATTACGGTCAGGTTCATTCTTACCTTGCCTCCAATTCCCTCCCCGTCTTTTGGCCACATTTTTCGTTTCTTTTGCAACAGCGTGCTGTCATCTATGAAATCCTGCGAGAGCATCAGGCATACGCCGGCACCGATATCATGCAGGAAACGCACGTTAAATGTTTGTTCATCTCTCACCTTTGCCGATTGAACGGGCAGGGTACTAATGACCGGCTTGAACAGGAAACCTCCCCTCGGATAACGGATTGTTCCTTTGCTGCAGATATCCAGTTGCAGGCTGTCATAATTGATTTTAATTATGTAACGGTTCAGCATCGAAAAACCAATAATGCCGTCAATTTGTTCGCCGTAAACACTGGTAAGCACGGAATAATCATTGACGTGGAAATTGAGGCTGTCCACCGTCAGGTTGGGAAAATGCAACGTACGATTATAAAGGAACCCGACCTTTTTGATGCCCGCAATTCCCCTGATCGTTCTGTCTGATTCCGCCGGTTTGAGTTTAAAATAAGCAACCGTGGAAGAGTCAAGTGAAATACCGCTGCTGCCTGTATCAAGAATGAAATTCAGCGTGTCGGGAAAATTGTCCAGCTGAGCCCTTACAATAACGACGCCACCTGTGAGCTGAACAAACGGGATTCGGGTAATCAAGTGCGAAACTGGTTCAATGAACTCTTCCTGCGCCCATGAAGGCACCGATGCCAGGAGCAATAAAAAAGTTAACCGGAGTTTCCTTTGATTCATCAGCCAACAGTCGTTGATTGGTTAATAATAAGACATACAAAACGGATTATTTGACGCAAGCGTTTCCTAATCAGCTAAATTTAGTTGAATACCACACACAAACAAAGCCGCACAGCTATTTTCTTCGGAGGCCTTTGTATTTTTGCAGCCATTCCCGAAGCAAAGGGAAGCAAAATCTCCGGCATGACGATAACTAGTTTGTTAGAAAAAGCATTACAATTTGAACAATTAACAGTTGAGGAAGGTGTTTTTCTTTATAAGCATGCACCCCTGGCCGACCTGATGTTTGTTGCAGACGAATTGAAGAAAAAGCAGGTTCCGCATGGAAAGGTAACCTGGCAAATCGATCGGAATGTTAATACAACCAATGTATGCATCGCCAATTGCAAGTTCTGCAACTTCTTTCGGGTTCCGGGCCATCCTGAAGCTTATATCACCGATATGCCTACCTATCGCCGGAAAATTGAGGAAACGCTTCGTTACGGCGGAGACCAGTTATTGTTGCAGGGGGGGCACCATCCAGATCTTGGTCTCCAATTTTATATTGAAACTTTCCGCCAGATCAAACACGAATACCCCAATATAAAATTACATGCACTTGGGCCGCCCGAAGTAGCCCATATTACTAAGCTTGAGAAAAGCACCCATGGCGAAATACTGGCGGCATTAAAAAAAGCAGGAATGGATTCACTACCTGGCGCAGGAGCTGAGATATTGATTGACCGTGTTCGTCGGTTGGTTTCGAAGGGCAAATGTGGCGCGCAAGAATGGCTTGACATCATGCATGAAGCCCATAAACTAAATATTACGACTTCTGCAACCATGATGTTTGGGCATGTCGAAACCGTTGAAGAGCGTTTTGAACACCTGGTCAAAATCCGCGACGTTCAGAACCGTAAGCCGGCTGATGCCAAAGGTTTTTTAGCTTTTATTCCCTGGACCTTTCAGGATGCTGATACATTATTGGCACGCGTAAGGGGCGTACACAACCTGACAACAGCCAACGAATATATCCGGATGATTGCGTTAAGCCGTATCATGCTTCCCAATATTAAGAACATACAGGCCAGCTGGCTCACGGTCGGAAAACAGACTGCCCAGATTTGTCTTAATGCGGGCGCCAATGATTTTGGTTCCATCATGATTGAAGAAAATGTGGTAAGTGCCGCGGGCGCACCACACCGCTTTACTTATAAGACAATCCAGGCCGCCATTCGCGAGGCTGGTTTTGAACCTCAACTCCGGAACCAGCAATACGAATGGAGAAATATACCTGAAATGATAGAGGAGCAGGTGATTAATTATTAGATACGCAACCCCTGGCAGCAGTGAGTAAATCATTTGCGATAAGAAATCCATTTTCAAATCGGTAAAAATTGTGTTGACAAAAGATCTGAATGAATTCGCCTGGCCCGTTTCCCCGCTTAATTACTGATCGCCTTCTACTGCGACATTTGGAAATCTCGGATGACAATGAAATATTCTTTTTGCGTTCGGATAAGGCGGTCAATACGTTTCTTGTTTCACCCATCGCTAAATCGATACAGGATGCAAGGGATTTTATTAATAAAATAAACAATAGTAAAAGTGCTTACTGGGCCATCACGCTCAAAGGCGATAACAAGCTGATTGGTACAATTTGTATCTGGAACATAGAAACCGAAGAGAATAAAGCAGAGATAGGATATGTTTTACATCCTGCTTACTCCGGAAAAGGGTTTATGCACGAGGCTTTGGCAGCCGTTATCCAGCACGGGTTTCGGCAAATGAAACTTCGGATCCTGGACGCGGTGCTTCATCAGGAAAATAAAAAATCGATAATCCTCCTTGAAAGAAATGGCTTTACTTATGTGGCTGCAACAGGCGACGAAGTTGTTTACCGGCTGTATAATTATATACCTGGCGGCCAATCCCCGGAAATTTGAAGAAGTGATCGTGTCAATAATAATGAATAGAATATACTTAACTTTCGAGAGGTCAAATGTTCGGGTTTGTAGGAGATGGGTTAGTTATCGACATTAAAAGCAATCATCATTAAACATGGTTTTAGCTCTTGCCGGCAGGAGAATAGATGATCCAAAGGAAAAGGTTGTTAGTTTCCCATTAAAAAATATTAGTGACGTAAGAGCTAAGCTGAAATCACTTTTTATCTCCCTTAAACCTTCTGCATTGGTTTCTTCAGGTTCCTGCGGCGCTGACTTACTGGCACTGGAAGTGGCCGGCGAGTTAGGAATAGCAAGGAGTATGATACTTCCTTTTTCTCCGGAATTATTCAAATCACGGTCAGTTGAAGACAGGCCAGGCGACTGGTCGCACCTTTTTGACAGGATATACGAACAGGTAAAAAAGGAAGAAAAAGTATTAATCATGAACTATCCGGTTGACGACGCCGATGCCTATCGAAAAACAAATGTTGAAATATTAAAACGGGCACAGGTTCTGTCTGAGAGACAGGATGATAACAAATTCGTGAGGGCGGTTGTTGTCTGGGAATCGGGAAGCAAAGGCGATAAAGATAGCAGTGCTCATTTTAAGAATGAAGCAGAACAGCGCGGATTCCGCGTAGAGCAAGTAAATACTCTCCCGGAATAGGAACATACATATTGTGTTCCAAAGGTTCTGTCAAACACAAAATAAAGAAAGATCATCAGCAATACTGCCCAGTTAGTCGCGACTGCATTCGCCGCCACATGGAATTTAGACTTCGCATTTGCCATTCATCCTCCCTGGATTTCCTTTAACAATTAATTAAGGGCAAATTTTGAAATCATGAAATCATGTTTCATGCCTTCAAACCATCATTTCAATTTCTTTTTAAAATGCTTCAGCGGGTTTTGTGAGTTTAACTATGCGATAAAGCCCCCGCCTGTCATTGCCAGTAATGGATATTCGCTTGCGTTTAGTCAATTGTAAAAATAGATTTATGATAGATTCAAATCATTAATCAAAAAATAATACAGACATGAAACGAATATTCTACCTGGCTTTCTTGCTGACAGGTTTTGTCGCAATAGCCTCCGCTGCTCCTGCCGATGAAATCAATGAAAAGGTGTTAAAAGCATTCAGTGAAACATTTACCAGCGCTCAAAATGTAACGTGGCATGAATATGAAGATTATACACAGGCAAACTTCGAAATTGAGAAAGTGCAGGTAAGGGCACAGTATTCCGAAGACGGTAAATTGATCAGGACGATCCGGTATTATACTGAAAAGGAATTGCTCCCGAATATCGTCGTAAAGCTTAAGAAAAAATACCAGGGCAAAGAAATTACCGGAGTTACTGAAAGTTCTTCAGAAGACGAAGTTTCCTTTGTAGTAAATATAAGGGACGAAAATTACTGGTACATTGTTAAGACCGATGTATATGGTAACCTCCAACAAGCCGAAAAGTTCAAAAGAGCTGACAAATAATATTTACTGACCTATACAATAGGCCGGCCCCCGGACATTTCAATCGTCCCCGATAAAATCGGGGACGATTTTTTTAGATAATTATTGCCGCGGATAAATAACGCCAATCAGTGTTATTTAGCTCGTATGCATCAGTCGGATGCAATGGCCTGGTTAACACATCCTCTTTTAATATTTTTTCCGTGACGAGTTTTCTGCGTGCTTCCTGAATCATTTCCGCGATCCGTACATTTTGCATCCATTGTTTTTGAGGCGGTTCAAAACCAACTTTATCCTTGCGCCATACTATATCTGCGGGTAACTGTGCCTTCATGGATTGTCGTAACAGCCATTTGGTCCATCCCTGCCTTATTTTAAAGTGTGCAGGAAGCGAAAAAACAAATTCTACCAACTCGTGGCTTAAGAATGGCAAACGGACTTCCCTACCATGGGTCATTGAATTTCGGTCAGCATATCGTAAAAGCTCCCCGAGACCATGCACAAACGCATTAAAGTACAAAACACCATTTAAGCTGGCCAAAGCGGGAGTCGTATAGTAAGCTTCTTTACTTTGCAGTTTTACAAAATCGCTGGTAAGGTCAGGATGTTGCAACGCATGAGCCAGGTATTGCTTTTCGAGAATAACTGACGCGAGATCCGGCAGCAGCGCGGCGATGACATTCTTAATTCCGAATTTCTCGTCGATTCCCAACTGCCGGGTTGCGGCAATCTCTTTACTTCTGATCAAATTCCTTTTTTGAAAAAGCTCCTGCCAGTACCACTTATAGTATTTGTGATAACCTGCTAATATCTCATCGGCACCTTGCCCATCAAGCAACACCGTTACCTGTTGATGTTTTGCAAGCTCAAAGACTTTGAACTGGGCAAATGCACTCGCAGAACCCGCAGGTTCTTCCTGGTGATAAAAGAATTTATCCCAATTATCGATAACGTCATCTGCGGTAAGAGAACAAATGTGCTGAGCTAGGCCAAACTGATGAACGATTTTACTTGAAAAAACAAGTTCATCCTTTTCAAACCCCGGGAAGCTTGCAGTGAATACTTTCAGCGGTATTGAACCAGATACCAACGGCACGATGGACGCTACCACAGAAGAGCTATCTAATCCCCCACTGAGGCTGGTGCCAATGCTAACATCACTTCTTAGCCTTCTCCTGACGGAAGTGGTGAAAAGGCTTTGAAACTCCTCTATCGCCTCTTTGTCCGTAATTTTTAATCGTTGATAACCCGCGTCAACGTCCCAATATTTTTCAACGACCAGCTCATTGGAAGACGGTCGATAATAAAGCGATGAAGCGGCCGGCAGTTTAAATATGTTTTCAAAAAAAGTTTCTTCAGGACGCTCGGGATTATCCACGTAGCCGATGGTAATGTAATTAAATAACATCTTAAAGTTGGCCACGCGGGGTACACCTGCCGCCCAAAGGGCTTTCATTTCTGAAGCAAATAAAAACTGGCCGTTGTTGTGATAGTAAAAAAATGGTTTCTCACCAAAGCGATCCCTTGCAACAAATAGTTCCTTTTCTTTTTCATCCCAAATAGCAAAGGCAAACATTCCATCGAAGTGCTCAATGCATTCACCGTTCCAAAAGTCAAAGGCCGCAAGAATTACTTCCGTGTCTGATTGGGTGCGAAAGCAATAGCCTTCTTTTTCCAGGGCACTCCTGATCTCAACGTAATTATATATTTCTCCATTATGAACGATGGTATAAAGCGGACCATCTGCCTGACCACTGGCCGCAACAGTAAAATGCATCGGCTGAGAAGCATCCTTGCTAAGGTCAATAACAGAAAGCCGGCGATGACCCAGCTGGGCCGTCCCATCCCCGTTCTGCCAAAAGCCTTCACCATCTGGCCCGCGATGGGCCAGCGCATCGGTCATTTTTCTTAAATGATGAATGCTGTACTGATTGGATGGCTGGATAATACCCGCAATACCACACATAGTTGTAAAGATCGAAAATTATCAGCAGAGGCGGGCTAGGCGAAGCGCCGGCACCGTATTCTAAAACTTAATCTGAAGCCGGGCCAGAACATCGGCCCACGCGATTAGGAGGTCTGCACCCGATTCTGTTTTTTCAAAAACCATGGTAAAGTATTCAAGAGACACATTGTTTGTTAAGACGGGAACCTCGAAACTGCCGACGTCTTTGGTCGAATCCTGTTTCAGGCCCCAACTGTCAATGTTTGAGTTAAGAATAATTGTCCATTTATCAACATGGGGAATACCGTAAATAATGTATCGCCCGGCAGATATTTTCTTTCCCTGTATGGACACGGGCTTATAAAAATCAATTTCAGAGGCTTCATTGGCCCCGAGACGCCAGGGCTCATCATATTTCAGGATCCCGTTAAATAATGCCCGCCTTTGCAGGTGAGGGCGACTGTAGATAACTCTCATTACGGGCGGCGAAATATTGGCATGGGCCATTTTTATCTTCGGATAATCGACAGGGAAATAGCTCATATCCATTGGCGAAATATCCACGCTTGCATAAGGATTTACAGTTACCTCCTGTGCCTGGTTTTTTATCGAATCAGGAGTAATAACTTTTTCAGAAGCTGGCGCTTCCTTTTTGTTTTGCTTACATCCCAATGCGAAGATCACTAATAACGCCAATATGGATAGTTGCCTGCTCACGTGTTTTAATATTTTATAGAGAAATTGGTAAAGCCACTTTAACATTTTCCCACGCTACCACGAGCCGGATAACGTTGTCAGCTTTTTCAAAATTCATGACCAATGATTCAACTGAGTCCTTCAACTGTTCCACCGGTACATCTACGCGAGCCACATCTTTCGAGGCATTGTACTTAAACGAACCCCAGACGTCGGTTTCCTTGTTAACAATAAACGTCCATGATTTTTCATTGACGATAGCATATAACGTGAAACGCCCTTTAACAATTTTTTTATTCCCGATAATTACAGGCTTGTAAAATTCAATCTCGGTGGCTTCATTAGCGCCCAGTCGCCATAGTTTACCGTATTCAACCAAACCGCCGAAAATCTGGCGTCCCTCTTTTTTGGGACGGCTGTAGATCACCCGGGCTGTCAAAGGTTCCGTTTTTTTATCCTGTGTTTTCAAATTTGGATATTGGGCTGGGTAATAGCACATATCCATGGGAGATTTGTCCACTTCGGGGAAACCAGGCTGTGCAATCGCAACAAACGTGAGCAAGAAAGCCCCTAATAATAAAAAACTATTTTTTTTCATAGCAGAAAACGATTTGCAAAAATAAGTGATAAACGATTTGGATGAAGAGCCTTTCAGCAAATTCATGAATGCCGAAGCAATTCAAACTGGCGGAAAGCATACGGCTTCACTTCTTTCCAAAAATGACGATAACATTCCTGCAAGGGTTGGTAGTATTTTGTAAATAGTCCGAAAGCCGTATCACTTTCATGGATGTATGTGGCACGCCGGGCAATGCCGTTGAAGCTTCTTTCAATGCCCAGGACCGACCGGTAGTTAAATAACCAGTTCTGTGATCGCATGAATGGAAACATGGCGGCAAAGGGGGCAGGAAGCCATTTAATGTTATTTTCAAGCGAGTCATAGACGTTCTCAGAAAATGCCATCAACGATGACTCGGTAAACTCGGTTTCGTCTTTGGCTAAGAAATGATCGTACACCACATCAATAAAAACACCACTATACAAGCGATACGATGGCCGAAAGAATTCTTTGGCTTCCCGTGTAGCAGCATGTTGATCTGTAAAATCATCAATAAGCCTGTGTAATTTGATACCGGCATGGATACCTGGGGGATAGTCGAATTGCTTTTTTCCCTTTACAAAATCGCTAATAATATTTCCTGCCAGGATGTCTTTATTATCAAATGATAGGTATGCATGAGCTAAATAGTTCATTATTTAAAGATACAAACCCGGATGCTGATAGAAGATCGTCCCACAGATGGGATTTTAACCAAGTTGTATCACGAGTCGCGGTGGTCACAAAGATTTGGCCTGGTCATTTTTCTTGTACAAGCGGTAAGAATATACTACCGGCACCAGGATAAGTACAATGGTGGCGATGAAAAATAAGACGATTGCGGCTGTCCCGGGAACAAGCAGGCATAATATCGCAATGACCAATCCTCCGATAAACCAGAGTTTTCCTGCGAGGAGGTGTGTTTTGCGCCAGTTATCTTCATTATTCAGGGTCCACGGCAAACGCAGCCCTGCGAAATAATTGGGTTTTATAGTGTGCATGTAGTTACCCATAAGGCAAAGCAGCAATCCTATTCCTGCGAAAATGTATCGCATACTCATTCGCATGTTTCCCTTTGATGTGCTGTAAATAATAAAACAGGTTAAGGCGACTATAAATATTGCAATGGCAAAACCCATGCGGTGAAGCCGGTCCTTATTATCAGCTGCATATTTTTTAGGATCAATTTTATAAATGTTGGACAGCCCAAAATAAATGAGGATACTCATAGCACTGAGTGCTGCTGCCATTATTAGCAGTTCGGATTTGTTTCCATACCTGTCCGGGTTTCCCTTCAAATCGAAATGCATGGCCATTTCTTCAGGCAATCCTTGCCATATTGAGAGAAGATATACGAGGGGCACCAGTGCTATGGGCCAAATGAGGTATTTAAAATATCGGGTCATTTTATTTCTTTTTTGTTTTGAATTGGATCAACCATTTTATGATTTCATCCACGACAGTTGTATTGAGCGAATAATATATATACTGCCCATCCTTTTCAGCGATGACCAGGTTAGCCTGCTTCAACAGATCAAGGTGATGCGAAATGCTCGGGCCGGAAATCTTAAATCGCTCTACAATTTCCCCCGCAGTCATATCCTTATCCTGCAGGAGTTGCAGAATCTGTCTCCGGGTAGGGTCATTCAGGGCTTTGAAGATCGTATTCATGCTTCAGTTGGTTCCTTAGTTATTTAGACAAATATCTAAATACTTTTTGGATAAAAAAAATAAAATAGTGTATCGATTGCGGAAAACCACCTTACAAAGGGTAAAAAATACGTATGTACGGTTAAAGGATAACTGTCTCTGTTAACAGTGTTTAACAGCGCCTTCCATTAGTCCAAATTTCCTTGACATGCCCTGTAACATAGAATACATTTATGTCGTCATACTAATCAAATGACAATTTTTAAACAGTAAACCTTAATCATTAAATAATCAGAAATCATGAAAAAGATCATTATCATGCTGGCAGTCACTATAAGCAGCCTTGCAGTATTTGCCGGCGAAGTAAATGTAGATGCAAAAGTTTTGAATGCTTTTAGCCGCGAATTTTCCGGCGCCCAGGATGTGAAATGGACAACACAGGACACTTATTACAAGGCATCCTTTGTTTATAACGGGCAATACGTGTATGCCTTTTACAAACTCGATGGCGAATTGATGGCGATGACACGGAACATCAGCTCCCTGGACCTCCCCATGAATCTCCAGGCCAGCCTGAAGAGGCAACATAACGGTTACTGGATTTCCGACCTTTTTGAAATATCTAACAACGACGGAACCAGCTACTACATTACGATGGAGAATGCAGGATCCAAAATTGTTTTGAAATCAAACAGCGATGGGAATTGGACCATTTTCAAAAAATCTGTTAAATCGTAAGCAATCATAAGCAGTTAGTTTTGGTGTGTGGTAAAACAAACCCCGTCTTTCTGCGGAGAAAACGGGGTTTTACTTTTTTGGACGCAGTTCACAGTAAATTTTGTTCGCTGATTCGTTTTCGAGTGGTAATGATGACAGGTTCTATCAATTACCTTAACCTTAAACCTTTAATTATGAAAAAGTTTTTTTTACTGCTGCCAATCTTTTTGGCACTTATCAGTCTGACATCTTTTGGCCGGGCTGCGCTTCCAGTCAATCCGCTTGCTGAAGAAACTTTCAACAAATATTTTGCTGGTGCAGCTAATGTGAAATGGTCCGAAGAAGCAGGATTTCTTAAAGTAACCTTTACCTGGGCAGAGCATCGTACCGTCGCTTATTTTAATTTAAATGGCGAACTCGCGGGTAGTATCCGAAATCTTTTCTATAACCAGTTGCCATTGGCAGTTGTGAGATCGCTTCAGCAAAGCTTTAATAATCCGGTTGTCCTTGAAATAAGGGAAATAGCCAACGATGAAGGCATTTATTACGGATTGACTATGGAAGATGGCAAGAAAAGGTTCAAAATCCGGATAAACAGTTTAGGAGATATACTTGAGAAAACAAAAATAAAGAAATAGATAGCACTCATACTGGTCAGCGATCATTACCCTGCTTTGTAACAGCAGGGTATTTTATTTTTTCAAAAGTGTATTTTTGCGCCTCAATAAAGTTTTTTAATATCGCTGTCCGTAGTAATGCGGCAATCATTAAATTTTTAGCGATGAGCAAGGGACCCGTTTCTCAATTTATTCAACATCATTTCCGGCATTTTAATGCGGCCTCCCTGGTCGATGCAGCGAAGGGTTATGAGTCACATTTGGCGGACGGTGGTAAAATGATGATTACGCTGGCAGGCGCAATGAGTACCGGCGAACTGGGAATTTCGCTTGCCGAAATGATACGGCAGGGAAAAGTAGATATTATTAGTTGCACCGGCGCCAATCTTGAAGAAGATGTAATGAATCTCGTCGCCCATTCTCATTATAAACGGATTCCCAATTATCGAGATCTTACTCCGCAGCAGGAATGGGAACTCCTCGAAAATCATTTCAACCGTGTCACGGACACGTGTATTCCGGAAGAAGAAGCATTTCGGCGCCTCCAGAAACACCTGGAAAAACAATGGAGGGAAGCGGAATCAAAAAATGAACGTTATTTTCCCCACGAGTTTTTATACAAAACCATTTTGAGTGGCGAGTTAAAGCAGTATTATGAAATTGATCCAAAAGATAGTTGGATAGTTGCTGCTGCAGAAAAAAACATTCCGATTGTTGTTCCGGGATGGGAAGACAGTACGACAGGAAATATTTTTGCGAGCTATGTAATAAAAGGACAGTTAAATGCCGGTATTGTAAAAAGCGGGATCGAATACATGGTATGGCTGGCTGACTGGTACAAAAAAAATTCAACCGGCAAAGGAGTTGGCTTTTTCCAGATCGGGGGAGGAATTGCCGGTGATTTCCCGATTTGCGTCGTTCCCATGATGTACCAGGATCTAGAATGGCATGACGTTCCGTTCTGGAACTATTTCTGCCAGATTAGCGACAGTACTACTTCGTTTGGTTCCTATTCAGGTGCAGTTCCCAATGAAAAAATTACATGGGGTAAGCTGGATATCAACACGCCAAAATATATTATCGAAAGTGATGCGACAATAGTAGCACCCTTGATTTTTGCATGGGTTTTAGGATGGTAAAAAGTTTAAGGTGGTCACTGCGAGTGCTGAGAGCGAAGCAGGAAGGTGGTGACTGCGATCCCGCCGGAGGCGGGAGAAGCAGGAAAATCGAAATTCGAAAATCACGATTCGGATTTCATTTTTACTGTTATCGTAAAAAATAAAACCCCGACACGTTCAGCCGGGGTTTCTCATTTATGAAGTGCGGATTAAACTAGTGTTTTCTGTCCCTGCGGTTTTCTCTTCTATCCCTTTTGTTTTCTTTTCTGTCACGGACATTTTCCCTGCGATCTCTTACATCTTCGCGGTGGTCCCTCACATCTTCCCGCCTATCGCGGACATCTTCACGGCGATCACGACCGTCTTCCCTTCTGTCTGCTATATTCTCACGCCGGTCAAAAACATTTTCCCTTCTATCATAGCGATTTTCGATCCTGTCCCTTTGTTGTGCTGAGACGGACTCACATACTAAAACACATATGAAAACCATACCGGCAGCTATCAATATTTTTCCAAATAGTTTTGATTGCATAATTATTTTTTTTGGTGGTACGAAATCGATACAGAATAATAGACCTGAATTGAGACCGGAGGTTTAATTGCTAAAAAGCCGCGGACAGATTTTCCTGGACCAGTTGAATTACGGAGTGATAAAAGTGATTTGTTGATTTATTCGGCTTCTTTTTCAGAGACGGTGAATGTAACAAAAGGTCGGAAAAAGAATATAGCGCCTGCCATTCCAACTTCCTTTATTAATTTCATAAATCTCGGTGCCAGTCCCTTTTCGAATATTGTTTTTTACTTATTTATCGGCGACCTAAAATCAGGTAAATAAAAAGAGGCATTCCAAAGTCAGCTTGATTGTCATATTGAGTTTGGCGCGCCTTCGATAGGCTCAGGATGACAATAGTTTTTGGACAGCCTCTTTTTATTGATTCATGCGTAAGGTCAGAAACCTTTAGGCTTGACAAGTTTCAGATCTCTTTTTAGAGTTTCGTTGCGGTTGGCCATTTCCCATGCCGTATAAAAAACGAATTGGCCTCTTTTTGCCATCAGGGTGTAATTGATCTTGTCGGGGGTATCGGTCGGTTTATGATAGTCTGCGTGCACACCATTAAAATAAAAGATGACCGGCACACCTTTTTCTGCAAAATTGTAATGATCACTCCTGTAATAAAACCGGTTAATGTCGTTTGGATCATTGTATTTCCGGTCCAATTTCATTTTTGAATACTTGTTGTTGATCATTTCAGTGATGGGCGTCAGATCAGAGCTCAATTTATCGTCACCTATTACATAAACATAGTTCACTGAGTCTTTATCCTTCAAATATTCCTGTCCAATGCGCCCTATCATATCAATGTTAAGGTCGACCATAGTTTTTTCAAGAGGGTACACAGGATGAGTGGTATAGTACTCACTTCCCCACAGTCCTCTTTCTTCGCCGCTCACTGTCATAAATAAAATGTTTCTTTTCGGACCCTTGCCTGCTGCTTTTGCTTTTGCAAATGCTTCTGCAAGTTCCAGGAGCCCTACGGTGCCGCTTCCGTCATCATCGGCACCATAATTAATCGTGCCATCATTCTTCTTACCAATATGGTCATAGTGGGAAGAAATAACAACGTATTCATCCTTCTTGTCTGTGCCTTCAAGTAAGCCCATCACGTTTGACGCATGAACAACGCGGGTTTCTTTAGAATATCCAAGGTCAACTTCAGCCTTATAAATTGCGGGAGACGGCGGAGCAGATTTCATCTTTTCTACTATGCCCTTTCCCGTTTCCCCCAACACTCGTTCCGCAACAGCTTCCGATATTGAAAAACTCAATGGGGATAAAGTCGCCTTATATCCGTGCAGGTTATAAGCAATGGAACTGGTATAGCCTTTTCGGGGGTAGTTTCCATAGATAATCATTACAGCAGCGGCTCCTTTTTCCCGAGCTTTTTCAATCTTTTTAGAAGGACTGGCGGGCGACGCAGATCCGGGAGAAGAGGGTTTATATCCAGAGGGTGAGCCATCGACTATCATTACCAATTTACCTTTTACATCAACACCCTGGTAACTGTCGATATCGCCGTCCACAATGCCATACCCCGCGAAGGCAACTTCTGAAAATCGCATTTCGGCCGTATAGTTTGAATTTATATACGGCTGAAAATCTTTATTTAGCTCAAAGGCAGTGCCATTGATGCCAAGGCTCGCATTGGTCATTGAATCCTTAAATATGGGGTATACCTGGCGGTAGCTGTCTTTGTTTCCAGGCAACAAGCCAAGCGATTTAAAATGCGCTTCAATATAATCGGCGGCTTTTTCAAGACCGGGTGAAGGGGTGTCTCTGCCTTCCATTTCCGGTCCTGCAATAATGTACAAATGACGTTTCATGTCGTTGGCGGAAATGGTGGCGGCAAAATAGGGAGGGGTATTCTTCTTTTGAGCTGTCGCTAAAAAAGTAATAAATAGCAAAGCAGGCAGCATTAATTTTTGCATGAGTGGTTTAATTGATTAAAAAAAATGGCCTCAAACTTAAGGGAAAATAATTTGAGGCCTGAAAATCTTATGATGAATGGCTAGCCTGCCATGTGTGCAATTTTGCCGACGCGGTTCGCGTGCCGGCCTCCTTCAAAATCGGTAGTAATAAATGTGCTGACCATTTTTTCCGCATCTCCTTCCCTGACAAAGCGTGCAGGTATGCAAATTATATTCGCATTATTATGCTGGCGAACAATACTTGCAATCTCATCGCCCCAGCAAATGGCCGCCCTTATGCGCTGGTGCTTGTTAGCTGTAATCGCAACACCGTTTGCTGATCCGCATAGTAAGATTCCAAACGCAGCTTCACCCTGTTCAACCGCGGACGCCACAGGATGAGCAAAATCAGGGTAATCAACCGAATCTTTGGTATGCGTACCAAAATCAGTGTAAGTAAGACCTTTCCCCTCGAGAAAGGAAATAAGATCTTCTTTAAGTTCGAAACCCGCGTGGTCGCTCCCTATAGCAATGGGTTTGCGCAAGTCAAATGGAGAATGCATAATCAGAGGCTTTAGAATTGTAGGAGTAAAGGTACTTAGATTAAACAAGGTGGTAATATCCCGTCAAAAATTTATCAGCCGGCACCCCGACAACGCTTAACTCCACTCTTTCAATTCTTTTTCCTGTCTTTTGTTAATGCGGGAAGCCAGGATGATGCTTGCTTCAAACAAAAGATACAGCGGTACGGTGACGACAGCCAAACTAAATGGATCGGTTGAAGGAGTGATTATGGCAGCAGCGATGAGAATAAGGACAAACGCATGTCGGCGATATCGTCGTAGAAAAGAACCCGTCACAATTCCGATTTTAGCAAGAAGCATTACAAGTAAAGGCATCTGGAACAAAATGCCTATTCCGACGGTTGTGTAGATCAGGTTTTCTATGTAATCAGAAAAAGTTGGCTTTATTTCAATCAACGGGCTCAACGAATAAGAGAAATAGAAGTTGATCATAAAAGGCGTGAGCACATAATATCCAAACGCAACACCTGCAAAGAACAATAACGAAACCCAAAAAATAACGCCTCCGGTGTTTCTTTTTTCTTTGTCAGACAGGGCGGGCTTCACGAATCGCCAGAATTCCCAAAACACATACGGGAATGCCACGATAAAGCCGCCAATAAAAGAAATGGTGAACGAGGAAATAAACTGGCTCGTTAACTCTGTACTCAGGAAACTTACCTTCACCCCTCCCATACAAATAGAATTACCAAGCCCCAAGGCACGACCCAGTTTGCAAAACCAGCCATAAGTGACAAAATCATCTTTTGCAGGAGCCAGCAATATCTCATCAACTATTTGCCTGACATAAATGAAAAATACAATAGCGCCAATCGTAATTGCTATAACAGCACGTATCAGGTGCCACCTCAATTCTTCGAGGTGTTCAATAAACGACATTTCATCGGAAGCATCTTTCTTTCGGCGGTTCAGAAAATCCAACAGGGCCATTCGCGTGATTTAAAAAAGTGTGGCAAAGATAATAGTAGAAGGAGCAAGGTACAAGAATCAAGGTACAAGATCCAAGGCTTAAGATCTTCAATTGAAGGATTTCTTTTCATGGAACTGGGACCACTTGTGCCTTGTATCTTGGATATTCATTTCAGTTTTTTCATTTTTACCATCTCAATTCTTGTATCACTCACACTAATAATATCAAATTCATAATCGTCAATGATAATCCGGTCCTTTTGTTGGGGAATTGTCTCGTGAAAATTAATGATATAGCCGGATAAAGTTTCCGAATCGTTTTTCGGAAATTCAAAGTTGTATTTTTCCTCCAGGTAATCCAGCTCCAGTCGTCCTGAAAAAATAAACTCATTTTCCGCGATCTGCTTTTCTACGAATTTTTCAGTGTCGTATTCATCCTGTATCTCACCAAACAATTCTTCCAGTACGTCTTCCATCGTTATGATCCCGGCTGTACCTCCAAATTCATCCACTACCCAGGCAATGCTCTTCCGCTCCCGGCTGAATTTTCCGATCAGATCTGCCGCACTCATACTTTCGGGAACTGCGGGAATCGGTAATATGATAGATTGTATTGTAGCAGGTTTTTTAAAAAGATCCAGTTGATGCACGTAACCCACCAGGTGATCGATATTATCTTCATAAACCACCAGTTTGCTCAATTTGGTTTCAATGAATTTCTTCCTGATTTCATCCAGCGGCGATATCAACGATACGCCCACAATTTCTTTTCTTGGCACCAGGCACTGACGAATCTTGACTTTGGGAAATTCCTGTGCATTTTCCAATAACTGTGTATTTCGGCTTTGTCGTTCCGCATCTTCGTTTTGCTGAAAGAGGTTTTTTAATTCTGCATGACTTAGTGGCTCCTTGTGCTTGTCCACCCGCACATTGAACACATATTTAAGCAACCATTCTGCAAGATTGATAGATCCCTCTGCAATGGGAGAAAACATCTGGTAAAAGAAATCAGTTACTATAGATAATTTTGTCAGGGCCAGGTTGCTGCGCGCTCTGAAAAGAGCCCGCGGAATAAACTCGGCAAAGATGAGCACAACGATGGTCGCAATGGCAATTTCGACAAGAATGTGTACCAGGTCAGCTTCAACGCCGATATAATTCCATACCGGCTGCATAATGGTACTGAACTGAAGGCTGAAAAAGATGAGGAAAACATTAAAGCCAATCAGCGTCGCGCCGATAAAACTTGCCGGAGCATCAATAAATTTAGCCAGCAAATGCCCGGATACACCTCCTTGTTTTTTCCGCAGCTCTATATTTAATCGGTTGGCACTATAGTAGGCCATCTCTATCCCTGCAAAAAAGCCCATGAGCAGGAGAGTTAGCAAAAACCAGGTAATTGTCTTCCATTCGATCATATCATAAAGATAATTAACAGCTCTGAATCCGTCCACCATTGGCCCGAACCCTTACATATTCAAAATAAAGCATTTAGTGATATTTTTTTAATGTAATTTGTCCAAAACGATTAAGGCATGGCAAGAAACTTTTTTACAATCTCTTCCGCTTTACCGCATGCCCGTTCCAGGTCATCATTTATAATGCTCGTATTAAAATGCTCCTTAAAAGAGAGCTCATAGGACGCCTTATTTACCCTGGCCCTGAGAGATTCCTCTGTTTCAGTTCCCCTGGATTCAAGTCTTCTTCTTAATTCAAAAACGGAAGGCGGTTCAATAAAAATAGTGAGTGCAGTATCGGGGTATTGCTGCTGTACATGGATAGCGCCTTTTACATCAATATCCAGCAGCGGGCATTTATTGTTATCCCATATTCGTTGCAATTCACTTTTCAATGTGCCGTAGTACTTGCCCTCATAAACCATTTCCCATTCCACAAATTCATTATGCTGTATCTTTTGTTTGAAATCCTGTAGCGAAATGAAATAATAATCTTCGCCGTCTTTTTCATAACTCCTCGCTTTGCGTGTGGCTGCGGAAATGGAAAACGCCAGCTGAGGAAAAGTCTTAAGCAGGTGCCTCGTAATTGATGTTTTGCCCGAACCTGATGGTGCGGTAATGATTATGATTTTATCCTGGTAAAAAGCCATGTGCAAAGAAAGGAATTTCAATAGAACCGGACTATTGACGCGGTACTCTCAGGTATTATACAAACAAACGGCTATTTCGCATGAGGAGCATTCGGAGTTGCAGACTTCGGTAGTTATCCTGCAACTCTTGTTATGTCCGCACCCAGGTCTCTCAGTCGTTTATCTATGTATTGATATCCACGGTCGATTTGCTCTATATTTTGAATAACACTTTTTCCTTCGGCGCTTAATGCGGCAATCAATAGCGAAACACCAGCCCTTATATCAGGGCTGCTCATCGTGATACCGCGCAGCGTTTGTCCTCTTTCGAGTCCGATCACTACCGCCCGATGAGGATCACACAAAATGATTTGTGCGCCCATATCAATAAGTTTGTCGACGAAGAATAGACGGCTTTCAAACATTTTCTGATGGATGAGCACACTACCCTTAGCCTGGATGGCAGTTACAAGCACAATGCTCAGTAAGTCCGGGGTAAATCCTGGCCAGGGGTGATCGTATATAGTAAGCACGCCACCATCAAAATACCTTCTCACCTCATATATTTCCTGCGAGGGAATATGAATGTCGTCGCCTTCAAAATTCATTTGGATCCCCAGTTGCTGAAATTTTTCCGGAATAATTCCCAGGTGCTCAATACCGGCATTTTTTATGGTGATAGCACTTCGAGTCATTGCTGCCATACCGATGAATGATCCTACTTCGATCATGTCGGGCAGTATGTTGTGTGTCGTTCCGCCGAGACTTGTGACGCCATCGATTGTCAATAAATTACTGCCAATGCCGCTTATTTTTGCCCCCATCCTGTTCAACATTTTGCAAAGTTGCTGAGTATAAGGCTCACAGGCCGCGTTGTAGATCACCGTTTTTCCTTTTGCCATAACAGCTGCCATAACGATGTTTGCGGTACCGGTCACCGATGGTTCGTCAAGCAACATGTTTGTGCCCTTCAAATCCGGAGCTTCTAAATGAAAGAAGCCATCTTCGGGGTGATATATGAATGCGGCCCCCAATTTTCCAAACCCGACGATATGCGTATCTAATCTTCGTCGTCCAATTTTATCACCGCCGGGCTTGGGAATAAATGCTTTTCTATATCGTGAAAGCATTGGCCCAGCAAGCATCACAGAACCCCTTAATCTGCCGCTTTTCTTTTTATAATCTTCACTGTGGAGATAGTCGATATTGACATCATCAGCCTGGAAAATGCAGCTGTCGCGGCGAGGCCGCTCTATTTTAACATTCATTTCTCCCAACAATTCAATCAACAGGTTTACATCGAGTATGTCAGGAATGTTATTGATGGTGACCTTTCCAGGGGTAAGTAAAACGGCGCTGATAATTTGCAGCGCTTCGTTTTTCGCGCCCTGCGGAATGATCTCACCTGAAAGTTTTATCCCGCCTTGAACTTCAAATGAATGCATATCGTAAGCTTATTGGATTGCAACAGACCGCAAGGTAAATTTTTAGTGTAAGGAATTAAAAAAGGCTGACGCGTATAAGGTCAACCTTGCAACTGATTCCGATTAATCAGATCTAATATCTTTTCTTTTTGAATTTTCCGCCGCCACCACCGCGATCATTCCGGTCATTTCGGTCATTTCGGAATTGTCCGCCTCCGCCGCCACCACCGCGTTGCTGAAACTTGCCTCTTTGCTTACCATACCCTCCACGATCCCTTTCACGGTTATCCTGGGTGCGATATGCTTTTACGTAAGGCGTATTTGTAAATGTTAATTGTCCGTCGGTAATACCGGTAAGTTCGCTCTGGATGCCGTCATCGTGGACGACCTCTTTGTGCCAGTTGTTGTAGGCAAGTTTCATATAGTAAGCAATGGCATTCGCAAATCCTGCCCGCTTCTCGGGATCCTGTTCCGACAGTGCTTTTTTAATTACGACTTCGAGATTTTTACCCAGATGAGAATACTTTGGATAGCGCTTTGGATAGGGCAAGGGATGCGGTTTTTCACTCAACGATTCGCGGGTGGGAATCTCGTAAGGAGATCTTACTTCGAGCCGAAAATCCGAAATGAAAAAAAGGTGATCCCATAGTTTATGCCGGAAGTCTTCGACATTCTTGAGATGTGGGTTCAGAAATCCCATCAACTCGATAACTGCATGAGCATTTCTTTGGCGCCGCTCAGGATCTTCAATTGAAAGAAGGTGTTCAATCATTTTTTGGACATGTCGTCCATATTCACGCATTGCCAGGTTATTCCTGGTAGTATTATATTCCATTATAATCGGGTGTGAAGACAAAAGTAGATAAAAGGCTTTAATAGTTTAAGATTTAACCAATTAAATTGAAAGCCATTAGCCAACGTGATCGAGTCGATGATTTGATGGCAACATGGAAAGTTTGAGAAAAAAGAAAGGGGCCCCGAACCAAGGCCCCTTTTACAAGCCACCATCCTCTTCCACCTAAGAGGTCATTTAATTAGAAGTTGAGTAACGCCAAAGTCAAGGTTCTTCTCATCGGTAACCCTAAGCCAATAAACCCCTGGAACCAAAGCACCTACCCGTAAATAAGGAGAACCGAGTGAAATCACCACGTCTTTCTTCACGGTCACCTGACCTTGCGTATTATAAATCTGAATTTTAAAATGTCCGTGCATTTTATTATCAAATTTGATACCAACAATACCCGATGAAGGATTGGGATATATAGAAAATTTCGTTGCCACGGAACTTTCCAAGTCCATCTGCCTAATATTACTATAGCGAACGTACCCGTTGGAATAAACCTGCTTGATCCTGAAGTAGTATGTACCACTTTCGCCGTTGGGAACCATATAATTAAGCCGGTAAGTGGTGTTTAGCTGGTTACCTTTTGGGAGCTGCCCTATGGTTGAAAAATTCTTTCCATTTTGACTCATTTCAACTTCGTAGTGGTAGTCCGCCTGAAAATCATCATAGCCGGTCCAGTTCAACTCAACCTTTCCCGGAGCCAGTTTTAAAATGTTGAAAGCATTAATGTTAAGTGGTAGGACTGCTGAAGGGCAGGTACAATATTCAAACCTAAAGTTGACCAGGGCCGAACTTAGCACCAGCGTGGCACTGCTTCCTCCCGGCACAATTCCAATTGCGGATGCGTTCACGTCATAATCATATGAGACGCTATCCGTACCGTAAAACTGAACTATCGTTGTAGAATCACTGATATTGTGGCAGAGCACCCTGGTTAAAACAGTGTCGGGTCCGGCCGAATAGAAATCTGGACCAACCCACGGAAGCCCATCATAAGCTGTCAGAGGGAAAGGTCCAAAGGTTAAGTTGGCAGAACTGGTGAGTGGTGTAGACATTCCCGGCCCCATTACCTGGTCGGTTCTGTCATACGTATAGCTTCCGACCTGCGACGACGATGAAAAGTTTTGAAGTGCTACTGTATCGACAATTCCTTTTATAGTAACACATAATTTGACACAGGTTACCATTCCGGATTGCGGGTCAAATTGAGGAAACTTTACATCCTTCGACACGATCCCGGCTGGTATGAAAATAGTTGTGTCATAAGCCGTACCCCCTTCAGGTTGACCATCGGGACATTGAGCATTTCCGATGTTAAGGACGAGCATCGAAAAAAGAAACAACAATAAGTATAGAGAAGAAGTGTACAAACATTTCATAGGCTATGATTTTGGATCTTCATCTTGTAATTATTGGATTACTCTTAGCAATGTTAAAAGTAGACCCGTTATTATCTTGAAACAACAGTAAATAAACTTGACGAAGTCTGCAATATTTATAAATAAAAACACCCCGCGGAATCCCTCAATATCTGATTGCGCGCGATAAAACAACAGGGTGGAACTTACTAAGAGATTTTACAAATGACGGTTTATAAATGCTGTATTTATAAAGCGAAGGACAAGACTTACTATTACCTTTGCGTCGCCAATGCGGATATTTATAACCAGAGGAATTTTACTGCATGATACATCCGAAGATTATTACACTTTCCTGAACGCAGTATTGAGTATTATCATTGAACGAAACCCTGAACACGAATTTATTATCCACTCACCGGAGGCTGACACTGAAATTTTTTCATTTGCTAATGCAACGCATGTAAAGTTGCGCAATATCAGGCGTCACCCGCTCCTTGTTAAAATGTGGTACGATGTAAAGTTTCCTGTTGTTTTGAAAAAATACAGAGCAGAATTGTTTATTACATTCGATGGATTGTGTTCAATGACCACGGGCATCCCACAAGTGATTGTGTTTAGAGAATCTTTCCTGTTAAACAACTCCGCTACGAGAAGCCGACTTCGTTCCTCGTACTACCTCCGTTTTATGAAAAAGTCGCTTCAGAAAGCAAAAGAAATCATTTGCTGTTCTGATTTCAGGAAACAGGATCTGCTGTTTCAGCATTTAATCGACGCTAATAAACTGCATGTCTTGCCCCCCGCGGTAAATGAAATTTTTCAGCCGCTAAGCGAAGATGAAAAGCAAGAGGTAAGAATTAAGTATTGCGACGGAAAAAATTATTTTGCATACACGGGAACGACGAAGGAAAGCCAGGACCTTTTTAACATATTAAAGGGTTTTTCTGCTTTTAAAAAAAGGCAGAAAAGTAATTTGAAGCTGTTACTAATGGGCAATTCGCAGCATTACGCCCCGAAATTTATGGATAGTCTTGGCACTTATAAATACAGAAGCGATGTCGTGGTAGCAAAAAATGTTGCTGAAGGTGAACGTGCGAGGTTGATAGGTTCCGCCTATGCGGTTATTTGCGTTGCTCATTCTGAAATTATCATATTCCCGGTTTTGCAGGCACTAAAGTGCGGAGTTCCTGTGATCATACCGGACAGCCCCACAATAAGGGAAATAGCCGGGGATGAAGCCTTATACTGCGATGCTGCGGATTCAGATAGCATTGGCCAACAGATGATGAACATATATAAAGACGAGTCATTCCGGAACACGCTCGCCGAAAAAGGTAAGGTAAAGACAACAAAGTATAGTTTTGATAGGTCAGCAGAACTCTTTTGGGAATACATTTCCGGGACTAAAGTTGATTTCAAATCACGTGCTATGGATTAGTTACCTTTGCCGACCATAATTTGAAGCAGCATGAGCATGTCAAGTATTATCATCGATGTGGAAACGGATGAAAATCGTGTTCCTCGTTCCATCGAATGGAAAGCAACGGATACGACTATCGCAGAGACCCAAAAAGCAAAAGCCATGATGCTTTCATTCTGGGATGGATCCGAAAAGACTGCATTGCGGATTGATCTTTGGACAAAAGAGATGATGGTTGATGAAATGACGGACTTTTTCTATCAAACCATGATGACGATGGCCGATACATTTGGACGGGCTACTAATCATCAGGAATTGGCTGGTGACATGAAGAATTTTGCGCAGGATTTTTATCGTAAATCCAGGGAAAAACAACTTAAGGAAAATAAAGCCTGAGTTCTTGATTAAATGATAGGCTAAAAGCATTCAGTTTCCTCAAAAAACCAAATAACTATATGAGCCTTGAACAAAAAATAATGACAGAATTAAAGGCGGCCATGCTTGCTAAGGATGAAGCGGGTTTACGCAGCCTGCGCGCTATTAAGGCGGCAATATTGCTGGCAAAAACGGCAGAAGGGGCGAGTGGCGAGCTCAAAGAGGACGAAGAAATAAAATTGCTTCAAAAATTAGTGAAGCAACGAAAAGATTCATTGGAGATTTTTCAGCAGCAAAAAAGAGATGACCTGGCAAAAAAAGAACAGGAAGAAATCGCAATCATAGAAAAGTTTTTGCCACAACAGCTTTCACCCGAGGAGTTAAAACAGGCGTTGCAAAAGATAATTTCAGAAGCCGGAGCGGCCGGGCCTGCCGACTTAGGCAAAGTAATGGGTATTGCATCGAAACAATTTGCCGGCAAAGCTGATGGAAAGACAATTTCATCATTGGCGAAGGAATTGCTCGCAAAATAGCGAATAGCGAGAAAGAAAATTTTATGAACTTAACGGCGAATAATCAAGGGAAATGTTTCTCGATATAATTTTCGCTGTAATTGTCGTCCTTGCAATCATTAAAGGAATTCAGCGAGGGTTGATCGTCGGATTATTTTCGTTCCTTGCCATCATCATTGGCCTGGCTGCCGCTATCAAGCTCTCCACGGTTGTAGCTGTTCATATTGGGAAAGCAATCAAAATTTCTGATGCCTGGCTGCCAATAGTATCATTTGCTATTGTTTTTATCGTTGTGATCTTGCTGGTACGTCTCGGTGCCAATTTGATCCAAAAAACCGTAGAGATCGCCATGCTCGGGTGGATAAACAAGCTTGGCGGCATCCTGTTTTACCTCGCAATCTATATTATTGTTTTTAGCGTTCTGCTTTTTTATGCCGGACAAATAAAGCTGTTGCAACCTGGCACAGCGAAGGAATCGGTTACATACAGTTGGATACAGCCATTGGGTCCCATGGTTATAGATGGTTTTGCCTATGTATTTCCTTTTTTTAAAAATATGTTTGCAGATTTAGAGAAATTCTTTGAAGGAATTGCGCATAAAATCAGATAGCAAGACCTTGACCCATCGTTTATTGAATTTGACGTCGGCCTTTCCCTATCTAAAACAGGGAACCGGAACTCTTTGTCCCTCCCGCTTTTTTTGTCATGCATTTATCATATTCGGAACTCATCGGCGCTCGATTTTGTTTAAACATTAGAGGTATATGCAAGACCAGGGCCCGGTTTCGAATTACGATACCGGGAACGAAAGACGCCGAAATGTACTTCTAAATGGTTTTTAGGCGGTTATCTTTGCATTTCCGAAGCAAAGACTACTGTTATCGGTTAGCATTTTTGCAGCAAAACAATTATTTTAGCAAAAATTAGAGCAGCACAAAGAATGAGCTACGAAATAAAACAGGATAATAAATTTAAATTCATTGAAGAAGGAGAAGGCGAGCCCCTGGTGCTGTTGCATGGATTGTTCGGCGCAATGAGCAATTTTGATAGCCTGATTCAATATTTCAAACAGTACAACAAAGTGGTGGTTCCTATCTTACCACTTTTGGATATGGATATTCTTCATACTTCAGTTGGCGGGTTGGCAAAATTTGTTCACAAATTCATTGAAACAAGGGGCTATAAAAATGTTCACTTACTGGGAAATTCACTGGGTGGACATGTGGGATTGGTATATGTGTTGAAAAGTCAGCCCGATTGTATAAAGTCTATTATTCTTACCGGCAGTTCTGGTCTTTTTGAAAATGGAATGGGTGACTCATACCCCAAAAGGGGCGATTATGAATACGTAAGGAAGAAGACAGAACTGACTTTTTATGATCCAAAAACTGCTACCAAAGAACTGGTGGACGAAGTATTTGCGCTCACTAACAACCGGCTTAAAGTCATCAAGATCATTGCCCTTGCAAAAAGTGCTATACGAAATAATTTGGGTGAAGAACTCAATCAAATCAAGCTTCCTACGTTATTAATCTGGGGAAATAATGACACCATCACCCCGCCGTTTGTTGCGCGGGAGTTTAATAAGCTGATCCCCAATAGTGAACTTTATTTTATTGACAAGTGTGGCCATGCGCCCATGATGGAAGTGCCGGATGAGTTCAATACAATACTTCACAAATTTTTGAAAAAACTCAACGAGCCTGCAACAGTTACCTGAGTAAAAAGGTCTTTGCGGGAAAAAGAAGGAGCCGCTATCCATGCTAACAGGAGAATTACGATCACAAAACCTTCCTTACCTGCACTTGCATGATAAAGTATACCATGCTCTTCAGCTCATGAATGATAACCAGGTGGCACACCTTCCTGTGGTTGACGGTGAGAAATATGCCGGTATTGTAAGCGAAGATGATTTGATGCTCCTGGATAACACTGATGTAGAGGTAAACAGCTTGCAACAATTATTTGGCAATGCTGCAGTGAAAAATAATGAACACTTTCTTAAGGCCATTCAGCTCGCTGCTGAAAATAGCTTGAGCATTGTTCCGATAGTTGACGATGAAAACCAGCTCCAGGGTGCCGTAACATATAACGATTTGTTGAGGCATGCTTCAGAATTTATGAGCCTTAAAGAACCGGGTGGTCTCATTGTGCTTGAAGTCGACAGTAACCAATATTCATTTAATGACATCAGTAAATTGGTGGAAGCAAATGATGCGCAGATTACCCAGCTAAATACTTCGAATGACCCCGAAACCGGAACGATGCAGGTAACCATTCGCATCAACCGGCCTGAAATCTCTGATATCGTTGCCACTTTCCAGAGGTATGAATACAATGTGAAATATTTTTTTGGAGAAGAATTATACAACAATGAGCTGCGCGATAATTATGAGAACCTAATGAACTATCTGAAGATCTGAAGATTTTTGTCCATTCTCTTTTCCGGCTTAAAAATTCCGCTAATTTAGTCGATCTTGAAGCATGAGTGTTAATGCAGAGAAATAAACAATATTTTTTTTGGCTCGTATCAGTGCTTGTCTTTTGCGGCAATTTATCTGCACAAAATGCCGGCGTAGATGATGCCCATCTTATTGATGAAAGCACACGCGATACTTCTTACGTAAAAAATCCTTCTGCTGAGAACTTATTTGTTGTCCGGGACATTGTGATCCTTGGAAACAGGAAAACGCGGCCAGAAATCATATTGCGTGAAATCCCATTCAGGACGGGAGAAAAGTATTTGTTACCTGACCTCATCAAAAAATTCGAAGAGGCGAAGCGCCGGTTGATGAATACAACATTATTCCACGAAGCCATTATAGCATTGAAGAGCATGGAAGGGTATAACATAGATATTACAGTTGAGGTAAAAGAACGATGGTATATTTTTCCAATTCCGTACTTAAAACCCGTTGACAGAAACCTTAACCAGTGGATCGTGGAGCAGAAGGCGAGCCTGGATCGCGTGAACTACGGAGTAAAGCTGCTTTACAACAATGTTACCGGCCGCAATGATAAATTGCGCGTATGGTTCATCGGAGGTTACACAAAGCAGTTCACATTCAATTATGACAGGCTTTATATAGATAAGAAAATGAGATGGGGAATGAATATGGTTTTCCTTTTAGGAAAAAACAGGGAAATGAACTACATGACGATAGGCGACAAGCAGCAGTTTCTGAAGCACAATGACTATATCCGCAATTTTATAATGGGGTCGGCGGAAGTTACTTACCGTAAGGCAATTAATACAAGACATCGTTTTGGTATTTCTTATACTAAAGAAGAGGTGGCTGATACCGTCGTTTCGCTGAATCCGAATTACTTCAAATTCGGAAACAATATTGTCCGCTACCCCACCCTGTATTACATTATGACCTATTACAATCTCGACTATATTCCTTATCCAACAAGCGGGTATGCGGCAGAAATTACGGTTCAAAAAGAAGGATTCAACAAGCTACATAATCTGTTCCAGGTGACAGCAAAGGGGTCTGCCCATTGGCACCTCACCAACAGATCTTTTTTTAGTCTTAATGGCTATGCCGCAGTTAAAATTCCCTTTTCGCAGCCATACATCAGCCAGCGGTTGTTGGGTTATAATGATGTTTATTTACAGGGATATGAATACTACGTAATCGACGGTATTGCAGGAGGGTATTTAAAAGCATCGCTGACTACGAGGTTGGTTAAGTTCAACATCAAGATTCCGGGGACAAAGAAATTTACCCCTCAAAAAACACCTATTGGTATTTATGGAAGAGTTTTCGGTAATGCCGGGTACGTCAAAAATACCGATACGGAATACTATAGCACACTTACCAATAAAATGTTGTATTCGGCCGGGCTTGGTATTGACATCACGACCATTTATGATTTTACATTCAGGATCGACTGGTCATTTAACCAATTAGGTGAAAACGGTCTATTTTTACACAGAAAGGCCGTTTTTTGATGGTTTCTTAACTAAGAACATGTGTTGAGAAGGCCAGGCTGGCCAGCGTATGATTAACACTCCTGTTTCATTTCAAACAATCCGGCTTCTTATTTATTAAAATCAAAATCACAGGATGAAAGCAGCGATTTACTGCAGAACAATGGAAGAGAATCAGAGGGAGGATGTGCAGCTTTTTTTAGATGAACTTGCTAAACAAAAAATTGAACCTGTAATCTTTCATAATTTTTTTGAACAAATAAAAGATACTATCCGGCTCCCGGACAATACAACTGTTTTCACCGCTTCAGGCGATATTACTGATGAAGTTGAATTTATTGTTAGCCTGGGTGGTGACGGCACATTGCTTGACACCGTCACACTTGTCAGGGACAAGAACATTTATATTCTGGGCATTAATTTCGGGCGACTCGGATTTCTTGCGAGCATTGGCCGGGAAGAAGTGAAGACTGCCGTGAAGGCAATTGCAAAGCGAACCTTTGTGGTGGATAAGCGAACACTGATTCACCTGGATGCAGATCTTCCGCTGTTCGGCGATCTACCGTATGCATTAAACGAATTTTCGCTCCATAAAAGGGATACTGCAGCAATGATTAAAATTCATACTTATCTCAACGGTGAATTTCTCAATACATATTGGGCCGATGGCCTGATCATGGCTACGCCTACGGGCTCGACCGGTTATTCATTAAGCTGTGGCGGTCCTATTATTTTCCCGGATTCAGCCAGTTTCGTGATAACGCCGGTGGCGCCTCACAACCTCAACGTCAGATCCATCATTGTGCCCGACGATCACGTCATATCGTTTGAAGTGGAAAGCCGGTCTGAAAACATTATTTGCTCTCTCGACTCGCGAAGGGAAATTGTGGGTAAAAACGTGTCCCTGGCTGTGAGAAAGGAAACTTTCACGATCAACTTGTTGCGACTCAGCGAAAACAGCTTTTTGCAAACTCTTCATACTAAGCTCACCTGGGGACTCGACCGAAGAAACTGATAAACAGTGACCAACCCCAAAAGGCAAAGAAAATCAAAGAAATCAGTGATTTACAGCTCGATTTTCTATGATTAACAAAAGAAAATTTCTATTTTTCCGTTCTTCTTTATCTTCCAATATGTGACGAACCAGCCTTCTCGTTTATTGAGTTGATGTTGCATCAGTAGGGGAGGTGCTATACCCAACATTGAAAATTAAAAATTGGACGATGAAAACGTTTTTTGTTGCTGCAGTTGCTGTGTTCGGAGTTTATGCTTTTCCGTTTAAAGCAGCTGCGCAGGATGCGATTGTGCAGGAAGGTGAATTTGGAATTGGTCTGGGCGCGGCACATTATTTTGGGGATCTTAACACCCGTGCTCACCTGAACCGGCCAAAAATTGCAGGAACAATCTTTTTCAGAAAGAATTTCAGCAACTATATTTCTGCACGTATTGCGGCTACCTATGCCCGCGTTGGTTATTCAGACGTTTATAATTCAGACAATGAATACATGTACCGGCGCAATCTCAGCTTCAACAGTAATGTGTGGGAATTAGCACTGCTGGGCGACTTTAATTTCTTCCGGTTTATGCCGGGCGAACCTGGTTTTAACTTTACGCCTTACATTACGCTGGGAATCGGCGCATTTAGTTACGATCCATTTGCATACCTGAATGGCGAGAAGGTCTACCTGAGGCCCCTGGGAACGGAAGGACAGGGAAGTCCTCAATATCCCGATCGAAAACAATATAGCTCAATGGCGTTAAGTATTCCGTTTGGAGCCGGGATTAAATACTCTTTGAATGAAAGAATGAACATAAGCATCGAACTCCTGCATCGTTATACTAACACTGATTACATGGATGATGTGAGCAAGACTTATGTCGGCGCATCAGTATTTCCCCCAAATGCTGATAATAGCCCGTCACAGGCATTTTTGCTGAGCGACCGCTCTTATGAAACGGGTGAGCCAATCGGCATCGCCGGCCGGCAACGCGGCAACAGTCAGCAAAAAGATCAATTCATTACGGCGATGGTACACCTCACTTTCAATCTTCAGTCTTACAGATGTCCAACGGCTAATTAATAGCCTCGGTTTAGCGTACATTTTTGCCCACCTGATTTGCCTGATTACCGGTAAATCAGATACCTTTGCTCGCCTGATTCGGATTGTATCAGGAAAAACAAAAATATGTCCGCCCAGCTCGAAAAAATTGATAAAAGCCGGTTGCCCAGGCATATTGCCATTATCATGGATGGCAACGGGCGATGGGCAAAGGAACAGGGGCACGACAGGCTTTATGGACATTTTCACGGTGTCGAAAGCGTGCGAAATATTGTGGAGGGTTGTGCTGAATTGGGAATCGAATACCTGACCCTTTATGCTTTTTCTACTGAAAACTGGGACAGGCCCGAATATGAAGTTGTTGGCCTGATGGAATTATTGGTTAATACCATCAGGCAGGAAGTTGAAACGCTCCATAAAAATAACATTCGACTTCACGTCATCGGTGACATGGCTATGCTACCCGAATATGCACGCAAAGAGCTTAGTGAAGCGCTTGAGAGCACTAAGAAAAACACAGGTTTGAACCTCATCATGGCTTTAAGTTACAGTGGACGGTGGGAACTGCTGAATGCAGTAAAAAATATTGCCTATGAGGTGAGGCAGGGCAAGTTGAATGTAGAAGCGATCGACCAGGATACGTTGCAACGCTTTCTTTGTACTAGTGCTTTTCCTGACCCGGAATTAATGATACGTACTAGCGGCGAATTTAGAATAAGTAATTTTTTGCTGTATCAATTGGCCTACGCTGAACTGTATTTCACAGATGTGCGCTGGCCCGATTTCAGGAAAGAGAACTTATATGATGCAATTGTGGATTACCAGGGAAGGGAAAGGAGATTCGGGAAAACCGGGGAACAGGTTGAACAGGAAACTGTTCCTCATTAACCAGGGTAAGCCACCCCTTACCATCTAATTCCGGTGTGAGATTAATGTCTGCAAACCATGATTTACCGCGGGTTTGAGCTACCTGGTTTTGTAAGTAAATCAGCCCTTTCTTTTAACAAACACTTACGGAATTTACCGTTAATTTGCCGGCTCGACCTGGTATGGCGGCAAAAGTGACATCAAACTCATTGCAGCTGTCTCTGCACCAACAGGCGGAAATGACAGACTTGAACAAACTACCATGCAACGAATTTTACTCCGGCTGTGTGCTTTACTGATAATTGTAGTCACATCTGTGATTTCTGTGCAGGCACAGGAGGATACCACCAAACCCACTTCAGTTGATCCCAAACTACTGGATTGGGAGAACGCAAAAATTCCCCGCGAATACACCATTGGAAAAATTTCCATAACCGGCATTAAGTTTCTAGATACAGCAATTGTTTTGTCAATTTCAAGCTTGCAGCCTGGCGATAAATTCATGCATCCCGGGAGCGACATATTCGCAAAAGCAATCGCTAACCTGTGGCGTCAAAAATTGTTTTCTGAAGTGCAGGTGTATGTTACGGCCATTCAGGATGACAAAGTGGATATTGAGCTGAACGTCGTGGAGCGACCGCGGTTAGGGAATTTTAAATTTGAAGGGATAAAGAAAACAGATGCTGAAGAATTACAGGGGAAAATTGGGCTTGCTAAACAAACGATCATCACTGAAAACATCCGGCGAAACATTGTAGAAGTTACTTCTAAGTTTTATCGCGAAAAAGGCTTTGAAAACATAACTGTACAGATCGAAGAAAAGCCGGACCCCGCCTTTGCCAATTCCAACCAAATGATTATTCATGTGGACAAAGGCAAAAAGGTAAGAGTTGATGAAATAAATTTCTTTGAAAACACACAGGTGAAAGACCTGAAGCTGAAAAAGCAAATGAAGGGTACCAAAGAAATGACCAAAATGACGCTGTATCCTTCTACCTACCAGAGTTCTTATGGCAACATTCACCGGCCCAGTTTTAAGCAGTATTTTAAAGACTGGGGCTTTCTTTCGTTTTCGAAAACAAAGGAGGTCCTCGATCCCTACTTCAGGTTTAAATTATTCAGTTCGGCAAAATTTAATCCTGTCAAATACGAAGAAGATAAAGCTAAAGTATTGCAGTATTACAATTCACTTGGATACCGCGATGCCCAGATCGTGGCCGATACCCATGTTACGAAAAGTAGCAGGCTCTATGTAGATCTTAAAGTTAACGAGGGACGAAAATATTATTTCGGAAATATAACATGGAAAGGAAACTCCAAATTTGCCGATTCGTTGTTAAACACGCTGCTCGGTATTCAAAAGGGAGATATTTATAACATCGAAATATTGAACAAACGTCTGGGTAAGGAAATGTCACAGGAAGGTGGTGATATTAGCGGGTATTACATGGACGATGGTTATTTGTTCTTCTCAGTCGAGCCGGTCGAAACGGCGGTCTACAATGACACGATTGACTATGAAATAAGAATCAAAGAAGGTCCACAGGCAAGAATAAAGAATGTTACAATCGCAGGAAATGAACGAACAAAGGACCACGTGATCCGGCGTGAATTAAGGACTATGCCCGGTGAACTGTTCAGCCGGTCGGACCTTATCCGATCGACCCGGGAATTGGGCAATCTGCAATATTTTAACCAGGAAACTATTAACCCGGGCGTTGTACCAAACCCTGACGACGGCACGGTTGACATAAACTGGAAGGTTGAAGAAAAATCATCCGACCAATTGGAGCTTTCCGCCGGATGGGGTGGTGGTATTGGGTTAACAGGTACCCTTGGTGTCACATTCAATAATTTCTCGATCAAAAATATTTGGAAAAAGGAGGCATGGGACCCATTACCTACCGGTGATGGACAGAAGCTGAGTTTGCGCGTTCAGTCGAATGGAAAGGCTTTCCGTTCTTATAGTTTTTCGTTTACAGAACCGTGGCTTGGAGGTAAAAAGAGAAACTCACTTACACTTGCTTACAACAACAGTAAGTATTCAAATGCTTTTGATCCTTTTACCGGCCGGATAGACAATAAACGTTCAGATACTAATTATCTGAAAGTCCAGTCGATTTCTGTTGCAATGGGTAAACAGCTGAAATGGCCCGACGACTATTTCAGTCTTGTCTATTCGTTGAATTTTACGCAATACAAAATGCGTAACTACCCGATTTTTTATGGGATAGATAGTGGAATCTCGCATAATGCAAGTATCAAAATTGCCTTGCAGCGTTCATCCATTTTTGATCCTATTTTCCCCCGCAGCGGTTCCAGCTTTACGGCAAGCGTTCAGTTTACTCCGCCTTACTCCTTATTTAATCCGGATCTTGTTAATTCCGAAAACCCATATGAAAGACCAGAGTACCACAAATGGAAATTTAATGCAGAGTGGTATGTCCCGATTGGAAAACCTTCGGGCGCGGATAAGAGCCGCCAGTTTGTTTTAAAGATGGCCGCGAAGTACGGCTTTATGGGGCGGTACAATTCCAAACTTGAATACTCTCCATTTGAGCGCTTTCAGCTCGGTGATGCGGGCCTGACAAACAATTATGGCGTGTTGGGATATGATATCATAGCCCATCGCGGCTATCCTGTTTACCAGAACTCCAATCCGAGCATTAATCCCGATGTTAATAGTGCGACGAGGTTCTTTACAATTTTTAATAAATACCAGTTGGAGATGCGTTACCCGCTTGTTACCAATCCGGGTAGCACAATTTATGGTCTTGCATTTTTTGAAGCTGCCAATGGCTGGTATGACTTCAAGGAGTATAATCCTTTCCGTTTAAGACGGAGCACCGGTATGGGATTAAGGTTCTTCCTTCCAATGTTTGGCCTGCTTGGCTTTGACTATGGTATCGGTCTTGACCGCCTCAGGCCGGGAAAATCCCTGAAGGACGCATCCCGCTTTACCTTTATGCTGGGCTATGAACCCGAATAACAGACCCACAGCCTGCCCGAATATTTAATAAACTAAATATAAACTCATGAAAAAAAATTTGCTTGTCGCCTTTTGCCTATTGCTTTGCGGCTTTTTTTCGCAAGCCCAGAAGTATGCGATTATAGATACCCGGTATATCCTGGATAAAATGCCGGATTATACGCTGGCTCAAAAACAACTGGAGGTCATTACAGCGGACTGGCAAAAAGATATTGATTCAAAGCAAGCCGCGCTCGATAAGATGTACAAGGACTACGACGCCGAGATGGTGATGCTCAGTGATGATCTGAAGAAAAAGCGCCAGGACCAGTTGTTCTTAAAAGAAAAAGAGTTGAGAGATCTTCAGCGTCAGCGTTTTGGATTTGAAGGCGACCTGTTCAAAAAAAGGCAGGAGTTGATTAAGCCTGTGCAGGATAAAGTTTATAACGCCGTGCAAAAAATATCGGCACAGCGGGGTTATGACTTTGTACTGGATAAAAGTGAAGGAATTACCATTATCTTTGCCGACCCAAAATTGGACAAGAGCGAAGACGTGTTGCGGGAATTAGGAGTGAAAAATTGATTTTAAACGCTAAACCAAAGTCTGTCATAGGGGAGTGGATTTGTTAAAGAAACGATAACAGGCAACTGATTTCCTGCAAAATCACTCTGTAAAAAGAAAAAGCTAATTCATAAACAAGCAAATTTTAATGAAATAGGTCATAGGAATATTTACCATCCGAATCTTTCAATCTGTGATGGGCGTAAAATTTTTATGAGCCATTGACCAAAACGAAATAAATAAAATGCAAATGAAAAAGTTGAAAGTAATTGTAGCTGCACTCGGCTTGTTACTCATCGGGAACGCATCCATGGCACAAAAGATTGGCTACATTGACGCGGAGACCATATTATTACTTACCCCCGAGGCTGCAAAAGTAGACTCGCTTATGCAAATTTACCAGCGCGATACTGTAGGTAAGGAATATGTGTCGTTGTTCCAGACGTACCAGTATAAAGACAGTATCTACAAAGATTCTGCGCACCCTTTGCCTGCGGCAGTGAAAGAACAATATAAGAAAGATATTGACGAACTAACGCAGACTCTGCAAAACTGGCAACAGATCGCGAGCCAGGCAGTTCAAAATAAACAGAACCAGTTGCTCGCTCCGGTGATGAGAAAAATACAGGAAGCAATACAAAGTGTGGCAAAGGAAAAAGGCTATACTTATGTAGTTTCCCGCGAAGCAATTATTATTGCTCCGGATGCTGACAATATGCTTCCGGCGGTAGCCAAAAAATTGAACATTACAGTTCCACCGCAATTGATGCCCGGTTATAAACCTCCGGTTGGAGCTGCTAAATAACCAGTATATACGGTTTAAACAATTGAAAATAATCGATCCCGTTGCTTACAAGCAGCGGGATTTTTGTTACACGCAGTTAGTTGAAGTATTAAATAAACAAAACTCAATTGTTCGGACGGTTCTTATTTTTGTCTTATGCAAAAAGCAAATCCTATTGGTGTCTTTGATTCCGGGTATGGAGGATTGACAGTATTAAAGGAAATTATCTCTAAACTTCCCGAGTATGACTACATATACCTTGGAGATAATGCCCGTGCACCTTACGGAAGCCGTTCCTTTGATACTGTATACCGGTATACACTTCAATGTGTGCAATGGTTCTTTTCACAGGGTTGTTCACTTGTGATACTCGCATGCAATACGGCTTCCGCTAAAGCGCTTCGAACCATTCAGCAGAACGATCTTCCCGGTATCGATCCTGCCAAAAGGGTACTGGGTGTAATAAGGCCGACCACTGAAATGATCGGCAACTATTCGCTAACAAATAGCGTAGGAATATTAGCTACCAACGGAACGGTGGCTTCGGACTCCTACCCCGTTGAAATCGCTAAGTTTTTCCCCGAAATAAAAGTATACCAGCAAGCCTGCCCTCTTTGGGTGCCTTTGATTGAGAACAATGAACATCAGGGCGACGGGGCCGATTTCTTTGTAAAGAAGAACCTGGAAAGCATTTTCAGGAAAGGAAGAGATATAGACGTTATATTGCTTGGTTGCACTCATTATCCCCTGCTGAATGAAAAGATTCAGGAATACCTTCCATCGGGGGTGAAGCTTATTTCACAAGGGGAGATTGTCGCCGACAGCCTGGCTGATTATCTGCGGCGACATCCTGAAATGGAAACGAAATGCAGTAAGAACGGAGGCCGGGTCTTCTACACCACGGACTCAACGGAAGATTTTGACAATCACGCCACTATTTTTTTCGGAGAAGCCGTAAGGTCGCAGCATGTTGATTTGCGATAAGGCTGATTATGTACCGATGAAAAAAAGCTAAATTTCCCTGTCGCGATACCTGAGTTCTGGATGCATTCCTTTACCTTTGCCGTCCTTTCATCCAGCCAGGGCGGACAGGGTTGTGGTAACTCAATAGTCCCCGGCAATCTTGAAACCTGGACCGTTCTCCCGGCCCGCATTTCAAAAAGGAAAAATAAAAGCAATTATGAAACGTACATTTCAACCACATACCAAACGCAGAAAAACCGTACACGGTTTTCGCAAGCGCATGGCTACGGCTAACGGTCGTAAGGTTCTGGCCAGTCGTCGCGCGAAGGGACGTAAAAAGCTGAGTGTGTCTGACGAAAGAACACTGAAATAAATCCTGGTTCGCCTTTACCAGCCTGAAATTGATCTTGTTTATAGCCCCGATTTGCCGGGGCTATGTTATTTGTGGAAATTTATACCGCTATCTGAAATGCGAAACTAAGTATTGTGTCAAAGCAATTTACCTTGGGAAAAAATGAGCGGCTAAAAAGCCGCAAGCAAATTGAGCATTTGTTCAACGATGGTCAACGGTTTAATTTTTCTTTCTTCAGAATTTTTTATTCCATATCAGGCAACTCCGATGCGAACAAACCTTCGCTGCAGGCAGGCTTTGCAGCTGGTAGCCGCAACTTCAAAACTGCCGTCGACAGGAACAGGATCAAAAGATTGGTTAGGGAAGCCTGGCGATTACAAAAAAATGACTTGAAAGAAGAGCTTTCGAAACAAAAAAGGAAAATGAATGTTTTTCTTATTTATACCGGGAAGGAATTGCCTGTGTATTCTGAAGTTTCCTCTACAGTTAAAAAAATTATTGAAAAAATTCATGCCATAAGCACCAAAGAACATTGAAGACGTTACTCGAAATATTGAGCCTGCCCTTCATTTTACTGATAAGGATCTATCAATTGATCATTTCGCCCTGGCTCGGTCCTAAATGCAGATTCACGCCTACCTGTTCGCACTATGCACTTGAAGCATTTAAAAAGTACGGGGCATTCAAAGGATTATGGTTAGCGGCCAAAAGGATTGCCCGTTGTCATCCCTGGGGAGGAAGTGGGTACGATCCGGTGCCATAGTACAGCTTTTACCCTGTCCTCGTTTCCGACGTTTGCTCGCCCCGCCTGCTTAGTTTTTTACTTTTAGTTTTAATCTGTCTAACAGATGCTGCTACCGATCAGCGTAAACCACTTGGAATTCCTGGTTTTGTTTTTTAACTGAAAACTGATTTACGTGTTTAAGTTTTGCAACCTATAAAAAATTGTCACTTACGCGGTAGGCTTCTATCAACGCGAGCTCTCCTTCCTTACCTGGTTTTGAGTTGCCATGTTCCATACCCATAATCCCTCTATAGCCTTTATTATAAATGTGCCTGAAAATATTTTTATAATTCATTTCCCCTGTAGTTGGCTCTTTTCTGCCGGGATTATCTCCGATCTGGAAGTAACCAATTTCGTCCCAGGAGCGGTCGATGTTGTTGATGATGTCTCCTTCGTTGCGTTGCATATGATACATATCAAATAATATTTTGCAGGATGGACTATTAACGGCTTTACATATCATGAATGCCTGGTCCGAATGCCGCAAAAAAAGATCGGGATTATCACTTAGTGCTTCGAGCACCATTACCAGGCCATGCGGCTCAAGAATCCCCGCGGCTTTTCGTAGTGCAGCGATCACATTTGATGTTTGATATTCCGTCGTCAAAGCACGGTCAAAGTTTCCCGGGACCACCGTCATCCATTTCGCATTACAACGCTTGGCAACTTCAACGGCTTCTTTGCAATCTTTGATCATCAAATCAGTCCATTCCTGTTTGCCGCTGGCCAAAGATGTCTTCCAGTGCCAGTTGTCTGAAGTGACGACAAACACACCCATGGTCATTCCTAATTGGGCCAGTGTATTGCCGATCTTTTTTTGAAGGTCCATAGGGCGACCCATCATGCCATTGTCTTCTATAGCGCGAAAGCCTTTTTCATGAGCAAACTTTATCTGGTCTATAAAATCGTTGCCGCCCAGATTTTTGAACATGCCATCGTGAAGCGCATAGTTGAGGTTAAACGTTTTGTCTTGTTGCATGGTAGTATTGTTTTCTTTGGCAAAAACCGGTGAAGCGGTGCTTAATGCTGCACCTGCAAGAAGCCCCGAGCGAACAAAATTTCTGCGATTCATTTTCTTATTTGAATCGTCAATTTCCTATTATTTTAGCTCAAATCAAATTTTTACCAGTAAAGATGGAAACAAACGATTGAGATAAATTTACCCACCGCAGGTATTAATTAATATCTTGTTTACCTTCGGAGCGATGAAAAAAATAGGGTTGTTTATTTTTTTACTCATAACATACAATTGTGTTCCCGCGCAATCTTCAGCCGACACAATATTTCAAAAATATGAACAACTAATCCCGGGATCCACTGTAAAATTCGTAATGATTCCTATTCCTGCTGGAACATTCAGTATGGGAAGTTCGACAAATGACAAGATGAAGGAAACAGACGAATTGCCCCAACACGTGATAAAGTTGAGCGCATTTTGGATGGGTGCGTATGAAGTGACCTTTGACGAATACAATATTTTCTTTAACGACCCTTCACTGAGCCAGAACATTGTCACCGATGCCGTAACAAGACCAAGCTCACCCTATATTGATATGAGCCTGGGCATGGGAAAAGATGGGGGCTTTCCCGCAAACAGCATGCAACAGTACGGTGCGTTGATGTATTGCAAATGGCTGTATAAAAAGACCGGTATTTTCTACCGCTTGCCTACCGAAGCTGAATGGGAATATGCCTGTCGCGCCGGCACTTCTACAGTTTTCCCGTTTGGCGATGACGAATCAAGACTTGGGGAATATGCATGGTATAGTTCCAACAGCGAAAACCGCTACCATAAAGTTGGCTTAAAAAAACCTAACGCCTGGGGCTTATATGATATGTTGGGAAACGTTGGAGAATGGGTCCTCGATCAATACCAGCAGGACTATTACACATCGGTGAGCGTAAATACAATTGATCCAATAAGGCTGCCGGAAGCACGACATCCGAGATCAGTCAGGGGCGGTGCTTACAATGACGAGGCAAAGGATGTGCGTACCGCAAACCGGCGAATGTCCGATCTTGTATGGAACAGGAGGGATCCGCAAATACCAAGAAGCCGATGGTGGAATGCAGACGCGCCGTTTGTTGGTTTCAGGATAGTGCGGCCGCTAAAACAACCAACAGCCGGAGAAGCAGAAAATTTTTTTCAAAAATACCTAGGATTTTAAATAAATAAGCCATGAATAACGATTCCAACTCAAACAACAGCCGGCGTGAATTTGTGAAACAATCATCACTAATCGCCGGCGGAGTATTGGCAGCGCCGTTTTTAGGCAGTGCCAATTTCTTTTCAGGTGCAGACGATGTTATTAAAATTGCTCTTGTCGGTTGCGGCGGAAGGGGCACCGGCGCCGTGACGCAGGCATTGCTTACAAAACAAAATATAAAACTGGTGGCGATGGCCGATGCCTTTAGCGACAGGCTTGAAAGCTGCCTCAAAACAATTGTTCAGGAAGACGCGAGTTTGAAATCCAAAATTGATGTTCCGGAAGAAAGACGATTTGTAGGGTTTGACGCTTATCTAAAGGCAATCCCGCTGGCGGATGTGGTACTGCTGGCAACACCTCCGGGCTTTCGTCCCATTCATTTTGAAGAAGCCATTAAGCAGGGCAAGCACGTGTTTATGGAAAAACCCGTGGCAACCGATCCCGCCGGTATAAAAAAAGTTTTGGACACCGCAGCAATTGCCAAACAAAAAAAGCTGAACGTCGTGGTTGGATTACAGCGGCATTACCAGAATTCCTACCTGGAGTTGTTAAAAAGAAAAGACCTCATCGGTGATATCACGTCAGCACAGGTGTGGTGGAATAATGACGGCGTTTGGGTAAATAAACGCAAAGAAGGACAAACGGAAATGGAGTACCAGATGCGCAACTGGTATTATTTCAACTGGCTTTGCGGCGACCACATTACGGAACAGCACATCCATAACATAGATGTGATGAACTGGTTCAAAGGTTCATATCCTGTAAGGGCCCAGGGAATGGGAGGTCGCCAGGTTAGAAAAGGGAAAGATTATGGAGAAATTTATGACCACCACTACGTAGAATTTATTTATAGCGATGGATCAGTTCTGAACAGTCAATGCCGCCATATTCCTGGTACGGCAAGCCGCGTGGATGAAATGCTGATTGGAACTAAAGGAGTAATCAGGTGTGATGAAGCAACCATCAAAGATGCCAAAGGAAAAGAGTTGTACCGGTATGATAAAAAAGGTGAAAACAATCCTTACCAGACCGAGCATGATGAATTGTTTGCAGCCATTGCCAAAAATGAATACAAATTTGCCGATGCGGAAAATGGGGCGAAGAGCACGATGACTTCTATTATGGGCAGAATGGCGACCTATAGCGGCCAAATAATCGAGTGGGACAAGGCAATAAATTCCGGTATAGACATTATGCCGAAAGCCTATGCGTGGGACGCCCAGCCGCCGGTATTGCCCGGCCCTGACGGATTTTACCCAATTGCAACACCAGGAGTGACCAAATACTTTAAATAAACCTGGTTTAGCGCCGGCGTTATCAAAGCGCGAAACAAAGACATAAAGGAAAAGCCTTCGCTATTTTAGAAGGCTTTTTATTTTTTAAATTCCCGGTATCAGTAAATAAATCTATTTGGCGCCCGCAAAATGTTCAGCAACCTTGCTCCAGTTAATCACATTCCAGACAGCCTTTAAATAATCTGGTCTTTTGTTCTGGTATTTGAGATAATAAGCATGTTCCCATACATCAATACCTAAAATTGGCGTTCCTTTCACTTCGGCTACATCCATCAATGGATTGTCCTGGTTGGGGGTTGAGGATACTTCCAGCTTGCCGTCTTTTACTATTAGCCACGCCCAGCCCGAACCGAATCTTGTAGCACCAGCCGTGTTTACTTTCTCCTGCAATGCTTCCAATGAGCCGAATGTTGAATTAATGGCTTCTGCCAATTTCCCATCCGGCTTTCCTCCATTAGCAGATAATATTTGCCAGAAAAAACTATGATTCCAGTGACCGCCGCCATTGTTGCGAACAGCGGGAGATATCTTCCCTGCGCTGCCAACAAGCTGCTCCAGCGTTTTGTTTTCGTGCTCGGTGCCGGCTATAGCCTTATTAAGATTATCTACATATGCCTGGTGGTGCTTGCCATGATGAATTTCCATCGTCTGTTTATCAATATGCGGCTCCAATGCATCGGGTGCATAAGGCAACGCGGGTAATGTAAATGCCATAACTAGTGTTTTAAAGGTTGTAAATGCTATAGAAAAGACAACAAATTTATTGCCTTCGGGTTTATCCTACATAAATTTATTTTGGCGCTTTAAATCACCACGTCGAAAAAATTGGGTCGGACGCGACTTCTAAGGCGCCAGCCTGCAGAAAAGTCGATCTATCAGTCGCTCCAAATCTTACAGCAACAATTCATAGTTGGGCACAGCTTTGTGTTTTTTGACCGGCAACTCTATTATTAATTCACTCATCAGAATACCCGCCCTGCTCAAGCCGGCAATGTTTTGAATCATTACCTGTTCTCTTCACTTTCTGCGTATGCGATATTCATGATCCAATCTTCTTCCAGGTATGTGTTCAAGAATCATATCTGCCAGGAGACCAAAATCATACTGTTAACTATTAAACACTTATTTATGAAAAATGAAATCATTGAAATGAATCCCCGTCGAAAGTTTCTTGGAACCTTAGCAGGTGGGGCAGCTGCGGTCGGACTTTCTGCTTTTATGTCACCATTTTCCGCCCATGCAGGAGGAAATATAATGAACGGATCCGATGATCCTGATGAATGGTTTAATCAAATTAAAGGGAAGCACCGGATTGTGTTTGATGTTCCTCACCCTAATGAAATCTTTCCATTTGCCTGGCCGAGAATATTTCTTGTAACAAATGCGGCCACGGGTACAGCTGAAAAAGATTGTAGCATAGTAGTCGTATTGCGTCATACCGCAATACCTTATGCAATGGAAGACCGGTTGTGGTCGAAGTATAATTTCGGCGAAGTATTTAAAGCGGAAGATCCAAAAACGAGTAAACCTGCGACACGTAATCCTTTCTGGAAACCCAAACACGGTGATTTTAATATTCCGGGTGTAGGTATTGTGCCCATTGGTATCAATGAATTGCAGGAAAGTGGGGTGGCCTTTTGTGTTTGTGATATGGCTTTAACAGTGTACAGCGGAGTTGTAGCTAAATCGTTGAATCTTGACGCCGCTGAGGTGAAAAAGGATTGGGTAGGTGGCATATTGCCGGGTATTAAGATAGTGCCGGCTGGTATCTGGGCTGTCAACCGGGCACAGGAGAAGGGATGTTCTTATTGTTTCGCAGGATAGCAGGATACTGATACTGGATGCTGGATGTTGGATACTGGTGGCTAATGAGAATTAGCTACCAGTTTAGAACCTGGCCGTCAAAAATCAAAAATCCAAAATCAAAAGTCAAACACATAGCGCGGCTTGGTTATTAGCCAGCCGTCACCTTTTATCTTTAAAAAAATCTTTCATCAGTTTTGCACAATCATCTTTCAGAATTCCCCTTATTAGTTCTGTTTTCGGATGAAAAGGCCAGGCGCCCTCCCAGGATCCTTCCGTGGATTGGCCCCGCATCATTTTTTTATACCCGTTTTTTTCGTCATCGGCTCCGTAAATAACCCTGCCCAGCTTACTCCAATACATAGCGCCTGCGCACATGAGGCACGGTTCTACTGTCACGTATATTGCCGCTTCCGGCAGGTATTTACTGCCAAGAAAATTGAAAGCGGAAGTGAGCGCGATCATCTCCGCGTGGGCAGTAGGGTCGTTCAATTTTTCAGTCATGTTCCGCCCTCTTCCAATTACCTTTTCGTTTAACACCACTACAGCCCCGATGGGAATTTCATTTTCCTCAAATGCTGTACGTGCTTCCTTCAGCGCCAGCATCATATAGTATTCATGTGTCATGTGGTAATGAAATTACAAAATGTTTCTAACCGTTAATTTTGCTCCATGGCATGATATTTTGAGATGAATCAATGTATAATTCTATTAACCTAAAATCAATCAGCATGAATAAGATACTTATTGGCTTTACTGCCGGTCTCCTGGTAGGCCTGTTGTTTGCGCCGGCCAAAGGCACCGAAACCCGGGCAACGATCTCACGCAGAGGCAGGGATCTAAAAAATCAGTTTAATGACCTTGTAGATTCTATCAGCGATAAGCTTGATTCGTTGACGGGTGAAGTGGAACAAGGCCTGGGTGATTTCGGCAGGCAAGCCGAAAGGTCGTTCAGAAATGAAGCGATCTGAACTCCCTCAAATTGATTTGCTAATGGTCTAACTCTAATGACCGGGTGCCCGGCCGCAGATCTGGCAGTTAAACGATGAGAATTTTAAAAAGGAATTGCCCGTGATTTAATTCACGGGCAATTGTTTTCACTGTTTTATACAGTGGAACGGAGCTCACCGATTTATAAATAAAAGGGTAGGACTAAAATGTTTACTCATTAACAGGTTATTTTATTTCACCTGTCCACTAAACTTTTCAATGCTTATTTACTAATCAAAAACTTCACCATTTCCCAAGAGCAGCTATTTAGGGGCATTATAGCTTAGAATTGACATAACAATGTGGCCGATTTTCTACAATCGCGGGTTGTTTTTCCAGCAAAGCTTAAGCTACAGGCCAGCCGTTCACCTTCTTTTTTCCTAACTTGAACATCTTAATTTTCCTAATGTCCCGTTTCAATACCGCAAGCCTCTCTTCCATGCGCCAATATTTTGAAAGTGGCGCTACGCGGCCTTATTCTTTTCGCAAAGAACAACTACAGAAGCTAAAAACGGCCATACTTAAATATGAGTCACAATTGTATGACGCTCTGTTTGCCGATCTAAAGAAAAGTCCCGAGGAATGTTGGGTAACAGAATTAGGACTGGTACTTTCTGAATTGAGTTTCATTGAGAAAAATCTTCGCAGGTGGATGGAACCCGAAAAGGTTGCGACAAACCTGCTTAACCTGCCTTCGAAAAGCAAGGTGTTGAAAGAGCCATTGGGTGTTGTATTAATTATCGGTCCATGGAATTATCCTTTTCAGCTACTGATAAATCCGTTATTGGGCGCCATTTCTGCCGGTAATTGTGCGGTAATGAAGCCGAGTGAATTTGCACCTGTTACTTCAATGGTTATGAGAAAAATTATTGAAGAATGCTTCGCGCCGCAATATATTTTATACGTGGAAGGAAACGGTGCTGAGGTAGTGCCGCAGTTGATGAACAGCTTTGTTTTTGACCATGTGTTTTATACGGGCAGTACGGCGGTTGGAAAAATTATCTATAAAATGGCCGCAGAGCGCCTGGTTCCGGTTACGCTGGAGTTAGGAGGTAAGAGCCCGGCAATCGTAGAACCCGATGCAAATATTAGTGTGGCGGCACGTCGTATTGCGCTTGCTAAATTTTCGAATGCGGGCCAGATGTGTGTTACACCGGACTATGTCTTAATTCATGAATCGAAAAAGGACCAATTGCTGGAATGTCTGAAGTTGGCAGTAAGTCAATTCTTTGGAAATAATGCAGAAGAAAGTTACAATTATGGAAAGATCATCAACGGCAAACAGTTTGAAAGAATAATTTCCTATTTGCAGCAGGGAAGCATCATAATTGGTGGAAAGTTTAACCAGGAGAAATTATACATTGAACCAACGATAATGACGGATATACCACTGGATGCGGCAATAATGAAAGAGGAAATATTTGGACCTGTATTGCCGGTAATCCCATTCAATACATTCGACGAAGCAAAAAATGTCATCGCGAGAAATCCGAATCCTCTTTCATTATACGTATTTACTTCCAGTGCAAAAACAGAAAGGCAGTGGCTCGACAGTATTTCGTTTGGAGGTGGCTGTATTAATAATGCAAGCTGGCATCTCACCAATCACCATCTTCCCTTTGGAGGACGCGGTTTCAGCGGCACCGGCAATTATCATGGTAAATACTCGTTTGACACATTCAGCCATCGAAAGGCCGTGATGAAAACACCTACATGGTTTGACCCCGCTGTTAAATACCCCCCTCTCAAGGGAAAGTTGAAATTGTTTAAATGGGTGATAAGATAATCCAACTGGTGACAATAGGTTTGAATGCTTATGTAACGAATGACAAAAAAGAAAGCCAAAAAAAGTCTTAATTGTTCTGCTGTTATTGATCATAGCGTTTGTTGGTTATGTTGCTATCGTTAACAGAAATTCGAAACAAATGACGTACAGGCAAAAAGTGCTGAAAGCTGTTTATCCTGCATTAATGTGGCTTAGCAAGGTCACCGGCAGAAGATCGAAAGTAATGGATAACGAGCCGGCAGCTGCTCCGTCAAAATCGTTGTATGATCTGCAGGTGGTACTAAATAATGGCGACACGCTAAAACTCACCGCATTGAAAGGAAAAAAAATACTGTTGGTGAATACGGCCAGTGATTGCGGATATACCAACCAATACAGTGATCTGCAAAAATTATTTGAAACGAACCGGGACAAGCTGGTCGTGATTGGGTTCCCTGCAAATGATTTTAAGGAACAGGAAAAAGGAAATGATGAAGAGATCGCGGCATTTTGCAAACGCAATTATGGTGTAAGTTTTCCGCTTGCAACAAAAAGCAGCGTTGTTAAGGGTAACCACCAAAATGCAGTTTTTAAATGGCTTAGCGATAAAAACCTCAACGGATGGAACGACCAGCAGCCGACATGGAATTTTTCAAAATACCTCGTCAATGAACAAGGCATACTCACTAACTATTTTGACCCGGCCGTTTCGCCGGATAGCGACGAAATAAAAATTGCAATCAGTAAATGAATTGGTTACTACTCATCATTGCTGGTTTGTTTGAAGTTGGATTTGCCAGCTGCCTCGGAAAAGCGAAAGAGCCCGGAAGCAATACTTTTTTATGGATGACCGGTTTTTTTATTTGCCTTGGTGTTAGCATGTTGCTATTATACCTCGCCACCAGGACACTTCCTATTGGTACGGCGTATGCGGTTTGGACCGGTATAGGTGCCGTAGGAACAGTTTTGGTAGGAATATTTTTCTTTAATGAGCCCGCTGATTTCTGGCGCTTGTTTTTTATAACAATGCTGATAAGCAGTATTATCGGGCTAAAGGCAGTATCGGCGAATTAAGTTCAGCTATTCTCAGCTGGTTGTTCTTCGAGCTTATTATCGGTAGAAAATTTATCCCGGTAAGCCTTGAATTCATCTGCAAGGCTTGCAACCTTTTCAATTCCTTTATCGATGTTTTCATGTATATCGGGCAATTCTTTATCCAGCACTGGCAGGCTAAGTGAAATGTTTTCCGTTTCTATTTGAGTTACCTTTTTCAGCACCGAAGTTTGACTGCTTTTAAGGTCATCCAGTTCGCGAATGATCTTATCCATCATTTGAAGCTTTTGCATCTTTTCCATAACGGGTTGTTTTGGATAACCGCAACAAACACTATGCAAAACCGGACCGCGGTTTGGAACTATTTTGTAAGAAGCTGGGTTGTTAAGAATTACGATTTAATAAATTTGGCAAGTTAAATGGTGGCCTGGTCAGTCTACAAATAAATCTTTATACAACTGTGCGCCCGGCACGACTGAATATTTTTCAAGATCGGTGATGCCTTCACTGGCAAATACCTCCTCATCAATAAAACAATTTCCGCTGCATTGGGCAGCGGGTTTATTGAAGATGATAAACGCAGCGTCGGCGAGTATTTGAGGCGTGCGGCTCATTTTTGCGAGCGCCTCGCCGCCAAGCAAATTTCTAACGGCTGCTGTATCGATAGTTGTCCTGGGCCACAAAGCATTTGATGCTATATTGTATTGTTTAAGCTCAGCGGCCCAACCCAAAGCCATCATGCTCATGCTGTATTTGGCTAGTGTATATGCAATATGCCCCTTCAACCATTTCGGGTGAAGATTCAAAGGTGGTGAGAGTGTAAGAATATGGGCATTTGATGATTTCTTTAAATAGGGTATGCTTGCTTTGGTTACCAAAAAAGTTCCGCGCACATTGATATCGTGCATCAGGTCAAACCTTTTAGCCTCTGTTTGTTCAGTAGGGGTTAATGATATAGCAGAGGCATTGTTAACTACGATGTCAATGCCGCCAAATCTTTCGACAGCCTTCTGCACCATGTTTTGAACCTGATCCTCAAAGCGAATATCGCATTGAACAGCCAGGCCATGCCCGCCGGCTTCTTCCACTTCGGATGCAGCAGAAAATATTGTTCCCCCAAGTTTTGGGTTCTCTTCTACAGATTTTGCCGCAATAACAATATTGGCTCCTTCACCTGCAAGTCGAAGTGCAATAGCTTTGCCAATACCACGACTGGCCCCTGTTATGAGTACCGTTTTGTTTTTCAAAGACATAGTTATTATCATTTAGCGACTGAAGGTAAGAAAACTGTAAAACCGCCAACCCTTGATATAGTAGATACACTTATTCGACCGTGTTTTCAGTATTGTCCTAATCACCAAAATCTGCTCTGGCAACAAACAGAAATCTGGCTTAGTTTAGTTTCGCTGTTAAGCTTTAGCTCGCAGCTGAAGTCCAAGGTAAGACCTGGCGCCCCGTTTTAATCCAACGATATCCGACTGTGAAACCTGAATGACCGTCCCGATCGAAATCCAATCCCGTCACCAAATGACGGGATTGATGTTTTAAATACGTCGTCGGTTGTTTATTGAGGAAAGCCACTTTCTTCAATCTTTACGACACCCAGCGGAGCTTTAAATTTTACCGTTTTTAGATCTTGCGTTGCTTCCATACCCTTTCCACCTGTTATGTCATTGCCCGGAGAGCGATAGGTGGCCACACTATCGGTATAAAATATTTCTTTCGTTTTATCCCACCAAAGATCGTGGCATCTAAGTGTGTCACCCTTTTGGGTTATGACGATTACGCTGTCACGCAGGTACACTTTGTTTAAGCTTTCGAAATACTTTCCGTATTTGCAATCAAGCCACGTTTCAATTTTCGTGCTGTCATCGTAAAAGTCAACATGCATGGTTTTCGGAAACTCTATATATTGCGTATCTGCCAGGACGCGGTACATCACCGGCGCGGTCAGCTTTGCCTTCATCTTACCCTCATTGCTGATATAACTTTCAATATTGAGTGCTACTTCCGTCATTACTTTATCCTTTAACCACACATCAATGTCCTTCTGCTTATTTTCGCAACTGTAAACAAAAAAGCAGCTTATAACTAAAGCTGCTGTATAAAAAACAGGTTTATATTTTTTGCGAATAACAGGCATTCAGGATCGTTGAATCACGCAAAGATCTCTTAGTCATATTTTCTTTTTCTGAACCAGAAATCGCTAAAGGCGAATCCTGCAGAAATCCGAAACATATTTTCCTTAAGTGCGTTATTATTATTTCCCCGCTTGATAAATTCCATTGCCAGGTTAACCAGCGTTGCCTGGCCGGCACTTTGGCGATTGTAATTGAAGACAGGCAATCCCATGCCGAAAGAAATTCCATAAACCGGAAGCTTTTCATTTACATGAATATAGTCGGGTCCAAAAAATGTTCCCACCCTGTAACTGACCGTGCTAAAGTAATTACCCTTGGGTACAGGTTTTAACTGTGCCCCGGCACGGAGTTCCCACTTATCCTGCACGTTGAGGTCTGGCTGACCATAAAACCGGTAATCACTCCAGTTCCCGACCATATAATCGATACCAAAAAGCCACCCTGATTTTTTTGCTGTCAATGGTCTTTCAAGGACGAAACCCCCGGTATACGACGAAGGATAAATGATTTCTCCTTTGATGTTCTTTTGCGCATACACACTGTCCAATGTCACATAACCCGAAGATTCATCAAAATAATATGTGCCCCTAATATTATCCATTGTCGCGTTAAGGGTTTGTTGCCAGTTACCATATGCTCCAATCGTGAGAAAAAGGCCCTTATTTAATTTTGCCTGGTATTGCAAACCGGTGTTGAAAAACAAGTTGCCATAAGAAGTTTTAGTCTGAATGTTGCCGCTGGTGTACAACACTGCACTGTTATACAATGACCGCCGTGTATTGTATTCCTGGTTGCCAAAAAGATAACCTCCATTGATACCGAGGCTTAATGAATTGTTTGTGCCAAGGTTCATCTTATGTCCTATTCCGAATGACGCCAGGTATGAACCTCCCTCTCCCTGGTTCAACGTTAAAGAGCTGTCAATCGGAAGACCGGTATCGGGATCTATCAGCTGTTCACTTTTTATTAGCTGGTAGTTAATTCTGGTCATTGGCCTGAGACCAAAGCTTAATCCCCAATTCTGACTAAGCGGTACACCGATCTGCACGTGGGAAAACAAAGCATTGCCGGCGCTAAATTTATCAACGCTATTGGGTTCACGCAATGTGCGGGTTTCAAAGTTCAATCCTACATCCAGTATTGCCCGCCCGTATAGAATTTTTTTGGCATTGGGTTCTTTTACGGTCTGGAAATAGCCATACGACGCAGGGTTATTGAAATTGATGGAAAGAATATCATTGTAGCCGGCCGCAATGCTACCCATACCACGGCTGTTTATGTTAGTAGAGGGTACAATGTCACCCAATCCATACCGGCTATAGGGCGAATTATCCTGCCCGGAAACAGTGATGAATGAAAATAAAACAAGCGAAGAAATAAGAATGGAGAGCAACGATGATCTGGCAGTTAACTTATTGGTTCTCTTAGAGATTATTAACTTCACTGATGGCATAAAGACCCCTGAAGATTAGATCGGGGTCTGCAAATATCTTCTTTTTAGTGTGGGAAGCCAAATGGACTATATCGCCCCCGGTTAACAGCACGTTAAAGTTGTCGAATTTTCTGTCGTATTCATCTATGAAACCATCGATCTCAAATGCCATTCCCAGTACAACGCCGCTGAGTATGTTGGTCACCGTATCATAACCAATCAGCGGCACATTTCCATTTGCTTCGACGAGTGGCAGCCTGGCCGTGTAATGATTTACAGACTTCAATCGCATCTCGAGACCAGGAGAAATAGCCCCACCAAGAAATTCATGGTATTTGTTGATAAAGTTATAGGTAATGCAGGAGCCCAGGCTGATGACCAGGTTATTCCTGTTTGGATAAAAGTGAACAGCTGCAGCAGTCAATGCAAGACGGTCAGCACCGATTGTTTCAGGTTTACCAACTGGAGTTGTAAATGCCAGCTTAGTGAGATGATTTAACTTATGAAATTTTGTTGATGAGGGTAATATCGTCTCGATGGCAGGGTTGTGATCAATAACTGATGAAAGTATCGATTTATCCGGCTTGTATTCTTCAAGCAATGATTTCATCGTTTGTTCGGAATCATCAGCAAGACGGATAATTTTAACTATTTGGTCATGTTCGAAAACAGCTGCTTTCAGGCGGGTATTTCCAAAGTCAAAGCAAAGTGTGGTGGACATTGTTAGGTATGCGTGATTTTACAAATTAAAACCCGGGAGGTCTTTAAAATGCCCGTTCAATTTTATTTTCTCCTTTAGCTGCTCCATGACGGCAACTGTTGGAATTACTTTGGCCAGGTGCCTCTTTAAATATTCCTGTCGCTGTCGTTCATCAAAGAGGCCCAACAACTCATATTCCTGTTGCAGAGAAAGACCCACATGATGGGCAATATCGTAAGTTTTGATTTCTTCGTCTGTTTTTTTGTATTCCTTGTTGACCTTTAAAAGCCGGTGTAAATCGTGAATGCCCGCCATTACTTTTTGCATTAGGGCCGGCTTGCCCTGTTCAAGATTGTCAGGATAGTTCACTATTGCGCCGCTATAGAGTTTGCCAGGTACTTCCTTTATAAGTTCGAGAATACGAAATACCTGCAACCCCACGGTTTTAATATCCATTTCGCCATTGTCGTATACTTTGCACATTTCGATTATCTGGACCAGCGTACCATGATCCTGCAGCTTACTATTTATCACGGTTGGAATGCCAAACGCTTTTTTTTGCTCACTGCACTCCGTAATGAGTTGTTTATAACGGGGCTCAAAAATGTGGAGGTTTAACTCTTCACCGGGGTATACGACTACGTTCAGGGGAAATATAGGAATGAAATTAGTCATGGCAGTAAACTACGAATTTCTGTAATTAACGGTAGTGTATGAAGTTTTTTATTATCCATTGGTCCGGCAGTGCCAGGTCCCAGGGGTAAAGAAAAAATCAAATTAAATATTACAAACGCACATTACTTCATCGGGAATGAACTTGTTTCACACATCTCATGTCAACGAATTTGTTGTTACATAAATATCACCATATACGCCGTAATTATTTTTATTAAACTCCTCACTTTTCAAAATATTCTTTAATTTTTCCGCATCCATCCACTCGTTAAATTTCATTGCATAGGATTCATCCCGGCAAATGTTGAACCTGGCCGTTTTTTTGTAAAGTTCATCCAGCAGATCAACGCAGGTCATGACCTGCTCCTTCAGGTGTGGTAATGTGTATTCAAATGAAAGCGCTTTGACGGGAGTTGAAAGTCCCTGTATCACTTCCAGCTCAAACCCCTCCGTATCAATCTTTATAAAATCCGGAACCCCAAATTCCTTCATCAGCATATCGAGTGTTACAATTTCTATCTTTTCGCTCGTATCCCATTTTTTCTTTTGCAGATATGTATCCTTCATTCCTTTTATCCATTCCTGGTTAAATGATGATACTAAAGGGTCGTCCGCAAGAAAAAACTCCTTTACTTCATTTCTTGAGCCCACACCCTTGGGTACTACGGTCACATCATATTTGGCAAATACTTTTTTTAGCTCATGTACGCATTTCTGTTGGGGTTCAAGCGCAATCACCCTGGCTTTTAATAACAAGAATGTTGCGACCCGGCTACCCATATTAGCCCCGATGTCAAAACATAAATTGCCTGGCTTGACAAACTGCCCGTACAACGTTTGCATCTTTTTCATCCTGCTGCTTGGGAAGTTTCGCTGCTGCCAGAATAACCACTGATAATACTTGCCTATGCTCTTCAGTCCTCTGCGCCAGATGCTCTCAAAGTTTATTATTTTCTTCATTGACTGTTGGTTTGCCTCCCTTTGAGAAATGCTGGCTTATAAATGATGAATAAACGATTTTTGAGCGGGGTCAACAAACATACTTTGTGTGAAAAACTGAGGGCGGGTAATAAATGCATTGAGCCTGCCATTCATGATAAGATAGGTGACAAGAGGATCTGAATTAAACACAACGGGTGTTTGCGCTTCTACCAGCTTCCTGCATGCCGTATGCGAAACCGCGTAGCCATGCAACAAATCGTGAAAACCTGCTTTTAATAAATGCTTGGAATAAGGTTTGGGTAAAAGATTGCTTACCATCAGCGGGGACCATTTCAACAGCCCAAGGTGACTCAGAATTTTATAGAAAAGTTGCTTGCGTTTCAGGGTAGAAGTCGGTTCTTCATATTTGTGATAGCCGAAATAAACCATTTCCCAGTCAGTGGGCAGCTCCTTTACGACCACCGGGAGCTGTGACAAAGATTCGGTGATCGGAACAACATCATCTTCAAAAATCAATGCACGTTTATAGCCGTTCTCCAGTATATACTCGTAAAGTTTGCGATGCGATAAGGCACAGGCAATATGACCCATGATCATTCCTTTGCCATACCTGTTGAGCTGCCGGGCCTTCACATCGTCGTAAACCTTTTCTTCAATGATCGTGTCCCAATCCAGCGTTTTTTTATCCACTCCGTAAAAAAATTCAAATGGCAATCCTTCTAATTGGTTTATAACTTCTGATTGCCTGTCAGTAGCCCGCTCAATGGTTATTACAAATATCTTATCGAAATAACTTTGAAGGAAATTACTGATCGGAGCAGGTATCATTATTTTTTCTATCTTTTCGATTATTTGCCAAATTTAAGGACTGAATATCTAAAAAATCCACGACACTTGCTTTGGTTGCATGATGAAAAACTGTGATACCGACAACATCCTGGTAATTGTCCATTTCGGATCGGGCGCAGGTTATTAATGGGTGTGAATTCGGGAAAGTATCCGGGTTTTATTTTCTATCATGTATGGTTTGAAATAAAAAAAATGTAGCAAACGGTGCCGGGAAATATTTACTCAACTGTACTATATGACCATTCCCGTGTTAAGTGAATTAATAGCAGGAGATGTCAAATCGCTTGCACGCAGTATTTCAATGGTCGAAAATGAAGTTCCGGGCTACGAGTCATTGCTCCAGGCACTTCCTCCTTCTTCAACAAAAATCATTGGCGTCACGGGTCCACCGGGAGCAGGAAAGAGCACGTTGGTTGATGGTCTCGTTGGAGCAATTGTAGCAAAAGGGAAAAGAGTCGGTGTCCTTTGCGTTGATCCTTCGTCTCCCTTCAATCTTGGTGCAGTGTTGGGTGACAGGATAAGGATGAATGACTGGTATACCAATCCACATGTTTTTATACGGTCATTGGCAACAAGAGGATCCATGGGCGGATTGCATCCGAAGATTGTTGAGATCACCGACCTGATGAAAGTTTTTCCATTTGAACATATCATTGTCGAAACCGTTGGAGTAGGTCAGAGTGAAATTGAAATTGCCGGCTTAGCAGATATCACTATGGTGGTATTGGTGCCTGAGGCTGGTGATGAGGTGCAAACCATGAAAGCAGGCCTGATGGAAATTGCTGATTTGTTTGTTGTCAATAAAGCGGATCGTCCCGATGCAGACATGTTTGTGAAAAATCTCCGGCAGATGCTTGCCCCGGCTTTTCGAAACCATTATCGGGAGGTGCCGGTATTGAAAACTGTAGCAACGCAAAAAGAGGGGATCAGCGAATTAATGGATCATATTTTTCACCTGTTAAAGATGACGCACCTGAATGACAAAAGATTTTGGTTATTGGCGGAGAAGGCATTTTACCTGATCGAACGTAAGAGGATGAGAGGAATTGATAAAACCGAACTGAAAAAAGAAATTGAGAAGATTTATCCGAAAGGGAATTTCAATCTTTATAAGTTTATTGCTGACAGGTAATTTCTGCTATTTGTTCCCTGGAATTAAATGAAAAAGCGGCCCGAAAGCGAACCGCCAGTTCTCGTTACCGTCCTCTATATTATTTTGCAGCCTTTCGGCTAATTAATCTGGTAGGTTTAACAGTTAATGATCTCTTTGCCCGTTACGGCATTAAAATTAGTTTACGTAATAGGATCATAAAAGGGTTGATGAGTGAATGGTACCAATTATTGAGCGGATGTAAAAAAATCTGAGCGAATTGAAATTGCCTGGCCAAATAAGGGATACAATTTATAAGTAATTTTTTCTCAATAGATTAGGTCCGGATTTTTGAAAAGGTTAGCAAAGGTTTCCAGTTTGATTCGGGAGTTGCAGTATCAAAACTTGGAGAACTGGTCCATGAATTCCTGCCTTTTGCTCCTTGATATGCTGACGTTGGCACCGTCTTCCATGATGATATAGCCACCCTCGCCCCGCACGTATTTTTTGATATGGTTGAGATTGATCAGGTAGGAATTGTGTATTCGGAAGAAGTCCGGGCCGCTGAGTGCGTCATCAATGTCTTTCAGCACTTTTGACACCAGGATTTTTTTGCCGCCCACCAGCGCCACGCTGGTATAATTGCTCTCAGCCTGGCAATAGAGGATATCTTTTGTTGGTACAAAGATCATTCCGTCACCTGTTGTAAGCGCAATACGCTGGACTGCCGGTTTGGGGGCGGTCCTGATATTTTGAAAAAGTAATTCAATCTGTTCTTTGGAAGGCGCAGACTTTTTTTCTTCCGAGCGGCGGATTGTCTCCTTGAGATCTTCCGGATCAACAGGCTTTAATAAATAATTCAGGGCACTGTACTTAAACGCCTTGATTGCAAACTGATCATAAGCAGTGCAAAATACCACGTCAAAAAATAACTTATCAAACTGTTCAAGCATATCAAACCCGTTCATATGTGGCATTTCAATATCGAGAAATACTAAATCTGGTTTATATTCATTGATAGCTTCAATCCCCTTGCTGGCAGTATTGCACATTGCCTCGATTTTTACCTGCGGGCAATAGGTGGTTAACAGCCATTCCATCATTTCGAGGCTATTACTTTCGTCATCGATTAAAATGCAACGAATCATAAGATTTATTTAAAGGTTGTGTCAATTTCCTTTTTCCACTTGCTATCACACGGGTATTTTCAATATAACTTTTGTTCCCAAGGCCTGATGTCCGCCGTTCTGTAAATCTATGATCTCAACACTGGCGTTTACCTGCGCATATCTATTCAGGAGTCCGAGCCTGCTTTCCGTCAATTGCATGCCCAGCGATTTTCTTGACGTTGCAGTTTTGCTTTTCAGCTCTTTGGCTTTTTCCCGGCCGATGCCATTGTCTTCTATGATGCATTGCAGCATAGATTCGCCCGCCATGCTCAGCCGGATACTTAAATGGCCGTCGTCTTCCTTATGTAGCAGCCCGTGCCAGATCGCGTTTTCCACATACGGCTGGATGATCAGGGGCGGAACTTCTATGGTGTCGGGTCCAAGGTTTGCCTCGACTTTAATTTCATAACTGAACTTCTTATCAAAACGCAATGCCTCCATTTCTATATAAAGCCTCAAAGCCTCCAGCTCGTTTGAGAGAATCACGTTTTTGCTGTTGGAATTGTCAAGGATGAGCCGCATCAGTTTGGCAAACTTGGTCAGGTAAAGTGAGGCAGTAGTCTGGTCACTTTTTACAATATAACGGTTAATGGAGTTGAGGCAATTGAAAATAAAATGTGGGTTCATTTGTGCCCTGAGTGCCTGCATTTCTACCTCGGCCATTTTTTGTTGCGTACTCATTAAGATCATTTGTGCCTGTTTTTTATCTTCCTCGGCTCTTGCCCTGACAATCTTATTAGCGCACAAGGACGCAATTGTGGTGAGGATAGACAAATGCTTTTGAGTAAAGAACCTTTTTTTTGAGTGTTCGCAATCAATTACTCCAAGGACTTTGCCCCCGGAGACGATAGGGACAGAAATTTCCGAATACCGCCTTTCATCATCAACAATATACCTCGGATCCTTTGTGGTATCGGAAATGATCTCCGCTTTCAGGCTCAACGCAACGCTCCCAACTATGCCTTTTCCCATTTCAATTCCCAGTGGACTCGTAATTTCAAATTCTTTCGGGCTTTTGGGACCGTAAGCCGCTTTTTGGATCAGTACGTTTTTCTCTTCATCCATCAGGTATACCACGCAATCCTCAAAATGGAGTCTGCCTATGCAGTTGCGCGCCACATCCCAAAGTATGTTATCCACCGTTTGTTGTACCTGCAAGCTGGTAGCAAAATAATTGATGGCCTGCTCCGTTTCGATCTCTTCCTTTTGCTCCTCTATTTTTCGGTTCCGGCTGGAAATAAACCAATAAATAAAAGCAGTCACAATTGCGAGTATGCCACCTACAAACCACCATTGCTGCCATCGGGGCGGGATAATCGTCACGTGAATGCGGTTGGATGAGCTGACCCAGTTATTTCCATCAAGGCTTGCTTTTACACGGAATAAATATTTACCTGCGGGCAGTGAAGTATATCTTGCCTGCCTGATGTCAATACCGCTCTGCCATTCTTTATCATGCCCGTCCAGTTTGTACTGGTAATGGATATTGCGTGATCCCCTGAGATTGATCGCAGCAAAACGGAATGTGATACTATTATCCCGGTAATTCAGTGAGAGTTTTTCATTATTTCCCGTAAACAGGGTTGAGTTTGGCGCATCTGCCTGGTAGATGTTTACTTTGAGATCGGCTTGCCTGCTTATCAGCTGGTCTGGATAAAAATAGTTAATGCCTGTACGGCTTCCCCAGAATAACTCGCCCGACCGGGATTTCAGATAGCTTCCAAAGCGAAACCCATCAGTCGTGAGACCGGAGTTTTCATCAAAAAATTTCATTATGCCCCGTTCTGGTTCGAAGCGAATAAGGCATTTGGTGTTAGCAATCCAGATCTTTCCGCGATCATCCTCGGTTATTCCTTCACAATACTCATACTTCAAACCATTGTCTTTGGTATAGGTCCTTATTTTTCCATTGGCGATAATGCTAAAACCTTTAAGCGATCCTGCATACAGGAGGCCTCTTTGATCGAGAAATAATGTAAAACACTGGTTGGATACAAGCCCGTCGCTGACCGTATAATTGTCCAGGCGTTGATCAGCCCGGTCGTAATAATAAACTCCATTATAGGTCGCCATCCATATATTGCCCTTTCTGTCTTCAAGGAAAGAATTTACCCGCAAGCCTTCCAATTTTCTTAGAACAGGGTGATTGGCGTAAGAAGTTATTTTTAACGTTGCGGGGTTGATTGTGTAAATACCGGCTGATGTGCCAGCCCAGATATTTCCATCAGACGAGGTAAAAAGGTCAAATATTAAATTGCTTTTCACCGCCGGACCCAGGGAAGAATCGCGGTGAATCTTTGTAAACTGCCCGCTGCTTTCATTTAAAACGGCGAGGCCCTCGCCCAGGGCGCTAACCCACACCTTTCCTTTCTTGTCGAGGCATAAAGATCTCAATTCTACGCTCTGGCCTCCCGTCCAGACGGGCGAAGCATAATAATAAAAGAATTTAACGCGATCGTTTTTTTTATCCCAGCGTATCAATCGCTCAAGCGCCCCTATCCATAAAACATCGTCGTCGCCTTCTACCATTTTCGTGATATAGGTATCATAAAAATCGCCCTGTCCATCGCTGAATACCCGGATATGACTTGCCTGCTTGTTGTAGATGTTAAATATGCTGACACCTCCATTGTTCGTCCCAACTACCACGTCTCCGTTGTTGCCGCACAGCACTCTCCACGTGGTGTTTGCTCCAATTGTTTTACTGTTGATCGGGTCATGTTTATAGTTGGATACATTGCCCGCTCTGTCAATAATGAATATCCCTGCATAGTCCGTGGCTACAAGCAGGCTTCCGTTTATTGCCGGCCTTACTTCGGTAACGGTCGAATTAATTGTTTTCTTATTGAGGTCGCTGGTTAACTGATATTCTTTGACGATTTGCTTTGTCAGGAAATTAACAATTTGAACTTTGCCAGGCTGCCATCCCAGCGCAAGCTCATGGTCGCTATAACGACATACGCTGACGATTTTGGTAAATGGATGCTGGTATGAAATTTTCTTGTTTTCGTAATCAACGATCATCACCAGGCTGTCGGTAGAATAGATAATCTTATTATCGTCGAAAGGTTCCGCATCATAAAATCTCGGGAATGCCAAATAATCGGGTATCCAATCCAAACGTTCCCATTTTTTTGAACTTTCATTGAAAGAAAATTGCCCGAGACTGGTGTATAAAACGGGGCCCAGGACCTTTGTATCCATGATTGTCCTGCTGCCAAATTTAGAAACTGTGTCCTGCAACATCACCCGGTGAAATTTCCTGTTTTCATCCATCCATGTTATTCCATCATTGGTGCCAAGCCATAGGCGGTTCTTGCTGTCGCAGGTTAAGTGGATGACATTGTTAGACGCAATTTCCGGGTTGGTCTCTTTTTTGAAAGACGTGACGGCATATCCGTCGTAAACATTAAGCCCGTCAACAGTTCCGATCCATAGGTAACCGTTCTTATCAATCGACACCGAACGGACATTATTTTCCGATAAGCCGTCCGAGGTATTGACGTTGTGAAATGAAAACGGCTGAGCTTTTGCTGAAAAGAAGGAAAGTATACAAAAGCTATGAAGAACAATAAATTGCTTATAGTTCAGAGCGGCCAATAGCGGGGTGTTTGTTGCCTTCTATAAATTTAACCAATTTGCCTTCCGCTTTCAAAAGCTTTGTGTCAAATACGCAATGGCTGAGTAAATGACCTAATGATTGAGTCACCGGTCTATTCGCCTTTATTTGTCTTCCACCACCGGTAACCGATAAAACCAATTAAAACAAGCGGGAAAAAAGCGAGATAAAGGATAGCGCCGTTCAGGCCCTTTGCGGGCCCTTCGCCAAGTTGCTGTGCTGTTTTTGTACAGATAGAACATTGTGCGGCGGCCGTAGTTCCCTTGCTTATTAAGAAACAGACCAAAATAGCGCTAATCATCAGCCTCTTTGTCATTCGCTGCAACGATTTGATGCAAAAGTACTGACATTCGGTTTTCGTATAAAACCTATGTCTTTTTTCGAATTATTCGTAGAAATAATTCGAATTGAGTTTCAAGTTCAACTCAGGTATTTTACTACAAACAGGGACCATTATAAGTTGTATTTTTCTGCGTATGAAAACCGGGAATTCTTTCCCTATATCACCGTATCCTGTGCGCTCGAAACTCATCCAATTTTTTACCCTGGCTGCGTTCATTTTCCTGTCTCAATTTTTGCGCGCACAAACCACTTCAATTAGTGGAATAGTCAATTCCTATCATAAGGCGGTGGAGATCATTGCTGCGAAGGCCTGTGTGAGGGTCAGTAGCACAGCCGGGCTCGCAAATAATGATAAGGTGATGCTTATCCAAATGAAAGGGGCAAGCATCAATACCAGCAATTCCGCTTCGTTTGGAGATACTACAAATCTTAATGAGGCAGGCAACTATGAAATCAATACTGTTTGCAACATTGTCGGAGATTCAGTTTTCCTGGTCTATATGATCAAGAATCAATATAGCGTCGCGGGTAAAGTTCAAATGGTCAGGATCCCGCAATATTATTCAGCGAATATTATTGATACATTAAAACCTGCGCCGTGGAATAATACAACAGGTACCGGAGGGGTGGTAGCCATCATTGCTGAACAAGATATTATCTTAAATGCTCCTGTTTACGCCGATTCAAGCGGATTCAGGGGTGGCGAATACCGGTTGAGCGACGGCACCTGCTCAAATTTTTTTCCTTCCACCGATTATTTTTATGATGCAAACCTGCTTACGCCGCAGAACGGTTCTTTTAAAGGAGAAGGTGTGGCAATTGTTGCGTCGGCGCAAAGCGGGGGACGCGGTGCTCCTGCCAATGGTGGTGGCGGTGGAAACAATCACAATAATGGCGGTGCAGGCGGAGCCAATCTTACAGCAGGCGGAAATGGTGGAGGAAATTCCAGTTCTGTTGGTTGCCGTACCACTCTCGAGGGGCTTGGCGGTAAAAAGCTGAGTAGCCACGGCGGATCGAAGATCTTTTTTGGAGGAGGAGGAGGTGCGGGTCATTCCAATTTTAATTTTCCCAATCCAAAAGGCGGTGGAAATGGAGGAGGGATTGTTTTTTTACAAGCAATTAACCTTGTGGGCAACAGCAGGAAAATTGCCGCCAATGGGCGTGTTGGTGGTGCATCATTGGGCGACGGAGCTTCGGGTGGCGGTGCCGGGGGCACAATCATCATGAATATTAATAATTATTCAGGTGCTGTGACAATCGAAGCAAATGGAGGGCAAGGAGGCACTGCGAATGATGGTGGGAATGTCGGTCGTTGCTATGGCGCAGGAGGAGGAGGGGGAGGAGGTGTCATTTACTTTAAAGGCTCTGCTCCAGCAGTGACGGTAACCGTCACTTCCGGGCCGGCAGGACCCGAGATTGGGCGCGAGGCATCTTGTAATCCTATTGTACCAGCAATTGCCGGGGCAGCCGGCCAGGTAGTTCCAAACTACTCCTATCAAACATCAACTTCCATTGCCAGTACTTCCTGCGGCATCTTATTGCCGGTTGAATTGGTCTATTTTGCCGCTAAGTATGAAAACGGTATCACTAAACTTGATTGGAAAATTGGTGACCCGGAATCATTAGATTATTTCATAGTAGAAAGAGCGACCAGCGACAATCAATGGATTGCAATTGATCAGCATAAGGCAACGTCATCCATTGAAATCTATTCTGCTATAGACCCGTCTCCGGTGACCCATAATAATTTTTACCGGATAAAAATTGTAAGCAAATCCGAAGATGTCAGCTACTCTTCAATTCAGAAAATATTTGTTCCTTCAGTTAATGACCGGATTACAATTTTTCCCAATCCTGCCACGAATAAGATCCGGGTTACCGGGGACATTTCATTTTCAGAAATGCACCTGTTTGACTTAAACGGAAATTTATTGTGGCAAAAGAAAACCAATGGAGCCCAAAACATATTGGACATTGACCTTCCTGATTTGTCAGCAGGAGTCTACGTATTGAGGATTGGAGATAGTGTAAAAAAAGTCATTATCCGATAATAAAGGTTATCAGGTTTATTTTTTCACTTTTTTCCGGTCCTTATCAAATTGCTCCATCAGCATATCTGTATACTGCTTACTTGATTTTTCAATACCCGAAGGATTATCTGCCTTGGACTGCACAGACCAGATTACCTGTTGGGTTTCTGCATCGTAAGCGTTGGCTTCAATAAAATAAGTTTTGTCCGTAGTATAATAACCCGCATCATAAATCGTACCCTGCCAATAGTTGTAATAGCCGTAAAAGCCCGCCCCGTAGGCTCCGTAGGTTCCGTATGGCCCGTAACCCCCGTACGGTGCATAGCCCACCGATACTGAATTGGATACATAACGTGTTTCACTCTTTTCATCAATAACAGCTATTGCAAGGATCACATCACATCCCCTGTCGCGAATTGACTTCAACACGAGATCTTTGTCCCGCATATTGTCCTTATTAAAGTTTGGAGGAAAGATTTCATAACCTTTTACAACCTTAAACCCCCTTTTCTTTGCAGCTGCCCCAAGGTCGTCTTCAAGCGAATATTTCAGAAGATTATTTTGAATTATGGCGGCAACAAAAACTGTGGAATACGTCTTTTTCGGTCTTTCAGGGTTTGTCCAGGCTGTAGTAATTCGCTGCGACGGTTTACAGGAAACACACAAAATTGCCACTACCATAAAAATCTGGAAATAATTCTTCATAATAAATCTTTGAGAAGTCGATGAATCCTTAAACATATTAGAGCTTCCGGTCAGTATTTGCTGAGCGATGCCGAAGATAGTCGAAATGATTTATTGACCATGAATGGAACATTGATTTAACAGTTACATGTAGAAATTCGTAATTCGCATGAACCTCATGTTCAATAAAGGCGCCCGGATCAAAAGGAATTTTTATGTGTCCCGGATCAGCCCACGTTTTCTTACATTTATTTTCGATTGGGTCAGTTTTTGGTTTAATAGCACATTCTTTCCCTTTATAAAGTTGACAAATGAATCACTTCTTGTTTTACGTGATATTGGCATCCTGCCTGGCGTTCACAGAGCCAATTCGGGATAAATGCGAATCTCTCAAAATTGATTTCTCAGATATACAATTCAGAAAACATATACTAGATACATGCTTTGTGTCGGAAGGAGTTTCTGTAGGAGATGTTAACCGGGACGGTAAAATTGATGTGCTTGCGGGGACCTTCTGGTATGAAGCTCCTGCATGGAAGAGACATCGTATTCACGCCGACACATTAAACCCGGTAAAAGGTTATAGTACAAGTTTTATCAATTTTTCGATCGATGTAAATAATGATGGGTGGGTAGACCTTGTAATTTTTGATCAACCCGGTGCCTCCTGTGCATGGTATGAAAATCCAAAGAATCAGGAACGAAATTGGCAACGTCATTTAATTTTAGCCACTGCCGGCATCGAATCGCCGGCATTTGTTGACGTGGACAGAGATGGCAAAAAGGATATTATTTGCAATGATATTACACTGAAACAGGTAATCTGGCTAAAAGCCCCTTCGAAAAAGAGAGACACTTTGTGGCGGAGGTTTGTCATCAGTGAAAAAGAGGGCCTCGCCACGCATCAATATACGCACGGCCTCGGTTGGGGTGATATAAATAAGGATGGCCGCAACGATGTCATCATTAAAACAGGCTGGTGGGAATCGCCGGCAGATGTAAAACAAACGGACTGGAAATTTCATGAAGCATCATTAGGTGAAGATTGCGCAAATATTTTTGTTATAGATGTAAATCAAGATGGAGACAATGACGTTATAAGTTCTTCCGCGCATAAGTACGGCATATGGTGGCATGAACAAACCGATACCGGCTGGGTGACGCATGAGATCAGCAAATTGTTTTCTCAATCTCATGCTCTGGCATTTGAGGACCTGGATCGCGATGGACATCCTGACCTGATTAGCGGTAAGCGTTACCTGGCACACCTGCAGGGAGATCCGGGTACAGATGATCCGAGCGTTTTATATTGGTTCAGGTTTGTTCCCGGAAAAGAACCGCAATGGATACCGCATCAGATTGATGATAATTCTGGTATTGGAAATAATTTCGAGGTTGAAGATATGAACGCCGATAAACGTCCCGATATAATTGTTTCGAATAAAAAAGGAGTGTTCATTTTTGAACAACTACCACCGGGTTGAATTGCCAGTTCCAGTTTTGACAATAAATCATCTTTACCGGCTTATTTCGTTGCAGATTGCGGGGATTGATTGTCGTGCAGTTGAACAAAGTTTTTTAAGAATGTTCCAGTTCAAGATCAAGTACAGTTGCACCGGCAACTACCTGTAACGCTTTTAAGCCAGCTTGCCTGGCTGCCTCCACATTTGCCAGCGTATCGTCGATAAACAGTGTTTCTTCGGGTGCCAGGTTATTTTCCCTGACTACCAAATGAAACGCTTCAAGATCAGGTTTTATCAGGCCGGCAATGTGAGAATAATAAGCTTTTTCAAAATGATCATCGAAAACAGCATTATCATAAGCATCGCTGTACATTTTACGGAAATGCGCCACGTGAATGCCATTGGTATTGCTGAAAAGAAAGAGGCGATATTTCTTCTTCAATCCCCTCAGCCATTCGATCCGATCTTTAGGAAAGTCCAGCAGCAACATATTCCAGGCATTGATGATGTCGCTGTCGTTAACAGGTACGGGTGAGAATTTCTTTAGTGACTGAACAAATTCCTCGTCAGTTATTTTTCCACTTTCATGGGCTCTTAAAATCACCGAGCCATGACCCAGTCGAATTATTTCTTCAGGTTTATCAATTCCCAGTTTTCGTAGCGCGTCGTAAGTCCGATTGAAGTCGAGATTCAGTAATACGCCCCCCAGGTCGAAAATGATATTTTTTATTGCCACTCTTAAACTTTTACGAGCTTTTTAAATCGCTTCCGCGCTTAACTTTTTGCTCTGCTTCAATCTTTCATTTTCATCCAGTATAACTTTTCGCATGCGGATGAAATTCGGAGTAACCTCTATACACTCGTCCTGCTGAATATATTCCATACATTCCTCAAGACTCATTTGCACTTTGGGCGCGATATTGGTAGCTGCATCGCTGCCGCTCGCTCTCATATTGGTCAACTTTTTTCCTTCAATCACATTTACTACCAGGTCGCCCGGCTTTATATTTTCAGCAACGATCTGCCCCGTGTATAGTTCCTCTCCCGGGTCAATAAAAAATGTTCCCCTGTCCTGCAATTTATCGATTGAATATCCCGTTGCTGATCCGCTCTGTTTGGCAATTAAAACTCCGTTGCTACGACCGGGAATAGAGCCTTTCCATGGTTTGTATTCGCTAAAGCGGTGTGCCATTACCGCTTCACCCGTAGTGGCCGTTAGCATTTGAGTGCGCAAACCTATAAGTCCTCTGGAGGGAATTTCGAATTCGAGATGCTGCATCTCGCCTTTTGTTTCCATAACCAGCATTTCGCCTTTGCGCCTTGATACGAGGTCGATGACTTTGCTCGCAAATTCCTGGGGTACATCCACCACCAATGTTTCATATGGCTCACACTTCTTACCGTTAATTTCTTTTACAATTACCTGCGGCTGACCGACGGTTAATTCATACCCTTCGCGACGCATGGTTTCAACTAACACACCCAGGTGCAGGATGCCGCGCCCATAGACAATAAAGCTGTCTCCGCCATCACTGTCCTCAACCCTTAACGCGAGATTCTTTTCTGTTTCCTTCATCAGGCGGTCCCGAAGATGCCGGGATGTAACAAATTTTCCATCCTTGCCATAAAAAGGAGAGTTGTTAATTGAAAACAGCATATTCATTGTGGGTTCGTCCACGCTAATAATTGGTAGCTGTTCGGGATTATCCGCGTCAGCAATAGTATCGCCGATATTAAAATCTTCAATGCCAACAACCGCGCAAAGATCACCAGCTGAGACTTCGTTCACTTTTTTCTTGCCCATGCCTTCAAACACATATAATTCTTTAATCCTCGACTTCTTAATACTGCCGTCCGCCTGCATTAAAGCAATGAGTTGATTTTCACTGATCGATCCGCGGGCTATTTTACCTATAGCAATGCGACCAAGAAATGAAGAGTAATCAAGCGAAGTGATCTGCAATTGCAAAGACCCTTCGCTTACTTTTGGCGGAGGCACGTATTTCAAAATGCCATCGAGCAGCGGATTAATATTATCAATAGCGGTCAATGAGTCATTGAACCATCCGTTTTTACCCGAGCCGTAAAAAGTCGGAAAATTCAACTGCTCTTCAGTTGCATCAAGATTGAAGAATAATTCAAATATTGCTTCGTGTACTTCGTCGGGACGGCAATTGGGCTTATCTACTTTATTGATTACGACAATCGGCTTTAGGCTTAGCTGCAGTGCTTTTTGCAACACAAACCTTGTTTGTGGCATAGGGCCTTCAAACGCGTCAACGAGTAACAAGACTCCATCGGCCATTTTCAATACCCGCTCAACCTCTCCACCAAAATCCGCGTGACCGGGTGTATCAATCACATTTATTTTTATGCCCTTATAGATGACGGCCGCGTTCTTGCTGAAAATGGTTATGCCCCTCTCCCTCTCCAGGTCATTGCTATCCATAATCAGGTCGCCGGTTTCCTGGTTTTCCCGGAACACCTTTGTTGTGTGTAATATCTTGTCAACCAATGTCGTTTTGCCATGGTCGACGTGTGCTATGATGGCAATATTCCTAATGCCTTCCGATACGCTCATAAGTATGTCAAAAAACCCTTTTTAACCGCCATCCGACGGCTTCGGGTTTCGGGCGGCAAAAGTACATCAATTAAAGTGGCCGGCAAACCCCGATTGAAAAAGGGTGTTAACACTTGTTATTTTTTAAAAATGAAGTAAACCGCCAGGATCAACAAGCAAAACCCTATTACATGATTCATTCGAAAGGTTTCATTCTTAAAAAAAATCAAAGTAAATAGCACAAATACGATCAATGTGATGACTTCCTGGATAACCTTTAGCTGCCAGAGATTAAATGGGCCGCCGTATTCACGAAATCCAATCCTGTTAGCGGGCACCTGGAAGCAATATTCAAAAAACGCAATCCCCCAGCTGATCAGGATAATGCTGAATAGCCCCAGGCTGCTAAACCAATTCATTTGCTTAAACTTCAGATGCCCGTACCATGCAAGCGTCATGAAACTGTTCGACAGAATTAAAAGGGCAATTGTCCAAACCGGTTTATTCATACACACTTTATGTTTAGCATGCAATAATAAAACATGTATGACTACAAGAGTTGTAGTATGAATATTTTGTAATATTCTATTGGCATCGGGTTGCAGCAAATGCAAGAATTCCCGAGATTTTTCCTGTTCATCGCTATTTGTTCAACAGAATTCATCAGAATTAAAAGGATAACAATTAGTTTTTCCAGAACTGATATTGGCCGATTGCCAAATTGCGGTCATCTTTGCCCACTCAATTCCAAAGCATGGCAACAGATAAAAAGGCAGCGATTGGCTTTATTTTTATCACGCTCCTGATTGACGTAATGGGATGGGGATTGATTATTCCAGTGATGCCTCAATTGATTGCTCAATTAAAAGGTATCCAGGTAAACGAAGCCAGCCCTTACGGAGCGTGGCTTTTATCGGCGTATGCTATCACACAATTTTTATTCGCACCCGTGATCGGCAACCTGAGTGATAAGTATGGGCGCAGACCCGTGTTGTTAGCGTCGTTATTGGGCTTTGGTGTGGATTATCTTTTCCTGGCCCTGGCTCCGGCCTATGGCTGGTTGTTTTTGGGGCGTGTCATTGCCGGGATTACCGGCGCCAGCTTCACGACGGCTTCGGCCTATATCGCCGACATCAGTACTTCGGAAACAAGGGCTAAAAACTTCGGAATGATTGGCGCCGCATTCGGATTAGGATTTATAATCGGGCCCGCATTGGGCGGTTTGTTATCCGGCCTGGGCATCAGGGCCCCGTTTTATGCTGCTGCGGCCCTTTGCCTGTTAAACACATTGTATGGGTATTTTGTATTGCCTGAATCCCTGAGCAAAGAAAACCGGCGTAATTTCCATTGGAAGCGCGCAAACCCCCTTGGCTCATTACAACTGCTTAAGCGGTATCCTGCTATTGGTGGATTGGCGATCTCATTCTTTTTGATTTACATCGCTGCCCAGTCTGTACAGGCAAACTGGAGCTTCTTTACCATTTACCGGTTTAACTGGAGTGAAAAAATGGTAGGCATTTCGTTAGCGGTAGTTGGGGTACTTGTCGGAGCTGTCCAGGGCGGGCTTACACGGGTAATTAACCCAAAATTTGGAAACGAAAAAAGTATCTACCTCGGATTGATGTTATATACCCTCGGCCTTGTGTTATTTGCCTTTGCCACAAAGGGATGGATGATGTTTGCTTTCCTTGTTCCTTATTGCCTGGGAGGAATTGCAGGTCCCGCGTTGCAGTCAACCCTGGCAGAGCATGTACCTGCAAATGAACAGGGCGAACTGCAGGGTGCTTTAACAAGCCTGATGAGCCTTACAACGATCATCGGCCCGCCAATTATGAACAATCTCTTTTATTTCTTTACTAAGGATAGTGCGCCGATGCACTTTCCGGGAATTTCATTTTTAGCAGGCGCTGTATTTATGCTGTTTAGCGTTATAATAGCCTGGAATATTCTTAGCAAAGAAAAGAAGACCGTCGCTCCCGGGGTCAGCTGACAGCTTTTTTTAATGCCGCAACGTTTTTCTTTTCGCTACCAATGAATATTTTATCATTTACAATTACAACAGGACGCTTCAGAAACGTGTATTCATTTAAGATGTAATTCCGATAATCTTTTTCGGTCAGCTTTTTATCTTTTAAGCCCCATTCTTTATACTTCATTGCCCGGCGACTAAACAAGGCTTCGTAACTACCCGCCATTTTCTTCATTTCCTCCAATTGTTCAGGCGAGATCGAACTGATTTTGATGTCCTGCATTTCGAACTTCGCAGGCGTTATTCCCGTCTCCTTTATGATTGCCTTCGAAGTAGTGCAGTTGCCAAGATGATATATTTTCTTCATTTAGTTCTTTATAATGACGATCACCCATTTCTTAAATCATGAACGGTTTTCTAATAAACAATCAGTGATTCAATTGATAAAAAAATCCAAAATTTTCCCGGTGATCAAAGGGTTTGAAACTCATTAATAATAGGCTATCATTTAAACAACCGGGCGAATTTATTGTTATTTTTGCTTATTAAACTGAGCGATTATGATCAAAACAGGAAGTCCTATTATTAGCATATATACTGAAATGACTCCCAACCCGGAGACGATGAAGTTTGTGGCCAACAAGCTTTTATACCCCGGGAAAAGCATAGATTTTCCGGACGTTGAAAGTGCAAAAGCCTCACCGTTGGCTACCGAATTGTTCGGCTTTCCATTTGTTAAAGCGATTTTCATCGCAAGTAATTTTGTGACGCTTACCAAAACGAGTGATACTGCTGATTGGGCCGACGTGATTCCTTCTATCAGGCAATTTCTAAAAGAATACCTGGAAGAAGGGAAAACCATCATCAATGAAGAGGAAGTTGCAGCTATGAAAAAAGACAGCACCAACATGGTGTTGGCCGATGATGACGACGTAGTAAAGAGAATCAAGGAATTGTTGGATAATTATGTAAGGCCTGCTGTGGAAATGGATGGCGGGGCTATCCAATTTAAAAGTTATGAAGATGGTGTTGTAAACCTGATGATGCAGGGTAGCTGCAGCGGTTGCCCTTCATCTATGATCACTTTGAAAGCCGGAATTGAAGGGATGATGAAAAGGATGATACCGGAAGTAAAAGAAGTGGTAGCAGAATCAGAATAGTCAGAACTAAGACTTCTACATGAATTTTGAGGAAGGCAGCCTGGGCTGCCTTTTTCCTTTTACAAAAATCCTGAAAATCTGCCCAAATCACGATTCAGACTTTTTCCAGTTCACTTCCCTTTCTTTCAGGTACTCCATTACGAAATCGAAACATCTTTTGTCCTTGCCTATGAGTTCCGGTGGAAACACACCTTTTTCTGTAAATAGTTTTTCAGAAATGAGATTAACCGCTGCTGTACAGGTGTAGCCGGTCGTGCGTGCCATTGATGAAATCTTTGTCCTGGTGTTGAAACGATCCAGTAAATTATATTGTATGGTTTTATTTTCTCCTTTAACAATCACTTTCATCACAGTGAATTCTTCCTCGTCGGGTTCAAGTTTCCACTGTTCTACAAGAATCTTCGAAGTGAACTGAAGCGGAGAAATGTCGGTATCATTAATACGCAATGGAGTTTCTTCAAAAAACCCAGCCTGCTTTAACGCAACAATAAGGTCTATATGTCCCGGGTAGCGCAATGTTTTTTCTTTCATATCGGGGATATGACTCATGGTGTAGATCAATGAACGAAGCCCATCCGTATTAAAGGCTTCCAGCTCGCCAATTTCATCAAACACTATCAGTTCTCTTTCGCTTAATGCCGGCCTTGTAACAATAGTTGCATTTTCAACCAGCCTTGCCGGGCGGATATATTCCTGGATCACATCCACAGGAGAGAATGGTGCTTTATACTGGAATGGCGGCTTTCTTTCTTTGGGCAGGCCACCAACATAGCACTCGAAAGAATCTATTTTCATTTCCTCGTTATACCGACCAATGATAAGATTGCTGACGCCGGGAGCAACTCCGCAATCAGTGATTGCAGTAACATTTCTTTGCTTTGCGAGCCGATCCAGTTGCAGGGCATCTTCAGGAAAAAATGAAATATCGACTACATTTTTTCCGGCATCGATAACGGTTTCCAGTGTTTTATATCCCATAAAACCGGGAACAGCCGTAACAACGAGATCAGCAGGCGACAATAAATTTTTGTATTCGGAAAACAAGGAAAGATCCGCCCCAACAGTTTGAATGGCCGGGTTTCGTTGTTTAAGTGCTTCAAGATTTTCAGCATTCAGGTCAAAACAGGTGACTGAAAAGTTTTTAGCCAGGTCAAGGGCAATGGCCCGGCCCACCATGCCCGCGCCTAACACCGCAATCGTCATGAAAAATAATTTAGTCTGCAAATTTACATGCAATGGCATGTAATTTTCTACAGAACTATAACAAAACCAATTGCATCAACTACAGACGCTTTTCGTAATTTGAATTTTCAATTCTTTATCATGTTTTTCCTTGTTAACGTAAGAAAGCTTGCATCAATAATAATCATCCAGCTTATTGTAGTCATCGCGTTTGCACAGCCTGGTGTTCCCGTTACAAAATGGTCGCCTGATGGCAATGCCATGTATGAAGTAGTGAACGGTGAAATTGTGAAAGTGGAACTTCCTTCATTAAAAAAAACAATCTTTATCAGTAAGGATAAGTTAATGCCTGATAAAGGCCTCCAACTCGTTCCTACAAGTTTTCAGCTTTCTCCGGACGGGAACAAGGCCCTGATATATACCAATGAAAAAATTGTATGGCGCTATCCCACGCGTGGTGACTATTGGCTACTCGCCCTTTCCACCGGCCAGCTCAAACAAATGGGTAAAGGACGGCCTGGATCTTCTTTACAGTTTGCAAAATTTTCTCCTGATGGCAACAAAGTTGCTTATGTAAGCGAACACAATATTTATGTCGAAGAGATATCGACAGGTACCATCAAAAAAATCACCGACGACAATAATACCAGGAAGCTAATCAACGGCACTTTCGACTGGGTATATGAAGAAGAGTTTTTTTGCCGCGACGGTTTTCGATGGGGTCCCGACAGCAAGTCAATTGCCTACTGGCAAATAGATGCTAACCAGATACGCGATTATTATATGCTGAACACGACTGACTCAGTATACAGCAGGGTGATACCGGTGGAATATCCTAAGGTTGGCGATCCCCCGTCACCTGCGCGTATTGGCGTTGCAGATGTTAATTCGGGACAAACTAAATGGATGGATGTGCCCGGCGATCCAAGAGAGCATTACATTATCAGGATGGAATGGTCAGGTCCCGGCGAAATTATTTTGCAACAACTTAACCGGAAACAAAATGAAAGCAAAGTGATCTTATGCAATGCTGCCACCGGTGTGGCAAAGACGATATTTACTGAAAACGATGAAGCCTGGGTAGCCACACTCAATGAATGGAGAGATGAAGTAACCGGATGGGACTGGATTAGATCAGGAAAAGAATTTATTTGGTTCAGTGAGAAAGATGGGTGGAGGCATTTATACCGCATCGATCGTAATGGAAATGAAACAAAAATAACCAACGGAAATTATGATGTCATTGACTTGGTGAATATTGACGAAAAAAGTGGATACGCATATATCTACGCATCGCCTTTAAATGCAACCCAGGTATTTCTTTATAAAACCAAATTAGATGGTAAAGGAAGCCTGCAACGTGTTTCTCCCGTGGGCGAAGAAGGTACACATACTTATGACATTTCACCCAATTCTAAGTTTGCACAGCATACTTTCTCTAACTATTATACCCACAAGTTGGAAGAATGGGTAACACTTCCCACGCACAAGCCAATAAGGGCGGAAGATGATATTAGCAAAAAAATCAACCCTGAGGACAAAAAGCAAAGCAACATGTCTTTCTTCCAGGTCACAACCGAAGATGGGGTCACCATGGATGGCTGGATGATAAAACCAAAGAATTTTGACAGCACCAAAAAATATCCCGTTTTGTTTTACGTGTACGGCGAACCGGCATCGACAACTGTTAAAGACAGTGATGGTACTCCTTCCGATTTTCTTTATACTGGTGACATGAGCGCGGACGGGTATGTGCAAGTGTCGCTGGACAATCGTGGTACCCCCGCACCAAAAGGAAGGGCATGGCGCAAAGCGATCTACAAAAAGATAGGCCAGCTCAACATTCGTGACCAGGCTTTGGGAGCTCGCCAGGTATTAAAATGGAACTATATTGACACTACCCGCGTTGCTGTTTGGGGCTGGAGCGGCGGCGGATCCTCCACATTAAACCTGATGTTTCAATATCCCGGCCAATACCAGACAGGAATATCGATTGCACCCGTCACGAGTTCGTTATACTATGATAATATTTATACCGAGCGTTACATGGGCTTGCCGCAGGAAAATATGGAGGACTATCAAAAAGGAGCGGCTCTTACTTATGCAAAAAATCTAAAGGGGAATTTATTGCTTGTGCATGGTACTGGGGATGATAATGTACATTACCAAAATACAGAAAGCCTGATCAATGAGCTGGTAAAGAATGGTAAAATGTTCCAGATGATGAGTTATCCGAATCGTACTCACAATATCAGCGAAGGGGAAGGAACTATTCCGCATTTGCAGGCCCTGTTTACAAAATACTTGCGCGAAAATTGCCCGCCGGGAGGCAGAACCAAAGAACAAATCGAACAAAACAGAACCAAAAAGGCCTTTTGACGGGATAAAGATGAAATAAATAAAATGTCATTTACTCTTTGTAGACAGGCAAGAAATCTTTAAGATTTTTTCTTTCTTCTGCCCTGTAAGATTTTGTAAAAACTCCTGCTTCTTATTTCATCCAAACTGAGGCCCGTAACTATTGCTTCCTCTTCCGATATAGCGCCACAGTTCATTGCTTTCAAAAAGAAATTCAGCAAGCCCTGGCCGGTCGCCGCATCATCAAAAATATCGCCAGTAAGCGTAGACACCGCGGCTCTTTCCACAAATGTTTTGAGGCGATAGACAGCTTCTTCATAGCTACTTAGAAAGAAACTATAAGTTGCGGCATAGCGCATTGGCAATTGTGCAGGGTTAAGATCCCATCCCTGGTAAAAACCATTGATAAGCGAATGCATCGTATGCCCGTACCCGATGCGCCACGCATTGTGCACCGAGTCCATATTTTCCTTTAATTTTTCTTTCGATAATTTTTCTCCGCGGTTAGGCGGCACCGGCATAACGTTGGTAGCGCCATCGGATAAAAAGATTCCCGTGCCACCCAGCGCCACCTTCGTCATGTGGTGAGCGAAGTCACAAACCGGGTGCGCCATAGTTTGATATTTGGCGGTGATGCCACAAGATGCTGTGTAATCATATGTACCAAAATGTGCAGCCATGCACCTTCCTTCACTTGCTCTTATTATCCTCATGAGCGGGTTTCTTCCTTCATCATCCATGATAACCTGGGTCGCTTCCACCATGGTTTCCATTTTCAACGTTCCCGCTTCCAGCTTGTTTTTTTCTTCGATGATTTGAAAAAATCGTATTAAAGTGGTTACCTGTTCCGGTATCGTAACTTTCGGTAACATAACTACAAAATTGGCGGGAAGCTTGCCTTTGGTCTTTTCGAGCAAGGCAGTAAGAAATATATCCAGTGTTCTTACGCCCCGGTATTTCAAATCTTCGGTAAATGGTTTAATGCGAATGCCGATGAACGGAGAAATTGTTTTGTTTTTCATTCCCCTCGCCAGCTCATTGGCGGCAGCTATTGCAGTCACATCTTCTTCCTCATCCGGCCGATTGCCAAAACCGTCTTCGAAGTCGATGCGAAAATCTTCGACCGGTTCTTTCTTAAGTTTCTTAATGATCTTTTTGTAAACTGAATAAGGTAACCACGCCGGGTCGTCTCTTCTTTGGGATTCACTCATCCTGTCCAGTTTCATCACAAGCTTATCGATCTTTTTATCGGATGAAGGAAGGTCAAGAAAGCCCGGAAGCTGCAATACATCTGCGAGTACTACAAAATTGGGGGCATAGGTTTGCAAACTCTTCAATGCTACTTCACCCATCTTTACACAGGTATCCGATTTGAACAAATTCGCGCCACCATAAACGGTGTGCACCGGCTGGCGGTCGGGCTTATCGCCGGGATAGGTTTTTTGAAACTGGAGATTGGCAACTTTTAATGAACCGAGTAAAGATTCTTTATCGTTGTCAGCAATGGAGAGGTTCATATTAGATAAATTGAGTTCGCAACACGAAGTACACAAAGAAACACAAAGATCACGAAGGCGATCTATTAAATTCATCGTTACCAAATCAATTCAAAACCCTCTTGATTCCATTTTTCATTAGCTCTTAATTTAATATTAATCCATGACGAAGATTGCCTCGTCTAGAATATTTTGATTATTTCTTCTTCGGTCATCGATTATTTATTGAACCGTTGTGGCCTTCGTGGTACTTTGTGTTCTTTGTGCTCGTTCTTTGTTTTTATGAACCGCGATAGGTCGAGTAGCCAAATGGATTTAGCAATAAGGGTATATGATAGTGTTCCTGTGCTGCAATAGTAAAAACTATTTCCACAAAGGGGTAAAAGGTCGGGACACCCTGTTTATCAAAATACTCTTTGGTTTCAAACCGCATTTTATAATTGCCGTTCTCTAACAAGAGATTTTTTTGGACCAGGTCGGCAATGCGGCCGTCGTTATTTGTGATTCCCCTAGCTACTTCGATCCAAAGGTCCTTTTCACTTCGATATAGAATAATCGCTACATCCTTAGCAGGCTTACCTTTTGTTGTGTCAAGAATATGGGTGGTCAGCTGGCTCATTCCAATAATTTTTCAAGGCGAAGTTTGGTGATTTTATTCTGCTCGTCAGCTGCAATTTCAATTTCCACTTCAGGACTGTTTTGCAGGCGTGTCTGCAACATGGCTAACATTTCATCAGCAGTTTTGCCCGAAGCGTGTACAATGAAGATGTAGCCAAACTTTTCTTCGTATTGTTTATTTCCCTCGGCGAGTGCTTCAATTGTTTTTGGTGACGCCTCACTCGTGCCGCTTTGCTCCGTGGCGGCCCAATGTGCCGTGACTGCGAATTTTTTATTGAGCGAATCAATGTCTCCGATTTTCGGATGCCGGGCAAATGCTTCTTTCCAATCATGCTCACTGCATCTAAACCATTGTTCTTCGGCGTCCTCCAAAAGTTCGACCAAATCATCGGCCGGGAAAAAAGGCAGCATTTTGTTAACCCATGCCCGTGATCCGCAGCATTTCGAAAGCTCTTCGGCGAGTTTGTCTTTTGGTAAAATATTCAATTCATGTAAAGTCATAGTTGTGAGTTTGTCAATGGTCAGTTGTGGGTAGTCACACTCACCACCCGATAGCCCCGCCTGCCGGTAGGCAAGTATCGGGTCACTACTCACAACTCACTGTGCTGTCGGAAACCTGTTCACATTCTTGTAGTAAATATACACCGCTGGTTCCTTTCCCATCGCGGTAAACCATTGCTGGCAATAAGGCGCCATCCATATCGAGTCCCCTTTTTTGACGGGATACCATTGGTGGTCGAGCATGTAAATTCCCTGGCCCTGCAGAAATACCAGGCCGTGCTCCATAATATGTGTTTCGACAAAAGGTAAGTGTCCCCCGGGATCGTAGGTGAAAATATTAACAGCCATGTCGAAGCTGGCCTTATCTGGTAGTAATACCTGCAGCCGTAGCGCCGCATCCCCAAGGTATGCATCACCATCGCCTGACGCCTTGTCAAAGATCACGGGAGGATGTGGCGAATAACCCGGAAGCGGTTCATATACTTTATGAAAACTCAACACCTGCGTGCCCTCTTCTTCGCTGTTGAACTGGTAAGGTGTTTCAACAGGAACATACACATAATGTCCTTTTGAAAAACTCTTTTCACCGCCACCGACGTTTGCATGGCATTTCCCTTTTATCACGTAAAAAAAGATTTCAGAAATATTTGTTTGCCCTTTTATTTCGCCTTTGCCGGAAAGCGTTGTAAGTATCTGTGTAAATTTCGCACCCATTGCTTCATTGATGATAATATTGCTGGTGCAGTTGGCCCAACCCGGAATACAACTGTTGATGTATCCGTCGGGAGCAACGATGGCATGACTTCTTTTGACTACACTACGCGTTAATGCTGATATTTCCATAAGATTTATTGTTAGTCCTGGTTTATGTGCTATGCAATTTTATCAATTTATTTATAAAGTTATCGGATACCGAGATGGCCGCAGCAATATCGTCCACCGCGACATCTTCAGCCGGATTATGACTGATCCCTTTGAAACATTTTACAAATAACATGGCAACCGGCGAAACTTTAGAAACCGGCACCGCGTCATGCCCCGCACCACTAACGATTGCTACGGGTTCGTAACCGCAATCCATCACCGATTCCATCAGCAATTTATTCATCTGCACATCGCATGTCACCGGCGTTGTTTGCTGAATTAAGTTCCACTCTAAAACGATTTGTCTTTTTTCGCAAAGATCTTCTGCAATTTTTTTTATTGCCGTGTACGCAGTTGATAATTGCGTTTCTTCGGCGCTCCTCAGATCCAGGCTGCAAATTACTTCCCCGGGTATCACGTTACTGGCCGAGTTAATTATATGCACTTTTCCAACGGTCGCTACAATCGCCTTGTTATTTGCGGCATACTTTTCAGTTTCCGATATGAATTCCGCTGCACAGGCCAGCGCATCTTTTCGCATATGCATCGGAACCGTACCGGCATGTCCTGCCTCACCATTGAAGATCATTCCTACCCGGCATTGCCCAGCTATCGAGGTCACCACCCCTACCGGAATATTTTTTTCATACAAAACCGGGCCCTGCTCAATATGGATTTCAAAATAACCCAACCATTCCTGCTTTGCAATCGCATCTTTACTCAGGTTATTTACATCGCCACCATTGGCACCGATCACCTCCTCAAGAGTGATACCGTTTACGTCTTTAGAATCCAGCAGCGAGGTGTCAAATGAGCCGCTTACTGCGGCACTTCCAAGATATGTAGTATGAAACCTGGCGCCTTCTTCATCGCAAAAACCAATCAGTTCAATGTGAAAGGGTAAATCAGCATTCAATCTTATCAGCTCCTGCAATAAATCCAAACCCAGGATGACGCCCAGCGGGCCATCAAATCTGCCGGCATTTATAACGGTATCGATATGAGAAGCGATGACGAAGGTTTTTGCATTTGTGTTTTTAGATAATACAATACCCCTGATATTACCGATGTTATCGACGCGTGTGAGAAGGCCAGCTTCGTTCATCCATTGCTGCACTTTACTCCTGCCTTCGATAAATTTTTTTGTACCGTAAGTGCGGGTGATAAAGTTTTCGTCCTCACTAATGGAAGCAAGCTCATTAATTCGATGTAAAACTTTATCTGCTCTTTGTAAAGGAGTGTCCATTTTATCCCAGGATGATGCTTCCTTTATTTAATTGGCTGAAGTTACCATTATCATAAACCTTTTCTCCGGCAAGCCATGTTTGCTTCACAACACCAAATAGTTTTTCACCCAGGTAGGGAGTGATATTATGACGGTGGTGAATAATGGTTTCGTTCACAATGAAACTTTCTTCTGGGTCCCACACTACGAGGTCAGCATCATAGCCGCTTTCAATTTTACCTTTTCTGTTTTCAAGTCCTGGCAGCCTGGAGGGATTTTCCGAAAGCCACTTAGCAATTTCGTTTAAATCGCAACCGCGGGTTTTTGCTGCCGTCCACAATACCGGCAATGCAAATTGAATAGACGAAATCCCTCCCCACGCCTTCATAAAGTCCCCGCTTTGCAGCTCTTTTAAAGCGGGTAGAGCGGGCGAATGATCTGTGGCAACAAAATCAATAATTCCATTTTGTAATGCCTGCCATAATTTTTCATTATTTGACCTTTCCCTGATCGGCGGAGCACATTTAAATTGTGTTTGTCCGTCCCCGATCCGTTCGGCATTAAAAAACAAATAATGTTGGCCCGTCTCAACTGTCACAGGTAAGCCTCTTTTTTTGGCATCGGAGATTTGTTGAATAGAATCCGCTGACGACAGGTGTACGATATGGACCCGGCAATTGAATTCTTCACACAACCGCAGCATTAGCGCCACTGCATCGTCCTCCCACTTTTTCGGACGAGAAGCAAGATAGTTTTTATATTGGCGAGTAGTGCCGCTTCGCTCCGCTCGTGGTGACGGCGTCCCGATAGCCATCGGGAGGGTGGGAGATGAGAGTTCACAATGGACTAAAAGAGGCAAACCATGTTTCGCAATCAGGGGCATTGCTTTTCGAAGATCTGTTTCGTTTGAGTTTGGAAATTCCTCTATCCCCGAATGAGTAAGAAATGCTTTAAAACCAAGAACACCTTTTTCAATCAACGGCATAATTTCTTTGTCATTGCCAGGTATAATACCACCCCAAAAACCACAATTCGTATGTAATTGGCCGGTTGTTGCCTTTATCTTCCCGTCAAATGCTTTAGCGGTAGTTGTCACGGGAGATGAGTTTAGCGGCATATCCACTAACGTAGTAATACCACCGGCGATCGCCGCCCTGGTTGCAGTATCAAACCCTTCCCATTCCGTTCTTCCAGGTTCATTGATGTGTACATGCGGGTCCACGATTCCGGGCATCAATATGGCATTGCCCACGTCAGTCACTGGAAAATTGCCTTTCGGTATGCTTTCCGAAACATCGGCAATCTTCCCATCTTTAATAAGAACAGTTGCATTTATTACTCCATGCGGCGTAATAACACGACCACTCTTTATTGCGGCGTCTGGCATGATTAAAAATAATCAATTTGGGGGTTGACATGAAACGCCTTCGGCGCTAACGTAACCGGGGCAGGGGAAAGTCAAAACAATTTTCTATTTTCATTACACGCCAGCTAACGAATATCCATGCTCCCGTTCATTATTTTGATCATATTATTTGTTGGACTCGTAATGATGATCATTATGACGTACAATATTCATACACATCAGAAGACGGCGGAGGAAGAAAAGCGGGAAAAAATATTGCTGGTACAAGGCTGGCTTTATGCGGGGATAACCGCTACTATTATCGGTATGATCGCTGCTGTTTATTTTTTGGTGAAAGGCAGTGTCCTGGAAGGTCATTTAATGGAATGGCTGAACCTGGTTGTGCGGGTGATGCATTTCACGTTTGGTATCGCATGGATCGGGGCTTCATTCTATTTTGTTTTTTTGGAGAATGCACTCAACCGTACGGAAGACGTACGGGACGAGCTGGCAGGAAATTTATGGGCCGTTCATGGTGGCGGTTTTTATTACCTTGAAAAGTATAAAGTCGCTCCAAAAACTATTCCCCGTCACCTTCACTGGTTTAAATACGAAGCTTATTTCACCTGGCTCTCCGGTTTTACTTTATTGTTCATCGTATATTATTTCAACGCCTCTGCCTTGCTTATTGATAACAATGTGATGAAATTGACAGCGGCGCAGGCAATAGGAATCAGTATAAGTTCATTTATTGTCGCATGGATCATTTATGACCAGCTGTGCAAATCAGCACTGAAGAAAAAACCGGTACTGTTTGGGCTCACCGGCATCATACTGTTAGCTGGTTTTGCTTATATGTATAGCCATGTTTTTAGCGGGAGAGCGGCGTTTATTCATTTTGGAGCAATGATAGGAAGCATTATGGTTGCGAATGTATTTTTCATAATAATTCCGTCACAAAAGGCGATGGTGAACGCGGCAAAGAAAGGAGTGTTACCGGATGCACAAAAAGGAAAGAATGCCTTGTTTCGATCTATACACAACAACTATTTTACCCTGCCGGTTTTGTTTGTGATGGTGAGCAATCATTTTCCAAGCACTTTTGCCAATCAATACCAGTGGGCGGTACTGGCTGCCATTAGCATTGGTAGCGCCGGTATTAAGCACTGGCTAAATTTAAGAGAGCAGGGAAAGTTAAGCGTGTGGATTATGCCCGTATCGGTTATCATATTACTCGCTGCCGCTTATGTAACCGCGCCAAAATCGTATAATGCAGCTTGTAAGGAGATAAGCTTTACAGAAGTGAACATAATAGTCCAGCAAAGGTGTGTGAGTTGTCATTCCTCAAGGCCGACAGACAATGTATACACAGCTCCGCCAAATGGAGTAAAATATGATACCCCGGAAGAAATCGTGGCTAAAAGAGACTTAATTATGCAACGGGTAGTAGTCACGAAGACAATGCCGCAAAACAATAAGACAAATATGACCCCGGAAGAAAGAGATGTAATCCGGTGTTGGCTGGATCAGGGAGCAAGCATTAAGTGATTCCCTGGTTTATTAAAAAGATCCCCGGTGATCGCATTCCGGAAGTTCAACTTTACCTTTAAGTCATCAATCTCCCCGTCATGAAGCAATTCGCACCAATTACGCTCGTACTTAGTTGTTTTGTTGCCAATGCGCAGCCTACTCAAAAACCACCGTTACATGGTAAAAACTGGATGGCGATAACCGGCAAACCATTAGCTGCGCAGGCCGGTGCGATGATTTTTCAACAAAATGGAAATGCCGTAGATGCCGCGTGTGCTATGATCGCCGCCACCTGTACTATGTGGGATGCCCTGAGCTGGGGCGGCGAAACCCAGGCGCTGATTTACAATCCGAAGAGCAAAAAAGTAATTGCAATTAATGCATTGGGTATTGCCCCGTCGGGTGCGACCGTAGAATTTTTTAAAAGTAAAGGCTACAATTTTCCACCGGAATATGGACCGTTATCGGCGGTCACACCGGGAACACCTGGTGGTATTTGCCATATGCTGGCTGAGTACGGAACCATGAGTTTGCAGCAAGTGCTTGCTCCCGCAATGCAGTTGGCAGCAGGTTACCCGATTGATGCACAAACAGCGAACAGCATTGAAAGCGGGAAAAAAATGATCAAAGAATGGCCCTACAGTAAGAAGGTATTGCTGCCGCACCTGGGAGAAAGCAGGGAGGCACCCGAGGCCGGCGAATTGTTTGTACAAAAAGACCTTTTAGGTACACTCACTAAGATGGTGGAAGCAGAACAGCAGGCTTTGAAGGAAAAGAAGAGCCGCAAGCAAGCCATCATGGCAGCATACGATCGCTTTTATAAAGGAGACATTGCCAAGGAATTTGTTAGGAGTTGCAACGAACAGGGAGGGTTGATCACGATAGGAGATTTGGCTAAATGGAAACCATTGGAAGAAGAACCCGTAAGTGTAAATTATAAAGGCATTGAGGTTTACAAGCTTAAGGAATGGACCCAGGGTCCCTCGATGCTGCAGGCATTAAACATCCTGGAGAACTACGATCTTAAGGGTTTGGGATATAATAGCACCAGCTATATTCATACCATCTACCAGGCCATGAGCCTTGCCTTTGCTGACCGGGATTTTTATTACGGTGATCCTTATTTTCCTCCCGAAGAACCCATTAAAGGATTATTGAATAAAGAATATGCAAGACAAAGGGCTGCCATGATCAACCGTGACAG
>Ga0207701_10000006_pt1 | contig 160703 bp, 127 predicted proteins | sample KBSSwiSSwithPhiX_FD_184294 | JGI IMG/M metagenome (GOLD analysis project Ga0207701, IMG submission 184294) | Switchgrass rhizosphere bulk soil microbial communities from Kellogg Biological Station, Michigan, USA, with PhiX - S5 (SPAdes) (version 2) | ecosystem: Environmental > Terrestrial >...
CCGAGTGCATCGGCTGCGGCTGCCTGTCGCTGGACCGGTGTCGGCTGGCCAACCCGGGCGATCGCGTCGCACGTCGCGGACCCGGCCCGCGCTACTGGATGGAGGGGGCAGGGCGACGCGACCGATGAGATTGACGGCGGCGCGCGAGGAGTATCCTCTGAAGATTCTGCCCGCCAATGCTGCGCCGGGAGAGGGTGTATGCCGCCACGGTCTGATCAGAAGTCCAAATCCACATGGCGCTCTTCACGGAGTAAGGCCGGCAAGGCGAAGGCCCCGATCGCCGACACCCTCGATGTGGCGCTCGTCGCCAACCTGCATCACCTTCAGGCCGCGTTGCCCGAGTACGCGACGCTCAACGACTGGTACATGGCGCTGTCCTACGCCGTTCGTGAACGCTTGATGGCGTGCTACCTCAACACGCTGGAGCAGATAGCGCGAGGACGACCCGCACCGAAGGTGGTGGCGTACTTGTCGGCGGAGTTCCTGACGGGGCCGCACCTGGGCAACGGCCTCGTGAGCCTGGGCCTCTGGGAAGCGGCAGAGCAGGCAGTGTCGAAGGCCGGTCAGACCCTGTCGCAACTCCTGGAGCAGGAGGAAGAACCGGGCCTCGGCAACGGGGGGCTGGGACGTCTCGCCGCGTGCTACATGGACTCACTCGCGACGCTCGGCGTGCCTGCCATTGGTTACGGGATCCGGTACGAGTTCGGCATCTTCGACCAGATCATTCGCGACGGCTGGCAGGTGGAGATCACCGACAAGTGGCTGCGCTACGGCAACCCGTGGGAAATCGCGCGGCCGGAAGTGACCTACGACGTGAAGTTCGGTGGCCGCACCGAGCAGTCCCACGATCGCGATGGCCGCTTTCGCATCCGCTGGGTTCCAGAAACCGTCGTCAAAGGCATCGCGTACGACACGCCGATTCCCGGCTATCGCTCGCAGACGGCGAACATACTTCGCCTCTGGAAGGCGGAAGCGACCGAATCGTTCGACTTCGATGCCTTCAATGTCGGCGATTACTACGGCGCCGTCGAGCAGAAGGTCGCGTCCGAGACCATCTCCAAGGTCCTCTATCCGAACGACGAGCCCCAGTCGGGCAAGCAGCTCAGGCTGCAGCAGCAGTACTTTTTCGTCTCCTGCTCCCTGCAGGACATGATTCGCCTGCAGCTGGCGAGAGGAGAGTCGCTGGAGGGCTTCGCGGACTGCTGGGCGGCGCAATTGAACGACACCCATCCGTCAATTGCCGTTGCCGAGCTGATGCGCCTGCTGATCGACGACCATGTGATGGAGTGGGATCAGGCCTGGAGCATCACGCAGCGGACGTGCGGGTACACGAATCACACCCTGCTGCCGGAGGCGCTCGAAAAATGGCCGCTTCCCCTATTCGGCAGGCTCCTGCCGCGCCACCTGGAAATCATCCTCGAGATCAATCGCCGCTTTCTCGATGCCGTGCGGGCACGGGTGTCCGGCGACGAGGATCGCGCACGCCGGCTGTCGCTGATCGACGAGAGTGGTGAGCGGTTCGTCCGAATGGCCAATCTGGCCTGCGTTGGCAGCCATGCGATCAACGGCGTGGCGGCGCTCCACACACAGCTGCTGAAGCAGACCGTCCTCAGCGACTTCTTCGCGGTGATGCCGGAGCGGTTCATCAACGTCACGAATGGGGTGACGCCGAGGCGCTGGATCGTCCTGAGCAACCCGGCACTGAGCACGCTCATCACGAGGCACATCGGCGACGCGTGGATTTCGAACCTCGAGAAAGAGCTCGCCCGCCTCGAGCCGTTGGCTGACGACGCGGCGTTCCAGAGCGACTGGCGGACCGTCAAGGCTCACAACAAGGAGGCGCTGGCGCGCATTCTCGAGGAGCGAACCGGCATCGCGGTCGATCCGCAATCGCTCTTCGACATCCAGGTAAAACGGCTGCACGAGTACAAGCGACAGCACTTGAACGTGCTGTATCTCGTGACGCTGCTCAATCGGCTCAGGCGCACACGCGGCGCCATCGTCCCGCGCACCGTGATCTTCGGAGGCAAGGCCGCTCCGGGATATCGCATGGCGAAGCTGATCATCCGGCTGATCAACGGTGTGGCCGACGTGATCAATGCCGACCCAGCGGTGGCGGGGCAGTTGAAGGTCGTTTTCCTGCCCGACTTCAATGTGAAGAGCGCTCATCGTGTCTACCCCGCCGCCGATCTGTCGGAGCAGATCTCGACGGCCGGGAAGGAGGCCTCCGGCACCGGCAACATGAAGTTCTCGATGAACGGCGCGCTGACGATCGGCACACTGGATGGCGCCAACGTCGAGATCCGCGACGCCGTGGGCCACGAGAATTTCTTTCTGTTCGGGCTGACTGCGGACGAGGTAGGGCGCAGGAGGGCCGACGGATACACTCCCCGGGCGATCTACGAATCGAACGCCGAGCTGCGCGAGGCCGTCGATCTCATTGCCAGTGGCGCCTTCTCGGGCGGCGATCGCGAGATGTTCCGGCCCCTGATCGACTCGCTGCTGACACACGACGATTACATGCTGTTCGCCGACTACCAGGCGTACGTGGACTGCCAGCAGCGCGTGTCCGAGTTGTATGGCGACACCCGTCGCTGGACCGAAATGTCAATCCGGAACGTCGCCCGCGTCGGCCACTTCTCGTCGGATCGGTCGATTCTCGAGTACTGCCGGGAGATCTGGCACGTGGGCCCGGTGTCACCAGGCCAGGAGTGAGCCATGGAACGGCCGTCGTCGCAAGCCGAACACGTCCGCGGGCGCGCACGAGCATGGCAGGGATCGGACGGGCATCGCGAACTGGACGTGGCCGTACTGGAAAAACAGGAGCGTCCGCCTGTCGATCGCCAGCGCTGAAGCCGTTGAATCGCGTGCCACCCTCGAGGCCGACGTCTGTGTGGTCGGTGCCGGGCCCGCCGGCCTTGCGATCGCGCGCCAACTGGGCGAGCTCGGGCGGACCGTGCTGCTCCTGGAGTCTGGCGCCCTCGCAGTCGATTCGGCGACGGCCGAACTGAACGAGCTCGCCGACGCAGGACCACCTCGGCATCGATCCGGCCCCGCGCGAGACCGCCGTTTCGGCGGCAGCCTCTGGTACGGGCGCCTCGTCACCTTCGATCCGATCGACTTCGACGCCCGTTCGTGGGTCCCTCTGTCCGGGTGGCCGATTGCGCGGGCGGAGATCGACGCGCGCATCGACGCGGCCGCGGACTTTCTTGGACTACGCGCGCCGCGCTCGCTCTCGAAGGAGTTCTGGCAGCACGAGCCCGCCGCGCGGCTGTTCGACGGCGGCGGACTCTCGCCACGTATTCATCTGATCGTCAGCCAGAAGGATCTCGGTCGCCGGCACAGGACTGCCATTGCGAGCAGCCGCCGCGTCACCGCGCTGCTCCACGCCACGGTCGTCGGCATCGACGTCGACCCGTCCACGCGGGTGGTGACGGGGATGCGCGTGCGCAGCCTCGCGGGTCGCGATTTCACGGCTCGGGCGGGAGCGTACGTGCTGGCGTGTGGCGGCCTCGAGAACGCGCAGCTGCTGCTTGGCCTGGCGGAGGACCGGCCGGGGGTGCTCGGGTCGAGCGAGCAGGCGGTTGGACGGTACCTGATGGACCACCCGCGCGTCGACGGACTGGCCCGCCTGCACCTCAATCCGTCGCACCCGTCGTACCTCGCGCTGTTCCGGCGACTCACCGAAGGCCCCTCGCGCGAGAGTGGGAGCCGGCTGATGATCGCTGCGGGGCCGAGCGAGGCGACTCAGCGGACGGAGCAGTTGCTCAACGCATGCGCGTTCTTCTACATCGAGAGCGCGCCGGAAGTGAGAGCCGTCCGGGATGTGCTCGACGCCGCCGTGGAGCGCGGGTGGCCGGCCGACGTCGGGCAATTCGCGCGCGGTGTGCCGACGATGGCGCGCGCGGGACTGGCACGGCTTCGTCGGCGGCCATACAAGCTCCGGAGTCTCGTGATGGTGGAGCAGCTCGAGCAGGCGCCGCAGGCGGACAGCCGTCTGACGCTCGGGCGCGAACGCGATCGCATGGGCCGCCGCCGGCTCCGCCTCGACTGGCGCGTGAGTGCTGATACCGTGCGCACCCACCGCCGCTTCCATCGCCTTCTCGCAGACCGAGTAGAGAGGCAGGGCATTGGACGACTGGACAGCTCTCTGCTGGGCGATCCCGCGTTCGAGCCCGCTTACGGAGACGCCGCGCATCCGATGGGATCGACCAGGATGTCCTCGTCGCCCGACACGGGTGTCGTCAATCGCGACCTGCGCACGCATGCGATTCCCAACCTTTACGTCGCGGGATCATCCGTCTTCCCAACAGGCGGGCACGCGAACCCTACGCTCTCGATCGTGGCGCTCGCGCTGCGCCTCGCGTCGCATCTGGCGGCGGCTGACGGGGCGAGGGCGTAAAACGGGCGCTGGCGTGGAATATTCGCAGCAGCGGTCAGGTTTGCACCTGTGTGGAATACATGAGACTCATTCGTATCCTTGCCATTTCTGGCAGCCTTCGGCGCGCCTCGACCAACAGCGCGGTCGTCCGGGCCGTGGCGCGGCTCGCCTCCGGACCGGTGCACGTATCGGTCTACGACGAGCTCGACCTGCTGCCGCCCTTCAATCCAGACATCGACGAGGACGTTCTCGATCCGGTCGTGGCCAGATTCCGCTTCCAGCTTGGGGCGGCTGACGGCGTGGTGATCTCGAGCCCCGAGTACGCCCACGGCGTGCCCGGCGTTCTCAAGAACGCACTGGACTGGGTGGTTGGCAGCAGCGAGCTGGCGGATAAACCCGTGGCGCTGATCAACGCGTCACCGAGGGCGACCCATGCCTGGGCGTCGCTCGCGGAGACGCTGACCGTCATGTCCGCGCATGTCGTGCCGGAGGCGTCGATCACCCTGCCGTTGCAGGGCCGGTCGCTCGACGCGCTTGGTATCGTCGAGGACCCTGTGCTCGCGGCGGCGCTGCGGTCCGCAATCGAGGCGCTGACCACGGCGGCGCGCCACCCCGTCGCGCGCTGAGCGGCTAACTGCGCCGGCTGTCGATGTCGTGCAGGAGCGAGTCGATCGAGGCCGTGCGGCCCGCGGCGTAAGCGCGCGCCCAGCGATCAGGCCCCAGGCAGGCGGAGCCCTCACGCCTGGCCGCTTCCTGGAGGTCATCGATGGACTTGTCGGCCGCCGTCGCGCCAGTCAGGTCGGTGATGGCGTCTCGAGCGCCCAGAATCCGTGCGGCCCAGGCATGATCGCCTTTCAGCGACGCCGCAGTCGCCAGGGGAGCCAGCGCGTACACGAACGCGAAGGTGTCGTGCAGGCGCCGGATGTGGGACAGGCTCTCGCGCACGCGGGCGATGGCCTCGTCTGCATTGCCTCGACGCACTGCGAGGATGGCGCGAACGTGCAGGTTCAGCAACTGGAACCACGATCCGAAGTCCCGAAGCTCGTAGGTCGCTTCGTCCAGCAGACGGTCGGCTTGGTCGAGGTCCCCGGTCGCCGATGCGACCCATGCCATGCCGCTCAACGCATTGCCGATGTGCCAGGTCCTCGGCCGGCCCTGGCACGCCGCGAGGCATCGGGAAAACCGATCGCGTGCCGGCGCTTCGTTGCCAACCGCATGCTCGACGTGACCCAGGATGAGCTCCGCCTGGGGCAGCCAGTCCGCGGCAGCCTCGCCGTGCTCGAACGCGAGGCACCGCTCCAATGCCCGGCGTGCGCCATCGAGCTTCCCCTGCACGTACTGCAGTGACGCGGCGGCCACGAGGCCGCGACACTCGACCTCCGGCGCGAGCGGCGTGAGAGCAAGTGTCCGTTCGCACAAGTCGAGCCCCTCTGTGGTGTGGCCGCGGATCACCCAGAAGTTGAGCAGCCCGTACACGATGGCGGTGGCCTCGGCGGGACGGCGTTGCTCGATCAGCCATGCCATCGTGCGGCGATATGTGTCGAGATCGTCGCGCACGCAGTCCAGCCACTCTCCCTGAGCCGCTCCACTCATTCCAATAGCGGCCGCCTGCGCTTCGTTGACGCAATGTCGCGCCAGTCCTTCCATGGCGTGGCCGCGCTCGCCGGCCGCATCGAGTTCGAGCGCCGCGTACGCGCGCACCGTTTCGAGCATCCGATACAAAGGACGCGTCGTCAGGGACGTTTCCGCACGCAAGAGAAGGCTCTTGTCGATCAGGTCGGCTGCCGCGGCCAACACGAGGTCTGGCGACGGCCGCTCATCTTCGGCGACGACCGCCGCGGCCGCTTCGATCGAGAACCGCCCGGGCAGGACACCCAGGCGCCGGAACACGCGCTGCTCGCCGGGGTCGAGCAGCTGGTAGCTCCACGCGACGGTGGCGTTCATCGTCTGCTGACGTTCCGGGAGATCGCGCGGAGCGATGGTCGATAGCGGCGCGTCCTCGGCGAGTCGCAGGAGCAGGTCTTCCGGGGAGAGCACTTTCAACCATGGAGCCGCCAGCTCGAGCGCCAGGGGGAGTGCATCCAGCCGCCGGCAGATGGCCGTGACCGTCGCGATGTTCGCGGGCGTGAGCTGGAAGCCTGGCTGCACATCACGAACGCGGTCGACGAACAGCCGAACCGCCGGTGAGCTCGCCGGATCGCCAGGCGAGGCCGCATCAGCGCCCACGTCGAGGGCAAGGGGTCCCACGCCAAATTCTCGTTCGCCCCGCACGCGGAGCGGAGCGCGGCTCGTCACCAGGACTCGGAGAGCGGCCACCGACGATAGAAGTTCGGCGACGAGCGGCCCGGCGTCGAGAACCTGCTCGAAATTGTCGAGGACGAGCCATGTCGGCGTCCCGTCGCACGACGCCCGGGCCCGGCGCGCCAGGTCGACGGCGGTGTTGTCCAGCAGCCCGAGGGCTTCGGCAATCGCCGACGCCACGAACGCGGCGTCACGAATGGCCGCCAGGGGCACGAACAGCACCCTGGCCGCGCCGTCGGAGGAGATCTGCCGCGCGATCTCGAGCGCCAGGCGGGTCTTGCCTGCGCCGCCCGGTCCGGTCAGCGTGATGAGCCGTGCGGAGGAATCGGCCAGCCACTGGTGGAGCGTCTTGACGTCCTCGTCGCGGCCGAGCAGCCGCGTGGGCGCCAGCGGCAGCGACACGCCACTCGCGTTGTCCCCTCTGCGGTCATGAGCCGGAGTCCTCGCCGTGGTCAGCAGTTGATCGCGGGTCTCGCCGGTCAGGTCGAGCGCGGCCGAGAGCGCCCGGACGGTGTCAACCTGGGGCCGCCGTCGTTCGCCGCGCTCGAGGGCGCTCACGGCATGCACCGACAGGCCCGCGATCGTCGCGAGCTCCTCCTGAGTGAAGCCCGCGGCCTCGCGAAGCTTCTTGAGCTGCACTCCAAACGTCCCTGGAGCACCCGATCTCATCCGGCGATCTCCGCGTCGAGCAGGGCCTTCGCCTCGGACACGTCGAGCGTGTCGAGCCCTTCCGTGAACGTTTCGAGGATCGGCTGTATGAGTGCGAGCGCTGAGTAGGGCAGGCCGTGGGTCCGCGCGAGACGCACCAGGCTCACAGCCGCGCGCAGCTCGATGGCCCGCGCGTGCTGTTCACGGGCTATTGCCATCGACTGCCGGAAGTTGCTCTCGGCTGCGTCAATCGCGGAGGAGTCACGCTTCAGCAGCAGCTCGCCCTTGAGGCGAAACAGCTCCGCCTGATACCACCGCTCCTCCGTGGCGCTAATGATCGCCAGCGCCTCATCCACCACCTCCAATCCCTCGTCGGGGTGTGAGGCGGCGTGCAACGCCTCGGCCAGCAGGCCCAGGCTGTGCGGCCGCATCAGCTGAGCACCGGTGGTCTGCCAGGCTGCCAGTCCCCGGCGAACTTGCTGGATCGCGTCTTCGTCGTCCGAGTGCCCCACAAGAGCCCACCCTCGGAGAATGGTCCCCATCGTGTGGTACAGGACCAGGCCATGTTCGGTTGACAGGGCGATGACGGCGTCGGCGTATCCCAGCGTCAGCTGGCGTTCCCGTCGGAGCTGGTGGAGGACCGCGGCAAACCCCAACGCGTGCGCCAGGCTGTGAGGTTCCGACAACTCGCGGGCCTGGCACACGGCCTCCTGCATGCGGACGAGCGCCTGATCGGGCGAGCCGCAGAACCAGAGCGACCAGGCGGCGAAACACCGCATTGCCACGCCAGGACTCAGCGCGTACAGGAACGCGTCTTCGCGGTGCTGGTCGGGCTTGTAGAGCGCCATCGCCTTCTCGAAGTGCTCCACGGCGAGTGGGAAGTCGCCTCGATGCGTGAATGTGATCTCGAGCGCCCAATGCCCCCGCATGGCCATCCCGGCGTACGACAGGCGCCCGCCGAGCCGCAGAAACTCGCTGGCAATGTCGATCGCGGCCGGGAGGTTGGCGCGGAGGAGAGTGAAGGTCCAGAGTCCCCAGAGCACCTGCCCGATCTCTGGCCTGTCGCCCAGCCGATCGCAGAGTGCTCTGGCCCGGTGGTACACCTCTCCCACTGCGGGTGCCGCGTAGCCTTCAGTGGCAACCAGAGGTACGCCCAGCGTGAGCTGGAGCTGCAGCTCCTGCCGGATGCGGTCGGGGGTGTCGGGCAGCGACGACAGCAGCTCGAGCCCGCGCCGTGAAAGCGCGATGGCCTCGCGGTACGCCGAGCGGCGCATCGCGTTCGCGGCGGCCACTTGAAGGTACCTCGCCGCCCGCGAATCGTCTGACGCGCGCTCGAAGTGCATCGCGAGCTCCGCGGCGATCTCAGTTGCACGGTCGCCGTACACCTGCTCGCCCCGCAGGGCCAGCCGCTTGTGCAGCAGCACGCGCCTTGCCGCAGAAATCCGGTCGTAGAGCACGTTGCGATACACGGCGTGGACGAAGCTGAAACGTCCGACGACGAGTCCGCCCGGGAGCGTCTGCACGCCGCTGTCGCGGATGAACTGATGACGCCGCACCAACTCCTCGCACGTGCCTTCGATTGTTGCGGCGTCCTCGTCGAGTGCTGCCGCCACCGCGTAGGGCGAGAACTCCGCGCCGGCCACGCTCGCGGCCTCGAGGATGCGCTGCTCGGGTGCGGCCAGGTGATCGATCTGCTTTTCGATCAGGTTCCGGATGGAGTCGGGCACGCCGAGCTTGATCTGGTCGATCTCGGCGGTCAGGCGCGCGCCCGTCTCATCCGCGGTGACCAGGCCTGCGCTAACCAGGTAGTCAACGGTGTTGACCATGAAGAGCGGATTGCCCTCCGTCCGGTCGTGGATAAGTGCCGCCAGCTCAGCCGAAAACCGATGCGCGGGGAACCTCGCCGACAGGTAATCCGCAACCGCCCGCTCGCTCAGGTACTCGAGGGGCAGCTCTTCGCACTGGTGCTTGACAGCCAGCTCCTGTTTGACAGCCTTCAGCGGATGCCCGCTCGCGATGAGCTCTGCCGCCCGGTACGTACCAACGACCATCAGCCGGGCTTCGCCGCGCTGCCGCGCCAGGTACGAGATCAGGTCCAGCGTCGAGTAGTCGCTCCAGTGCAGGTCTTCCAGCACGAGCACGAGAGGGGCTTCAGCCGTGAGGACGTCAAGCGCGTCCCCCATCTCTCGCAGCATCCGCTCACGCGTGGCGCCGAACACTTCGCGCCCGAAGGCCTCGCGATCCTCCGCCCTCACGAGCGATGGCATCTGCAGCAGCCACATCGGCGCGTGAGCCCGCAACACATCGACCACGACGGGGTGCTGCCGGCAGAGCTGCCGGATCGCTTCGAGAACCGGCAGGTACGCCTCGCCGGTTCCGTACTGTTCCAGGCATTGACCGGTGGCGATCCGCACATCGCGATCGCCCGCCATGTTGCGCACGAACGCATCGAGCAGCGTCGTCTTACCGATGCCCGCTTCACCGCTCACGAAGACAATCTGCCGCTCGCCCGCGCGCATCTTCTCGAGCCACGCCTGCATGCGCGACAGCGCGCGCTCGCGTCCGACGATGCCGCGGCCGATGGCCGGCAGTTCCGACGCCGGCCGGGACACCACGCCCGAACCATCGCCGTCGGCCGGCGACGCAGTCCCCGGGCCAACGCGCCCGATGAAGCGATACCCGCGGCGATGCGATGTTTCGATGAAGCGGGGCGACCTCGAGTCGTCGTCGAGTGCTTCCCGGAGCTGGCGGATGGTGACCTTGAGCACACCGTCACCCACGAAGGTGTCACCCCAGGCCGCCGCGATCAGGTTTTCTTTCGTGACGAGCTGTCCAGGACGCCCGAGCAGATGTTCGAGGACGGCGAATGCCTTGGGTCTCAGCTTGATGGACTGAGAGCCCCGCCACAGGCACTCGTTCACCAGGTCGAGGTCGAAGTGGTCGAAACGGATACGGCGCTCTTCGTTCACGCGACACACCACACGTAACCGAAACCTTACGACCGCGTTATGACTGCCGGTTCTGAGCCCTCTATTCTCGTCTCTGGGATGGAGGATTGGCAATCCAGGGCGGCGTTCGTCGTCCAGTTCCGGCCGGGCACCGACATCAGGGCCGGACGGCTGGAGGGCAAGGTCGAACACATCGCCTCCTACGAGGCGGCGCGGTTCCACTCGCTCGACGAACTGATGGCCTTCATCGCCCGGGTGCTCTCAGAGATCCCCCGGAGCGGGCAGTAGCCGGATGGAACAAGTCTTATCTGGGTCTCGCTGCCCGTACGGGTGGCGTACGAGCCGCGTGCGGGCGCTGTCTGTGGTGCCCGCGTCCCCGGCGCCCCAGACTGAGTCCATACCTGGTCGCGGAGTACCCATGAGCGAGCATCGTCACGCGGTCGTTACAGTCGCGGGTCAGAACTTCGAACAAGCAATTCTGCCTCACCTGGAGGCCGCTTACCGGCTGGCCCGCTGGCACACGCGAAATCCGCACGATGCCGACGATGTCGTGCAGGAGGCCTCGCTCCGGGCTCTCCGGTACTTCGGAACCTTTGCCGGCGGGAACGCCCGGGCCTGGTTCCTGAGGATCGTTCGAAACGCGTGCATCGACTGGCGCGGCCGTCGCGGGCGCGCCGCGATCGATCCATTCGACGAGCAGGAGCACAGCAGTGAGTTGCCGGCGCGCGATCCCGAGACGTCGTTGCTCGACGCCGACGTCGCGCTCTCGATCACGCGCGCGATGCGGCAGTTGCCGAATCGTCTTCGCCAGGTGCTGATCCTGCGCGAGCTCGAGGGCCTGTCGTATCGGGAGCTGGCCGACGTGATCAACGTGCCGCCCGGAACCGTCATGTCGCGGCTCTCGCGTGCCCGGCAGGCGTTCCGCGCGGCGATGGATGTGCAGGGGTGAACCCACGGTGGAGGCGACGCGATTCCCGCGGTGCAGCCGTCAGGGTTCGATTGAGAAGGGAAGGTCGTCAATGGTCAAAGCAACAGTTGTGGCAATCCTGGTTGTGAGTGCGCTTGCGGTTGCGAGCGCGCGCGAGGGCGATGTGATCGCGAAGTTCAACGGCGGCATCGGCGTCATCCCCGTCACGGGTGGCGCTGGAACGCCGGACGCGAATGGCACACTGCCCAACGTCAAGTTGAACGTCGTCCGCGGTGTCTCACCGGCCGGCCCGTGGCGAATCGCGAATCTGAACGCCGTAGTCGAGGCCGACGGACACATCCTCGTCAAGGGGAACGGGTTGCTGCTCGCCAGCGGCAACGGCATCGGGACGAACGCCAATGCCAGTGTCTTCGCAACGCTGATCTGTGAAGCTGCGCTGCCGTTCACGCAGCACAATACCGCGAGCGTCGCGCTCGCCCCGAATGGCGATTTCATCATCAACGACACGCTGAATCCGGCGCCGGACGAGTGTGCCAGCCCGGTGCTGCTGATTCGCAGCAGCGGGAGCGGCGTCTGGTTCGCGGCCGGCATTCCGAATCTCGGAGGCAACTGACACGACACGTGAAGGCGGGGGCCGCGCAAGGCTCGCGGAAGGAGAAGAGGCAATGATGGAGAGAAATCGCAGTGGGGGAGAGATCGTGGGCCGGAGTCGCGCGATCGCCGACGTGATCAGCCGTATCGAGCAGGTGGCCGAGGCTCCGAGCACGGTCCTGATCACCGGCGAAACCGGCACCGGCAAGGAACTCGTGGCCCGCGCGCTCCACAGTCGCGGCGCCCGCCACAACAAGCCGTTCATCAAGGTGAACTGCGCGGCCATTCCCGAGACGCTGCTCGAATCGGAGCTGTTCGGGCACGTCAAGGGCGCGTTCACGGACGCGTCAACGACCAAGCGAGGCAAGTTCTCGCTCGCCAATGGCGGCTCCATCTTCCTGGACGAGATCGGGACGATGAGCCAGGGCTTGCAGGCCAAGCTGCTGCGCGTCCTGCAGGAGCGGGAGATCGAGCCGCTCGGCGCGGAGCGAACCGAGCAGGTTGACGTGCGCGTCATCGCGGCGACCAATCGTGACCTTCGTCAGCTCGTCCAGGAAGGGCGATTTCAGGACGATCTCTTCTACCGGCTTGCCGTGATTCCCATCCTCGTTCCGCCGCTGCGTGAGCGAGTCGAGGACATCCCGCTGCTGGCGAATCACTTCGTCGAGAAGCACGCGGCCCGGTGCGGCAAGTCCATCGAGCCGCTCGGCGGGGACGTCATCGCCTCGCTGGTGGAGTACCGCTGGCCGGGCAACGTACGTGAGCTGGAGAACACGATCGAGCGTGCGGTGGTACTGAGCCCCGGGCGGACGATCACTCGCGATCTGGTGACGACGGAGACGGCAGTGACCCGGCAGCCGGCCGTCGTTCCCTCGCTCAGGCTGCGACAGAACGTGGAGTGGATGGAGTGCGAAACTCTTCGTCGCGCGCTCGAGGTGTCGACCGCCAAGCGGCACGCCGCCGAGCTCATGGGGATCAGCCCCAGGGCATTATCCTATTACCTCGCGAAGTACCCATTCATCGATCAGTCCTGGCAGGAAACCGGACGGGCATGAAATTCGCGCGATTCGTCTTCATTGGAGCGGGGGTCTGGGGCGTCGTCGTGCTGACGCCCCTGATCTTCCTCGTCGACATCAGCGGCCGTCACTACCTGCCGCCAGCGTCCTATCCGCAATTCTTCTACGGCTTCATGGGTGTGGCGCTGGCGTGGCAGCTCGTCTTCCTCGTCATCGGGTGGGATCCGATGCGGTTCCGTCCTCTGATGATCGCCGCGATCGTCGAGAAGGCGGGATTCATCATCCCGGCCGGCGTGTTGTACGCCCACGGACGAATCACGGCACAGGATGCGTCTGCCGCCATACCGGATGCGATCCTGGGAGTCCTGTTCGTCCTGGCGTTCCTGAGAAGTGCGTCTGCTCGACCGGCAGAACCGTCGCGTCCACGGTGATGGAGCCGACCGGGCGGGACGCACGCCGCCGGTTTGCTCCCTTTCTCGCGTACGTGGCCGCATTTCACCTTCTCTGGATCGCGTGGCCCGTCTTCGTGTACCCCCGGCTCCTCGCGGTCGGAGATCGAACGCTCGCCTACGCCGCGCTCAATATCAGCCTACGGCTCCTCGTTTGGGTCGTTCCCGTGCTGGCCTACCTTCAGCATGTCGATGGCGTCGAGCCGCTGAACTATCTGAAGTTGAGGTCGCACGTCGCCCGCGGTCTTGGCGCCGCGCTTGTTCTGACCGCGATCAACCTGCTTGGCTCGCTGGTGCGGTTCGGCGTGCCGCACGTGAGCCTGGACCGAGTGACGTGGAACAGCGTGCTGGGGACGTCGTTCCTCGTCGGATTCATCGAGGAGATCCCCTATCGCGGCTTCATGCTGCAGAAGTTCAGCGAGCGCATGGGGTTCTGGCCCGCGAACCTGATTACGTCACTGCTGTTCCTTGCCGTACACGTGCCGGGCTGGCTCGCGCTCGGTCAGCTGCGAGCCGCCTCGATGGTCTCCGTGTTCGTCCTCGGCCTCGTGCTGGCCACCGCGTTCAAGTATGCCGATTCGTTGTGGGCGCCCATCCTCGCGCACAGCGCGAACGACTGCCTCTCGTTCGTGATTTTCCACGCGTGATCTGCGTTAGCATCCCTCCAGCCAGCTCAACAGTCGGCCCGACGGTGCAGGAACGCCCTCTCGGAGGGGCTCCATGGGAGCACCGTCGGAAAGCGCCTGTGCGGAATCACGGTCGTGAGCGAGAGCGGCGGCCCGGCGGGGCTCCTCGCCGCGTTGAAGCGGACCCTGGCTTTCTATTTTGATTCGCTCTTCTTCGGGTTTGTCGCCTGGCGCGCCATGGCCACATCGATGAGACGGCAACGCGTCGGGGATGTGTGGGCGCACACCATGGTGGTGCGACTCACCGAGCTCGCTCCAGGCACCAGACGCTCCGGCCTGGCCTTCGTGGCCGCCGCACTCGCAGGGACTCTGCTGGACGGAACGGTGATCTTCATCGAGATGATCTCGAGACTGGCCCGATAGCACGGGCGCCGTGACATCGCTTTGGTACGAAGTGTCGGTGGGGCAGGATGACAAATGTAATACCGACTAGGTCAGCGCGATGACTTCGTAGTCGGCGATCTGTGGCACCTCGAACAGCAGACGGCTCCCTTCCACCCTCAGCGACAGATCGCGCCCTGCGCGGAGCGCTCGCGCGTGGTGGATCGTTCGTCCTGCCGGCGCCGCGAAGTCGATTTGCAGTGGTCCCACGGGGTAGAAGCGTCGGAACCATCCTCGCATCATGTTCGGGTTCGTATAGTTGACGAGGTGCAGCGCGATGCCCGGATCGGTTTCCCAGGCGAACGCCTCGACGACACCGTCGCCGTTGATGGTCACGAGCGGCTGTTCGTCGCCGCGCAGCCATCGAACCGTGTTTCCGAGCAGCCGCGACAGATCGGTGTTGGTAGAGCGCCAGAACGTGCGGTCGATGTCACCTCCAAAGTACGCGACGCGTGTGTGGCCCTGCTGTCGAAACATGGCGGCAGGCTCGCTGGTGTTCGACTGACGCGGAAAGACCATCTCCGGCGGAAACGACGGATATCCCGGAACCACGCCAAGCACGAGCGCGCCGGCGTCATCGGCTCGGATCGGCACGCGTTCTGCCGCTCCTGGCAGCAGCGCTGTACCGCCGAATCCGTCAACTACCGGGTGGGCGCCCTCAATTCGCATGTAGCTGTTGTCCTGCGCTGGCAACGCGCGGCCGGTGGCTTTGACACCGAAGAGATCGGCAAGCGCGAATTGGTCGCGCCGGTTGCCCCATTCGTCATAGAGCGATGTTTCGAACGTGGCCAGAACCGATCCACCCCGCGATGCGAATTCCCGGATCTGTTGAACATGACGCTCGCTCAAGTACGCGGCGTTTGGCAGGATCAGCACGCGGTACCGGCGGAGCGTCTCCTCGCCGAGGTCGTCCTCGGCGACGAAGTCGGTCAGCACGCGTGACTCGAGCAGCGCGTAGTAGATCCCCTGCAAGTACTCGGAGGTGCGCGCCCGATCAGCCCCTGTCCATGAATCCGGGCTCGTGCCTGAGCGGTAGAAGGCGATGGTCCGCTGCGGGTAGAGCACCGCAACATCGGCGATGCTCCGGCGGTTGCGGAAGTGTGGCTCGTTGTCGGCCAGCCACCGGAAGAACCCGCGGCCGGCTTCGCGCCACCGCGTGTCTTCGGGGTGTCCACCGAGCCAGTGGAACCACGGCACCATCCCGCTTGCCGTCGTCTGCGCGAGCCACATTGCGATCTCGGCGGGTGATTTGGCGGTGTGTCGCCAGAGCGGCTGTGTGTTCGCGTACGCACCGGTGACGTTGGTGGCCGTCCCACCTTTCATGATCGCCGCTGCGACACGTCCTTGCAGGGAGCAGTCCCAGATTGGCGTGTTGCCCGAGCGTCCCTGGTGGTCCGCGTTGAACCATCCGGCCGTCCGTCCGATGCGCCACATGTCCTTGACCGTGCGGATCCCCCCGCCAAGATTGCCGACGTAGACCGCCTCGCTCGAGGCTTCCCTTGCGATGCCCTCCCACTGCTTCCAAATCTCGACCACGCGGTCCATGAAGGCCTCGTAATACTTGCGATACAGCGGGTTCGTCGCGTCGGTCTCCTGCGGTGGGATGCCGCCGACCTGTGTCCTGTAGACGTCACGGCAGGCATCGCAGTAACAGACGGTCAACGGCCCGGTCCCCGGCCACCCGTTTGTGAAGAAGCCATCCACACGATAGCGGTGATTGATCTCGCGGTAGATCGCGGGCATCTGCTCACTGAAATATGGACTGAACATGCACGTCTTGAAGAGCCAGGTCGACTCGCCGTGAGGACGCAGCGCGCCATTCTCGTCACGTTCGAACCACTCAGGATGAGCCTTGGCCGCCGGTTCGTACGCGTAGTTACAGTCCATCCGCGCCACGACGCGGATGCCTGTCGCCTGTGCGGCCGTCGTGAGCTCGCCGAACAGATCCCGCGAGCCCAGGAACTCGCTGCGGTGGTGATAGGGAACCTCGGTCGGGTAGTAGGCGACGATGCCCCCTCCGTTGAGAAGCAGAGCGTCGACGCGCAGCGACGCCCAGTAGTCGATCCAGCCCATGACATCCAGATCAAGCGGGTCGCGCTCGTTGATGTTGATCTGCCCGCATCGGCGCATCGTCGCGTACCACGGACGACCGCTGGACACGCCCTTCGTCGGACCTTGTACGTGTGCGGCGATTCTGGCCGCAACGGGCAATGCGGGGACGGCGAGGAATTCTCTACGCGTGATCATCCCATCCACTGGGGGTTGCGCGCGGTCCCGTCGAACATCGCGGTGGTCTTGAACGGCTCGAACTGGCCGGTTGCCGCAGGCGACTTCGTCTTCTGGAGGAGCGCCTCCACCGCCGCCTGGCTCATCGGTCGAAACGTGCGCGCGGCCTCGAGTGCCTGATCCAGGCGCTCCATGCTTTCGCAGCCCGTGATGACGACCGACGTCGGGAGATTGAGCGCGTAGTGCAGGCACTCGATCGGTGTGACCGCGCCGCTCTTGAGCACGAACCCATCGCCCATCGGCTTCATGCCGAGAACGCCGACGCCCTCCTTGACCAGCCGCGGCACGACCTCGCGTCCAAAACTCCGAAAATGCGCGTCCATGACGTTGAGCGGCATCTGGCAGGCGTCGAAATGAAATCCGTGCGAGGCCGCGACGTCCAGCATCCTCAGGTGCACCGCAGGGTCCTTGTGGCCGGTGAAACCGATGTAACGGATCTTGCCGGCCTTCTTTGCCTCGAGGAGCGCTTCGACCGGGCCCCCCGGCGCGAAAAAGCGATCCGGATCCTCCATGCGGATGTTCTCGTGGTATTGCATGAGGTCGATCGAGTCCGTCTGCAGCCTCTTGAGTGAGTCGTCGATCTGGCTGGCCGTGGAGGCCTTTGTCCGGCCGTCGAACTTGGTCATCAGGAAGACGCGCTTGCGGTATCCGTCGCGCAACGCGTCGCCCATGCGCCGCTCGCTCTCGCCGTCGTGATAGTCCCAGCAGTTGTCGAGGAACGTGACGCCCCGGTCAATGGCGCTTCTGATGATGCGAATGCCTTCGGCCGCATCCCTGGGCCGGCCGATGTGATGGCCGCCGAGGCCGACGGCGGATACTTTCTCGCCGGTGCGGCCCAGCACCCGATAGACCATCTCGCCTGATTTCGAGGCACTTGCCTGGCCGGCCGCGGCCTCGCGAGCGGCCCCCGTCAACGCAATCGCCGCAACCGCCTTCAGTGCATCCCTGCGGTCCATGACACCCTCCCGGTTCGACAATCGTGAATCTCGATTACCTTCTCACGGCCGCGGGAAAATCGCCTACTGAGCCGGTCCCACGCCCGTGGAACAAGTAGTAGACGTTCTACGTCTATAGCCGTAGACTGTCTACGGCTATGCCCAAGACTCCAGACGATGCCCGGCTCGAGCTCCTCCAGGGGACGCTCGACATGCTCATCCTGCGAACGCTCCAGTGGGGGCCCCAGCACGGCCATGGCATCGGCCAGGCCATCCGCACGCAATCCGACGAGCTGCTGAAAGTCGAGACCGGCTCGCTCTATCCGGCGCTTCATCGTCTCGAGAAGCGCGGCTGGTTGAAGGCCGAGTGGGCCGTCAGCGAGGCCAACCAGCGAGCGAAGTACTACCGCCTGACGGCCGCCGGCAAGGCGCAGCTCTCACGTGAGCAGGACCGCTGGTCGCAGCTCGTGCACGCGATCGGCCGGATCATGAACCCGACGCCGGCAAGCGAGGAGTGACCATGCGTCCCGACGAGCGCGACCTCGACGAGGAAATCCGCGGCCATCTGGCGCTCAGCGTGAAGGAACGGATCGAGCGGGGCGAGGACCCCGAAACCGCGCGGCTCGCGGCCCTCCGGGAGTTCGGCTACGTGCCGGCGATCCGCGACTCGATGCGACGGGTCTGGTATGCCCGCTGGCTCGACGCCGCCGCCGCCCTCTGGCAGGACCTCCGCATTGGACTGCGATCGCTCCTGCGCGCGAAGGGATTGGCCGCCACCATTGTGGTCACGCTCGCGCTCGGCATCGGGGCGAACGCCGCCATCTTCAGCGTCGTCAGGGGCGTGCTCCTGCGTCCACTGGTCAATCGCGACGAAGACCGGCTGATCTACATCCGGCAGAGCGCACCGGGCCTCGGCGCTGACAACATCAACTTCTCGGTGCCCGAGCTGAGCGACTTCAAGGCGCGCGCCAAGACCATCACCGCCTTCGGCGACTTCTCGACGGTGGAATTCACGCTGATCGGCCTGGGCACCGAGCCTCGCGTGATCAAGGCCGGGGTCGTCGGCGGATCCTACTTCGACGTCATGGGCCTTCGGCCGGTGCTGGGACGCCTGCTGAATGCGCAGGACGACGGTCCGAAGGCCGCGGGGGCGGCGGTACTGACGTACCGATTCTGGACCGCAGCGCTCAACAGCGACCCGACGGTGATCGGCCGAACGATTCGTCTCGGACCGCGCAACGCGACCGTGGTCGGCGTGCTCGAGCCGTCAGTCCCGTATCCGGCCGATACCGAGATCATCGCGAACGTGGTCACCAGCCCGCATCACCTCGGGGCGACGATGGTCACGAACCGCACGCATCGGATGACGGAGCTGTTCGGCCGGCTGGCGCCGGGCACTTCACTCGACGCGGCGCGCGCCGAGCTGACGGCGATCCACGCCGCCATGGTCAAGGAGCACCCCGAGGGCTATCTGCCGACGGCGCACGTGCAGGTCACGGCCACGCTTCTGCGCGATCAGATCGCGTCGCCGGCCCGAACGATTCTGCTGGTGCTGCTCGCCGCGGCGGCGGTCGTGTTCGTCATCGCGTGCTCCAACGTGGCAAACCTGATCCTGGCCCGATCCGTGCGCCGCGAGGGCGAGCTGGCCGTGCGTGCCGCGCTCGGCGCCGGTCAGGGCGCGCTGCGCCGCACCCTGCTGGCCGAGAGCCTCGTGCTCTGCGGTGCGGGCGCCGTTCTCGGCGTACTGCTGGCGCGTCCGTTCCTTGCGATGGTCACGCGCTACGCGGCGCGCTTTTCGATCCGCGCGCTGGACGTCACCGTTGACGCCAGCGTCCTGTGGGTTGGCGCGGGCCTGGCGATGGCGGCGGCCGTGCTGCTCGCGTTCGTGCCACGCCTGCCCTCGCCACATGCGAGCGCCGGGCTCGGGCTCACGAGCGGCAGCCTCAGGATCACGCCGGGCACCAACCGGCGCCTGAGGGCCTTTGCGACGACCCAGATCGCCTTGTCGTTCGTGCTGCTCGCCGGCGCGGCGATGCTCCTCACGGCGCTCGTCAGCCTGCAGACGGCGGAAACCGGCTACGACATGCGCCACGTGCTCGCCTTCGACATCCCGCCCTCGGCCACGGGCGTCGCGGGCCCGAGCGCCGTCGACTTCTATCAGGAGGCGACACGGCGCATCCGCCAGCTTCCCGGCGTCGAGGCTGTCGCCGTGGGGAGCTTCGTGCCCTGGCGCGACGCCGGCTTGTTCGGCCCGGGGGTCAGCTTCGCCGTCGAGGGCTACACACGTGCGGAGGGTGAGGGAGATCCTACGGCACGGGTGCGGCTCATCGCGCCGGGGCTGTTCGATGTGCTTGGGATGCGACGACTCTCCGGCCGCGACTTCACAGACGACGACGGGGCGGAGGCCGAGCCCGTCACGATCGTCAGCCAGAGTGTGGCACAGCGCTTGTTCCCGAACGGGGATGCGCTGAACCGGCACATGTGGTGGACCGATCCCTATTTCGGCAGCGTGCCCGTCCACCGGCGCATCGTCGGCGTGGTGGCGGACGTGGACGACGAGAGCGTGCGGCGGGAAGCGGCGATGACGATCTACATGCCGGTTCGGCAAGTGGGCTTCGGTGGCCGCCTGTTCGTCCGCGCCTCCGGCGACCCCTACGCGCTGGTCCCGGCCGTCACGCGCGCGATTCGCGCGATCGCGCCGGAGCAGGCCGTTGAGCGCGCGGCGACACTCGAAGACGTGCGCGCGGCCGTGCTCTCGCCCGAGCGGGTCAACGCATTCGTGTTCTCGGGATTTGCCGGCATCGCGCTGCTCATCGCCGTCGTCGGTGTCGCTGGTGTGCTGGCATTCTCGGTCAGCGCGCGCACGCGGGAGTTCGGCGTCCGGCTGGCCGTCGGATCGGCGCCGAGGCAACTGCTGGCTCGTGTGCTGTCGGAAGGCCTGGTCATCGCTGTCGTCGGCATTGTTGTCGGCGCGGCGGGCGGCTACGCCCTCGCCCGGCTCGCCGCGAAGGTCTTCTTCGCCGTGCCGCTGCCTGGCGTCCTTCCGGTGGCCGGCGCGTCTGCCGTGCTGATCGTTGCTGCCGTCGTCGCGTCGCTGATTCCAGCGGCGCGCGCGTCGCACGTGGACGTCATGCAGGCGCTGCGATCGGAGTAGATCCAGCGGACCGACAACGCCGCCGGAGTCGCCACGGCGTTGTCGGTCGCTGGTCCGTCGAGCGTGTGAGCTATTCGCAGCGCTCCGCAAGGTTGCGAACCGAGATGACGCGGAACTGCGGCAAGTCGCTTTCGGTCTTCACCTCTTCCTTCCTCTGGGTGTCGCCATCAACCTTCGTGGTGGTCTTGACTGACATGTCGCCCTTGGGCACCAGCATGCCGGTCACCTCCACTTTGTGACCAACGTACTCGGTGATTTGGACGGTGTCGCCCGGTACCAGCGCATAAGTGGTCGTCGTCGTGGCGCTCGAAACCCCTGAGGAATCGGTCGTCGTCTCTGTCGTCTGTCCGACAGGCATGACCTTGCTCAGCACGAACGTTCGGGTCTGCGCTCCTGTCTGCACGCACCCTGTGTACGTCACGGTCTGCGCGTCGTCGCCCTTTACCTTCGTCTTGGTCTTGACGCTCGTATCCTGGCCGATTGCCGAGCTCGTGAATGTAAACCCGAGAACGATTGCGGTTGCGGCTATAACGTTCCTCATCTGTGCCTCCTTCTCAAGCGTTCGATCGCTGCATGGGAGAGGCCATCGGCTCGAGCCACTCTATTTCAGCTGACAACCGCAGACCGGACAGCGACTTGGGGCCGACGCCGTAGAGTTGGGTCGCGTTGCTCGAGCATGCGACGCGGACTGTTGTCCGTGAATGGAATACACGCAAACGCCGCCTGAGGCAGAAGCACAGGTATCGTGCTCGAGGGCGCTTACGGCAGCCTCATGATCCCCAGCGTCACCAGCAGCGGAATCACCACAGCGACCAGCGCCTCCCCGGCGATGAGGCCCGACGCGATCGGAATCGAATACCGTTCGTGAGTCTCCGGGGAGACCTTCTGCCAGATCCGGTCGGCGGCTGCCCCGACGAAGATCACCGCGACCGCGCTGAACGGAATCAGCATCGCGATGCCCATTCCCGTCGGCGAGGGAATCCACGACGTCCATTGCTTCCTCTGCTCGAGCATTGTCAACACGACACCCACGAGCGCGCCGACGGCAAACGAGGCCTGCATCCACCACAACCGGGCCTGCGCCGCCTCGCTCATCGGCCCCGTCCCCGACATCTCGCGAGTCACGACCTTCGCGAACCCGACCCATCGCTGCGACGTGGGGCTCAGCAGCTGCGCGTGCTCACCGATGATCCCGTAAGTGTCGCGCAGGAGCGGATACATGAAGGCCAGCGCGAGCGCGCCCACCGGCACGGCGATCAGCTGCATGTAGGTGAGGATCCTGGGCGTTGAGTTGATCATCTGGCCGGCGCGGAAGTCCTGCATCAGGCCCTCGGACTCCGCCGCCACCGCGCCGGTGATGCCACTCGAGACCATGCTCGCGCGCAGGTCGCCCGGGGCAATGGCGCCGAAAAGTGCCTGCACGAGGTTCACCATCGTGCTGATCGGCCCCCAGTTCGTCTCGCCCAGAACCCGGAGCGCGACCAGCCCGAGCGGCATCGCGAGCGCAATCGCGATCGCCGAGTGCCAGTACGGCGTGCCGAAGAACACGTGGTTGATGACCGCGAGGGACAAAGCGGACCCGCCGCCGCCCAGCCAGACCCATTTGAGCGGCAGATCCAGCGACGTCCCCGTCGCGGCGAGTCCCTGGAAGCTCTTGATCAGCACGCGCCATCGGAGCGCGAGCCCGGTGATGCCGCCGGCAATCAGCATCCCCACGGCGAACCACATGGTTGTCAGCAGAATGTCGACGCGCCTGGCGTCTGGCGCGATCCAGCCGTACTGCTGGAGCAGCGGCGGCGCCAGCACCCATCCGATGAGGCCGCCGATGAGCATGCTGGCGCTGATGCGCAGCCCGATGATGATCCCCGACCCGATGTTGAGCAGCGACACGCCGAAGCCCACGCCGGTGCGCGCCGAGAACGCGTTGACGATCACCGGAATGGTGTCCCTGATCCAGGCGAGCTGCGTGGCGAGGAACAGCAAGCCCGACGCGGCGAGCGAGCTCACCATCGCGTACGCCGACTTGCGGGCCTGGGGCCCGCGGGAGTCGAGCATGATCAAGGTTTCGCCAGCCGCGACGCCATCTGGAAAGGGGAGCTTCTCGTCCTCGATGAAGTGCTTCCGCAGCGGCACCGCCATGAAGACGCCGAGCAGCCCCGAGGCCGACAGCCAGATCCACGTCTGCAGTCGCGTCAGCCTGACGTCGAACCCGCTCCCCGGCTCGGAGGCCAGGATGTCGAAGGCGGCGAGCAGCCAGCACAGGAACGCGATCTGACCTGCCGTCGTCCCGGCCGTCTGCACGACGTTGTTCTCCCAGCGGTTGTAGCTCTTGGAGAACAACCCGAGCGCCAGGAAGCCGAAGAACGCCGAGACGACCGAGATGTTTGGACCGAATCCGAACTTGAGGACGACATAGGGATACGACGCGCCGATGATCAGCGCGACGAGCAGGCCGACGGCGATCGATCGCGGGGAGAACTCGCGGACGTCAGGCGGCTTCTGCTGGGATGATGCGGGCATCGGGCGCTCCCGCGGTCATTCTAACGGTCCCAAGCTCGACCGCGGCGTTACCAGGATCGAATAGCATCACCGAACCGGCCGGTCAGACTTCCCACCGTCAAGGAGCTTGCGTCGTGAATTGTGCCCCTCTTCTCACGGCTCTGTGGCTGTTGAGCGTCGGTCCAGGCGCCTCGCCGGCACCTACCCACACGGCTCGCGCGTGGACCATGTTGGACGAAGGTGTGGCGAGCGCCAGCGAAGAAACGAGAGCAAGAGCCGTGGAATCGCTCGGCCTGCTCGTGAAGAACGATCGCGCGCGGAAACTCGCCGAGTCGACGCTGAAGGACCAGGACCCATCGGTGCGCGCGGCGGCCGCCACCGCGCTGGGCCAGATTGGACTGAAGGCGGCAACGGCTGCGCTGACCAGTGCGCTGCACGACACGGAAGCCGGGGTCGTGTTCGCCAGCGCCAGCTCGTTGCTGCAACTCGGCGATGCAACCGCGTATCGCGTCTACTACGCCGTGCTCACCGGCGAGCGCAAGACCGGAGAACCACTCCTCGAGTCGCAGCTCAAGATGCTGAAGGACCCCGAGGCCCTCGCCCGCATCGGCTTCGAGCAGGGCATCGGATTCATTCCGTTCGGCGGGATTGGGCTCACGGTCTTCAAGTCATTTCGTGCGGACAACGTATCGCCCGTCCGCGCTGCCGCGGCGCAGCGACTGGCAAAGGATCCGGATCCCGCGAGCGGCCGCGCGCTGGCGACCGCGACAACCGACGAGAAGTGGCTCGTGCGCGCGTCGGCGGTGAGCGCGGTCGCGGCTCGCGGCGATCGCGCGCTCGTGTCCGCGGTGGTCCCACGGCTCGACGATGAGAACGAGACAGTGCGGTTCAACGCGGCAGCCGCGATCGTGCGGCTCGAAAGCGGGCCGCCTCGATAAGTAGTGTCCGCTCGGGTCGGGTGTATGTGGGAGAGCGATCATGCCACAGCGATTCTGCCAGTTGCGCAAGCGTCATGTTGTTCTGGCTGTTGTGCTGGTCGGCATTCTTCAGTCGGCCGGATCGGCGATTGCGAGATCGGCGGCCGAGGAGCCCCTGGCCTCGTGGAACGAGGTGGCCTCGAAGCACGCGATTCTCGAGTTCGTGAAGCGCGTCGCGTCCGAGGGTAGTCCCGATTTCGTACCCGTGGCCGAGCGGATCGCCGTCTTCGACAACGACGGCACCCTGTGGTCCGAGCAGCCGGTGTACTTTCAGCTCGCCTTTGCGCTCGATCGGGTGAAGGCGCTGGCGCCGAAGCATCCCGAGTGGAAGACGACACAACCCTTCAAAGGGGTCCTCGAAGGTGACATGAAAGCGGCGCTCGCGGGCGGAGAGCGATCGCTCATGGCCATCATCGCTGCCACTCACGCGGGCATGACGACCGACGAGTTCTCGGCGGCGGTCACCGACTGGCTCAAGACCTCGCAGCATCCGCGCTTCAAGCGACCGTATTCCGATCTCATCTTCCAGCCAATGCTCGAAGTGCTCGACTACCTGCGCGCGAATGGCTTCAAGACCTACATCGTGTCCGGCGGCGGCGTGGAAATGATCCGCGCGTTCGCCGAACGTGTCTATGGCATCCCGCCGGAGCACGTGATTGGCAGCCGGATCAAGATGGAGTACCAGGAGCGCGGCGGCCATCCCGTCATCGCACGCCTGCCGGGCATCGAGTTCATCGATGACAAGGCGGGCAAGCCCGTGGGCATCGAGCAAGTCATAGGTCGCCGTCCAATCATGGCGTTCGGCAATTCGGACGGCGACTTCCAGATGCTCGAATGGACCACCACGGGCAAGGGCCCGCGATTCGCGCTCATCGTCCACCACACGGACGCGGATCGCGAATGGGCCTACGACAGGACGTCGCGCATCGGACAGCTGGTCAGGGGCCTGGACGAAGGGCCGAAGCGGGGCTGGATCATCGCCGACATGAAGGCGGACTGGAAAGTGATCTACCCGTTTCAGAATTAGGGCTAAGCCCACCGAATCGGGGCAGTTGTCGAACTCAACAAGAAAGGGCGGACCCCGATTCCTCGGATCCGCCCTTTGTGGCAGCGACTATGCGGCCTAGAAGCTGAACTTCACTGCGAACTGGAAGTTCCGCTGCAGGTCGGCGTTACCGTACGCCGTCGAGTTGATGCGACCAGCGTTGGGACGATTGTTGCCCGGCGACCCGATCTCCGTGTCGGGGTTGCCGAGGTTCACGTTGTTGAACAGGTTCACGGCCTCGATGCGGAACTCGAGGTCGCGCGTCGAGCCCATTCCGAAACGCTTGAAGATCGACGCATCCGTCCGGCGATACCCGGGTCCTCTGAGCGAATTGCGCTTCATGTTGCCGAACGTGCCGACAGCGGGAAGCGAGTACGGGCTGTTGGGGGCGCCGATCGGCGTCGTGTCGAAGTACTGGTCCTGGCCTCCGTTGATCTTGATGTCACCGTTCACGTTGGGCCGGTTCGGACCCACGTCGCGTTGCTCGCTCGCCCCGGCGTACGAGACGTCGAATGGAGTGCCGCTCTGGAAGGTCTGGCTCCCGTTGAATTGCCAGCCACCGAGGACGGCGTCGGTCAGCGTACCCCAGTCATTGCCCCACTTCTTGCCCTTGCCCCACGGCAGTTCGTACACCAGGATCAAGTTGAACGTGTGGGTCCGATCCCAGCCTGTGAGCCCGTGGTTCAGGTTCGGGTCGAAGAAGAAGTACGAGCCGTCGTCCTGCTCGGCCTTCTGCCACGTGTAGTTCATCTGGTACGAGTACCCGTCCTTGAAGCGCCGGTTGAAGCGCGCCTGGAGCGAGTCGTACGAGTTTTTGCCGCAGTTGCAGAAGATGTTGATGCCCTGCGTCCACCCGAAGTTCCCGCCGTATCCGCCGACGGTTGTCGGGGCTTGTCCTGAGAAGAAAGGCTTTCTGTTGTCGCGCGGAACTTTGTCGACGAACCCCGCCAGCGTCGGGTCGTTGAGACCCACGTCCGGACCGTCACCCACGAAGGCATGACGCCCGCGGTTGCCGACGTAGCCGACTTCGACCGACATCACATCGTTCAACTGGTGCTGGACCGTGATGTTGAACGCGTCCACCATCGGCGGCCGCTGCGTGGTCGGCAGCGCGCGCGTGAACACGCCGTCGGGGAGCGGGAAACGGCCCGTATCGGATGTGAGGAACTTCGGATCCGGCGGGCCCTCCTCGAGCGTGAACACCTTGGCGAAGCTCGATGACGGATTGATGCTCTGCACCGAGAGGACCGGCAGGTTCTGCGTCACGCTGTGCCCGAACAGCGAGCCGAACACGCCGATGTCGTACGTCCGCCCGTAGCCGCCCCGGATGACCGTCGTCTCGTTGATCTGGTACGTCGCGCCTACGCGCGGCGCCCAGTTCAGGTGATTCTTCACGTTGCCGGCCAGGTTGACGTCGCCGACACCGCCAATCATGATCTCGCCCGTCTTGAGATCGAGCCAGCCCCCGTTGCCGGGCTCGTTGACCGTCTGCGGGTTGATGATGTCCAGCCGCAGGCCGTAGTTCAGGGTCAACTTCGGCGTGGCGCGCCAGGTGTCCTGCGCGTAGTAGAAGTGGCGCCACTGCCGCTCCCGCGCGTTCGTGTTCGGGCTGACGTACCGGTTGAAGGTGGTCACGTCGCCGAGGAGGAAGGTCGCGAGTCCCTCGCCTCCGCTGCCGTTGAGCGACGTGCGGTCGGAGCTGAAGGTCAACTCGCCGGCGCGGTGCGAATCGGACGGCACGCGCAGGTTGTAGGCGCGCCGCACGTCCACACCGAACTTGAAGCTGTGGTTGCCCATCAACTTCGTGACGTTGCCGACCAGCTGCCACTGCTTTTCGACCTGGTCGAGCGGGCAGTTGCAGCGGTTCACGCCCAGGCCCGACCCTGCGTTGAACCCGACAGGACCGTTGACGAAGAACGCCGGCAGGCCCGACGTGAACGTGGTGTCGACGTTCAACCCCGGAATGCCCGCATCGGCGGCCGGCGTCGTGCCGAAGTCGAACGGCAGGACGTTGACGTTGTATTCGAACCACCCGAAGCGGAAATCCGCCAGCAGCGTGTTCGACAGCGTCTTGTCAACGCCGATGGCCAGGCTCTGGTTCTTCACCTTCGACACGCCGCCCAGGCTCACCAGCTCCGGGCCGCCGCCCGTGCCGAAGGAGGTTGGACCGTCGCGGAAGAATTTGCCGTAGCTGTAGCGTCCGAAGAGGTTGGTCGTGTCGTTCAGGCGGTGGTCGACCCGGCCGTCATACTGATCCGCATTGAACGTCTCCACGTTCGACACCTGGAAGTTGTCGCGCGTGCCGTTCTCGCGGCCGGGCAAATTCGGCGACGGGATCAGCTTCAGGATATCGAGCGCCTGCGGCGACAGCCGGTTGCCGGGAATGATGGCGCCGGCAAACTGCGTGCGGGAGGTCGGGTCCGCGCTGCTGTACGGATCGTAGATGTTGACGCCGTACTCATGCAGGTCCCCCGTGCGCGCGAGGGCCGTCGGCACCGACAGCAGTCGCGAGCCGCCGACGGTGCTGCGGGTGCCCTGGTAGTCGCCGAAGAAGAACGACTTGTTCTTCATGATCGGACCGCCCACGGCGAAGCCGAACTGGTTGCGCTTGGTCTTCGGCAGGCTGTCCTTGGACGGCTGCGTGAAGGGGTTGCGAGCCTGGAACTTGTCGTTCTGGAAGAACTCGAACCCGCTGCCGTGGAAGTCGTTCGTGCCCGACTTGGTCTGCACCGAGACGATGCCGGCCGTGGCCTGGCCGAACTCGGCATCGTAGTTCTGCGAGGTGATCTTCGCCTCGCCGATGGCCTCGAGGTTCGGGTTGATGACGATGATCCCCAGAATCGGGTCGCGGTTCTCCGTGCCGTCCAGCTGATAGCCGGTGCCGCTGAAGCTCTGGCCGTTCACCATGGTCTGCGTTGAGCCCTGCGGGTTCTCCGACGCGGCGTGCTGCCAGCCGAGCTGCTGCGCGCCGGGCGTGAGCAGGATGAACTTCGTGAAGTTTCGATCCAGCACCGGCGCTTCGGTCAACTGCCGCTGGTCGAAGGTCGTCGAGACGTCGGCGCGATCCGTCTTGAGCATCGGCGATCCGCCGGTGACCTCGACGGTCTCGGTGAGCTGGCCGACGCCAAGCTTCAAGGTCAGCGGTGTCTGGGTGTCGACGCTTACCTGCACAACGGGCACGATGGCCGTCTTGAAGCCGGTGAGTTCTGCCTTGACCTCGTATGTGCCCGGCAGCAACCGCTCCTTGAGGAAGTGGCCCGATTCGTTGGTGACGACTGTGTCGGTCGTCTTGCGCTCGATACTCGTGATCGTGACGGAAACGCCCGGGAGCACAGCCGCACTCTCGTCCGTCACTGTGCCGCTGATGCTTCCGTATACGGCCTGCGCGGCAGATGGTACAGCGCCGATGGCAAGCACGGCTGCCGCCAGCAGGCTTAGCAGGATCGGATGGGAGTAACGACTCGGGCGGTGGCCCAGGGATGCGCAGCGGAACATGCAAACCCCTCCTCGTGATGCGATTCAAACAAACAACAAACGGCGCCGGTGGTCTGAGTCCACCGTAGGGAGGCCTAGACTCTAATAACCTCTTCGTATTACGTCAACCTTTAGTTACATTGCTGAGCTCTGATTGGTTTGACCACATCTGTGAAGAAGTTCCTTACCTCGACCACCTCAGACTGACCACATCTGCCGTCCACAGGGTCCCAGAGTAGGCCGATATCCGGTGATTGTGAAACTACTCACGCGCCGTGCGCTGACAATGAATTGGAAGTGGAGGTCGGACCTCTGCAGAACCTGGATCGCACTAGACCGGACCACTCTCGATGGAAGCGTTGTGCTGCCGGTCGGCTCCGGCGGGCTTTACGGCTCTTCTCTGATCGTGATCACCTGTTTGGATGTCACTCCCGACCGCAGCGATCGTCCTCCGTTTGGCCAGCGCACCTCTATGCGGTCTGCAGCGGCGGCATCGCCGAGCCCGAAATGCAGTCGCAGGGCGTTCACAGAGTAGTAGCTGGACTGGCTCAACTCGGCCTGGGCCTGCGTGCGGCCGCCGGCAGTCACGGTGACCACTGCCCCAATCGCGGACCGGTTCGACGCCACGCCTTCGAGCGCGACGTCGATCCAGTTGCGGGAGACCGCAAGGTCGTTGCGCAGCAACGCGGGCGGCGCGTTCATGTTCATGATGAGCACGTCGATGTCGCCGTCGTTGTCGAAATCGCCGAATGCGGCGCCCCGGCTCGAGCGCGGCGTGGTGACGCCGGAGCCGCTGCGCGCGGTCACGTCCTCGAAGGCGGACCCCCCGGTGCCTCGAAAGACGATGGCCGGGCTGCGATGCGGGTACTCCGGAAAATGTGATTCCACTTCCGGGTACACGTTGCCGGTGACGTAGAAGACATCCGGCCATCCGTCGTTGTCGAGGTCGGGCAGTCCCGCACCCCACTCGACGTAGCGATTGCGCACGCCCAGTCCCGCCGCCGTGGCTGCGTCCTCGAAGAGGCCGTTGCCAAGGCTGCGATAGAGGGCCGGAATGTCATCGGCGAAGTGCGTCTTCAGCAGATCGAGCCGCCCATCGGCGTTGAAGTCTCCGACGGCCAGCCCCATTCCCGCCTGCGCCATCCCGTTTTCGCTGAAGGCCACGCCGCTCGGCAGCGCGACGTCGGAAAACGTGCCGTCGCCGCGGTTGTGGTAGAGGATCGCCGCCGTCGAATCCGACGCGACGTAGATGTCCACCCACCCGTCGCCGTCGAAGTCAGCGGCCGTGGCGGTCATCGAGTAGCGATTGCGCACAGCGGCGACTCCCGACTCGACCGACACGTCGCGGAACGTGCCGTCCCGCTCCTGGTGGTAGAGCAGGTTGGTCTCCGTCGGCAATCCCTTCGGCCCGCAGTTGACGGGAATGCCTTTCCAGAGGCAGTTGATTCCCTGCCCGGGCTCTGAGGCGGTGGCCAGATCGAGACGCAGGTAGTTCGCCACGAACAGGTCCAGCCGCCCGTCGCGGTCGTAGTCGATGAAGGTGCACCCCGATCCCCAGCGCGTCCCGGTGGTGGGCAGGCCGGCCCGCACCGTGATGTCCGTGAAGCGGCCTTCACCGGCGTTCCGGTAGAGAACGTTAGTACCGTAAGCGGTCGTGAACAAATCGACGCGCCCGTCGTTGTCGATGTCCCCGGCGCAGACCGACGAGGACCAGGCGACGCGTTCCAGGCCCGAGCCGCGCGTGATGTCCGCAAAGGTGCCGTCGTGCCGGTTTCGATAGAGACGTGCGGTCGGTGAGTCTCCAGCCGGCCAGACCTGATCGTCGCGCGAGCCTTCCTTCAGACGTGTCCCGTTCAGGACGAGCGCATCGAGCCACCCGTCACCATCTACGTCGAGCAGCGCGACGCCCGCGCCATTGGTCTCGATGATGAAGCGCTTCCGCGAAATCCCTCCGTAGACGGACGGAGTGGTGAGGCCCGCCTGCGACGCGACATCCACGAAAGTGACGGGCCAGTCGGTCGGCGGAGCCGCGCCTCGCTCCTGGGCCGCGAGCGCGAGGCCAGCCCACAAGACAGGAACGGCCAGCAACGTCAGCGGACGATGTGTCGCGGGCATCGCGGTCCTATTTCTCGCTGAGCCTCGATGCGATCTCGAATTGCTCTTTGGCCTCCTCGACCTTGCCCAGCCGCTGGAAGACCTGGCCGAGCAGGTAGTGCGCGGCCTTGTTGTTGGGGTCGAGCTCGACGGCATGGCGCAGCATGCCCTCGGCGGCGTCCGGCTTGCCCGTCGCGACATACGCCCGGCCAAGCACGATGTAAGGGCCGCTGAAAAACGGGTTGATCCAGATCGAGCGCTGCAGCGGGGGAATGGCCTTGTCCCAGGCCGCACGCCGCGACCAGGCCTCGCCGATCCGGTACAGGCTCATCGCGTCGCCCGGATTGAGCGCCAGCTCTTTTTCCAGACAGGCCACGCCCTCCTCGATGCGATTGCGGTAGATCGCATTCTCCCCGAGCAGGAAGTTCACGCGAGGCAGCCGGGGATCCAGGGTGATTGCCTCGCGCAGCTCGGCATCGGCCATCTCGAAGAATTCGACGCGAATCATCATCTGCGCCGCCAGCAGGTGCGCGCCGGCGGAGGCCGGATCGACGCCGAACGCGCGGGCGAGGGCCTCTCGCGCCTTGTCGGGCTGACGCGTCTGGATGTAGGCCATGCCGAGCACCTGCGCCAGCTGGATGTTGTCGGTCGCCCACCGGCTCGTCTGCTCGAGCAGTGGCAGCGCCTCGGGCAATCGTCCAGCGAGGTAGTACGACAGCCCGAGAACCTGCTCCGCTTCCCGCCGCTCGATGGAATCGGCCGGCAGCTTCGAGACGATGGGTGCGAGTGCCTCGATGGCATGCGGGTAGTCGTCGGCGTGGTAGTAGGCGACGCCCAGCAACTCGGCTACTCGCGGATCGGTCCGATCGAGGGCCGACAGCAACGTGATCGCATCGCGCGGCTTGCCCTGATCCACCTGTGTTCTTGCGGTGGCGAGCTGGGCCGCGAGGTTGTCGGGTGGCGGCTGGGCTCCAGGGAGGGCCAGGGTGAGAACGAGCGCGGCAGGCGCCAGCGAACCCATGATGCGTCTACGGGCGCTGAGGCATCGGCGTGCCCGTGCCTTCGCTGAGCGTGAGCACCTGGTTGGCTGCAACGTCCTGCCACACCTCTTCGAGTCCGTTGGGCCACCGCACTTCGAGCCGGTCGACGCGCGCAGCCGCGGCGAGGCCGAAGTGCACGCGCAGGTCGTTCTGCGAGATGTAGCTGCCGCCGCCGCGGACCTCCTGAATCTGCACCACCGCCCCGGCTCGCACCGTCACGCGCGCGCCGATGGCGCTCCGATTCGACCGGCTGCCGACCAGCCGGAGGAGCAGCCAGCGGTTGGCTGCCGGAGCCGAAGTCAGGAACAGGTCGGGCGTGTCATGCACGTTGTTGATGGCGACATCCACCGTGCCATTGTTGTCGATATCCCCGAAGGCGGTTCCGCGCCCTGCCTTTGGCGAGGTGGCAGGCGGGCCGAGCCGCTCGCTGACGTCCTCGAAGCGGCCGTCGACATTGCGGTAGACGACCTTGCGCTGCTCGTAGCCGGCTTCCGTGCGCAGTTGACGCACCTCCGGATAGACGTGGCCGTTGGTGAGGAAGATGTCGAGCCAGCCGTCGTTGTCGAAATCCGCGAATCCGGCGCCCCAGCCGAGCCAACGCGTGTTCAGCCCCAGGCCGCCGTCAAACGTCCGGTCCTCACAGAAGCCGTCTCCAAGGTTCGCGTACAGCGTCGACGTGTCGCCGGCGAAGTTCGTCTTCAGGATGTCCATCGTCCCATTGCGGTCGAAGTCGCCAACCGCCACGCCCATGCCCGCCTGCGGCTTACCGTCCTGGCTGTACGCGCAGGCGGCTTTCACGCCCACGTCTTCGAATGTCCCGTCGTGACGGTTGCGGTAGAGCGCGCTCGGGTTCGAATCGTTGGCGACATACAAATCCGTCCACCCGTCGTTGTCGAAGTCGAGCGTGCTCACGCCGAGGCCATAGCTGCCGTTTGCGTGCGTGATGCCGGATCGCTCGGATACGTCCTCGAACCGGCCGTTGCCGAGGTTGTGGTACAGCAGGTTGACGCCTCCCTTGAGGCCGGGTGGACCGCACGCGACCGGCACCCCCTTGAATCGGCACAAGCCGGATTCCGGCGTCGGCGCGGTGGCGAGGTCGAGGTCGATGTAGTTGGCGACGAACAGATCCAGCAGACCATCGCGGTCGTAATCGATGAAGGCGCACCCGGTGTTCCAGCGCAGGCGTGACTGCGTGAGACCGGCAGGCCCGGTGACATCGTCGAAGCGTCCGCGGCCGGTGTTGTGGAACAACCGGTTCTGGCCGTAGTAGGTGACGAGCAGATCCTCGTGGCCGTCGTTGTCGTAGTCGCCGGCGCATGCCCCCTGTCCCCAGCCCCACTGTTCGTTGAGGCCCGCGGCAACAGTCACGTCCTCGAAGCGCGCGCCGTCGCGATTGCGATACAGGTGCGGCCGCGGCTCCTGGCCCTTCGGAAACCCCTGGAGCGTGGTGCCGTTGACGAAGAACAGATCCTGGCGGCCGTCACCGTCGTAGTCGAACATCGCGACGCCGCTCCCAGTGGTCTCGAGCAGGTAGCGGTTCGTGTCCTTGCCGCCGAACACCATCACCGCGTCGAGACCGGCGCGGCGGCCTGCGTCCTCGAAGGCGAAGGGTGGCGCTTCGGTCACCGGTACGGCCGCCATCACGACCAGCAGGGCCAGCCAGGCCGGCTCATTTCGCATTTGGCGGCACCAGGCCCGGCGCAAGACGACGCGCCTGGTCGTACTGTTCCCGGGCCTCGCTCGCATTGCCGGCTCGCTCAAGCGCACGGGCGAGTTGGAAATGCGCCTGCGCGTTGTCCGGTGCGAGCCGCACGGCGTCGCGCAGGCTCGCGATCGCCGCGTTGACGTCGCCCGAGGCAAGCTTTTCCATGCCTGCGCTCACGGCAAACGTCGCGGCCTGGGCGTCCGCTTTCTTCTTGCGAAGGCGGTCAGCTTCGGCAAATGCCTGCGCGGATCCGGATGCGTCATGCGCGCGCTGCAGCAACTGACCAATGCTCAGCCAGGCCTCGGCGGACTCGGGATCGGCAGAGAGCGTCGCGCGGAATTCCGCCAGCGCCTGATCGTTCTGTCCCATCTGGCGCAGGACGGTGCCGAGCATGTAGTGGGCTTCCGCGTAGGCTGGCTTCCGGGCGAGCGCTGCCCGGAACTGCTCGGCCGCATCCTCGGGACGCCGTGTCTGCCAGAGGACAACGCCGAGCGTGAAGTGTGCCTCCGGCAGATCCGGCTCGAGACGCACCGCCTCGCGAAGCGCCTGTTCCGCCCCCGTGAAGTCATCCTGCTGCTTGAGGGCAGTGCCGAGGTTGTAGAACGCTTCGGCATTGCCCGGCTCCGCGTTGACGAGCGTCCGGAACTCGGCGACCGCCGCCTGCAGATCGCCTTTCTGCATCAGCGCGGTGCCGAGGTTGTGCCTCGCGGCGCTGTAGCCGGGCGAACGCTCGACCAGGGCTTTGAACGCGGCCACGGCGGCGTCCGCATCGCCGCGCTGCATGTACACCAGCCCGAGCGCGTTCGCCGCATCGTCCTCGGCGGGATCGATTCGAAGCGCCTCGCGCAGGGAGATCACGGCCGCATCGAGATCCCCGGTCTCACGCAGCGCGACTCCGAGATAGGCATGGGCCTTCGCGATTCGAGGGTTCAGGCGAATGGACTCGCGCAATTCAGCGATGGCGCCATCCAGATTCCCGAGCTGACGCAGCGTCAACCCCAGGTAGTAATGAGCTTCAGGATGGGACGGGTTCAGGGTGATGGCCGCCACCAGCGCCGGCTGAGCGAGGTCGGGGCGCTTGGTCCACCAGCGCGTGGCGCCGAGGTGGTACTGCGCGTCGAACAGGGCGGGCTGGAGGCTGACCGCTCGCTCGAACTCGGCGATCGCCTCCTCGGTGTGCCCCTGCTGCCCAAGGACGAACCCCAGACGATCGTGGGCCTCGGCCATCGACGGGGCAAGGGTGAGTGCCTGCCGGTACTCGCTTGCTGCTGCCGACAGGTCGGACGCCTCCTCGCGCACGACGCCGAGGTAGTAGTGTGCTTCAGGCAGCTTCGGGTCCTGCCGCGCGGCCGCCTCGAACCGGGCCGTAGCCTCGGCAGTGCGCTTTGCGCGCAGCAGCTCTACGCCTTCCGTCAGCAGTCGCATGGCAGGGGAGGCGGGTGCCGCTGCAGACTTCGCGGGCTCCGCGGCCTGCCGCGCCGCGCCGGCCGGTGCGCCGATCAGGACGATCAGCGCCGCTGCAAGAGCGTTCACGTCTGGATCTTATCGTGGGAGCGCTCAGTAGGACGCGCTGAGTGCTGCAAAACTGACGCAGGGCCGGACTTCAGTTCGGCCATCAGCGAACGGCGCCCAGTTTTGCGACGCACTCTCATAGAATCAACACCGATGGAGTCCCGCCATCGGCGCTGGACTGTGCTGCTGTCAGCGGCGGTGTTGACGACGTACCTGACAGGTGTCGCGCCAGCAGCGCGCGGCGTCCAGTCGCGCGACGTCGTCGTCACCGACCTCGCAGGTCGCCGCCTGAAGCCGCTCGCCGCGAGCGGGGTCCGCGCGACAGTGTTCGTGTTCACTCGCACCGACTGTCCGATTGCCGCTCGCTACCTGCCGGAGCTCGAACGTGTGCAGCGTCGCGCGTCCAGCAAGGCGATGGCTTTCTGGTTGGTCTTCCTCGATCGCGACGAGCCCGTCGAGTCGATCCAGGCGTACCTCGACACCTACGGTTTTCACGGGCGCGTGTTGCGGGACAGCGAACAGGCGCTCGTGCGCCTGGCAGGCGCCACCGTTACACCAGAAGCTGCGGTTTTCGCGCATGACGCGGGCGAGCCGACGCTCGTGTACCGTGGACGCATCGATGACCGGTACGTGGATCTCGGCCGGGCGCGGCCGGCGCCCACCGTGCGAGACCTCGACGACGTACTCGACGCGATCGGCGCCGGCGCGCCGGTCCGATTCCGCAGTACGGAGGCGGTCGGGTGCGTGATTGCAGACCTTCGATGATCTTGCGCGACGTCGTGGCAGTGGGCGCGGTCGTCGCCGGGGTGATCGCGAGCGGGTGCGGGCACGGCTGGTCCGGTTTCGGCGCGGCGGAGCAGACCCCCACGTTTGCGCGTGACGTCGCGCCGATCCTTTTCGAACACTGCGCGCCTTGCCACCATCCGGGAGGTGCCGGTCCGTTTTCGCTGCTCAGCTACAGCGAGGCGAGGAAGCGCGCGCGCCAGATCGCCAAGGTGACCTCGCGCCGCTACATGCCTCCCTGGCTGCCGGAACCTGGGCGTGGCCGCTTCCTTGGCGAGAATCGACTGAGTGACCTGCAGATCGCGACGCTCGGCGAGTGGGCGCGATCGGGCGCCGTTGAAGGCGATCCACAACGCCTGCCGCGAGCGCCCGCATTCACCCCTGGCTGGCAGTTGGGACCGCCCGATCTCGTGATCGCAGCGCCGGAACCGTATGTGCTCGCGGCGGAAGGCAGCGACGTGTTCTGGAACCTGGTGTTCCCGGCTCCTGTTGCGCGCACGCGGTACGTGCGGGCGATGGAGATCCTGCCCGGCAACAGGAGGGTCGTCCACCACGCCAATGTGCTGCTCGATCGCAGCGGGCTGGGCCGTGCACGCGACGCGGCCACTCCCGGTCCGGGGTTTCCAGGTATGGACCTCGAGATCGCGTCCAACCAGTTCGAGCCCGACAGCCACTTCCTGTTCTGGAAGCCAAGCACTCCGGCGGTAGTGGAACCGGCGGGATTGGCCTGGCGGCTGGAGCCGTCCACCGATCTCATCGTCAATCTCCACTTGCAGCCCTCGGGGAAAGTGGAAGCGATTCAGCCGTCGATCGGGCTCTACTTCACCGACTCGCCGCCGGCGCGCACGCCCATGCTCCTGCAGTTGGAGCACGACGGCGCGCTCGACATTCCGCCGGGTGACGCGGCCTTCGAGGTGACAGACTCGCTCGAGCTGCCGGTGGACGTCCACGTGCTTGGCGTCTACCCGCACGCGCACTATCTCGGCAAGACCTTCGAGGGCACGGCGCGGCTGCCCGACGGGACGTCACGCTGGCTGATTCGCATTCCGAACTGGGACCTGAACTGGCAGGGCGTGTTTCAACTGGCGGAGCCGCTGTTCCTGCCCAGGGGAACGGCGCTGTCGATGCGCTGGGTGTACGACAACACGAGCGGCAACGTCCGCAACCCGAGCACGCCCCCCATTCGGGTCCGGGCAGGCAACCGCGCCTCTGACGAAATGGCGCACTTCTGGGTGCAGGTACTGCCCGCGCGCCCTGACGATCGGCTGTTGCTACAGGACGCGCTCATGCGCGCCCGACTCCGGAAATACCCCGGGGACTTCGTGGCCCTGGCCAACCTCGGATCATCCCTGCAGACCGAAGGGCGTCTCGACGAGGCGATCGCCGTCCTGCGGCAGGCCGTGGCCGCGAGGCCCGACGACCCGGGCGCGCGGAACAATCTCGCGACCGCTCTCAGAGCGGCCGGTCGCACTGACGAGGCCCTCGCGGAGTTCGAGCAGGCGCTGCGTTCGAGGCCCGACTACACCGACGCTGAATACAATCTCGCAACGACGCTGCTGGCGCGCGGCCGTAACGGTGAGGCGATCGGTCACCTCGAGCACGTCGTGCGCCTGCAGCCGGAGGACGCCGCGGCGTTGAGCGATCTGGGCGCCGCCTACGCCATGGCCGGACGCCCACGCGACGCCCGGAGCGTGCTGGAACGTTCGGTTCGGCTGGAGCCTGCCAATGCCCGGGCGCACTTCAATCTCGGCCTGCTTGCCGCCGCGCGGGGCCAGCCGGCCGCAGCCGTCGGCCACTTTGAGCAGGCGCTGCGACTGGATCCGGCCAACAGCGAAACCGCGTCGGCGCTGGCCGAGGCGCGGGCGGCGATGGCGCGGCCTCGAAAGTGAACGCCCGCAGCGGCGCGATAGCCGGGTGCGGCGAGCGGTTGGAAGGCGTCAGCCCTGCGACTGGCTGGGTTCCCGCCTGCCGTAACGACCGGCGCGCCCTCCGTGTGGCTCTATTCACGAGGGTGTTGACCCGACTCACGCATTGCGGCGCGGTTGATTTGGTGCGACTCTTGATCGCTGAGAACCTGTCAGTCGCAGCACTTGCTCAAACGGCCAGGAAATAGCACGTCCATCGCCGGGTGACGCGCCAGGTGGTGCGAATTTGTGCCCGGGCAGGCGGGATTTATTCCCATTTCAGCAATGGTTGTGACGCATGGCCGAGCCTCCATCGACGAAACGCAGGGACGTCCTCAACTGGCTCGTCGGCATCTGGGGCGGCGGCGTGTTCGCATCCGTGCTCTATCCCGTCCTGCGGTTTCTCGCTCCTCCCAAAGTGCCAGAAGCCACCTCGCTCACGGTGAGCGCGGGTAAGGCCTCATCCCTGCTGCCGAACAGCGCGCGCCTCGTGCCCTTTGGCGCGGAGCCCGCCATTGTCGTGCGGCTGCCTGGAGGTGAACTGCGCGCCTTCACGGCCGTCTGCACACACCTGTCGTGCACGGTCCAGTACCGCGACGATCAGCAGCAGATTTGGTGCGCGTGTCACAACGGTCAATACGACCTCAACGGACGCAACGTTGCCGGTCCTCCGCCACGTCCGCTCAAGGCGTATGACGTCAACGTGAAGGGCGACGAGATCATCGTCTCGCGCCAATCGTGATGTCCCTGCGTACCTGGCTCGACGAACGCACGCCCCTCGCCTCGCTCGAGGAGGCGATCGCGCACAAGACCGTCCCGCAGCATCGGTGCTCGGCGTTGTATTTCCTGGGCGGGATGACGCTGTTCTTCTTCCTCGTTCAGGTCGTCACAGGCGCGCTGTTGCTGCTGTACTACCGGCCGAGCGCTTCTGAGGCCTACGAGAGCGTGGGTTTCATCATGACTCGCGTGCCGTTTGGCTGGCTCGTGCGATCCATCCACGCCTGGTCGGCCAACCTGATGATCGGCGCGGCCTTCGCCCATCTGTTCAGCGTGATCTACGTGCACGCGTACCGCAGGCCACGTGAGCTCACATGGTTATCAGGTGTTTTGATCTTCTTCCTTGCGTTCGCGTTCGGCTTCAGTGGGTATCTGCTGCCGTGGAACGAGCTGGCGTTTTTCGCGACGCGGGTGGGCACCGACATGGCGGGCGTGGTCCCGGGTATCGGCGACCATCTGGTCTCCTTCATGCGGGGCGGCAGGGACGTGAGCGGCGCGACGCTGACGCGTTTCTTCGGTGTGCACGTCGCGATTCTTCCGGCCATCACGACCGCGCTGCTCGCTCTCCACCTCGTGCTCGTGCAACACCACGGCATGAGCGTGCCGCCGAGCGTGGATGCGCGTGCGAAGGCGACCGGAATGCCCGTGCGGGCCATGCCGTTTGCGCCTCACTTCGCGCTGCGCGAGTTGTTCGGGTGGACGGTAGCGCTGGCGCTGCTTGCGGCCCTGTCAGCATTTCTGCCTTGGGAACTCGGCAGGAAGGCCGACCCGTTCGCGGCCGCGCCCGCCGGGATCCGGCCGGAGTGGTACTTCCTCTGGATGTTTCAGGCGCTCAAGTACGCGCCGGCCACGATCGCAGGCGTCAGCGGCGAGTTCGTGGTGCTGGTGCCGGTCGGTCTCGGCGCCCTCGCGCTGGTCCTCCTGCCGTTTCTCGACCGTGATACGCCACGGTCTCGGCACGCCGTCAAATGGCTGGCGACATGTGCGCTGCTCTTCATGGCGATGATGACGGCTCTGGCGCTGCTCGGAGGCGCCGCATGAGGTCCGATCGCGCGCTTTTCCTGCTCGCCGGGCTCATGCTCTTGGGCGCGACCGCGCGCCCGGTCGCCCGGTCCTCTGGCGACCCGCAGGACCTGTTCCGCGACGACGTGCATGCGAAGGCCGGGCTGAGCTGCGTGTCGTGCCATGCCGGCGCGCCGCCGTACGTGGCGATCGAGCGCACCAAGATCGCGCAGCTCTGTGCCAGGTGTCACTCCGACGCGGACTACATGAAGAAGTACAACCCGCAGGTGCGCGTCGACCAGTACCAGCAGTACCTCACGAGCACCCACGGCAGGAAGATGTCCACCGGCGAGGCGCGGGTCGCCACGTGCACCGATTGCCACGGAACGCATGGCATTCGCTCGGTGTCGGACCCGCGCGCGTCCGTGGCGCCGCAGCACGTCGCCACCACCTGCTCACGCTGCCACGCCGATCGCGCCCGTATGGCTGCCTTCGGCCATGAAGACAGCCCGCCCGATGATTGGAAGGCCAGCGTGCACGCGGCGGCACTGCTCAAGCGTGGCGATACGTCGGCGCCCACGTGCACGACCTGTCACGGCAGCCACGGCGCGGCGCCTCCCGGAGTCACCTCCGTCGCGTTCGTCTGCTCGCAGTGCCACGTGCGCGAGGCCGAGCTGTTCCGCAAGAGCCCGAAGAAGGCCATATTCGATGTCATCGCGCAGGGCGAGTGCCTGACCTGTCACAGCAACCATCGAATCGAGAAGCCGTCCGACACTTTCATCGGCTTGCAGGAGCCGGCGCTCTGCGCGCGGTGTCACAACGACGAGCTTAAGGGCGCCGACCTCATCAGGTCGATGCAGAAGAGTCTGAAGAGCCTGGCGGACAGCATCGACCGCGCGCACGCCGTGCTCGATCGCGCAGAGAGCGCAGGGATGCTCGTCGACGATGGACGGCTGGTGCTGCGTGATGCGCACGAAGACCAGATTCTGGCTCGCGTCAGCGTGCACGCGTTTGCGGAGACGCCATTGTCCGGGACGACAGCAAAGGGCATCGCCGAGGCCGCGCATGCGGAGGCGATCGGCACCGCGGCGCTCGGAGAACTGCGGTACCGGCGCAACGGCCTGGCCGTCGCCACGCTGATCATCATCGGGTTCCTCGTGACGCTCTGGGTGAAAATCCGGCGGTTGCCGCCGGCCGCGTAGGCTTTTCGGAAACGTTCGTGGACGCTACAGGGGAGGATCAGATGCGAATCCTGGTCGCGACATTCATTGGTGTCCTGGCCTGCGGAGGGGCCGCGTCGGCCCGGGGAGCGGGTGATGCCGTCAAGGGCAAGACCGCGTACGCCGACCGGAAGTGCGCGATGTGCCACAAGACCGACAAGAACGATCAGAAGGGCGGCAAGATGGGAACCGTCCTCGCCGACAGCGCAGCCAAGCTGTCGGCTGCCGACCTCAAGAGCTGGCTCACCGACACCGCGAAAATGGAGGCCAAGCTGGCGAAGAAGCCGGCTGTTTCAATGTCAGGTTATCTGAAGGGCCTGAAGACGCCGCTCAGCGAGGACGAGGTCGCGGACCTCGTAGCGTACCTGCAGACCCTGTCGAAGCCGAAACCCTAACTGGCGACACGATCGGGACCACGGGTCCCGGTCGTCAGCCTTCGACGCTGAACGGCTTACCGATTCGCGCGGCGCGCGGACCTGCGCGTCGGCGCGCCGGCTGATGCGTTCGGTAGTCGCCGATGCCGAAGGCCTTCGGTCGCGCCGTTCAAAGAAGCTCGTGGGCCAGGCGCTCGTAACGTGGCGCAAGGCAGCGACCGGAGGTAGACTTCGGCCACACCACCGGTTTCCGAAGGCAGGCTCCGCATGGCGATGAAGACGGGCAGGCTGGCAGGCGCGTTCGTGGCGCTCGGCCTTTCGGCGATGGCCTGGCGAGGCTCGACAGCTGTCGGCCAATCCGCTGCCGCGATCGCGATCGACCAGGACGACATCGGCGGTGTAGTGACCGATGCCCGGGGCCCCGAAGCCGGCGTCTGGGTGATCGCCGAGACGGCGGATCTGCCGACACGGTTCGTGCGCATCGTCGTCACCGACGACCAGGGTCGCTACCTGCTGCCGGATCTGCCGAACGCGACCTACAGCGTGTGGGTACGCGGGTACGGCCTGGTGGACTCTGCGAAAGTGCAGGCGACGCCAGGGAAAGTCATCAACCTGACGGCCGTTGTCGCGAGGAATCCGCATGAAGCCGCTCAGTACTACCCGGCGGGCTACTGGTTCTCGCTGCTGCACGTGCCCGCCAAGGGCGACTTCCCGGGGACGTCGGCCAACGGCATCTCGCCGCAGATCCGCAGCCAGGCCGAGTGGCTGCGCAACGTGAAGTCGGGCGGCTGCTGGGCGTGTCACCAGCTCGGCGACAAGGCCACGCGCGAGATTCCTCCGTCGCTCGGCAAGTTCCCGTCGATGGAGGCTGCCTGGGCGCGGCGCATCCAGTCGGGTCAGGCCGGCCCCAGCATGATCGGCGGCATCAACCAGCTCGGGTCTCGTGCGCTGACGCTCTTTGCGGACTGGAGCGATCGCGTGGCGAAGGGGGAGCTGCCGCCCGCGCCGCCTCGCCCCGAAGGTCTCGAGCGCAACGTCGTGATCACGCAATGGGACTGGGCCGATCCGAAGGCGTACCTGCACGACGAAGTCTCCACCGATCGGCGCAACCCCACGGTGAACCCCCGCGGCTTGATCTATGGATCCCTCGAGCTGAGCGCGGACTACCTGCCGGTGCTCGATCCCGTGCATCACACCACGAGTCAGGTGCCGCTGACCGTCCGCGATCCGAACACGCCCCGTACTTCACCAGACATGCCGCAGCCCTCGCCGTACTGGGGCAGCGACGTCGTGTGGACGAGCCGCAACAACGTGCACAATCCGATGCTCGACGGCGAGGGCCGTGTGTGGATCACGTCGGCGGTCCGTGGCTTCGACAACCCGGACTACTGCAAGGATGGATCGAGTCATCCCTCGGCCAGGCTGTTCCCGATCGCGCGGTCCTCTCGTCATCTCGCGTACTACGATCCGAAGACGAAGAAGATCGTGCACGTCAGCACCTGCTTCAGCACGCACCACCTGATGTTCGCCGAGGACGCGAACCACACGCTGTGGACGAGCGGCGGCGGACAGGTCATTGGCTGGCTCAACACCAAGATGTTCGATGAGACCGGCGATGAAGCCGCCTCCCAGGGATGGACAGCGGTTGTCATCGACACCAACGGCAACGGCAAGCGCGACGCGTATGTCGAGCCGGACCAGAAGCAAGATCCGGCGAAGGACACACGCTACGGCGGCGGCGCGTTCTACGCGGTGTCGCCGGCGCCGGACGGGTCCATCTGGGGCTCGGTGCTGGGTTTCCCCGGTGCGGTCATCCGCCTCGATCCCGGGGCGCATCCGCCTGAGACCGCGCTGGCGGAGGTCTACGAACCGCCAATGACTGATGCGGTGACGCCCGCGCAAGGCTTCTCGCCGCGTGGCATGGACATCGATCGCAACGGCGTCGTCTGGGCCGCGATGGCCAGCGGCCACATGGCCAGCTTCGATCGTCGCAAGTGCAAGGGACCCCTGAACGGGCCGAAGGCGACCGGGCAGCAGTGCCCCGAGGGCTGGACGTTCTATAGCGAGCCGCTGCCGCAGATGCAGGGCGTCTCCGAGACGGGCAGCGCCGAGGCGAGCTACTACACGTGGGTCGATCAATTCGACACGCTCGGACTCGGCGCGAACACGCCGATCGACACCGGCAACGGATCGGAGGGTCTGCTCGCGCTGAAGGATGGCCGGTGGGTCGTGTTGCGCGTGCCGTATCCGCTTGGGTTCTACACCAAGTGGATGGATGGTCGCATCGACGACCGCTCGGCCGGATGGAAGGGGCGTGGGCTGTGGGCGACGATCAGCACCCGCACGCCGTTCCACATGGAAACGGGAAAGGGCACGACGAGCAAGGTGATGCATTTCCAGCTTCGGCCCGGTCCGCTCGAACGATAAGAACGACGTCAGTCCGACCGACAGAGTAAATCTGTTGTCGCGACGTGTGCATGAACGCAACCATCCGCGGAACTCTGCCGTGAATGGTGCACGTTTGCGCCTGTTTTGCGGCCCTCGTTTCGCGTTCCGCCGCGCGGTACACATCCTGCAGACAACCGCGGACGAGGAGACGTCATGATCACGATTCTTATCGTCCTGCTCGTCCTGGCGCTGCTAGGAAGCCTTCCCAGCTGGCCTTACAGCACCGGTTGGGGGTACTACCCGAGCGGTGGGCTTGGTCTCATTCTTCTGATCCTTGTCGTCCTGGCGCTGACAGGCCGGCTCTGACCGGGACAGCGGAGCCGCGGTCCCATGTGAAGGAACGTCCCGCGCGTCGTAGCGTCTACCTCGGACTACCTGGAAGAGCCGTGGCGCTCGGCGCGGTAGATCGCGAACGTGCCGTCCACCTTCTTGTGGAAGAACATCTCGTTGCCGTCGAGTGACGGCGACGGCGCTTCCACATAGCCGGTCAGGCGGTCGAGCACGCGCGGCACATCGAAGGGGACATCACCCCGCCGACGGCGGGCCACCATGATGCGCAGCCGCACGTCCTCCGCGCGTCCGGTTCCGAGGCCGCTGGCACGGGTGAAATAGAGCTCCAGTCCGTCCGTCGAGATTGCCGGCGCGTACTCCAGCGCCGGCGTGTTCACGTTCGCGAGCAGGTCCTGGCTCCGAGGGTCTATCGAAAAGGTATCGCCGGTGCGCACGCCCACCATGAGATCCGACTCCCTCGGAACAGGTATGCCCGCTTCGAATCGTGCGCGCGAGATGTACATCGTGCGCCCGTCCGGGCTGATACCGACGTCCATGTTGATCCAGCCGGGAACGGCCGGCGTCAGCGTCCCCTCGACAGCGTGCACGTCCTCGAGCAGTCCGTTTCTGAATCGACCCGAGAAGATCGACTTCCGGTCACGTTCGTACTGCCGCACTGTCGTGAAGTAGAAGCGTCCGTCGAGATCCATGCTCGGCACGGCGTCGAGCACGGGCGAGTTCGCCCCGGTCAGCTCGCCAACGTGGCGGAACGCGTTCGGTCCCAGCCGCGTGGCGAGGTGCAGGTTCGTGTCCACGCCCGGCTCGTTGGAGTTGTTGAAAAACAGCGTCTTACCGTCGGAAGCGATGAAGGGCTCCATCGCCCTCCCGGAGTACCCCTCGATCGTGACCGGCTGCGGATGGCCGTAGAGATCGGTACTCTCTTCGTGCGTGGTCGAGACGGGCACACCGGCGCCGCTGCCACCGGCACGGTTCGCCAGTGCGTGCACGACGAGAAGAATCGTCCCGAGTGCCGACACGAGGCCGAGCACGAAGACGACGCGTCTGGCCACGCGGCCAGCATACCGCCGATCGTCCCGTGACACGGTCGTCATGAATCTTGCGGCGCGCCACGACCGCGTCGTCATGAAATCGCTGCACGGATGACACGCGACTGACATCAGCCGCTCATACGCTGGTCCTCTCCTCAACGCGTGCGTGCGCGCACGCGCCCCCACGGGAGGGTCCATGCATACATCCAGAGTGTTCGGCCGCTGTCTCGTACCAGCGGCCGCCGCGTTGATTGCCGTTTCGATGGCCGTCACTGTTCACGGCAGAGACGACCTGCACATCCTGCACCCCGTGCCGACCGCCAACCCGGCGAATCCTCCGGCGCCGGCGGTACAGCCCAATCGCATCGCCGACAACTTCGCTCTGTTGCCGATCGCACAAGGCACCGATCCGATCGAGAATCCGGTTGGCGGCATCACCCGGCTCGGGTTGCTGAGTGATGGGACGAGAACCGAGCCCGATCAGAATCTCTATCTCACCTTCGAGCACGACCCCGGCGGTCCGACACCTGGCTACCATTACGGTCATCACTTCCTGTACCAGGGACACGAAAACGCCGGCAACCGCGCCTACATCACACGCATCAACCTGGATGTTACCGATCCAGCGCATCGAGTCACGCTGGAGACGCTCGACGATCCGACAGGGTTCAACTCGCTCGACGGGTCCACGTGGGATCCGTTCACACGCACGCTGCTCTTCACCCAGGAGAACGGCGCCAGCGGCGGCGCGATCGAACTGACGCCGGAATGGCCGCCCGTGGTCCGCACGCTCGACGGCATCCTGGGCCGGGGCGGATACGAGGGCATCCATCCCGACGATCAGGGCAACCTCCTGATCATCGAGGATGTCGGTGGGACGTCTGTGAATGTGATCAAGAACGACACCACCAGCGCGAAGACCGCACGCCAGCCCAACTCGTTCGTCTACTGGTTCGAGCCATATCACCGATGGGATCTCGGCGCCGGCGGCAAGCTCTTCGCGCTCCAGGTGTCGATCAGCCACCGGCCGGTCGTGTTCAGCAGCGATCCGGTTGCGGACGTCTTCTCCGACAGTCAGCTGAAGCTGCACACGCCCGGCACGTCGTGGCCCGCCACATGGGTGCTGCTGCACGACACGGCGGTCGATGGATTCTCGCCGTTCAGTGCCAATGCGCTGGCCAAGCAGAAGCTGGCCACTCCGTTCAAGCGTCCTGAGAACGCGCAGTTCCTTCCCGGCTCGAATTTCCGGACCTTCTTTTTCTGCCCCACCGGCGATACCGACATCAACGCGGGCAGTCTGCCGGCGCTGGCCGCCAGGGGCTCCTGGGGGTCGATTTTCAAGGTGCATTTCAACGAGAACGGCCACGGCGCGGTCAGCATTGTCGTCCTGGGCGATGTGGCGCATGCCTCGTTCGACAACCTCACGTTCGCCGACGACGAGACGATCCTGGCGACGGAGGACCGCGGCGACATGTTCCACGACCAGGCCAACCGGCTGGACTCGGTCTGGGCCTTCGACGTCGTGGACGTGGATCGCCACCCCCGTCGCTTCATTGCCCTCGGCCGCGACCCTGTGTCCGCACCGGTGGGCGAGGAGGACAACGAGCCGACGGGCCTCCACGTCTCGAACGGCGCGGCCTCGATCGAGGATCTGCTCGGCACCCACGATCCGTCGGACGATGCGCACCGCCTCGCGTTGACGCCGCATCGGCCCGACGACGACCCTGGCTGGTTCTTCCTGCTCAACCACGAGCAGATTCCGCCGGCACGCTGGTTCGTGACCCAACAGCACGGGCAGAACCACATCTACGAAATCATCCGCAACCACTGATAGAAACCACAGGGCTTCCGGGCGGTCCTTCAGGACCGCTCGGAGGCCCGGCTTGTTCGAGCACCCGCGGCGCGCTACGATGCCGACCGGACGACGCCGGTGACCATCGACGAACAACTCTTCGAGGCCGGCGAGCAAGGCGACACCAACAGGCTCGGCGCATTGCTCGACGCGCATCCCGACAATCTGGACGTGCGAAAGCCGCCCTACGCGTGGTCGCTGCTGCACGTCGCGGCGCACAAGGGGCACCTCGCCGCGGTGGATCTGCTGCTGCGGCGGGGACTTGACGTGAACACTCGCGAGGAAGGCGACAACACCTACGCCATCCACTGGGCCGCGGCCGCCGGCCACGCCGATGTCGTGCGGCGCCTCGCTGATGCCGGCGGCGACGTTGTGGGTCACGGCGATGATCACGAGCTCGAAGTGATCGGCTGGGCGACCTGCTGGGACGGGTGCGACGACGCGGCACACCGGAGCGTAGTGGACGTCCTGGTACGCCACGGCGCGCGCCATCACATCTTCTCGGCGATCGCGATGAACCTCGGCGACGAGGTCCGGAAGATCGTTGCGGCCGATCCCATGGCGCTCAACCGCCGGCTCAGTCGCAACGAGAACAACCGCCTCCCGCTCCACCACGCCGTCGCCATGAATCGTCCGGAGATGGTGGACCTGCTCATCGAGCTGGGCGCCGATCCGCTGGCGGCCGACGCCGACGGTCAGCCGGTCATGGCCTACGCGACCTCGCCAAACACCGATCGTGGCGTCATGGAGAGGATCAGGGCCATCACGCTGGCCGAGCTCTCCAGCGCCCGCCGCGGCCATCGACCGCCGCACAGCGGCATCCTCGACCTCACGGCGCTGCTGTCGCTCCGCGACTGGGAGACGGCCGAACGGCTGTTCCGCGAAGACCCGCAGATGCTCGCGCCCGGCGGTGCCGGCAACGGCGCCCTGCACCTGGCCGCCAAGCGCGGCGACGCCGAGTCGGTCCGCTGGCTGCTCGACCACGGCGCCGACCCGAGCGGCCGCTGGAATCACTGGGATGCGTCGGTGACGCCGCTGCACCTGGCGGCCTGGCATGCGCACAAGGAGGTCGTGCGGATGCTCCTCGACGCGGGCGCCGACCAGACCATCGAGGACAGCAAGCACCACGGCGATCCGCTCGGATGGGCCGATTTCTTTCAGCGACACGAGATTGTCCAAATGCTGAAAGCCCGCCGGAAGCTCACACCATGAGCCTCGCTGGTGCGCTCATTGCCGGCCTGATCGTTTCGCTGCTTCCGTTGAGCGGCGCCGAGAGCCGTTGGAACACGTTGGCGCCGGCAGGCGCCGGGTTCACGGTTGAAGTACCTGGTGAGTCGCAACCAGGAGACAAGCCTGGGCACTACGTGTACATCGCCGGCGACTGGTCGTACATCATTCAGGTCGACTCGAACAGCGAAACGATTCGCGAGTCGGTCGCCAACCACGAGAGCGTCCCGATCGCGGTCTATCTCGACTCGCTGCGAGGCAGCATGCTCAAGGGCGCCAACGCCACTCAGCGAAGCTCGTCGACGGTTTCAGTCGAGGGCTACCCGTCCGTGTTGTTCTCCTACGACGGCCAGGCCAACGGTCAAGCCTTCCGCGGCACCAATCGGATCGTCGTGACCGAGGATCATTTGTATCTGATCGTCGCCATCGGCCCGCCGGGTCCGTCCGAGAATCCTGACGTGGAACGCTTCTACAGGAGCTTCCACCTCGTGAGGAGCGCGACCGAATCGCCGGAGGCGAGCCGCACGGCGACGACGGGGCCCGCCGCAGGGCTCGCGGCCAGGCTGGCCGGGCCGATGGCCTCGGTTGCGCGCCTGATCACCGAGGAGAAGCTGCGCCCGCAGGTGGACGACCTGGTCCAGCGGGCTCCGCCCGCGCAGAAACTCGGCGACAAGTGGAATGCCTCGCATCCCGCGTGGCCAAGGGCACGCGAGTCGTTCACCAGGCGCATCGCCATGGTGGCCGACGCGTACGCCCAGACCGGCGAGCTCGAGCAGAACCTCGATGCGCAGCTCGGCGCGCTGCCGCCGTCCGACGCTTTGGCGCTCGCTGGAGCGCTGAACGGCCCGGCCGGCGGCGCGATCGTCCGCGAAACAGCGTCGATGCTGTTCGTCACCACGATAATGGCTGACGAGCCCAACGGCCCGAAAATCGGTGAGCCGGCATGGTACGCGCGCCTGCGCGGCCTGCGATCCCAGTTCGACGCCCGCGTCGGCTCCAGCCTGCCTCCTGCTGATCGATCGCACGATGCGGACGTGAAGCAGTTCATGGACGGAAAGACGCACCAGCTCTCACTGTCCCTGTGGAACGCCGTCGTCGGCAAGGCATCGACGAGCATCGAGGGCGCCGCAAACCTGGAAGTCTTCGACGATCGCGAGGCGATTCTCAAGGAGATCGCGGCCGCGGTCGACGGCGGGAAGTGAGCTGTGCGAGGGCTATCTCGAGGCAGGGGGCGCGGAGCCGATGTAGACGCGCGCGGCGTTCTCTCCGAGGACGCCGCGCCGTTCGTCCTCCGATAGTCGTCCGACGTAGTTCACCACCACGTCCATTACTCGCCCGTAGTCACCTGCCAGCAGGCAGACAGGCCAGTCCGATCCGATCATCAGGCGCGAGGGTCCGAACGCCTCGACGACGATATCCAGGTACGGGTGGATGTCTTCGGGCCGCCAGCTGTTCCAGCGCGCTTCGGTCACCAGGCCCGACAGCTTGCACGTCACGTGTGGAAACCGAGCCAGGCGCCGCAAGTCCTCGCGCCATGGCGAGAACTGCCCGTCGCGGATTAGCGGCTTCGCGATGTGATCGAGGACGAACGGCTGGTCGGGGAACTCCTCGACCAGGCGCACCGCCCGCGGGATATGTCGCGGGAACAGCAGCAGGTCGTACGTCAGATCGAGCTCGCGCAGCCGGCCGATGCCGCGCCTGAAGTCAGCGCGCAGCATGAAATCGTCGTCCGGCTCGTCGTGGACGATGTGGCGGACGCCGACGAGCTTCGGATCCAGTGCGAATCTCGCGAGCTGTTCGTCGAGACGATCGGAGCACAGGTCCACCCAGCCCACGACGCCTTTGACGAACGCGTGCCGTCTGGCCAGTTCCAGGAGAAAGGCAGTATCCTCCACGGACTGGCAGGCCTGCACAGCGATGCAGCCGTCGAACCCTCCGGCCCGAAGCAGAGGTTCGAGCTCGGCCGGCAGGTAATCGCGCTGCAGGATCCGCATCCGTTCGGTGATCCACGGATAGCTGGGAGCCTGGTAGTGCCAGAAGTGTTGATGGGAGTCGATTCGCATCGGAACAAAGCGTAGCATCTGGCGACTGGCGGCCTGAAAGACGCGCCGGTCACGCCGGTTGGCGGAGTAGCCTCGGAATTGTCAGCAGGAGGTCAGGCCATGCGGAAGGCGACCGTGGAGTTCATCGGGACGTTCTTTCTGGTCACCACGATCGGTTGCACCGGTATTGCGGCAGGCGCCGGAGTCATCCCGCCGCTCGCCATCGGCGCAATCCTGATGGTGATGGTCTACGCAGGTGGACATGTCTCGGGCGCGAACTACAACCCGGCCGTCTCGCTCGGGATTTTCCTGCGGGGTCGGCTCACCGCGTCCGACATGGTGACCTATTGGGTTGCCCAGCTGCTCGGCGGCGCCGCCGCGGCAACGTGCATCATGATCTTCCGCGGGCACGCGCCCTCGCCGCTCGAGCCGGGCATCCACGCCGCCTTCCTCGCAGAGGTGCTGTTCACCTTCGCGCTGGTCTACGTCGTGCTGAACACCGCCACGGCCAAAGCCACGGCCGGCAACTCCTATTTCGGTCTGGCCATCGGATTCACCGTCCTGGCGGGAGCATTCGCCGTCGGCAATGTCTCCGGCGGCGCCTTCAATCCGGCGGTCGCCGTCAGCGCCATGATCATGGGCATGCTGCCGTGGCACCTGCTGTGGCTGTACCTGGCGGCAGACCTGCTCGGCGGGGCCGCGGCAGCGGTGGCCTTCCGGTGGATCAACCCGGACGATCGATGAGCGATCCTCCGGCGTGACAGCGGACTGATATCAGAACGAGGAGATGCCCAGGTCCGTGAGGATCTTCGGGTTCTCTTCTTCCATCGCGACGACCGTGTGGCACGTGTCGCAATCCTGCGGAATCACGCGGCCATCGGCGCTCTTGTGGTTGCCGTCGTGACAGCGGAAGCAGCCTGGTGCGTCCTGGTGACCGATGTTGGTGGCATACGTGCCCCAGCCGACTTTCATCGGCGGTACCACGTAGCGCTGATACAAGGCCTGCGCTGCCGCGATGGCTGTGCCGACCGCAGGCCGGGCATCACGATACGTGTCCGGATACTTCGTGCGGTAGAACCCGTCCAGAGCGGACTCGATGCCACGGCGCGCAGTCTCCGAGTCGGAGTACGAGGCCTTCAAGGCGGCGACGGCTTCCTTTCTTACGAACGGCAGAGCCGCACTGATACGGCCGCTGGCGATCGCGCCATCCACCGCCTGCTCCGCCGTTGGAAACGAGTGACCGGCCCGGTTGTGGCAATCGGTGCAGTCCATCGTCCGGCGTGCCCCCGTGCTCGAGGCCAGTTTCGCGTCATCGGGCACGAACTCTACGGCGCCCCCCTTGTCGTCTGCCCGGAACACCCGGCCGATTGTCTGACGGGCCGGATCCGCAGCGACGTAGGAGATCGGGCGATCCGCGTTCTGATGGACGCCATGGATGCCAGTCCTCCGCCCGTTGGACAGGCCGCCGAGCCTGAGTGCCAGCACGGTAATCGCCGGCGTGTTCTTCTCGTCGTCCCCGTAGTGCGGGCGGATGGCCAGCCTGGTGCCGTAGAATCCTCGGCCCGAATGACAGTGATTGCAGGTCCCGGCTGCGCTCGGCAGGTCCTCGACGTGGGAGGGAATCGGTCGGGAGTAGGTGTCGAACGCGATGGCGACCACACGGCGCACACCCGCGAGCTTCGAACCGATGAACGATCCGGCTCCGGGGCCCACGTGGCATTCGGCGCAACCGATCTGCTGGTGGGCCGAGACCTGGTAGGCCGAGTACTCCGGCTGCATCACGTGGTGGCAGGTCACGCCGCAGAACCGGCTGGAGTCCAGATACTCGACCCCCTTTGAGGTGGCGGTGCCCATCACCACCACGTTGACGAGCGTGAAGCCGGCGACCAGCCACGTGGCGCGAACGATCCTGGGGCTCCCGAAGTCTACCGTTGCGGGCGCGACCGACTGACCGAGCCGGCTCAGCTTGCGCCGATGCAGCAGCACTCCGGCTGGAATCAGCAGTAACCCCGCCACGAACAGGACGGGCAGGACGAGGAAGAGGACGATGCCGGAATAGGGGTGGACCGCGCGGCCACTCGACAATTCGAGCAGCCACGCGCCGATCATCGTCAGCGCAGTGCTGGTGGTGATGACCACGCCGGCGAGCGTCAGGGCATTGCCGCCCAGATACGTCGCCGGCCGCAGCCAGCCGCCGAAACGCTCGGTCACGCTACTTCAGAGTCTGGAGGTAGGCGACGAGCGAGTCCAGATCGTCGGCCGAGAGCGACTTGAAGGACTTCATCTTCATCACCGGCTTCTCGCCCTTCTTCGCGGCCTGCGCGTCGGGGTTGACGAGCCACTCATGAAGATCGGCCGCGCTCAGCTTGCCGCCGACGCCGTCGAGCGGATACTTCTTGTTCCCCTTGCCGGCGATCGAGTGACACATCGAGCACTTCTGGCTCGCGTACAGCTGCTCGCCCTTGGCGGCGTCGCCGGCAGCCGAGGCGATGCCACTCACCGCCATCAGACCGGTGAAAGCCAGCCCGGCCGTAACAACCCTGCGCAACGACTTGCGAGTCATGATGCTCCTTGTCTCCGGCGCACGCCGGCAGCCCTCATGATAGATCGGGGTCGGGATACATTTCACTTTCTGCCTCCAGGGGACTGTCCCCCGCGTCTTGAGAGGGGGACAGTCCCCTGCATGGCAGAAGTGAAACGTATCCCGACTCCAATCAGAACAGGTAGCGTACCCGCACGAATCCCGTGTTGCCCGTGTAAGGACGATACATGTAGCGCGTCAGAACGATCTGATGCGAGCCGGCGCCCGCAGGCAGCGACAGCCCATTCAGCGTTTCCTGCGTCCACGCCCAGTCGTCTGAATTGAACTTTTCGTAGAGCCACCCCGCGCCGAGACCCACTCGGCGGGAGATGTAATACATCACGTTGAGGTCCGACGTCGTCCGGTCCTGGCTGAACCCCGGCAACTGCTTCAGCGCGGCCGGCGGCACGAAGATCGTCTGGTTGGGCGCCAGGCCGTAGGTGTAGCTGTCGGCAGAGTTGCTGTACTCCAGCATCCAGTCGGCGTCGACCTTCTCGTTGAGGCGCTTCAGAGACACTCCGGTCGTGAACGTGTGCGCGTGGTCGCTGCCATCGTTCGTCCAATCACGCGTCGGGTCGAACTCCTGAGTGCCCGGGCTCGCCTGCCGCGACTTCTGCAGCGTGCCGTATTTCTCGTAGCCGTAGTCGGCGAAGACGTCCACGTGCTTCCGCGGCGAGTAGTCCGCGCCGAGGCTGAAGAAGCGTCCGTCCTGGTTCTGCAGGCCGAACGCCGAGTTCACGTACTCGTCCTTTACGTAACCCGTGGAGACGTTCAGCGAGAACTGCTCCCGCGGGGTCACGGTGGCGATGACGGCCACACGGTTCCGGTTACGGTCGGCGATGTCGAACTGCCGCGGCAGGGCCGAACCCTCGTTCTCGGCGTCGAAGACCTCCTCGTCGAGCCCGGTCCCGGTACGCTTCGAGTAGTTGTACTGCGCGCGCAGCATGAGCCACGTCGTGCCTGTCGTGTCGAGGGACACACGGAACGTCTGGTCTTTGGTGTTCTCGAACTGCCGGAACGTGCGCTTGTCGGACTCCAGCCCGTACCCGGCCTTGAGCGCGGTGAACGGCGCGATGTTGTAGGAGTAGTCCGCGTCGAAGTACTGCCGCTTGTACGAAAGGGTGTCGGTACCGCCCTCGGCAAACGCAGCCACGCTCGTGTCATAGTTGACGAAGTCTGTCACCGGAAATTCTGGCGTCCGGTTGTCGTAGTCGTACAACTTGTAGCGAACGGTGAGCCAGCTCCTGTCACTCGGGCGCGAGTTCAGCCCGGCGTACACCCCCGTCACGTCCGCCGAAACGTCGGCGGTCTGCCGCTCCAGCGGAAAGACCGGAAGCGCCGTATTGATCGTGTACGGCAGGAGAGCGCCGTCCTGGCTCCATTTCGAGAACGACAGGTTACCGAAGACCCTGGTCTGCTTGCCGAGCTTCCACGCCGTTGTCGCCGACACGCCGTTGGTCGAGTTGTCCGGCCAGAGCGACTCACGTCCCTGCGAGGGCCCGATACCCGTGGCACCGTCCTGGACCCGCAGCGGGTTGTCCCAGACGAGCGTCTGCACGTTGTTCGAAAAGAACGATCCGTCGTAGCCGGCGCGGATGGTGCCGCGCTCGTTGCTCCACTGCACCTGGCCCGTGACGTCGGTGGTCCTGTGGTCGAGTGGCCCGGGCAACTCGATCGCGTTGCTGAAGCCAAAAGTGGCAGCCCACGGTTGCTCGCCGTCTTTTATCGTGTTGACCAGATGGAAGAGCAGGTCGGTCGAGCTCGTGGCGTGGTAGACGATGGCGAGATCGGCGGTCTTGCGGAGCTGCCGGATCTCGACGCCCTGCGCCGCAGACGTGAAGGCGCTGTTGAGGACCGACGGCGTCGCCTGCACGGCGGCCTGGAGGCTGTCGGGCAGCCGGGAGACACCAGGCGATTCCACCGTGTAGGGCGTGGCCGTGAGGAGTCCGAACTGGTCGGAGTCCACGGAGCCGTAGAACAGCGGAATCTGGTCCCACGTGAACGTGATGACCAGCTTGCCGGCCCTGTCGATTTCACCCGTGTACTTCTGGTCGCGGTAGCCGACGTGCGTCGCCGTCGCCTTGAATGTCCAGTCCTTCTTCTCTTGCGTGAAGTGGAATCCGTCGAGCAGGACTCCGGTCCGCAGGTCGCGATAGTGCTGGTAGCGGGCTTCGTCGCCGCTCACCGAAGTGAACTGGGCGCCGACGTCGACCGCACCTGTCGAGGGGGCTGCCGAAGTGGACTCCTGTGCACGGGCCGCCACGGGCGCGGCAAGCAACGCGGAGCAGAGGACGATGGTCGTTGCGCGCATTGGTGGCCTACCGGAGGAAGAACATCCCAGAGGGATGATTCGACCCATGAATCTGCTGGTGACAGTTGATGCAGCCCCGCTCGACGAGTCTGTTGCTGCGGTTGGCCAGAGCCGTGGCGTCGTAGATGGTCGACGGATGTCGAGTGCCGATGTGGCACCGCTGACAAAGCATCGGCACCTTCGCCACCAGCATCCGGTCGTTGATCGAGCCGTGCGGGTCGTGACACGAACTGCAGGCTTCCCGGCCGGCGGCGTGATCCCACAGGAACGGACCGCGCTTCTCGGCATGGCACGAGAAGCAGGCTTCGTTGACGTAGTTGCCCACCTTCAGCAGCTTCACGTTCGTGGAGCCGTGCGGGTTGTGGCAGCTCGTGCAGGCCATCTTTCCTTCGCGAACCGGCATGTGCACGGTGCGCTGCGTCTTCTGCACTTGCACCTTGTGGCAGGTGCCGCAGAGGGCGAACTGGTCCACCGCTTTCAGTTGCGCCTTCTCGGAGACCGGCTTGTGCACGGAGTGGCACGTGGTGCAGCCGACGTTGCGCGAGTCGTGCGTGCTGCCCGCCCAGAGCGCGTGATCGCCCTTGTTGTGGCAGGTCACGCAAATGGCGCTGGCGTCACGCGCGGTCATCTTCGGGAACTTGTTGATGTGCCCCTTCGCGTCGTCGTCGACGTGTGCCTTGCCTGGGCCGTGGCAGGTCTCGCAGCCGTGCTGCGCCGCCGGCGTCCGCGGATTGCTCGCCATGCCGTGCTTCGTACCCTTCAGGGTCTGATCGGTATGGCACGTGGTGCAGGTGTCGTCGCCCACGTAGTCCGCAGGTGTTGGTGCCTGCGCCTGGGCTGGCGGCGGCTGCGCCTGCGGGCTATCGACCCCGCGAGCACTGACGCCCGGTCCGGCGACCAGGATGAGACCGGCGGCGAGCAAGACAGCGGCTCCGAGGCCGGGGATAAAACGAGTTGCCATTCGGTGTCGAGCCACGCTTGACTCCAGTCGATAAACGACGACCACTTCCGCACGGCAGAGCAACCCAAGTGCCACGATTTCACAAGCTCCGGATGTGCTGAAAACAAAGGAGCTTCGGCGGGGCGGGCGAAAAAGCTCCCGGCACAATACCGCACTTTGTCCGGGGAGGTGGGATTTTTCCGCGCATCAGGGAAAAACCCCGTGCGACCGCGACCGTCGATCCGCCTCAGCCAAATTCCGGGCCAGCCGCAGCGAAGACCCCCGCCTCGCGGTCGATTCTGAGCGTGCCACGTCGCATCCGTGTAAACGCGCGGTGGGCGGCGAATGCTCGGGCTTCGAGGGTGCCTCGAAACGCCGACTGTGAGTCCGGCACGTCGATCGTCAGGGCTTGGCCTCCACAGTGACGAAGACAGGCGTCGAGAAGCGCCGAGGCCTCAGCTTCCGAGCTCGCCACGAGGGGCCCGATGTGCTCGGAGGCGTAGCCGTGGTGGCCCAACACGAACCCGGTGACCCGGTCATCCGAGCGGATCAGCCAGGCGTACTCAGGCGCGGACTTCCAGCACCACCGCAGCACGCTCACGCGGTCGGCGCCAAAGGCCTCTCGATCCCGGGCAGCGATGTCTTTCCAATCGCTGTCGCCAATCGGGACGACCCTGGCCGGTCTCACGCCGCTGGTGGCGCCCACGCCACGCCAGCGTGTCAGCGCGAACTCGTCTTCGAAGCCCAGCGTGACGTACAGGAGACGACCCGCGGCCGTCGCATCGAGCCGCACCGTGCCGGACGACCTCGCGAGGACGTGGTTCATCAGCGCGCGGCCGATCCCGCGCCCGCGGAGCGACTCCCTCACGAGCATCATCGCGACCCAGTCGAACTCCGGATGATAGGGGACGGCGATGACCGTTCCAGCCAGCACCCCTTCGAACTCGGCGGCGAAGGCGCCATCAGGCGCGAGCGTCAGCAGCAGCTCCCAGTGGTGAGCGGTTTGGTTCCAGCCGCTCTCGCGGCAGAACTCGAGACCGGCAGGGATGTCGGCCAACGTCATCGGGCGGAGGATGGGGTTCACGCGTCGCGGTCTCCGGCGGCCAGATTATGATGCACGGGGCGCCCGCCACCGAGGATTCCCGCGTGAGTGTCACGGACACGATTCAGACCATCGACCAGCTCGACGATCTCCTGAGCGAGCCACCGGACTCGCTCGTGCAGGCGTTCGCCCGCCTGCCGGGAGACATCATCGTGCTCGGTGTGGCGGGGAAGATGGGACCGACGCTGGCGCGCATGGCGCGCCGCGCAGCCGACCTCGCCGGTACGACGCGGCGGGTCATCGGCGTCGCGAGGTTCTCGGATCCGAGCCTCGAGCCGTGGCTGCAGCGCCACGGCGTGGAAACGCGGCACTGTGATCTGCTGGACGCGCGTGCCGTCGCGCAACTGCCCGACGCGCCGCTGGTCGTCTACATGGCGGGTCGCAAGTTCGGGTCCACGGGCCAGGAATCGCTCACGTGGGCGATGAACGCCGCCGTTCCCGTTCACGTGAGCGAGCGCTACGCGGGCAGCCGCGTCGGCATGTTTTCAACCGGCAACGTGTACGGCCTGACGCCGATGAGCGGCGGCGGCTCGCGGGAGACGGATCGGCTGGCGCCAGTCGGCGAGTACGCGATGAGCTGCCTTGCGCGTGAGCGCATCTTCGAGCACTTCAGCTATTCGCATCGAACGAAGACGACGATCCTGCGCCTCAACTACGCCACCGAGATGCGATACGGCCTGCTGGTGGATCTCGCGCGGCAGGTCGCTTCCGGGCATCCTGTGGATGTGACGATGGGGTACTTCAACGTGATCTGGCAGGGCGACGCCAACGCCATGGCGCTCCATTCGCTCGCAGAGGCGACGTCGCCGCCGCTGGTCGTCAATCTTGCCGGGCCGGAGTTGCTCTCGGTGCGTGAGACGAGCCAGGCGATCGCCGCGCGGCTGGGCGTCGCGGTGAGCTTCACGGGCCGTGAGGCGCCCGACGCGCTCCTGAGCGACGGATCGACCGGGTGGTCGCTGTTCGGCCGGCCGCGGGTCACCGCCGACAGGCTGATCGCGTGGACCGTCGACTGGGTACACCGCGGCGGCGCCTCGCTCGACAAGCCCACGCACTTCGAGTCGCGGGACGGGCGATTCTGATGACGATGGACGCCAGAACGCTCGCCGCCTTCCAGCGAGGCCTCGTCATCCCCGCGCACCCGCTCGCGCTCACGGACGATGGCCGGTTCGACGAGCGCCGGCAGCGCGCGCTCACGAGGTACTACATCGCCGCCGGCTCAGGCGGCCTCGCCGTGGGCGTGCACACCACGCAGTTCGCCATTCGCGAGCCGCGAGTCGGGTTGTTCGAGCCGGTGCTCTCGCTCGCCGCCGAGGAGATGAACCGCGCGGACGCGACGCGCGACGTTCCGCTGGCGCGGATAGGCGGCATCTGCGGCCCAACCGATCAGGCGCTCGTGGAGGCCGATCTGCTCGCGCGGCTCGGTTATCACGCGGGCCTGCTCAGCCTCGCGGCGCTCGCCTCGGCCGATGACGACACGCTCGTGGGCCACTGCCGGCGCGTGTCGGAGCGGCTGCCGATCGTCGGGTTCTACCTCCAGCCGTCGGTCGGCGGCCGTCCCCTGAGCTACGCATTCTGGCGCCGTCTCGCCGAGATCCCGGGCGTCGTCGCCGTGAAGATCGCGCCATTCAATCGCTACCAGACCCTGGACGTGGTCCGCGCCGTCATCGACGCCGGTCGCGGCGACATCACCTTGTATACCGGCAACGACGACGCGATCGTCGCGGACCTCGTGACCCCTTTCCGATTCGTCACGCCCCGGGGTCTGATGGAGCGCCGCATCGTCGGGGGCCTGCTCGGGCACTGGTCCGTGTGGACCGCGAAGGCCGTTGAATTGCTGGACGCCTGTCAGGCCGCCGCGAAAGAGAGTGCCGTGCCGGCGGCGCTCCTGCGAACGGGCGTCGAGGTCACCGACTCGAATGCCGCGTTCTTCGACGCCGCCAACGGGTTCGCGGGCTGTATTGCAGGCTTGCATGAGGTCCTGCGGCGCCAGGGGCTGCTCACCTCAATCCGCTGTCTCGACCCGCACGAGACGCTGAGCCGGGGTCAGCGCGAGGAGATCGACCGCGTTTACCGGAACTATCCGCACCTGCACGACGACGAGTTCGTCTCGTCGCATCTGACGGAGTGGCTCCGGGAGTAGAATGCGCGCATCATGACCACCTCAGCGGCACCAGCCGTCACTAGTCCGGCATCGCGGCAGCCATCGCCCGCGCCCGACCGGACGCGCATTGTTTCCATCGACGTCTTCCGCGGATTCGTGATGTTCCTGATGCTGGCCGAGGTGATGCACCTCTGGACCCTGCACCAGGCGTTTCCCGACAGCACGTTCTGGGCGATCGTGGCCTTCAACACGACGCACGTGCCGTGGCAGGGCTGCTCGCTGCACGACCTGATTCAGCCGGCCTTCTCGTTCCTGGCCGGCGCGTCGCTGCCGTTCTCGATCGCGAGCCGCAAGGGCCGCGGCGAAACGTTCGGGCAGATGCTGGGCCATGCCGTCTGGCGCAGCGTGCTTCTGATGCTGCTCGGCATTTTCCTGCGGTCGATGGAAAGCCGTCAGACGTACTGGACCTTCGAGGACACGCTGACGCAGATCGGCCTGGGCTACACGTTCCTGTTCCTGCTGGCATTCACGTCGTTCAGAACGCAGGTGATCGCCTTCGTCGCGATCCTCGTCGGTTTCTGGACCGCGTTCGTCCTGTATCCGCTACCGGGCCCCAATTTCGACTATGCGGCCGTCGGCGTGCCGGCGAACTGGCCGCACCTCTACACAGGCTTCCTCGCGCACTTCAACAAGAACTCGAACCTGTCGTGGGCCTTCGACGTCTGGTTCCTGAACCTGTTCCCGCGCCAGTCGCCGTTCCTCTTCAACGAGGGCGGCTGGTCGACGCTCAGCTTCATCCCGACGCTGGCGACGATGATGCTCGGCATGTGGTCGGGCGAGTGGCTGAAGTCATCGAGGTCGCGGGAGGTGAAGTTCCGCGGCCTCGCGATGAGCGGCGTCGCGCTGATGCTGGCCGGTCTGATCCTGCAGTGGGTGCACCTGAATCCGATCATCAAGCGCATCTGGACCTCGTCGTACACGCTTTACAGCGGCGGCCTGATCCTGCTGATCCTGGCCGGCCTCTACTTCGTGACAGAGATCAAGGGATGGAGGCGCTGGGCGTTCCCGCTGCTGGTGATCGGGGCAAACTCGATCGCCATCTACGTCATGAGCTGGACGATCGAGCACTTCATCTCGTCGGCGCTCATTCGACACTTCGGCACGGCGCCGTTCCTGATCCTTGGCCCGGCCTTCGAGCCCGTCCTGCGCGGGATCGGCGTGCTGATCGTCTTCTGGCTCATCCTCTACTGGATGTACCGGCGCAAGATCTTCTTGAGAATCTGACCGGAGGTTTCGACGCGTTTCGCGGGGTTGTGGAAGGTGTCCCAACCCTTCGAAACGTGCCGTGGTAACGTCTTGGGATGTCCAATCGACTGAAGGTCCTTGTAGCTGGCTGCGGGAACATGGGCGCCAGTCATGCCCGCGCGTATCACAAGATGCCCGACTTCGAGATCGTCGGCCTCGTCAGCCGTGGTCCGGCGACGCGCGGCAGGATCAGCAAGGAGCTCGGTGGACTGCCCGAGTTCTCGGACTACTACCAGGCACTCGCGTCGGCGAAGCCCGACGTGGTCAGCATCAACACGTACCCTGAGACGCACTTCGCGTACGTGAAGGCAGCGCTCGAGGCTGGCTGTCACGTGTTCTGCGAGAAGCCGCTGGCCGAGACCGTCGCGCAGGCGCAGGAGCTCGTGGACCTCGCGCGCGCCCGCGATCGGAAGCTGGTGATTGGCTACATCCTTCGCGTGCATCCCGCCTGGCAGAAGTTCATCGAGATCGCCAGGACGCTCGGCAAGCCGCTCGTGATGCGGATGAACCTGAACCAGCAGAGCCACGGCGCCGGCTGGCAGCAGCATCGCAACCTGATGGCGTCGATGAGCCCGATCGTCGACTGCGGCGTTCACTACGTGGATGTGATGTGCCAGATGACCGGCGCGAAGCCCGTGCGGGTGTCGGCCGTCGGCGCGCGGCTCACCGACGAGATCAAGCCCGACATGTACAACTACGGCGCGCTGCAGGTGGCCTTCGACGATGGGTCGGTCGGTTGGTACGAGGCGGGCTGGGGCCCGATGATGAGCGAGGTGGCGTTTTTCGTGAAGGACGTTATCGGACCGAAAGGCGCGGTGTCGATCGTCAAGGATCCGAACGCGGAGTCAGCCACGGGATCGAACGACATCGACAGCCACACGAAGACCAACTGCATCCGCCTTCATCACAGCGCGACGACGGCGGCAGGAGAGTTCGCGAAGCAGGACGAGTTCATCAACACGGCGGACGAGCCCGATCATCAGGCGTTGTGTGACCGCGAGCAGGAGTTCCTGCTCCACGCGATCCGCAAGAACGCGGACCTGGCCGATCACATGCAGGACGCCGTGAACAGCCTGCGGATCGTTCTTGCCGCAGACCAGAGTGTACGGACGGGGCAGGTGGTGATGCTGTCCTAGCGAAGGTGATTCAGGAAACGCGAGTGTCCATCAGGACGGCAACTGTGGAGGTAATCATGAAGCGAGTGTTAAGCGTCTCTCTGGCGTTCATCGTGGCCACGTGTGTGGGTGCTCTCGCCCAGAAACCCGTCGAGCGCGCTGGCGACATCTCCAAGACCGCGACGATTACGGCCATCAATCACTCGACGCGCGTCGTCACGTTGAAGGACGATCAGGGGCACCTCGAGGACATCCTCTGCGGCCCGGAAATCAAACGCTTCGACGCGTTGAAGGTGGGCGACTCCGTGACCTTCACCTATCACGCAGCGGTCGTCTACCAGGTTTTGAAGGCCGGAGCCAGCGGGCCTGCTGCAAGCGAGACCACGTCCACCGTTGCCGGCAAGGGAGTGAAACCGAGCGGCGCGTACACCCGCCAGCAAACTCTCACGGTGACGATCGAGGCGATCGACCCAGCGGCGCCGTCGGTGACAGTGCGGACGGCCGACGGCCGCACGATATCCGCGGAAGTCAAGGACAAGAAGAACCTTGAAGGTGTCAAGGTCGGAGACAAAGTCAGCATCACGTTCACCGAGGCCGCGATGATCATCGTGGAGCCGCCGAAGAAGTAGCGTAGAGCGCCCGTAGCCCGGAGGTTTCCGATGCGTCGCCTGTCTCGACGACGGGTCCTGGCGGCGGGGCTGGCGACGTTGTCATCCGCGGCAACGTCCTGCGGCGCCAGGCGATCGGCCTCCCTGCCATCTGCTGCGTCATTACCCTCAGCGCCTCTCTGGACCATGCCCTCCGAATCGGCGGATACGCCGAGGATCTGTCTTGGCGCCGGCGCGCAGACGGACGAAGCCGGAATGCGGCGCCTGAAGCAGATCGGCGTCGATCACGTGATCATGGGGGGCCCGCGCATCCCGTGGAACGAGGCCGACCTGCGCAGCCTGCTCGATCGATTCCGGGCGGGCGGCCTGACCGTCTGCAACCTGATGATCACGGGGTTCGATGACGTGATTTGGGGACGACCCGGCGCCGACGCGCAGATCGCCGACGTCATCACGAGCATCCGGGCGGCGGGCCGCCTGGGGCTGCCGGTCGTTGAATACAACTTCTACGCGCACCGGCTCATCGAAGGCTACAAGGAAGAGACTGGCCGCGCCGGCGCCGGCTACACGGCGTACGACTACTCCGGGGCGCGCAACCTTCCGCCGCGCGAAGGCGTCGGGACGCACACGCGTGCAGATCAGCTGGAGCGGGCAAAGCACTTCCTGAAAGCCGTCGTGCCGGAGGCGGAAAAGGCGAACGTGAGGCTCGCCCTCCATCCCAACGACCCGCCAGTGCCACTCAGCCGTGGGTCGGAACAGCTGATGGCCACCTTCGAACACTGGAAAGAGTACCTGAGTCTGGTGGACAGCCCCCACAACGGCATGACGTTCGACTGCGGTGTCACGCGCGAGCTGGGCGAGGATCCCGTGGCGGTGTGCCGCTACCTCGGGGAGCGCGACCGCATCAACCACGTGCACTTCCGCAACGTCGTCGTGCGAACGCCGTACGTGGACTACACCGAGGTGTTCCTGGATACAGGACAGGTGAACCTGTTTGCCGTGATGCAGGAGCTGGTGCGGCAGAAGTACACGCACGCGATCTACCCGGAGCATCCGCGGGCCATCGACGTCGATCGCGAGGCCGGCCCTATCAGGAACTCTTACCCGGGCGGTGGTGGTTTCGTCGGCGAGATCTACAACGTCGCTTACGCCCGGGCCATGCTGCAGGCGGCCCTGATCTGAGCATTGGGCGTGCCGCTGGCCGCTGGCAGCTGCCAGCTGGAAGCCTGCGGTTGTAGTCTCCTACCTGTTCGCCTCGCGAATCCGGCTCGCGATCTCGTCGACGTCGTCCAGCACACCCTTCATGACGTTGTCGGCGTGCGCCTGCGCCTGTCCGCCCGCCATGCTGCCCTTGTGCACCAGCGTGACTTCGACCAGCACGGGGCTTTCCTGGTAAGACAGCTTCGCCATCGTGTGCGTCGTCAGGTAGACGTCGTAGCGTGAGACGCACAGGCCGTTCGAGACCGTCGCGGTGCTGATGTTCACGTACACGTACGTGTCCTCGTCGGAATTGCGCCGTGGCTTGAGGCCGGCGTCGGTCAGGTGCTTGAACACCGCCGTTTCGAGCGTGCTCTGATTCAGCGCGCAGCTGGTGGACTGCGACGTCAGCTCTTCGACGACGACGCCGATCTCCGACAGCCCCCTGAACTCGGCGCCCGGGCCAGGTACCGAGGACGTGGGCGGCGGCGTTCCTGCCGGCGGCGGAGGCGAGCCCGAAGATGACGTCTGTGCGCCCGACGTGGACGGCGCGGCCGCCTTGGCCGGCTCGTAAAGCCGCGTCACCTTGTCGGCGTTCCCGCGATCGATGAACTGTGTCTCGACGATGAGGCGAGCCGGATCGTCCAGGCGAGAGAAGGCGTACCGGATCTGACGCCCCTGCGCCACTTCGTACAGCACTACCAGCTCGCCCGCCTCGCGCCGCGCTATGGTCACGACGCCCACGCCACCGAGCTGAATCAGCTCCTCCTTGCCGTTGGGGTGAAACGTACGCGAGCGCCCGCGGTCGTCGGCGAACGTCACCGCGTCGGGCGTGTCGGTGATCGTGAGGTTGGGCGCCGGGTCTCGCACTTCATCGGTCAGCTGTTGCTTCCGCGCTCCCTCGTCGGCGCTCTCGGGCAACGGCATGCGTGAAGGCGGACGGCGTCCCCGTCCGCCCCGCTCGGCAGCCTCCTGGTCGTCGACGGCCATCGAGTGAAAGTTCGCGTCGAATCCAAGCTCGCTCGGGAACTGGCTGAGGGCACGATTGAGCGCCCACTTGCCGCTCAGGTCAGGGGACGGCTGGGCCTGAGTCGAAGCAGGCGCAAGAACCAGGAGTGCGCAGGCCGAAGGACAGACAATTCGGGAGAGTGTCGCTCTTGGCAGCATGTCGTGCGGTTGGCCGAACTAGAGTTCGGCCCTGCGTCTGCACGGTACCACAGCCATGGACGAGGCGACCTTGCGTTCTGTTACTGCACCGTCGCCTCGATGCGCTTCGGATCGACTCCTCCGCCGGCGGAAATCTCGCCGCCGCGTCCGGGGCCCGCGCCGACGGCAATGCCGTCTTCGCTGTCACCGACGGTCATGGGTGTGGCGGAGACCTTACCGGTCTTGCAGCAGATGCGATTTCCGACTCACGCACGTCTCCGGTAAAGTGATTCACGACATCTTCGCGTAGCCGCAACCCCATCCATTACGGAGTTTCCATGTCTGTCGCCAAGGTCTCCGAGATCAGCGCCACTTCCAAAAAGAGCTTCGAGGACGCGATTCAGCGAGGCCTCACCCGCGCCTCGAAGACGCTGCGGAATGTCCGCAGCGCGTGGATCAAGGAACAGCGGGTCTGGGTGGAGAAGGGCAAGATCATCGAGTACCAGGTCAACATGATGGTGACCTTCGTGCTGGACGATTAGACGTAGACTCGTCGGGCGACTGGTGCGTGCCATGCCCGCCGACCTCTTGACACTCCGCCAGCTCAATCGCGCCACGCTCGCGCGGCAGATGCTGCTCGCGCGCGAGAAGACGACCGCGCTCGCCGCCATCGAACGCCTCGTCGCAATGCAGGCGCAGTGGCCGCGTCCGCCGTTCGTCGGGCTGTGGAGCCGTGTCGCGGGGTTCGAGCGTGCCGACCTGACGTCGCTCGTCGCGCAGAAGAAGGCCGTGCGCGCGACGTCGCTTCGCGGCACGATCCACGTCTCGTCGGCGAAGGACTATCTCGGCTTCCGCCCCGTGCTGCAGCCCGTGCTGGAAGCCGGACTCCAGGCCATCCTGAAAGATCGCCTGGACGGCATGGACATGGACGCGCTGACGACGCGGGCCCGCGCGATGCTCGTAAAGCGTCCGCACACCTTTGCCGAGCTCCGGGAGCAGTTCCTGAAGGCCGACCCGAAGGCCGACGAGCGCGCGATGGGCTACTCGGTGCGCATGCTGCTGCCGCTCGTGCAGGTGCCCGAGGACGGCGAACCGTGGGCCTACTCCTCGCAGTCGTCGTTCGCTCTCGCCGACCAGTGGCTCGGCAGGAAGATCACGACGACGCACGCGACGCCAGATCCGCTGATCCTGCGCTATCTCGCGGCATACGGCCCAGCGACGGCGGCTGATTTCCAGGCGTGGTCGGGCGTGTCGCGCGAGGCGACGCGCACCGCGTTCGAGCGGCTACGGCCGAATCTCCGGGCATTCCGGGACGAAGGCCGCAAGGAGCTGTTCGATCTGCCCGATGCGCCGCGGCCTCCGGCTGACGTGCCGGCCCCCGTGCGCTTCATCCCCGAATACGACAACGTGATCGCAGCCCGCGCCGATGGCCGCATCGTCGCGCGCGATCATCGCCCGCGCGTCTTCCTGTCAGCCCTGCGAATTGCGGCGACCGTGCTCGTCGACGGGGCTGCCGCCGCGACGTGGAAGCTCGACAGTACGAAGAAGGCCGCAACGATCACAATCGATCCCTTCGGCAAGCTCTCACCGAAGGTCCGCAAGGAAATCGAGTCCGAAGCGAACGATCTCGCGCGCTTCGCCGAGCCTGAGGCCAAGTCCCACCTCGTCGCGTTCTCGTCCTAAGGGCAGCGCCGGCGGCCGGCCGGTCGAGTTGCAGTACACTGGCGGACCTGTTTTCACTCTCCCTCGCGGGCAGAGGGAAACCGAAACTTGCGAGGCTCCGATGCGAACGCGTCACACTTCGTCACGAACCGCCGTTGCGCTGGCGATGGCCGCCAGCCTGGCCCTGTTCCCGTTCCTCGACGTCGTGCGCGCGCAGGCGCCCGCGGCTCCGCCCGGCGCCGTCAAGCCGGCGGCCAAGCCGGCGGCCGCTGCCCCCGCCGCCGCGCAGAAGCCCGTCGACGGTGGATGGCCGAGGGCTTACACCGCGCCCAGCGGCGCGACCGTGGTGTTGTATCAGCCGCAGATCGCGAGCTGGCAGGACCAGAAGCACATCGTGGCGTACTCCGCCGTCGCTTACGAGAAGAAGGGCGAGGAAAAGCCGGCGCTCGGCTCCGTGAAGATCGAGTCCGACACGAGCGTCGCCCTTGACGATCGTCTCGTCCACTTCAAGGAGCTCAAGCTCAGCGAAGTGAACGTCGAGAAGCTCGATCGCGACGGCATCAAGGAAGTCACGGGCGAAATCGAGAAGGCGATTCCGGACGGCGAGCGCGTGATCGGGCTCGATCGCGTGCTGGCGAGCGTCGACAAGAGCCAGATCATCCCGAAGAACGTCGAAGGCGTGAAGGCCGATCCGCCGAAGATCTTCTACAGCACGACGCCGGCCGTGCTCGTGAACATCGACGGCGAGCCGATCTGGAGTCCGATCAAGGACAACGATCTCAAGTACGCGATCAACACGAACTGGGACCTCTTCCAGCACGGGCCGACGAATACGCTGTACCTGCGCAACGAGAAGGTCTGGCTCAAGGCCACGGCCGTCCAGGGGCCATGGACGCCGGCGGGCACGCTGCCGGAGAGCTTCAAGAAGCTGCCCCCCGACGAAAACTGGAAAGAGGTCAAGGCGAGCCTGCCAGGACAGAAGCCGTCCGACAAGACGCCGACCGTGCTTGTCAGCATTGAGCCTGCGGAGCTCATCCTGTTGACGGGTATGCCGAACTACCTGCTCGTGGATGGAACGACCGACCTGCTCTGGGTCCAGAACACCACCAGCGACGTGTTCCGCCTGGGAAAGACCGGGCCGGTCTACTACCTCGTCTCTGGCCGATGGTTCTCGGCGGCGGACTTCACCGGCCCGTGGACGTTCGCGTCCACGAAACTGCCGCCGGCGTTCACGAAGATTCCGCTGGAGCACCCGCGCTCGCGCGTGCTGGCCTCGGTGCCCGGCACACCCCAGGCGGCCGAAGCCGTGCTGCTCGCTCAGGTGCCACAGACGGCGCGGGTGAACAAGAAGGAGCTGAAGGCGCCGGACGTGCAGTATGACGGCCAGCCGAAGTTCGATCCGATCCCGCAGACGTCGTTGTCGCGAGCCGCCAACACCGACAAGGACATCATCAAGGTAGGCGACCTGTACTACATGTGCTTCCAGGGCGTGTGGTTCATGTCGCGCGCGGCTGCAGGGCCGTGGGAAGTGGCCAGCACGGTACCGAAGGAGATTTACTCGATCCCGGCGAGCTCGCCCGCGCACAACGTGACGTACGTGACCGTGGTCGAGGAAGACAGCAGCGACGACTGGGTCACGTTTGCTGCCGTCGCCGGCTACACGGGCATGATGGTCGCGTGGGGCTGCGCGGTGTGGGGATCGGGCTGGTACTATCCGCCCTACGTAGGGTACGGCGGCTTCTATCCGGTCTACTACCCGTACTACCGAAGTTATGGAGCAGCCGCCTGGTACAACCCCTGGAGCGGGACGTATGGCCGCAGCGCGGTGGCGTATGGTCCGTACGGCGGCGTTGGTGCAACGGCTCGGTACAACCCGCGAACAGGCACTTACTCGCGCGGCGTGGCGGCCTATGGCCCCTATGGCGCCCGGGGCGCCGCGACGGCCTACAATCCACGGACAGGCGCATACGGAGCCACACGACAGGGTTCGAACGTCTACGGCAACTGGGGCTCCAGCTACGTCCAGCGTGGTGACGACTGGGCCCGGACCGGCCACGTCACCAACCGCAGGACGGGCACGACGACGAGCGGGATTCGCACGGACGAGGGCGGCGCGGTCCGCCGCAGCGGGCCGGGCGGCAGCGGCTTTGTCGGCAGCAACGGCGACAACGTCTACGCGGGCCACGACGGCAACGTGTACAAGCGTGGTGACGACGGCACCTGGCAGAAGCGCGAGAACGGCGGATGGAACAACACCAATCGTCCCGATCCGTCGACGTCGGGCCAGCTCGAACGCGACCGTGCCGCTCGCGCCGAGGGCGCCACTCGCACTAAAGACTACGGGAACTACCAGAGCAGCGGAGGCCGCAGTGCCGGCACGTACCGGTCGGGTGGAGGCTCGCGAGGCGGCGGGATGCGAGGCGGCGGCGGCCGCCGGCGCTGAGCCCGCCATGTCATGACGCAGGAGACGGATCAACCCGCGGACAAGGGAACGCTCGAGCGTCTCCTGTCACCGATCGCTGACGTACGACGCGGCGAGGCGCCGAGCGTCCTGCTCATGGCGCTCACGATGTTCCTCATCCTCGCCGCGTACTACATGCTGAAGACCGCGCGCGAGGTGTTCATCCTCAGCGAGGGCGGCGCCGAGGTGAAAAGCTACTCGTCGGCCGGGCAGGCCCTGCTGCTGCTCATCCTGGTGCCGGCGTATGGCGCCTTCGCCTCGCGCGTCAACCGCGTGCAGCTCGTGCGCTGGGTCACACTTTTCTTCGTCGCCAACCTGGTGCTGTTCCTGGTGGCGCTCAATGCCGGCCTCCGCATTGGCGTCGTCTATTTCCTGTGGGTCGGGATCTTTAACGTGATGGTGATCGCCCAGTTCTGGGCGTTCGCCAACGACCTCTATACCCAGGAGCAAGGCAAGCGACTGTTCCCGCTCATCGGCGTGGGCAGCAGCCTCGGGGCGTGGGTGGGATCGGTACGCGCCGGCTTTCTGCTGGAATCGGTCGGACCTCAACGCCTCCTGCTCGTCGGTGCCGTGATCCTGACGTTCTGCGCGCTGTTGTCGCGCGTGGTCGACCGAGTCACCACGCGAGGCGAAACGGATCAGTCGAAGAAAGCCGGGGAGAAGATCGCGGGCACCCAGAGCGGCTTCGGGATGATCCTGTCGGACCGCTACCTGATGTTGATCGCACTCCTCACGGTGCTGCTCAACGTGGTCAACACCTCGGGCGAGTACCTGTTCGGGCGATACGTCGTGGACACGGCGAAGGCCATGTACGGCGACGGTGCGGCGAGCCAGGCTGCGCGCGAGCAGTTCATCGGCACGACCTACAGCAGCTATTTCAGTTACGTGAACCTGATTGGATTCCTGCTGCAGATGTTCGTCGTCTCGCGCGTGTTCAGGTTTCTGGGCGTCGGCAAGGCGCTGTTCATCCACCCGATCGTCGCCCTGAGCGGTTACCTGATGATGCTGCGCACGCCGTCGTTCGAGGCGATGCGCTGGCTGAAGATCGCCGACAACAGCCTTGACTACTCAGTCGGGAATACGACCAAGCAGGCGTTGTGGCTGCCGACGAGCCGGGAGGCGAAATACAAGGCCAAACAGGCGGTGGACTCCTTCTGCATGCGCGCCGGCGACGTCGTGCAGGCGGGCGTCGTCTACGTGGGTGAGCTGGCGGCGATGACCGTGCCCGGCTTCGCCGCGGTGAACGTCGTGCTCACAGCCGGCTGGCTGATGGTGGCGGGCGGCCTGAACAGGCGGCTCGAGGCGCAGGCGAAGGACACCGGGCAACTGTGACGATCGGCGCCCGGCTCCGCGCGTCGAGCCTGTCGTCCCGGATCCTGGTCGGCCTGGTCGCCGGGATCGCCACCGGCCTCTTCATCGGCGAGCGCGCGGCCGCGCTGCAGATATTCGCCGACGCCTACATCAAGCTGTTGCAGATGACCGTGCTGCCGTATGTCACGGTCTCCATCATCACCGGCCTGGGCGCACTCAGCTACGAGCAGGCGAAGTCGCTCGGCGTCAGGGTCGGTGCCGTGCTCCTCCTGTTGTGGGCGGTGGCGCTCGTCGCCGTACTGCTGTTTCCGTTGATGTTCCCGACGCTCCAGACGGCGTCGTTCTTCAGCACGACGCTGGTCGAACCGCGCGAGCCCTTCGATCTGGTCAGCCTCTATATCCCATCGAATCCGTTCAACTCTCTCGCGAACAACATCGTGCCCGCCGTCGTGCTCTTCAGCATCGTGATCGGCGTCTCGCTGGTCGCGGTTCCGGAAAAGGCGCGGCTGCTCGAAGTACTCGGCGTCATCGGCACGGCGGTCTCGAAGGCCACGCGATACATCGTCGAGCTGACGCCATACGGCATCTTCGCGATCGGCGCCGTCGCGGCCGGAACACTCAGCGTGGAGGAGCTCCAGCGGCTCGAGGTGTATCTGGTGAGCTATGTGGGCATCTCGCTGCTCCTCAGCCTGTGGGTGCTGCCCGGGCTGGTCGCAGCCCTGACGCCGGTGCCCTATGGCGCCGTGCTGTCCAGAACGAAGGACGCCCTGATCACCGCCTTCATGACGAGTAGCCTGTTCGTCGTGCTGCCGATGCTGACCGAGCAGACCAAGGGCCTGCTGAACGAGTACGCAGGGCTCCGCGACGAGGACGCCGGCGTGCCCGAGGTCATCGTGCCAGCGTCGTTCAACTTCCCGCACACCGGCAAGCTCCTGTCCCTGAGTTTCGTGCTCTTCGCCGGCTGGTATGCCGATGCCAGCCTCGCCGTAACGGACTACCCGCGGCTGGCGGCGATGGGCGTGCTGACGCTGTTCGGCAACATCAACGTCGCCATTCCGTTCCTGCTGGACATGTTCCGCATCCCCGCGGACACCTTCCAGCTGTTCGTCGCCACCGCCGTCGTCAACGCGCGCTTCGGCACGCTGATGTCGGCCGTGCACACGCTGACCATGGCCCTGCTGGGCACGTGCGCGGTGATCGGCGTGCTCAGGATCGATCGCCGGAAGCTCGTGCGGTTCTGCGTCATCACCGCGGTGCTCACCTTCGTCGTCGTCGGCGGCACGCGGCTGCTGTTCGGCGTGGCCCTGAAGACCGAGTACGACAAGGACAAGGTCCTGGCCGGCATGCAGGCGCTGAGGAAGCGATGGCCGGCCACGGTGTACAAGCCCGGGGACCCGCCGCCGCCGTTACCGGTCTTCAACGGCTCAGTGCTCGATCGTGTGAGGACCAGGAAGACCCTGCGCGTGGCGTATGTCCCCGACAGCCTGCCCTACGTCTACTTCAATACCCACGGCGACCTGGTTGGGTTCGACGTGGAGATGGCGCAACAGCTCGCCCAGGACCTGAATGTCGCGCTGGAGTTCGTGCCCATCGCGCGTCCGGCGACGGAGGAAAGCATCGACCCTTCGGTGTGCGACCTGGTGATGACGGGTGCGGCGGTCGTCGCCGATCGCGCGATGCAGTTCCTCTACTCGACGCCCTACCTGGATGAAACGCTGGCCTTCATTACGCTGGACCACCGCCGCGCGGAGTTCTCATCATGGGACGACATCCGCGCCATGAAGACGCTGCGCGTGGCGGTGCCGGCCGCGCCTTACTACATCGCGAAGATCCGGGCCGAGTTGCCCAACGCCGAGATCGTTCCGGTGCCTCTCCAGGACGTGTCGAAGATCCTCGCGCACCAGGATTCGACTATCGATGCGTTCGTGCTCACCGCCGAACGCGGCTCGGCCTTCACGCTGCTGCACCCGGAGTTCTCGGTCGCCGTCCCCAAGCCGAACGTCTACAAGGTGCCGCTCGCCTACATCGTGGCCGGCCGCGACCAGCCGCTGGTCGGCGTTGTGAACACGTGGATCGATCTAAAGCGCAAGGACGGCACCATCGACGAGCTGTTCGCCCACTGGATCCTCGGCCGCGACGCCCTGGCGCACGTCCGCCGGTGGTCGATTCTCGACGACGTGCTGGGGTGGGGCAAGTAGGTGTCCTTACCGCCGGTGAAGTTGCTTTCTCAGCGCGAGCCGCGCCATCACGAGCGGCTGACGTGCTGATTCTTCCCCCTCCACGTCGATCCCGGTCTGCATGGCGTCCACCGCCGCGAGCCTTCCCGCCGGCGGCATCGGATCGCTCCCGCGCACCGAGTACCAGATTGCCGCGTTCAGGACGGCCGGATCGGCCATGTCGGGGTTCTGAAGGTCCTGTCGCGCCGAGGCGTCCTGCAGCCGGCGGCCTTCGACGGCCGCCTGGCGGGACACGATCAGGTTGTCCAGCGCAATGTCCGGCAGGACCGCCGCGTACGGGGTCAGGTCGGGCGTGTCGGTGAAGACGTCCATCGGGATCGCCGCCGCGTCGAGCGTGTTCATGGGCGCGATCCCGATCAGCAGCTCGAGCGTCCGGATGAGCGAGACGGTGTTGTGCATCGAGTGGATGAGCGCACCACGCCGGTTGTAGGCGCTGATCACGAGCGCAGGCGATCGATGCGCGTCCACGTGGTCGGGCCCGTCCTGCGCGTCGTCTTCGAGCACCATGATCGCCGTGTCGCGCCAGTAGGGGCTGCCCGAGACGGCCTGCACGAGACGGCCGAGCGCGTAGTCGTTGTCGGCGACGAGGAACTGCGGCGTCGCGTTCCCCCCGGCCATGCCTGCCGTATGGTCGTTCGGCAGGCGCAGGATCGTCAGCGCGGGGAGATGATCGCCGGCCCCGGACGCGAGGTCGGCGACGTGCTGCTCGAAGTCGTCGAGCCAGGCACCGATCCTGGACGCGCCCCTCACTCGCACATCAGCGTGCCGCGCGCGAACCATCGGGTCGATCGTCGCATCCGCTCTGGCCGCCGAGTAGCCTTCGGTCGTGATCGCATCGGGCGTCGTCAGGTCGAAGTTGCGGAACGTCGTGCTGAAATGCCCTTCGAGCGACGCTTTCGTCGCGAACGCATCGACGTTGGGAGACACGTCCGGGTAGCGCTTCGAGCGCTTCTCGTTCAGCGAATCCACGTCGCTGCTCGAGAGCGTCGAGACGAACTCGCCGTACGTCCGATAGGAGAGCCCCGCCTTCGCGGCCGCATCCCAGAGGTAGAGCGACTCCGGCTCCGCGACGTCGCGCGATCCGTTGAGATAGGGTACGTAGCGCTTGAGGAACGCCGACACGTCGCGCACGGTGAGCGGCAGCTTCAGCGGCGGCGGCAGCGGGTTGGCGGGATCCAGGTCGGGCAGCCGGTTGAACCCCTCGTAGTCGTACGTGCGGCCCCGCCCCGAGTACTGCCACCTGAACGCCTTGTCCACGTACTCGGTGGAGAAGGCCGACGTGGCCCACGCGTGGCCGTCCGGGCTGGCCTCGGAGTTCACGAAGAACCGATCGAAAAGCCCGAACCGGAGCGCCAGCGCGCGGTGATTGGGCGTGATGTCCTGTGGCGGGCCGTTGCCCCGCCGTGCCGCGGCTCCCGCCCCGAAAATCGCCAGCGAAGGCTCGCCGTCGGCCTTCGACCCGTCTCCTGATGCCGCAAGGTCGCCGAATACCTGATCGTACGTGCGGTTCTCCTTGATGACGTAGATGACGTGACGGATCGGCGAGGGGCCCCCGAACAGCGACGTGCGCGGCTCACCGACCAGCCCGTTCGCGGCGAGCACGCGATTGGTCATCGCGGCGAGCGCCTGCGGATCCGGCAGCGTGACTCGGCGGAGGCTGCCACCGACCACCGCGGCGCTGTACGCCCCGCGCAGCGCGTGGTTGGGGGGGAACGCGTCGTTGGGCGCGTTCGATCGCGCGGCCGGCTCCCCCTTGCCGTTGCCGACAAACAACGTCGATCCGACGACGGCGAGCGCGGAAGGATAGCGGGCAGTGGGGATGTAGCCGAGCACGCGGCTGCGATCGGATTCCTCCTGCTCGCCCTTGTCGTCCCAGTCGGTGCCTGAAGGTTGGAGGCCGGCGGCGGCGCGCGAAAGCGCCACCACGGCCACGCTCTGGCTTTGCGCGTTGGCGACCAGCAGCGTGCGGCCGGACTCGGAGAACACGAGCGCCTGAGGGCTGTTGCCCAGCCGTGTGCCACCGCCAAGGCCGATGGCGACTCGCTCCACTTCCTTGTCGAGCCGCGTGTCGATGATCGACACCGTGTCGGCATTGGCGTTCACCACAGCCAGGCGAGTCTGCGGCCCGTTGACGGCCAGTGCCGACGGGTGCGCGCCCGTCGGAATCCGCAGCTGCACCCGGCGCCGCTCGCCATCGACCACCGCCACGGCGTCGTCGTTCCAGAGCGACACGTAGACCTTGTCATTGCCCGATCGGTCCTGGACCACTCGCACGTCGTACGGGTACAGAAACCGTCCCTCAGCCGCCTCGCGGTGCAGATCGATCCGGTGCACGCGAGGCGCCCGTTCGGGCTCCTGCACGACCGCGAGCGCATCGCCAAGGTTGGCCGCCACGTAAAGGGTGCCGGTGCGGCCGATGGCGAGGCCGGTTGGATACGCGGGAGCAACTCCGCCGTTGTAGTACTTCGCGCCCGGCGCGGATGCGGCGGACGTGACGTCGATCGACGGCGCTCCCACCGGCGTGGTTGGCCCTTCGTTCGCGGGCGCGATCGGCTGGGGCACGCCGGGCGTGAAGGTGAAGCGCCAGACGTGGTTCTGCACGCCGCCAGACACGTAGAGCGGCCAGGCGCCCGAGGCCGACGGCGTGCCGCCGAAGGCCAGGCCCACGTTCGCGCTCTGCGGCGACGGGAAGTAGACCTCCTGCACGACGACGGGTGCGGGCGATGCGTTGAGATCGATCACCTGCAGCGACTGCCGCGCGTGCTCGAACTGTCGCGACACTTCGCTGCCGTAGCCGCTGTTCACGACGACCAGGTACCGGCCGCCGCCGTCGGGGCCGCCCGTGTCGGGCGAGCGCGGGATCGCGACGGGCAGCGCTCCCTCGGCCATCCGGCCGTCAGTGCCCAGCACGACGTCGCCCGCCGGATCGAGCGGCCGCTGCAGGGGCGGCGCCTCCTGGGGAAGCGCAGCAGCGGTTGTGAAGAGGATCGCGACGAGCGCGATGGCTAGCAGTCGGGAAAGTGGGTTGGACATTTCGCTTTTTGCACACGAATCATCCCCCACTGTTGCAAAAACTGAAACCATCGCGCCTCAATTTTCCGCGCAGTGTTGACGCCGACCTATTTGGTCGGATATCGTCTGATCCTGAAAGTGAGACTCATTCTCAGTTTCGTTGTCGGAGTCGTTCATGCGTCGTCTGGTTGCCCTGCTGGCCGTCCTCCTGCTGCTTCCCGCGTCGTTCGCGTCTGCCCGTTCCGCTGATACCGCCGCTCCCCGATTCACGATAGAGGGGCGCGTGCTCGACCCACTGAAGGCGCCGATCGCCGGCGCCCGCGTCACCGCCGTGGCCGACGGTCAGGCGCAGAGTGTGGGCACCATGTCAGACGCGCGGGGCGACTTCTCACTCTCCCTGCCGACGGGCGCCTACACCCTCACCGTGCAGGCGGACGGCTTCACCGTGGCCGCGCAGCACATCGCCCCGCCGGATTCCGGCTCGGTCTCGCTCAACTTCGTCCTCGAGATCGCCGGCTTCCGCGACCAGGTGACGGTGAACGCGCCCGAGGGTTACCAGGTCCCCGTCGTGACCACGGCGACGAAGACGCCGACAATGCTGCGGGACGTGCCGCAGTCGGTCACGGTCGTGACGAAGACGCTGGTGCAGGACCAGCTCATGATGAGCATCGGCGACGTCGTGCGCTACGTCCCGGGCATGGCGCAGCACCAGGGGGAGAACAACCGCGACCAGGTGATCATCCGCGGCAACAACTCGTCGGCTGATTTCTACGTGAACGGCGTCCGCGATGACGTGCAGTACTACCGGGATCTCTACAACCTGGAGCGCGTCGAGGCGCTGAAGGGACCCAATGCGATGGTCTTCGGCCGGGGCGGCGGCGGCGGCGTCGTCAATCGCGTGACGAAGGAGGCCGGGTTCCAGCCGGTCAACGAGGTGACGCTGCAGGCCGGCGGCTACGGCAACAAGCGCGTGACCGGCGACGTCGATCGCGCGGTGTCGGACACCGTGGCGGTCCGCCTGAACGGCGTCTACGAGAACTCCGACAGTTTCCGCAACTCCGTGAACCTCGAGCGCTACGGCGTCAGCCCCACGGCGACGGTCATGCCGAGCGATCGCACGCGCATCACGTTCGGCTACGAGTACCTGCACGACGGACGCGTTGCAGATCGCGGCATCACGTCGTATCAGAACCGGCCGGCGGGCGTGCCTATCGAGACCTACTACGGCAATCCCGACAACAGCTTCGTTCGCGCGGACGTGAACCTGGCCTCGGCTATGGTCGAGCACCGCATCGGCGCCGCCACTCTGCGCAACCGCACGCTGTTCGGCGCCTACGACCGCGGCTACCAGAACTACGTCCCAGGGGGGGCCTCGTCGGATGGCACGATGGTGGCCCTGTCGGCCTACAACAACGCCACGAACCGCCAGAACCTGTTCAACCAGACCGACCTCACGTGGGTCGGCTCGACGGGCCGCCTGCGGCACACCGTCCTGCTGGGCGCCGAGGCGGGCTGGCAGTGGACGGACAATTTCCGCAACACCGGCTACTTCAACGACACGGCGACCTCGATTCTCGTGCCATTCGACGCGCCGACGATCAGCACGCCGATCAAGTTCCGCCAGAGCGCGACCGACGCCGACAACCACGTCGGGACCGGCGTCGCCGCCGCCTACGTGCAGGATCAGGTGGAGATCTCCAGGCACGTGCAACTGGTGGGCGGTGTCCGGTTCGATCGCTTCGACCTGACGTATCACAACAACCGCAACGACGACGCGATTGGCCGCACCGACAATTTCGTGTCGCCGCGGGCGGGCATCGTCTACAAGCCGATCGTGCCGCTCTCGATCTACGGCAGCTACACTGTTTCGTACCTGCCGAGCTCCGGCGACCAGTTCTCCTCGCTCACCACGATCACCGAGCAGCTCAAGCCGGAGTCTTTCGACAACTACGAGGTCGGCGCCAAGTGGGACGTGCGGCCGGACTTCTCGCTGACGACGGCAGTCTACCGTCTGGATCGCACGAACACGCGGTCGATCGATCCGAACGATCCGACGCGCATCGTCCAGACGGGCAGCCAGCGGACCAACGGGTACGAGCTGGGTCTGAACGGGCGCCTGACGCAGGCGTGGAACATCGCGGGCGGCTACGCGTTCCAGGATGCGACCGTGACCAGCGCGACGGCGACGGCGAAACAGGGCGCGACCGTCGCGCAGGTGCCGCACCACACCGCATCGGTCTGGAACAACTACCAGTTCCTGCCGCGCGTGGCCGCGGGCCTCGGCCTGATCTACCGCTCGGACATGTTCGCGGCGATCGACAACACGGTGGTGCTGCCCGGCTATTTCCGGGCGGACGCCGCGGCGTTCATCACGCTGAACCGCGAGCTGCGGCTGCAGGTGAACGTCGAGAACCTGGCGAACACGAAGTACTACCTGAACGCCGACAACAACACGAACATCTCACCCGGCTTCCCGCGCGCGGTTCGAGTCGCGCTGGTCGCCCGGTTCTAGGGGTCGGGATGAATCCCGACCCGTTCGCTTACGGCGCCGCCTAGACGTCGATCGCAATGACTTCGTGAACGTCGATCGACGGCACCGTCACCGTCAGCACGCCGCCTGATGCGTCAACGGGCGGCGTGAGCCCCGCCGTCAACAGCTGCACGCGCGTGGGACGGATGCCTTCCGGCAATCGAAGGCGCACGCGCTCGGGCCCGACCGGGATCACCTCGCGCAGCGGCCCCTTCATCATCATCGGGTTCGTCAGGTTCACCAGGTGTACTGTGATCGAGTCGCGCTGCCGCCAGGCCGTGACGTCGAGCACGCCGGGCCCGGTGACCTCGACGACGGGCGGCTCCCCGAGCGCCCACTGGATCGTGTTCCGTAGAAGCCGCAGGTGGTCCACGCCCAGCACGTCCCAGAAGGTACGGTCGACGTCCCAGGGGAAGTACGCGACACGGCCGCGCCCGTTGTCGTGCAAGTACAGCTCGCGCGTGTTCGTTCGCGGAGTGCGCGGGTAGACGTCCTCCATTGGCAGATCGGGATAGGCCGGGATCAGCGTGACGGGAGAAGGCGCGTCCCTCGTCGGCGTGACAGCCACCCGGAACACGCCGTTGATGATGCGTGTCGTATCGCTGAAGCCGTCGAGTACGGGATGGCGCTGTCCGTCGGCCGGCGCCAGATCAAGGGTCAGATATGAATTCCGCATGGGACCGTCGATGCGGCCCGCGAAGCTGACGCCGAACAGGTCTGCCAGCCCGAAGTCGTTCCGCCGGCCGCCCGTTTCGTCGAACAGGGACGTCGCAAACGTGGCGAGCACGCTGCCGCCGCTCTTCACGAACTCGCGAATCGCGGCACACTGCGCGCCGGACAACGCCGCCGCGTCCGCGAGAACCAGCAGCCTGAAGGGCGCCAGATAGTCCGCGGTCAGCATCGACTCGTGGGCGAGCTCGAACGGCACGCGCGATTCGACCAGCGCGTGGTACATCCCCAGCATGTGGTCCGCAGCGCGATCGCCATCGGCCACGCCCCGGTGATACGTGGCCGTCTGTTCGGAGTGGAGCAGCGCCACGCGTGCGAGCGGCGTCTCGTTTCGCAGATATCGCTCGTGCCTGAAGTGCCAGTCGTAGAGCCGCTCGACCGCCGGCAGCCAGCGCCGGTCGTACAGGACGCCGGAGAACTTCGTGACCCACGGGCGCATGCCGTTGGCCGTGCCCTCGGCAACCCAGAGCCGGATCTCGGGCTCGCTTTGCACCGAGTCCTTCCAGCGATAAGGCTCTTCGACTCCGACGCTGAAAATGCCGCCGATGGGCCGCCGGCCCATCACCGATCGCAGCTCCTTGGCGCGGCGGCCGTTGTCCCACGGCGGCGTCAGGCCGCGGCGGGCCTGGTTGTCGGTGAACTGAATTGCGGCCAGTTCCCCCGCGGTCTTCAGATCCGGGGGCCCGTTCGGAATGAACCGGGCGCCGGCATTCGCGGCCCGCACGGTAGCGTCCCATCGCTTCCACAGCTCGGTCAGCCTGGCCTTTCTCCACTCGATGTACCTCCGCCGCACGGGGTCCAGCGGATCGGAAGTGTCGGGCAGGTCCAGGCCCGTGCCCGCACGGAAATTCTCCCGGCAGTGCACGCAGTAGCAGTCGCCGCCCTGTGGCGCCCAGCGGTTCGAGAAAATACCGTCGATTTTGTATAGCTCGACAATCTCGCGGTGGACGAGGTCCATGAACTCGAAGTTGTACGGACCAAGGGCGCACGTGACCCACAGGTCCGGGTTCGCCCAATGTCGCCTGGGCTGCCCGTCCGGATCGACGGCGATCCAGTCCGGATGCGCCACCCGCACTTCGTCGCGCGCCGCGTGCGGGTCGGTCCTCGCGACCACCTGCATGCCGAGCGAGCGGCAGCCCGCCACGAGCGTGCCGAACGGATCGGTGTCACCGAGCCATGCGCTCCGGTGATGCAGCGGGATTTTGGTCGGGTAGTAGGCGACGATGCCGCCCGCGCTGAGCGTGGCGGCGTCCGCGTGCAGGCGGCGGAAGTAGTCGAGCCAGAAGTCAGCGTCGAATCGGCCGGGATCGTTCTCAACGAGCGTGAGCTGTACCCACCGCATCGGCCGATCGAACCAGCCTTCCATGTCGGTGAGGCGTTGAGCGCTCGCGGACCCGCCCGCCCCATCGAAGGCGCCGTGCCCCAGGAACGCCGCCCCCACACTCGCGCCCGAGGTGACTTGCAGAAAGTCGCGTCTGGACAAATGGCCGGACATGCGGCGGATTCTACAGGCCTGTGACCAGCATGCCAGTTCTGTCGGAGCAGCCGGGCCCCTTGCGCACACAGCTTCCCGGAAATTCGTCGGCTTCCCGCGAGCTTTCGCCGTCCTGCCGCTGGTACGCCACTTGCCCCGCGCTCATGGGCAGGAGTGGCGCGGATGGATTCTGCTGAAAGCAAGGTCGACCCGACCCCCCAGGACGCGACAGCCACGCCCGTGGTTGCCCCGCCCCACTCGGCGACCCCGCTGATAGTGACGGTCGTCGTGGCCGTGCTCGTCTGCGCGGGCGGGCTCACCTTCACGATGCTGAACACGCGGGCGACGGCTACCACCATGACACTCCCAACAGCGCCGTCGGCCGCACGGACGGCCGTGCCGTCTGCGGCCTCCGTCGCCGCGTTTTCGGCGCCGAAGTGGAGCCACGCGCATGCGTACCGCTGGGTGAGCAACCGTCCGCGAAGCGTCGCCTTCGAGTTGGAATCGATCGAGCGGGTGCCGGTGTGGACGACTACCGTCCGTCCGCTGCTCGTGGTGCGCTGCCTGTCGAGGAAAACCGAGCTGTTCGTCTACACCGAGACCGCCGCCCGCATCGAGTCCGACGACGAGAACCACACGGTGGGACTGGCCTTCGATGATGGGCCGCAGTCGGTGGAACGGTGGCCGGATTCAGAGGAACATGACGCGCTGTTCGCGCCCGACTCGGCGGCGCTCGCGACGCGCATCGCATCGGCGCACCATCTGAAGTTCACGTTCACGCCGCACAACGCGCAGCCGGCGACGGTGAACTTCGATCTCAATGGCGCGGACGAGGTGGTGGCGAACGTCAGGAAGACTTGCGGGGGACGGTAACTAACGCAAACCAACTGCTCGTGCTGGGTGCTGGGTGCTGAGTGCTTCGTGCGGTGCCAGGTGCCTCGTGCAGTACCGGGTGCCTCGTCCAGTGGCGGGTGCCTCGTCCAGTGGCGGCGCCTCGTGCAGCTCCGCACCTGGCACATGGCACCGCACCAGGCACCCAGCACGTAGCACCCAGCATGGGGTACCTTTACCAGCAGAGGTCGAGCGTCGACCGCAGGTGACCGGTGCTGGTTTCCACCAGGAAGCCGTCGCTGATCAGCGCATCGACTACTTCGTCACACTCGGGACTGCTGAGGTTCCACAGTCGTCGGATCTGGGCCCGCGTCAGACGCATCCCGGGCATCTCGTTGAACTCTCGCCGTACGACGTCGATCCTGGGCCCGCCGGGCGCGACATGCGCCGGCAGCTGCCGGCTAGGCGGAGCCGGGACGAAGGAAGTGGTGGCCATCGCTTACCTCCCGATTTTGCTTTTCCGGTAGGCAAAGGTGTAGAGCAACATCGTTGCCAGAGCTCGTCCAGCTCTCTGGCCGACATTCGCGCGAGAGTTTGTAGAACGCGCAATAACGCCCGAAAGATCCCGCACACCGCCACAAATTCTCCTCACCGCGCGCCCGGCGCGGGCGGTCATCCGGGCGTTCCACGTGGTTTCTTTACAACCGTCACGCGGCATAGCGACTGCATTGTGTTCATGCAGAACGCTGGAATTTCAGTCACAGCATGTAACGAGGAGGCACATCATGTCGGCCTTCCGCACTATCCTGGTTGCGACGGACTTCAGTGAGTCCTCGCAGGAGGCGTTGGACGTCGCGCTGGGGATCGCACGTGATACCCGCGCCGACGTCCACGTCCTCTACGTCGTCCCCGATCCGCTGAATCTGCCGTGGGTGGTGGAAGGGGCGGGGATGGATTTCATCGAGCTGCAGCGCACCTGGATGGCGGACGCCAGGCGCGAGTTGACTCAGATGCTGACGGCCCGCACGGTCGACCCCGCGAAGGTGAGGGGCACGGTCGCGCTCGGGACGCCAGCGGTCGAGATCATCCGCCATGCGGCGCAGTGGAAGGCCGACCTGATTGTGGTAGGCAGCCACGGCCGGGGCACAATGGGACGACTGCTGCTCGGCAGCGTCGCCCAGAAAGTACTGCACGAGGCGGGATGCCCTGTGATGGTCGTGCCGCATCGCCAGGCGCACGCCGTCGCGACCGCCCGCGAGACCGGCCGTAAGGAACCGGCGCTCGTCACGAACTGAAGAGGAGTGCCATGACGTCATCACCACTCTCCGTGCTCTGCCCGATCGACTTCTCCGAGGCGTCCTTCGGCGCGCTGAGATACGCCGCCGCCATCGTGGAGTCGTCGCACGGGCAGCTGATGGTGATGACGGTTGACGACCCGCTGCTCGCGTCGATGGACGCCGCGCGTGGTCACGCGTGGCCGAGTGACCAGACACGGAAGGATCTCGAGAGCGCCGTCACCGATACCCTCGGTCTGAGAGCCCACGGGCTGGACCTGCACTATCACGTGCCCATCGGTGAACCCGCGCCCGAGATTCTCCGTGTCGCGGCGGAACGCCACGTGGATCTGATCGTGATGAGCAGCCACGGCCTGACCGGCGTGCGGAAGCTCTTCTTCGGGTCCACGACCGAGCGCGTGCTGCGTCGGACACCCGTACCGGTGCTCGTGACACGGCCCGGCGACCGAGGGCCGATGGAGCCGTCCGATGTCGCCTCCTTCGTCGGGCGCATCCTCGTGCCCATCGACTTCACGGGCGGGCCGGCGCACCAGGTCAAGGTCGCGAGCGCCGTTGCCGATCGGCTCGCCAGCGGGCTCCTGGTCACGCACGTCGTCGAGCCCACACGGCTGCCGTTCCCGCGTCGTGCCGATGGGCCCAGGCTGGACGCTGAACGGCGCGCACAGGCGCAGGAAACCCTGGACGCGCTGGTTGCCGACCATGCGCCCGGCGATCGCGTAGAAACGCTTGTCGCGTATGGCGACCCTGCCGAGGAGATCGTGCGGATCGCGAAGGATCGGCACGCGGGCCTGATCGTGATGCCGCTCAGCATCGATCGAGCCAGGGGTGCGCTCGTGGGCTCGGTGACGTATCGCGTGCTCTGCCTGGCGAACTCGCTGGTCCTGGCCTTGCCGGCCGCGACAGTGACACCGACAGCAGTGGAGCAGAACTTCAGTTCTGCTCGTCACTGACACTATCCCGCAAGCGGCATCGACAGTTCCGCAATCGTCCCGCCTCCCTGACGATCCGCGAGCGTGATGCTCCCGCCCTGCGCGTCGGTCAACCGCTTGACGATCGCCAGGCCGAGGCCAGTGCCGCCGGTGCGGGTCGTGAAGAATGGCTCGAAGACGTGGTCGAGAACCGCTGACGGAATCCCCGGGCCACGATCGAGGATGCGGATCCGGCACACCTGACCCGCACGGGCGGTCTCGATCTCGACCGGCGCTCCGTGCGAGACCTGGCACGCGTTGAGCACCAGATTGAGGATCACCGCGCGCAGCATCTCGGGGTCGCCGATGACGACGGCGTCCTCGCCCTTCACCACGATCTCCTGCTCGGCACGGTTCACGGCCGCCCGCGCGCTCATCGCGGCCTCGGCGAACACCGACTGCAAGTGCAGCGGCCGCCGGCTGGGCGCGTGGGGCCGCGCGTAGAGCAGCATGTGCTCCATGGCCTTTCCCAGCTCGTCGATCCGCCTGATGATGGACTGGATCACGTCGCGCTCGTGCGCTGCCGGCGAGAGCCCGGCCTCGAGCACCTGCATCGACGCCCGGATACCGGCCAGCGGGTTCCGAACCTCGTGCGCCACCACGGCGGCGAGCTGACCGAGCTGCGTGAGCGCTTCCTGTTCGCGCAACTGCGCCTCGGCCTGCTTGCGCGCCGTGATGTCGTAGCGAATCGCCATGTACTGCCACGGGTGGCCGGCTTCGTCGACGAACGGCACGATCGTGGTGTCCACCCAGTAGTGGTGGCCGTCTTTCGCCCGGTTCCGAATCTCGCCGCGCCAGATCTGGCCGCGCGCGATAGTCCGCCAGAGATTCTGGATGAACTCCTTCGGGTGGTACTTCGAGTTGACGACGCGATGGTCGTGCCCGATCAGCTCCTCGCGCGAGTAGCCGGAGATCTCGCAGAACTTGTCGTTGACGTGCGTGATGGTGCCGTGCCGGTCGGTGATCGCGACGATGGCGGCCTGGTCGAGCGCGAAGCGCAGGTCTTCCAGGCGGAGCGTGGACGTGTCGGCGCCGGCGAGATCGTCTGGCCTGGTCACGAGGAGGAAGGGGTCGGCGTCAGGTTGAACTTCTCCATCCGGTAGCGGATCTGATCGCGGTTCAGGCCGAGCAGCCTGGCGGCGCGCGTCTGGTTGCCGGCGCAGCGATCGAGCGCCTGAATCACGAGGCTGCGCTCCAGCACCTCGAGGTTGACGCCGCCGGCCGGCAGGCCGATGCCGTCCTGGCTGCCGGCGGTGGTCGTCAGCACGGGGAAGTTCTGCGGCTCGAGCCACTCGCCGTCGGCCAGCAGCATCGCCCGCTCGACGGCGTTCCGCACTTCGCGCACGTTCCCCGGCCACCCATACTCCTGCAGCCCCTTCAGCGCCGCCGGCGACGTTCCGCGGACGGACTTCCGGAACTCGCGATTGAACTGGTCCACGTAGAAATCGACGAGGCGCGGGATGTCGATCAAGTGCGACCGCAGCGGCGGCAGCGCGATCGGCAGGACGTTGAGACGGTAGAAGAGGTCTTCACGGAACTTGCCGGCCTTCACCTGCTCGTCGAGATTCCGGTTGGTCGCGGCGATCACCCGGACATCCACGCGGATGTCGTGCATGCCGCCCACGCGCTTGAAGGTCTTCTCCTCGAGGAACCGGAGCAGCTTCGCCTGGAGCGCGGGGACCATTTCGCCGATCTCGTCGAGGAACACCGTGCCGCCATCCGAGGACTCGAGCAGGCCGCGCTTCTGCTGGCGTGCGTCGGTGAACGCGCCGCGCTCGTGGCCGAAGAGCTCGCTTTCGAGCAGCGCGTCTGGGATCGCCGAGCACGTGATGTTCATGAACGGGCCGTTGGCCCGATCGCTGTTGAAGTGCAGGACCTTCGCCGCCAGGTCTTTGCCCGTTCCGCTTTCGCCCATCAGCAGCACGGTCGTGGCGGGACTGAGCGCGACGCGCTGCAGCAGGGTTCGGAGAGCGATGATCTCAGGCGATTCGCCGACGATGCGCGAGAAGGCGTAGGGCTGCGCCTGGCTGGCACGCAGCATCCGCAGCTCCCGGCGCAGGCGCGTCGTTTCGAGCGCCTTCTGCACCATCATCACCACGTCGTCGAGATCGAAGGGCTTGTTGGCGAAGTGGTAGGCGCCGATCTTCATCGCCTCGACGGCGGTTTCCACCGTGGCGTACGCCGTGAGCAGAATCACGAGAATGTCGGGATCGTGCTCCTTGATCCGGCGCAGGACCGTCACGCCGTCCGTGTCGGGCAGCCTGTAGTCGAGCAGCACGAGGTCCACGCCCTCGCGGAGCCGCTCGAGCGCCTCGTGTCCCGTTGGCGCTTCGAGTACCTGAAAGCCTTCGCTCTTGAGCCGCTGGGCCAGGGACCAGCGGATCAGCTGCTCATCGTCGACGACCAGAATCGTCGCGCTCGACATTCGAACTCCTCAGGCCACTTCGAAGGGCGAAGGGACTGTCCCCCGCGATCCGATACGGGGGACAGTCCCCTCAGACTCTCTCATGGTCTGGGAAAATTCCCCCACCGTGGGAAAACTCTGCCACAACCCGCGGCCGATACGCTATTTTCCGCCGAAAATGTGTGGCCCTGCCCCGGACTGTTCAAGTTCCGCGCCAGCGCGCGGTCTGGCGGGTGTCTCACACCGAGGCGTCGGTGCCGAACTCGACGCCGTGCCTCTCGCGCCCAAGGCCGACGACCAGCGCCGCCAGCGTGAAGACGGTGAACGCCGTCAGCGCCATCGCGCTTGCGTAGTTGAAGCGGTGCCCGAAGACCGCTTCGAGGTACGTCACGACGCTGCCGAACAGGACGCCGCACTGGTACGCGAACCCCGGCAGGAAGCCACGCACCGAGTCTGGCGACAGCTCGTTGATGTGCGCCGGCACGACTCCCCACGCGCCCTGCACCATGAACTGCAGGACGAAGGCGCCAAGCACGAGGAGCACAGTGGTCGGCGCGTAGGCCCACAGCGGAATCGCGAAGACGCCGAGCAGCAGCGCCGTGATCATCGACCGTCGGCGCCCGACGCGGTCGGAGTAGTAGCCGAACGCGAGGCCCCCGAGGATCGCCCCGACGTTGTAGATGATCGCGATGACCGCGGCCTGCTGCGGCGTGAACCCGCGCTGCTTCTGCAGGAAGGTCGGATACATGTCCTGCGTCCCGTGCGAGACGCACGTCATCATCGTCATCATGAGCACGAGATACAGGAAGATGCGCCAGTGGCTGACGATGCCGCGGCCGAGTGCGGACCAGGTGTCGTGCTTCGTCTTTTCCCAGACTTCGGACTCTTTCACCTTCATGCGCACGAACACCGCCAGCAGCGCCGGCGCGCCGCCGATGAAGAACATCGCGCGCCAGCCGAAGTGCGGGAAGACGAAGAAATACGCGCACGCCGCCAGCAGGTAGCCGGTCGCGTAGCCCTCCTGCAGCAGTCCCGAGAGCATGCCGCGCCAGCGCCGCGGCACTTTCTCCATCGTCAGCGACGCGCCGACGCCCCATTCGCCGCCCATGCCGATGCCGAACAGGGCCCTGAGGATGAGAAACGTCGTGTAGTTCGGGGCGAGGCCCGACAGCACCTCCACGATCGAGAAAAACACCAGATCCAGCATGAGCGGGAGCCGGCGGCCGTAGCGATCGGCCATCAGGCCGAAGATGAGCGCGCCGACCGGCCGAAATGCCAGCGTCACGGTGATCGCCAGCGCGATGTCGGGGATGCTGCGGCCGAACTCTGTCGCAACGGCGGGAAGCACGAAGACGAGGACGAAAAAGTCGAAGGCGTCCAACGTCCAGCCGAGGAAGCTGGCGATGAGAGCGTAAACGTGGTCGGACGCCGCGGCTGGCGGGGACGGTTTGGACACGCGGACGCATCTTACGCTGGCGCCGAGGTTCGCGCGGAAGTAGATTGTGGGGCGATGATCCGCCGGGCGTTTCGCATGTCCATCCATGCCGGGGCCGACGAGGAGTACGAGCGCCGGCACAACCCGATCTGGCCGGAACTCGAACGGACGCTCCTGGACCACGGCGTCACGACGTATTCGATCTTTTTGGATCCCGAAACGCGGGATTTGTTCGGCTACGTCGAGTTCGACAGCGAAGAGCGCTGGCGGCAGGTGGCTTCGACGGACGTCTGCCGCCGGTGGTGGCGGCACATGCGGGGGCTGATGCCCTCGAACCCGGATGATTCCCCCATCTCGCGCGACCTGCGCGAGGTGTTTCACGTCGACCGAGGACAGCGATGACGACGCTACGGCTCGAGACCACGGGCTACGGGATACGGGCTGCCGGCTACGGACTCCGGTCCACGCTGCTGCTCATGCTCGTCGCACCCTCAGCACTGACCGCACCTCACGCACCCAACGCACCAGTCGCACCTACGCTCTCCGCCCTTCGAGCCGAGTACCTCGAGAACCCGGTGGGGATCGACGTTCGGCAGCCGCGACTGAGCTGGAAGATGGCCGAAGATCGGCGCGGCGTCATGCAGTCGGCGTATCAAATCCGCGTGGCCCTCTCCGAGCGGGATCTGCAGGGCAACCGGCCGGTGCTCTGGGACTCGGGCCGCGTGGCCTCCGACGAATCGACGCAGCGCATCTACAGTGGGCCTGCACTGATCCCGGGCCGCCGGTACTTCTGGCAGGTGCGTGCGTGGGACGACACAGGTGCTGCGTCGGCGTGGAGCGCCACCGCATTTTGGGAGATGGGCTTGCTGAGCTCGTCGGACTGGACGGCGAAGTGGATCGAACCTGGGCTACCAGAAGACAACAAGGCGCCGGCGGCCTCGCCGTATCTGCGCCGCGAGTTCGTGCTGGCCGGCGACGTCGTGCGTGCGCGAGCCTACGTCACCAGCCGAGGCCTCTACGAGCTTCATCTGAACGGCCAGCGCGTCGGCGACCAGTTGTTCACCCCGGGCTGGACCAGTTACAACAAGCGGCTCCAGTACCAGACGTACGACATCACGCCACTCTTGAAGAAGGGGCAGAACGTCGTCGGCGCCGTGCTGGGCAGCGGCTGGTACCGCGGAGAAATCGGGTTCCGCGGCTCGCGGAACTACTACGGCAACACCGTCGGTCTGCTCGCGCAGCTCGACGTCACGCTCGCGGGCGGCAAGCGCGTCGTCATCATCAGCGACGGCGACTGGAAGGCCTCCACCGGTCCGATCCTGATCTCCGAGATCTATTCGGGCGAGACCTACGACGCGCGCCTCGAGCAGCCGGGGTGGAGCGCGACCGGCTTCGACGCCTCGCGCTGGACGCCGGTCGCGGTGGCGCAGGGCCGCACCGATGACCTCGCGGCACCGGCCGGCCCGCCCGTGCGCCGCATCCAGGAGATCAAGCCGATCAAGATTCTGAAAACGCCCGGCGGCGACACCGTGGTCGACATGGGCCAGAACATGGTCGGCTGGGTGCGCCTGAAAGTCCAGGGCCCGGCAGGCACCACGGTCACGCTCCGGCACGCCGAAGTCCTCGACAAGCAGGGCAACTTCTACACCGAGAACCTGCGCGCTGCGAAGGCGGCGCTGCGCTACACGCTCAAAGGCGGCGGGCCGGAGGTGTACGAGCCGCACTTCACGTTCATGGGATTCCGCTACGTGGCCGTGGATGGATATCCGGGTGATCTCACCCTCGACAGCCTGGCCGGCATCGTCGTGCACTCGGACATGAGGGTGACGGGCACGTTCGAGACCTCGAAGCCGCTGGTGAACCAGCTGCAGCACAACATTCAGTGGGGGCAGAAGGGCAACTTCCTCGACGTGCCGACCGACTGCCCGCAGCGGGACGAGCGGCTCGGCTGGACCGGCGACGCGCAGGTCTTCTCGCGCACCGCGGCCTTCAACATGGACGTGGCCGGCTTCTTCACGAAGTGGCTGAAGGACGTCGCGCTCGATCAGTACCCGAGCGGCGCGGTGCCGCACGTGATTCCCGACGTCCTCGGCAGGCCCGGCAAGCCCGATGGCGGGGCGGCAGGATGGGCGGACGTGGCCGTGATCATCCCGTGGAACATGTACCTCCTGTACGGCGACGCGCGGCTGCTCGGCGAGCAGTATCCGAGCATGAAGTCATGGGTCGAGTACGAGCGCACGCGCGCCGGCGACGACTTCATCTGGGACGGCGACCCGCACTTCGGCGACTGGCTGGCATTCGCCACGACGCGCTCCGACTACCCGGGCGCGACGACGAGCAAGGATCTGATCGCGACGGCGTTCTTCGCGCACTCGGCGGATCTGCTCGCACAGGCCGCGCGCGTGCTCGGCAAGGCCGACGAGGCCGCGCAGTACGACGCGCTCGTCGCGAAGGTGAAGGCGGCGTTCAACCGCGAGTACGTGACGTCGACGGGCCGCGTTGGCGAAGCGACGCAGACGGCCTACGTGCTGGCCCTGGAGTTCAACCTGCTGCCTGAAGAGATGCGCACGGTTGCCGCTGCCAGGCTCGCGAAGGAAATCCGCGACCGTGGGCATCTCACCACGGGCTTCCTCGGCACGCCCTACCTCTGTCACGTCCTCAGCCGTTACGGCTATCTCGACGAGGCCTACAAGCTGCTGAACCGCGAAGACTACCCCTCGTGGCTCTACCCGGTGAAGCAGGGCGCGACGACGATCTGGGAACGGTGGGACGGGCAGAAGCCGGACGGGTCGTTCCAGGACAAGGGGATGAACTCGTTCAACCACTACGCGTACGGCGCGGTGGGCGACTGGATGTATCGCGACATGGCGGGCATCGACATCGATCCGGCGGATCCCGGCTACAAGCACCTGCTCGTGCACCCGATGCCCGGCGGCGGCTTCACCAGCGTGAAGGCCGCGCACGAGTCGATGTATGGCCGCGTGGCGTCGGGCTGGACGCTCGACAACGGCGCATTCTCGCTGACGGTGGAGGTGCCGGCCAACACGCACGCGACGATCCGTCTGCCCCGCGCCGCGTCGGGCGCCGTGACACTCGATGGCAAGGCGCTGACGAATGGCGACGGCGTGACCGGCACCAGGCAGGACGGCGCCGACACCATCGTCGATGTCGGCTCGGGGAAGTATCAGTTCGCGTACACCCTGGCGCCATCGGCGACGGCGGCGACCCGCTGATAAACTTGGGGACTGTCCCCGTTGAGAGCGCCGGGGACAGTCCCCAAACGAACCCGTCTGAAGGATCGCGATGAGCACGAAAGACACGCCGCTGACCTACGTCAAGTACCTGTGGAACGACGCCGACGCGCGCGCCCTGGACGGCCTCGATCGGCTCGTGTATCGATCGAACAAGCTCGGCGAAGACCTGACGCTGACGAACACCGGCGGCGGCAATACGTCCTCGAAGCTGATGGAGACTGATCCGCTCAACGGCGACAAGGTCGAGGTGCTGTGGGTAAAGGGATCGGGCGGCGACCTGCGGACGGCGAAGCGCGATGGCTTCGCGTCGCTCTACCTGGACAAGGTCCGCGCGATGAAGCCCCTCTACACCGGCGCAGGCACGCGCGGGCCGAAGACGCCGATCGAAGACGCCATGTACCCGATGTACAGCCACTGCGTCTTCAGCCTGAACCCGCGCGCATGCTCGATCGACACGCCCCTCCATACCTTCGTGCCGTATCAGCACGTCGACCACCTGCATCCCAACGCGGTCATTGCCATTGCGGCCTCCGTCAACCAGGAGCGGCTCTGCACGGAGATCTACGGCGACGAGCTGATCTACGTCCCGTGGCAGCGGCCCGGTTTCGACATCGGCCTGATGATCGAGGACCTGATTGCGACGAACCCCGGGGCCAAGGGCGTGCTCCTCGGCCACCACGGCATGAGCTCGTGGAGCAACGACGACAAGACCTGCTACGAGACGGCGCTCGAGATCATCGATCGCGCGACGGCCTACATCGAGCAGCGCGATCGGGGGGCGAAGACGTTCGGCGGCCAGAGGTACACGCCGCTCGCCGCCGCTCGTCGCCACGAGATCCTGGTCGGGATCATCCCGGCCCTTCGCGGCCAGATCTCCACGAGCCGCCGGTTCGTCGGCACGGTTCAAGACGACGAGAAGATGCTGCGGTTCGTGAACAGCGTGGACGCGCCGCGGCTGGCCGCGCTCGGGACGTCGTGCCCCGATCACTTCCTCCGTACGAAGATCAAGCCGCTGTTCGTGGATTGGAACCCGGAGTCCGGTGACGTCGCGTCGCTCGTCGCGATGCTGCCTCCCGCGATAGATCAGTACCGCAAGGACTACGCGGCGTACTACGAGAAGTGCAGGCGAGCGGACTCGCCGGCCATGCGTGACCCCAACCCGACGGTCGTGCTGATCCCGGGCCTCGGCATGATTGCGTGGGGCAAGAACAAGAGCGAGTCGCGCGTGACGGCCGAGTTCTACAACTGCGCCATCGAGGTGATGCGCGGCGCCGAGGCCATCGACCAGTACGAGGCAATGGACCCGCAGGAGGCCTTCGACATCGAGTATTGGTCGCTCGAGGAGGCCAAACTCCGCCGCCTGCCGGCCGAGAAGGAGCTCGATCGCCAGGTCATCGTCGTCATCGGCGCCGGCGCCGGGATAGGGAAGAGCACCGCACATCGCCTGGTCCGCGATGGCGCGCACCTGGCGTGCGTGGACGTCGACGAGCGCTCGGCGCAGGCGACCGCTGCCGAGATCGTCAAGAAATACGGCGAGGGGATCGGCGTTGCCGGAACGGGCATCAGCAACTGCGGTCCCGCGATCGGCCTCGCCTGCGACATCACCAGTCGCGAGTCGGTGTCCACGATGTTCCGTGATGTGCTGCTCGCGTACGGCGGCCTCGACGCCGTCGTCGTCACGGCAGGCATCTTCGTCCCGCCGGACAAGTCGGGCCGCGTGGACGATGCGCAGTGGGCGAAGACGTTTGGTATCAACGTGACTGGTGCGTACATCGTGGCTGACGAGGCCTATCGTGTTTTCAGGCAGCAGAACCTGCCGGCGAACATCGTCCTCACGACCAGTGCGAATGCGGTTGTCGCCAAGAAGGGGAGCCTGGCGTACGACACGAGCAAGGCCGCGGCCAACCACCTTGTGCGCGAGCTGGCCGTCGAGATGGCGCCACTGGTGCGGGTGAACGCCGTCGCGCCAGCCACCGTCGTCAAGGGGAGCACGATGTTCCCGCGCGAGCGCGTGATCGCATCGCTGGCCAAGTACGGGCTGGTGTTCAGCGAGGACGAGTCGACCGAGGCGCTGCGCGACAAGCTCGCCGGCTTCTACGCCAAGCGCTCGCTCACGCAGTCGCCGATTGAGCCGGAGGATCAGGCCGAGGCGATTTTCGTGCTCGTCTCGCAGCGTCTCGCCAAGACCACCGGCCACGTCATCCCGGTGGACGGTGGGTTGCAGGACGGATTCCTGAGGTAAGACGGGGTCGTATCCCGACCCGCCGGAGGGTGGCGTGGCAGCTCCGTTTGAGATCACAGACGACCTGATCGCCGGCGAAAACCGCAATTCCCAGCCTTGGCTCGACCAGGACTACGAGCACCTCGCCCGCGTGCTGCAGCGCCGCTCGGTGGACATCGAGAACCTCACGGCCCGTGCGGGTGCATTTCAGGTGGCGGTGCCGTCATGGGGCGTTGGCACGGGCGGCACCCGGTTCGCGCGGTTCCCCGGGCCCGGCGAGCCGCGCAACATCTTCGACAAGCTGGACGACTGCGCCACCATCTTCCGTCTCGTGCGCGCCACGCCGGGCGTGTCCGTCCACATCCCGTGGGACAAGACCGACCAGCCCGCCGCGCTGAGAGACTACGCGCGCCAGCGTGGCCTGCACATCGACGCGATGAACTCGAACACGTTCCAGGACCAGCCCGAGCAGGCGCTGTCGTACAAGTTCGGCAGCCTGTCGCATCCCGACGCGGCCGTCCGGCGGCTCGCCATCGAGCACAACATCGAGTGCATCCGGATCGGCGTCGCGCTCGGTTCGAACGCGCTCTCGGTCTGGATCGGTGACGGCGGCAACTTCCCCGGGCAGATGCACGCCCGCCGCGCGCTCGAGAGGTACATCGACAGCATGCGTGCCATCTACGACGCGCTGCCCGACGGGTGGCGCGTGTTCCTGGAGCACAAGCTGTACGAGCCGGCCTTCTATTCGACCGTCATCGACGACTGGGGCACCAGCTACTACTGCGCGCAGCAGCTCGGTGAGAAGGCGCAGTGCCTCGTCGACCTGGGCCACCATGCGCCCAACGTCAACATCGAGATGATCGTGGCGCGTCTGATCCAGGCCGGCAAGCTCGCCGGGTTCCACTTCAACGACAGCAAGTACGGAGACGACGACCTGGACGCCGGCTCGATCAGACCGTTTCAGCTATTCCTTGTCTTCAACGAGCTGGTCGACGCCGAGCTTGCACGCGTGCCGGGCTTCACTCCGGCCTACATGCTCGATCAGTCGCACAACGTCACCGATCCCATCGAGTCGCTCGTGCTCAGCGTCGTCGAGGTGCTGCGGGCGTACGTGCAGGCGCACCTCGTGGACCGCGAGGCGCTCGCGTCGGCGCAGGATCGGTGCGACGCCATCGCAGCGCTGTCGCTGCTGAAGGGGGCCTTCACCACGGACGTGTCGCCGATCCTCGCCATGGCGCGCGTGCGGGCCGGAGGTGCGATCGATCCCATCGCCGCCTACCGCGCCAGCGGCTACCGCGAGCGGAAAGCGGAAGAGCGGCCGGCGCAGTCCGGTGTGACCGCCGGCATCGTGTGAGCGAGGACGCCGCTCTCTACGCAGCCGTCGATCTCGGCGCAGGCAGCGGTCGTGTCTTCCTGGGCCGTTTCGCAGAAGATGGTCCGTGGCTGGAACAGATCTCGCGGTTCCGCTACCCGCCACGCGTGAGCCAGGGGCGCCTGCGATGGGACTTCGCGGCCATCATCGGTGAGATCCGGAACGGTCTTGCGGCGGCGGCCTCGCGTGCCGGGGTGCTGGGCCATCCGATCGTCAGCCTTGGCATCGACAGCTGGGGCGTGGACTACGGGCTCGTCGATTCCGGCGGCCACCTGTTCCAGGATCCGATCTGTTATCGCGACGATGCGCTCGCGGGGTCGATGGAGAAAGCCTTCGCGCGAGTGCCGCGGGCTGAGATCTTCGCGCGCACCGGGATCCAGCTGCTGCCGATCAACACGCTTTTCCAGCTCGTCGTGCACGCGGAGACCGGCCTTCCCGACGGCGCCTCGCTGCTGATGATTCCCGATCTCGTCACGCTGGCGCTGACGGGTCGCGCGGTCAACGAGTTCACCAATGCCAGCACGTCGCAGATGCTCAGCATCACGACCGGCACGTGGGACAGCGACCTGATCGGCCGTCTCGGCCTGCCAGCCGACCTGTGCGGCGGCATCGTGCACGCGGGCGAGACCGTGGGCCCCGTGACCGGAGAGGGAGGCGTCCAGGGGCTGGCCGGCGTGCCCGTGGTGGCTGTCGCAACGCACGACACCGGCAGCGCCGTCGCGGGAGCGCCAGTCGAGGTCGGCTGGGCCTACATCTCGTCGGGCACGTGGTCGCTGGTCGGGACGGAAGTGAGCCGCCCGCTGGTCAATGAGCGCGTCGCGGCGCTGAACTTCACGAACGAGGGCGGCGCCTACGGCACGACCAGGTTCCTGAGGAACGTCATGGGACTCTGGATCCTCGAGTCGTGCCGCGCGGAGTGGGCGACCTCGGGACTCGACGTCAGCTACGCGCACCTGCTCGAGGACGTGGCGGCGATTGAAGGGCCACGTGCCGTGGTGTTTCCCGACGATCCCCGGTTTCTGCATCCGCCCAGCATGATCGACGCGCTCGGCGCCCAGCTGCGCGAGACCGGGCAGCAGCGGCCCGGGACTCCCGCGGCGCTTGCCCGCATCGTCCTGGACTCGCTCGCGCTCCGGTACGCGTCCATCATCGGCAGCATTCCCGCGCTGACGGGACAGTCGCTGCGGGGGGTCAGGGTGGTGGGGGGCGGAAGCCAGAACGCATATCTCAATCAGGCCACGGCGACGACGACGGGGCTGCCAGTCGTGGCAGGCCCCGTGGAGGCGACGGTGCTGGGCAATGTCCTGGTGCAGGGCATCGCGCGGGGACGTTTCGGCTCGCTCGCCGACGCCAGGCGCTACGCGGCCGCGCACCTGGACGCGCCGCAGGTGCTGCCGCGGCCAACCCCGGGCTGGCGGGAGGCCTCCCATCGTTACGAGGACATCGAAGGGCGGTTTGCGAACCGGTAGCGGCCGCGTTCCGGCAACGGGACCGGGTCCAGTATGATTCCACCGCGGAGCGAGTAGACGAGCGAATGGGGAGACTGCTGGTGGCGCGGCCCGATGCCGCCCTCAAGACCGCACTGGCCGAGGACCCGGGCCTGCGGAACCACTACGTCGAGTTCTGCGACACCACGGTGGAAGCGCTCCGCCTGGTGCGCGACCGCGCCGTGGACGTGCTGATCACCGATCCGACGACGCCGGGTAAGGACGACCTGACCATCGCGGCGGAGATTCGGACGATCCGCCCGAGCGCGAGAATCATCGCGCTCGCGCCCGCGGTCAGCCACGAGGACCTGGTCAACGCGCTCCGCGCGCACGTGTTCGCCGTCTTCACGCCTCCGCTCGACTACGGCGAAATCGTCGGCATGGCGCGCGCGGCGCTCGACACCGTCAACTGGCGCGACGGGATCGAGGTCGTGTCGGCGCTTCCCAACTGGATGACGCTGCGCGTCTCGTGCCACCTGCTCACGGCGGATCGGCTCGTGCGGTTCATGACCGAGCACGAGCAGTCGCTGCCGCTCGGCGAGCGCGACCTGCTGCTGACGGCGTTCCGCGAGATGCTGGTGAACGCGATGGAGCACGGCGCGGGCTTCGATCCGGGCAAGGTAATCGAGGTCACCGCCGCTCGCACCGAGCGCGCCATCGTCTATCACTTCCGCGATCCGGGGACCGGGTTCAATCCCAGCGGGCTCCCGCACGCCGCAGCGACGAGCACGCCGGAGGCCGTGATGGACAGTGCCATCCGGCGGGCCGAGATGGGCCTGCGGCCAGGCGGCTTCGGCATGCTCATCGTCCGGCAGATTGTGGACGAAGTGGTCTACAACGAGCTCGGCAACGAGGTGCTGCTGATCAAACACCTCAAATAGGGCGCGCTCGCTTTGCTCGCGCGGGGCGCTCGGCCGTTCGGCCTCGCGGAGGCGTCTCGCTTCGCTCGACGGGGCGCGGCGCTTTCGGGCCGCGGCGGGGACACCAGTGGGGCAGAACTTCAGTTCTGCCCGTCTACCACGGCGCCATTCGCGTGACATCGTGCTTCATGAGCGATCGCCTCGGCGAGGAGCGCTTCACCACTCCACTGTACGGCTACCACCTGCCGAATCACGACGCCCCAGGACACCATTGAGAGAAGGGCCGCTGCAGCCGCCACGGCGAAGGCAAGCGAGTAGCCGCCAGTCCGATCGACGATCAGCCCCGTGACGATCGGGGAGACGATTCCAGCCAATTGGCCCGCCAGGTTCTGTGCACCACCCCAGCGCCCCCCGGCGTGCGGACCTGCGAGCGTGGCGCCCACAGCGAAGATCATCGGCGTGGACAGACCGAAGAACACTGCGGTGATGCCGAGGAACCACACCGCTGCGTGAGGAGGCACCAGCGCACAGCAGGCGATCGTGACGGCTGAGCCGGAAGCTGCGACCAACAGGAACATCTTTCGTACGCGAGTCACCGAGGAGCCACGCTGGATCCAGCGATCGGACGCCGCTCCGGCGACCGCCGTCGTCACGGCGTAGATGCCGTAGATTACGGCGCCGATGCCTGCCATCTGCGACACGGTGAAGCCGCCTGCTTTCACCAGGAACGACGGCAGCCACGTGAGGACGAAGTAGAACGCGTAGTTGATGAGGAACTGCCCGGACGCGACGCCCCAGAATTCGCGCTGTTGAAGGATTTCCAGGTACGAGACCTGTCGGGGATCGCTTCCGTCCGCCGCATGGAGAGCCGTGTTCCGTGTCACCGCGAACCACGGCCAGAGCCAGAGGAGCGTGATGGTGCCCAGACCCAGGAACATGGCGCGCCAGCCGAAGTGCGCCATCGCGAGGCCGCCGAAGAGCGTCCCGAGCATCGGTCCAAAACCCTGACCGGCGCTGACGAACCCATTCGCGCGGCCGCGCTCATGTTCAACGGAGTGACGCGCGAGAATCAGCAGCCAGCAGGGGAACGTGACGCTCTCGCCCAGACCGAGCAGCAGGCGCAAGGCCAGAATCGACGCGAACCCGCCAGCAAGCCCTGTCAGCGCGGTCGCCACCGACCACAACGCGACGCCGGCGGCCAGGACGATGCGAATGTCGAAGCGGTGTGCCAGCCATCCGGCCAGCAGTTGTGCGGGAGCGTAGACCCAGAAGAAGGCGGACAGCAGCACGCCAACCTCGCTGCTGGAGAGTGAGAGCTCGTCTTGCAGGAGCGGTGCCGCCGTTGCGAGGTTCCCGCGGTCGACGTAGTTCAGCAGCACCGCGAGCCCGATGACGAAGATCACACTACCGGGCAATGCCTGTCGCTGAGGCATGGGTGCTCGCCTACCGGAGCCAGCCGCGCGCCGAGCCGACGCGGGCAAGGTAGACCAGCCCGATGCTGACAATCAGCACAATGCCTTGCAGCACGATCCCCACCGCGCCGGCTCCCGATAGCGCGTGGCTGAGGACGAACAGCCAGAGATCCTGCAGCACCACGCCGACGAACGACGCGACGAGCAGCCATGTCGCCCATTGCTTCCGGAGGATCAGGCCGACGCAGCCGGCGGCGCCAAACCAGACGGCAACCGCGGTTGCTGCGATGGACCACGCGGGCCTCGATGCCATCAACGCCTGTTGAGCCTCCGTCAGCTTCGCGATGTCCTCGGGCTTCATGGTCACGTCGGCAAGGTAGGCGACGCACCCCAGCAGGTTCCAGAGCAGCGCGACGACAGCGACCGGACGAAACCACCCCGGCGGTGTGGACCGGGCGTCATAGTTGGCCATTGATCCTCCGAATCGCCGCCTTCGCGGCCCACTCGACACGTGGAATCTTCGTCAGGTCTCGAAGCGTCGGCACGGCCGCGGATGCTGCCGGTCCCATCGCGCCGAGCGCGTCGGCCAGGCTCCGCAGGACGTGAACCTGCTGGTCGGGCACCTTGCAGGCCGCGACGAGCGCGTCGACGGTCGATGAATCTTTCAGCCCGCCAATCGCCTGCGCCGCCATCATGCGGACACCGACTTCCGAATCACCCAGGCGTGCGAGCAACGCGTCGCGCGCCGGCGCCGCCCTCGTCGCTCGCTGCCGGAGAGCCAGCGCCGCAAGGCCGCGCACAACATGGTCCTGATCGTCGAGGGCGGCGGTGAGCGGAGCCGTCGCGTCAATCGAGGAAAGCTGCCCGAGCGACCAGGCGGCGGCCTCGCGCACCTCGTCCGACGGATCCTTCAGCGCGGTCACCAGGGTGGTGGCTTCGGTGGAGTTGGCGGAGCCACGCTCTCCAACTGCACGTACCGCTGTCGCTTGATGCACAGGACTGAAGTCCTGTGCCACAGGTGTCTGTGACGCCACAGGTGTCTGTGACGCTGTCCCAACGGAAGCAGCGTTCTGCGCCACACGCGCTCCTGAAGCTGCAGCTGTCGGGAGCTGCGCCAGGATGATCGTGTCGATGCCCAGGTTGTAGGCGGACGCTGCGGCGTTGCGGCCGGCGCAGACGAAGGTGAGCGTGTGCCGACCCCTGGCGAGCTGCGCCCAGCCGATCAGGTGATCCTCGGCGACGTAGGTCTCGGTGAAATACGCGTCGATGCGACCGGCGTCGCCGACGTTGGCCCCGGGCTCATGCTCGAGGGCGGTCGCATTCGCCGTCGCCTGGCCATCCAACTCCGCGGTGTAGACGCCATAGTCCGGGCTGTGCGCCAGCTGCGCAACGATCTCGTACCTCCCGTCCTCGGCGACGTCGAACGGCACCGTCACTTTCGAGCCGGTGCCCTTGGCTTCGAAGAAGAGCAGATCCTTCGACCAGAACACATCCTTCTGTACCGAGATCGCGCCGGCCTCAGCCGTGGCATCCGCAGCGCGATCCTCGACCTCGATCTGCCGCGCGTTGCCGATGGGCAGGCGCTGCGAGCCGTAGGGTACCTCGGGCTGATCTCTCGCGATGCCGTCCTGGTACCAGAACGCGACGCTGCTGAACAGATCGCGCCGCTCCTCGAACGCGGATCGCACGGCGCCATCGGGGTTGTACGTCCAGCCGCGATGCTCGATGTCGAGCTTCAGCGACGTGCGGAACGGCACGGGATCGACGACGTGCCAGCGGTATGCGGACATGCGGGCGCCGACGCCGGTGCCATCGGCGACGGGAACGCCGGTGTAGAACCCCGTCGCGATGCGGAAGCTCCACGCGTCGTTGAAGTAATCCTCGGTGCCCGTGCCCTCGATGTCCGGCGTCGTAACGCCATCGGCGTAGAAGCGTTCGTCGCCTTCGCCGAACCAGCCGGCCTCGTTCTGGACGACACTGAAGACCGTGCCGACGTAGTGCCCGCGCCCGCGCACAGAGAGAATCTCGTAGGGCCTGCCGGGCTCGGTTGGCAGCGCCTGCCTGTAGCGCGCGTGGAAATAGGCGGTTCCCGGCGGCAGCGTGGACACCTTTTTCCAGTCCACGTGGAAGTAGAGGTTCGACACGCGGCGTCTGCCTTCGTTGGTCACCGTGATGCGGACGCGCTTGGCGAACGGCATCTGCCAGTACGAGTTGCGCGACCGGCCGCTCGAGCTGTCGCGCACCATGACCGACTCGATGGGCCGCTCCAGCCCCAGGCCGACGCCGAAGAAATCGCCGAGGGGGCAGTCGACGCTCGGCGTCGCGCTGCCGTCGTAGTACACGCGCAGGCGCAGCAGCCGGGGCCAGCCGTACTCGTTGGCGGCGACGGTCACCCAGAGATGGGTGACTACGCCGGGGCCTGTCAGATCGGCGAGCGTCACCGTCTCACCGGCGATGGGCCGCCAGCTGTCGTCGTTCGACTCGGGGTCCGGGTTGTTGCTCGACGCGCGCCGGGCCCTGAAGTCCTTGAGCGTCGTCAGGTCGCCTGGGTCGACGCGCGGAGGCGGCGACTGCGCGAGAACGGCGGCGCCGAGCAGCGCGGGAATACACATCATCGCCATGGGCGGGACCAGAGCCGAGAGTATATGGCGGAAGAGTTGAGGTATGTTGAGCGCCGATGGGATTTTCGGCGCTGGACTACGCGGTCCTCGCGGCCTACCTGGCCGGCATCACGATCTTCGGCGCGCAGTTCCGCTCGCGCTACTCGTCGGTCAGCGACTACTTCATCGGCGGCCGCAACACGTCGTGGTGGGTGATCAGCTTGTCGATCGTCGCCACCGAGACCAGCACGCTGACGCTCATCGGGGTACCGGCGATCGCGTTTGCCACCTACGCGCGCCCTGAGCAGGGCGGCAACCTGACCTACCTGCAGGTGGTCGCCGGCTACATCGTCGCGCGAGTGCTGATCGCATGGCTGTTCATACCGGCCTACTTCCAGGGTGAGATGCTGACGGCCTACGAGCTGCTGCAGCGGCGATTCGGAACACGAGCGAAGCACTTCACGGCGTCGCTGTTCCTGCTGATGCGGCCGCTGGCGGAGGGCGTGCGCGTTTACGCAGCGTCACTGGTTCTGACGGCCGTCATCTCTGGGCCGCTCGCCGGCGTGCCTCACCTGTGGGCCTGGTCCATCGTCATCGTCGGCGCGCTGACGCTGATCTACACGTTCGAAGGCGGCATTGCGGCCGTCATCTGGACTGACCTGATTCAGCTCGTGATTTACATCGGCGGGTCGCTGCTCGCCGCGTGGCAGCTCGTGCACCTGGTGCCGGGCGGCTGGCCGACGATCGTCGCGGAAGCCTCGGCGGCGGGGAAGCTGCAGCTCTTTTCGTTCTCCTGGGACCTGAGCGTGCCGTTCACGTTCTGGGCGGGACTGTTTGGCGGCACGTGCCTGACGCTCGCGTCGCACGGCACCGATCAGCTGCTGGTCCAGCGGCTGCTGGCCTGCCGGAACGCCCGGGACAGCCAGAAGGCGATCGTGCTCAGCGGCGTCGTGGTGCTCGCGCAGTTCGCGCTGTTTCTCGGCATCGGCCTGATGCTGTTCGCCTACTACCGCTTCAATCCGCTTCCGCCGCTCGCCTCCAACGACGAAATCTTCCCGGCCTTCATCGTCCGCAGCCTGCCGCACGGCGTGGCCGGACTGGTGATCGCGGCCATCTTCGCGGCGGCGATGTCCAACCTGAGCGGATCGCTGAACTCGCTGGCGTCGACGTCGATCGTGGACTTCTACGCGCCGCTCAGCGATCGCGGCCTCGACGATCCAGGGCTGCTTCGCATATCGCGATGGCTCACGGCGGGCTGGGGCGTTGCGCTGATTGCCATCGCCTTCGTCGCGCGGGGCTGGGGGTCGGTGTTCACCACGGGCCTGACGATCGCGTCGCTGGTCTACGGGCCGATGCTCGGCACGTTCCTGCTCGCGCTGCTCACCCGCAGCGGTACAGAAACGGGCGCACTCGCGGGCATTACAGTGTCTCTTGCTGCGATGCTGCTGGTCCGCCTGTTCACGCCGCTGGCGTGGACGTGGTACGTCCTGGTGGGAACGACGATAGCGTTTGCGGTCGGCTACGTCGTGAGCAGGATTAGACGCTGACTGTGAGCACGCCGTTGGCGAAGGCGCTCGCCAACTGCGTCAGGTTTCTCGGCGCAGGCCCGCTCAGGACGACGCCCGCCGTGTTGTAGCGCGACCCGTGGCACGGGCACACGTAGTCGCCGCCGCTGAAGCCCGATACTGTGCACTGGGCATGGGTGCAGGTGCCGGCGAGCGCGACAAACGTGTCCTGTGCCGTGTGCGCCACCAGGACCGGCCGGCCCGATGCCTCGACCAGCGCAGCGCTGCCGACGGCATTGAGCGGTGAGGAAGCATCCACCGTCAGCGTGAATGCGTTCCCGGTGATCGTCGCGTTGACCACGGGAAGGGCCGGAAAATTGGCACCGCCCGATGGCGCTGTGGGGCTGCCGCCACACCCCGGAAGCATCACGCCGAGCGCGGCCAGCGACGCGGCATGACAGGCCTGCTGACAGAACTGACGACGGGTCTGGCCGCCGGATTCCACTTCGAGGCGCTTCACCATTGAGTCTCCCGGCTAGAGAGTGACGACCGCTGCGTCCCACTCGGCTTTCTGCTGGTCCGATCGGTACAGACGATTCACGTCCACGATTAGCTTGTCCCCATCGCGGCGGATCGCGAACCGATCCATGTTGCGCGTCGCGCGTCCCGAGATGAACGTGCCATCGGGCTGGTACTTGGAGCCGTGGCGCGGACACTGGAACCGTCCGTCTTCCTGCCGCCACCGCAGTGCCGTGTTCTCGTGCGGGCACGCCAGGTTGAAGGCAAGTACCCGCTCGTGGAAGCGGATGAGAATCACTTCGTTCTCGCGATCGATTGACACGGCGTCGCCGGCAGGCACCGGGTACTCATGCTCGGTGGGTCCCACCTGCGCGCCCGAGACGCTCTCGATCGGAACCGCGGCGGCATCCGACGCCGCCAGCGCGACGCCGACCATGGCCGCCAGGGCGGCTGCCGAGATGTGACCGAGAAACTCGCGCCGCGACGAATCAGATGATGACTTGCACGATTCAGCCGACTGCGGACAGTCGCTGTTCACCTTGAGAAACTGCTGAGACACCGACAACCCCCCGACTACGCCGCTACCGTGAGCCATGTGCCCAGGAGCAGCAGCACGAACCAGAAGAACAAACTCGCGGCCGATCCGATCGCCAGCCGCTTCCATGGCTTGCCTTGCTTCGACAGACGCTCGGCCACAACAAGACCGTAGCCGTTCGCGAAGAGCAGTACGACGAAGGCCTGCTTCGTCCAGTACACGGGCGATGCGAAGAACGTCGCCGTGTCCGCTGCGGTCATCAACACGCCCGTCGCGACGATCAGCGCGAGCGCGGGAACGACGGTGTAGTGCGATCTGGAGAGCGTGATCAGCGCTGCCGGCCGGCGCGTCGCGTCAGCCGCGGCGAGTAGGACTGTGCGGTCCGTCGCGATCGCTGTGCCGCCGGCCACCACGAGGCCAGCGATATGGAGAAACCGGATCGTCACCGAGACCGCGCGGTGGTCACTGTAAGCCGACGCCCACCACGACACCACGCTGGATACCGCTATCATCGTGCACTCCTACCGCCCGAACAGCATCATCAAGTAGCTCACCGTCGCCACGCCCATCGAGGTGTACGCGACGGCGCGATGCGCGGACCGATTGCCGCCTTCGCCTTCCTTGTTGGGAGCGAGCATCCCGGTCGCGACAAAGCCCGCGTCCGCGCCGAGCATCAGCAGGCCGTGGGCGAGCCGAAGACTCCGGTGCTCCGGATTCTTCCAGCCCTCCTTGAGGTTCCAGATGCCCGTCACCGTGTTCACGCCGAACAGGACGGCAATCGACGACGCGACAAACTGGTGTGCGCCGCGGGTGCTGCCGAAAGGATCGTAGTTGCCGCTGTACAGCTTCTCTCCGAGATAGATCTCCGTGGCGAACAGGGGCAACGTGGCGAAACTGGCGTAGACGTGAATCTTGCGCCGAACCTCGTAGCCGTGGCTGTACTCGATGGCGTGGGGCCGCGTTCGGGTGGCCTCCTGCGCGGTGGCCATGAACAGGGCCGGACGCACCTCATCCGCCGACCGGTGGGCTGCCTCAACTGCCGAGAACGACACTTGCCAGGCCGACGAAGCGCGTAACCCGCTTTCGGAGTTCGTGACGAGCCAGTCGATGGCCCATGGGTCACGCGGGGCGGCCCCAGCCGCGGGAGCACTCAGGCAGGCCGTCACCAGCGCCAGCACGAAGACGAACCGCGGCAGCGAATCTCGCAAGGCCAGTCTCCTTCGTAATCGGGCCGCCGTGGCGACCCGGTCGTCACCCATTTGACCTGGCCCAAGTTGCAAGAGGGGTGCCGCGGTCCGGACCCGCGTGCCTCGCCGACTTCCGCGGACAAGCTCAGGTGCGTAGAATTACCCATGTCCTCGCGTCCGGACCGTCGGTCATCTGAACGCGACACTCGTCATACACGCGGCCCCGAGACGGAGCTTTTTTCATGACCCGCGACGGGATGATCCGGCGCCTCCAGGTCCACTCGACACCGTGGGACATGGTCATCGTTGGCGGCGGCGCGACCGGCGCCGGGATTGCCGTTGACGCCGCCTCGCGCGGCTACGATGTGCTGCTCGTCGAGCAGCTCGACTTCGGCAAGGGCACGTCAAGCCGGAGCACCAAACTGGTGCACGGCGGCGTCCGCTATCTGGAGCAGGGCAACATCTCGCTCGTGATCGAAGCGCTGAAGGAACGCGGCACGTTGCGGCAAAATGCCCCGCATCTCGTGCACGACCTGGCCTTCATCGTCCCCAGCTACATCTGGTGGGAATCGCCGTTCTACGGCCTCGGCCTCAAGCTCTACGATCAGTTGTCCGGCAAGTACCGATTCGGACAAACACGCCGGCTCTCGAAAGAAGAGACGCTCGAGCTGCTGCCTACGATCAGGACCGAGGGCCTGCGCGGCGGCGTCGTCTACTACGACGGCCAGTTCGACGACAGCCGCCTGCTGATCAACCTGGTTACGACGGCGGCGGAGCAGGGCGCCACCATCGTCAACTACGTGCGGGTTGTCGGATTGACGAAGGACGCCGACAACTACGTGAACGGCGTCGTGCTGGTCGATCAGGAGTCCGGGCGTGAGATCCACGCGGCCGCGCGCGTCGTCGTCAACGCGACCGGTGCCTTCTGTGATGGCCTGCGGTTGATGGCCGACCCCGACGCGAAGCGCATGGTTGCGCCGAGCCAGGGCACGCATCTCGTGTTCGACCGCACTTTCCTCCGGGGCGACAGCGCGATCATGGTGCCCCACACCACAGACGGCCGTGTGATGTTCGCGATCCCGTGGCACGGGCACACGCTGGTCGGCACCACCGATGTCCCCGTGGACGACGTGCCCATCGAGCCGCGTGGGACCGACGACGAGATCGCGCTGATCCTCGAGACCGCGGGCCGGTACCTCGAGCGTCCGCCGACGAGAGCCGACATCCTGAGCGTGTTCGCCGGCATCCGCCCGCTGGTGCGCGCGGGCGATGCGGCCAACACGGCCGCGCTCTCGCGCGATCACACGGTGCACATCGATCGCTCGGGGCTGCTCACCATCGCCGGCGGCAAGTGGACGACGTACCGCAACATGGCCGAGGACTGCGTGAACCAGGCCGCGACGCTGGCCGAGCTCGACGAGCGGCCGTGCATCACCCGCACGCTCAACATCCACGGCTACCACCAGAACGCCGAGAAGTTCGGCGCGCTGTCGCTCTACGGATCCGATGCGCCGGCCATTCAGAATCTCGCCCTCAACGAAGCGGGGCTCGGCGAACGGCTCCATCCCGATCTGCCGTACACGGCTGCTGAAGTCGTCTGGGCGGCGAGAGAGGAGATGGCGCGAACCGTCGAAGACGTGCTGGCGCGCCGCACACGCGCGCTGTTCCTCAACGCCCGGGCCGCGTTGGCGATGGCGCCGCGGGTGGCGGCATTGCTGGCGCGCGAGCAACGCCGTGACGCGGTCTGGCAGGCCTCCGAAGTCGACCGATTCGCGGCCGTTGCCGCCGGCTACGTGGCTGGCTGAGCCGGCCGCGCGCGCATCTGCTTGCGAATCACCATCAGCACGAACAGTGCCGCCGCGGCCGCGAGGAACCACGTCCACACGGCGTTCACGTGCTGAAGCGTCCCCGATCGGGATGACGCCTCGACCAGGTCGAGCAGGTACAGAGAGGCGGCGATCGCCAGGATGCCGTTGAACTCACGCTCGAGCGCGCGCATGACGCTGAACGCGCGCGTCGACGGCGTGTGGTTCGAGAAGCGGGGAACGATCGCCGGAACGCGGTTCGTGAACTCGCGGAACGCGTCGCCGAACTGCGTGTCGAGGAACGCTTCCTCGCGCATCGCGATGCGCTCGTAGTACAGGACGCTGGCGAGCAGCACGATCACCGGCAGCGCCCAGCGGCCCGGAAACATCGCCAGCCCCACCATCGTCATCGTGTTCGCAATGTAGAGCGGGTGGCGGACGACGGAGTAGATGCCGCTCGTGTTGAGCATCGCCGCGCGCGGGCCAGTCGTCGATCGCTCGGACGTGCCCTCCGGCGCCAGCCCCGACGCGGCGAAACGCAGTAGCTCGCCGGCGATCGCGACGGCGGCCGCGAGGAGCTTCCACCACAGGCTCACCGGCGGGTGAGGGGCGAGCCACATCGGCAGAAGCAGCAGCGGCAGGAGGACCAGCGGGACGTAGCTGCGCCAGCGGAACAGCATGTCGCCCGAGTCGACCATGTGCTCGGACAGCCTCATGCGGGACTCGAACCTTCGGTCATCAGCCCTGGATCATAGCCGAGCCGGTCAGGGCGTGAAGTCTGAGCGGTTCAGGCGTATCCCGAAGGTACTGGCGAGGAGATTACGCGGATCTGCTGGCGGCAACAGGAACCGAAGGAGAGAAGGCGGCGGGGCAGGAACCCCGCCGCCATGGGTGTTACGTCGTGGCCATCTTGACGGGCGTGACAGCCTTCTCGTCCTCTTCACCCGTCCTGATACGAAAGACCTTCTCGACCGGCACCACGAAGATCTTGCCGTCGCCGACCTCGCCCGTGCGCGCGCCCTTCAGCACGGCTCGCACGGTCGGCTCGACGAAGTGGTTCGAGACGCCGATCTCGAACCGCACCTTGTCGGACAGCTCCATCTTCACCGACGTGCCGCGATAGGTCTCGACGTGCTCACGCTCGCCGCCGTGGCCCTGCACGCGGCTGATGGTGAGACCCTGCACTTCGGCCTTGTAGAGCTCCTCGAGTACTGCGGGGACCCTGTCGGGTCGGACAATGGCAACCACGAGCTTCATGCGCGCCCTCCCTCTGCCGCCATCGCGGTCGCACCAACCTTCACGTCACCCGTGGGCAGCACCAGAATGGCGGCCTCGCCCTCCGCGTACGCCTCCTCGCCATGCTGGGTGACATCCATGCCGACACCTTCCTCGTTGCCCTCGGCCCGCAGGGGCATCACGAGCCCGATCAGCTTCAACAGGGCGAAGCTGCCGACGCCGCTGTAGACGATCGCCGCGCCAACGGCCGTCGCCTGAATGAGGAACTGGCCGGGGTTGCCGAACAGCACGCCGTCGGTGGTCCCGTTCCATGCCTTCTCCGCGAAGACGCCGGTCAGCAGCGCTCCAACCGTGCCGCCGAGCCCGTGCGCCGCGACGACGTCCAGCGAGTCGTCCAGCCGGGTGCGCGCGCGCCACACGAGCGCGTAGTAGCTGGGGAACGCCGCCAGGCAGCCGAGGATGAGGCCGCTCATCGGGCTGACGAAGCCGGCCGCCGGCGTGATTGCCACCAGGCCGACGACGATGCCCGTCGCCGCGCCGACGGCGGTCACCTTGCCGTTGCGCATCAGGTCGAGCAGCGCCCAGACGACGAGCGTGCCCATCGGCGCCAGGAAGGTAGTCGTGAAGGCGAGCGCGGCCGACGGGCTCGACGTCAGCGCGCTGCCGGAGTTGAAGCCGAACCAGCCGAACCACAGCAGGCCGGCGCCGAGCAGGACGAGCGGCACGTTGTGCGGCAGGAACGCCTGCCGCGCGAAGTCTTTGCGCTGACCGAGCACCATGGCCGCGACCAGCGCCGCGACGCCCGCGTTCACGTGCACGACCGTGCCGCCCGCGAAGTCGAGCGCGCCCATCTTCGCCAGCCAGCCGCCGCCCCAGACCCAGTGCGCGACCGGCCCGTAGATGACGAGCGACCAGAGCGCGATGAACACCATGTAGGCGCCGAACCGCATGCGCTCCACGATGGCGCCCGAGATCAGCGCCGCGGTGATGATCGCGAAGGTGCCCTGATAGGACATGAAGAGCACGTGCGGAATGGTGCCCTGCGCTTCGAGCCCGACGTTGCGCAGGAAGACGCGCGACAGGTCGCCCACGAAGTCGTTGCCGGGAGCGAAGGCCAGTGAGTAGCCCGCGAGCGCCCACGAAATCCCGACGACGCCCAGCGCGATGAAGCTCATCATCATCGTGTTGAGTGCGTTCTTGGAGCGGACCAGCCCTCCATAGAAGAATGCCAGCGCGGGCGTCATGAGCAGGACCAGCGCGGTGGAGATCAGCATCCACGCAGTGTCACCCTGGTTGATCGCAGGTGCGGCCGCGCCCTGGGCGTAGGCGGCGCCTGGCGTGCTGGCGATGGCGACGGCGGCAAGCGCGGCCGGCGCAAGGAAGCGCGAGTATCCTCGAAGTCTTGACATGCCTCTCCCCATTCGTCTGCCGGCCGAGGCGCATGCGCCCCGCGGCGACCTCGCGTGCGCGAGGCCTGTTGGCGAATCCTCAGGTCGTGCTGGTGGACAGCCGTGCCGGCGACGCAGCCGGCTGGGAGAGCGACCTAGATCTGGAGATGCGTGGCGCCCCAGTGTGACGGAACGAGCGTCACCGGGCGTGTTTCGTGCCCGTCCGGCCGTCGCCGGTCGTCCTCGACGCCCCAGTCGTCGGTGCCGGTGCCACGGCGCCCGCGTGCTGACGTCGAGAACGGACGGCGATCGGACGTCCCCGCGTGCGGCAACGCCGCTGGCACATCCTGCCCCGACGCCGGATCGGCGTGCTCGTGAACCGGAACGTAGCGCGCAGCCGGACGAGCCGCCGCGACGAGGCGCGGCCTGTTCGGCGTCGGCACCCACGCGGACGCCGGCCGCCCGGCCAGGAGGCACAGGGCCGCAAGCGTGCCGACGATGAGGGTTCTGCGGGCAGTCACGAGCGAATGGATCTCCACGGACTCCGCCTGTGGCGGGACGGAAGGTCAGCGAGCAACCAGGGTGCCAAATCGGCTCACCGGTGACGTGCGAAAACGCGCACGAAAACGCACGATGCGGAAAATCGGGCTCCGCCGGCCAGACATTCATGTAGGAGTCACGCCGCCAGCGGCACAAAGTTGTCGGCTTTTTCGGGCCTTGCCGGGACGGCCGGGCGAGCCCTGCCGGCGAGCGAGGGCAGGCACGGAACATTCTTGTAGCGAAGTTGTCCTGCCTTGACAGAAATGTCGCTCGCGCCGCCGCTGGGCTACACTGGCCCGTCGTCCGCGCGCGCATGGCGCGCACAGATCCGGGAACCGCTCAGGAGACTTTCATGTCGAGACTGCTGCCATCACTGCTCGTTGCGACGCTGCTCGTGGCCGGCGCCCCGCTGGCCGCCGGGCATCCGAACTTCTCGGGGGAGTGGAAGGTGAACACGACCCAGAGCAACTGGGGTCAGATGCCCGCACCCACCCGCTTCAACCAGAAGATCACGCACAACGATCCCGACCTGAAGGTGGTCACCGAGCAGAGCGGCGCCTTCGGCGACTTCACCTCCGACTTCTCGTTCACGACCGACGGCAAGGAATGCCCGAACCAGATGAACGACTTCAAGATGAAGAGCACCGTGAAGTGGGACGGCGACACGCTGGTCTTCGACAGCCAGATGGACTTCCAGGGGACCGCCATCACGGGCACCGAACGCTGGACGATGTCTGCGGATGGCAAGACCATTACCCGGCAGCAGCACTTCAGCGGGCCGATGGGTGAAGGCGACGCGACCGTGGTGCTGGACAAGGTCGAGTAGTCAGTGTGGGGCGTTGATCCGCGTAGTCCGAAGCCGGATTATCCGAGCCGGCGTCTCAGGCGGATCAGCGATCCCATCGACCATGCCTGAAACGGGCAGCCGCCGGGGGAAAACGGCGGCTCGGCGTCGGCGAGTTCGCTCAGGTGGCCGAGGCCGGCCGCTTCCAGTTGCGCGATGAGGGGACGAAGGAATCGCTCGGACGCCTCTCGACGCCGTGCTTCATCGTCGCCGTTGGCCGCCAGCCATGCCTCGACGAACGGCTCCATCAGAAACGGCCAGGCCGTGCCCTGGTGATAGGCGGCGTCGCGCTCGGCAGGACCGCCAACGTGGTGGCCCGCGTAGCCCGGCTCCCCCGGCGCCAGCGTCCTCAGGCCCTGCGGCGTGAGCAGGGTCCGCTCGACCACATCGACGACCGCGCGGGCGCGATCGGGATCCACGAGCGGTGTGCCCAGCCCGCCGGCCGCGAAAATCTGATTCGGCCGGACCGACGGATCCACGCGCCCGGCCTCGTGATCCACGTCGACGACGTCGTAGAGACACCCTCGCGAAGCGTTCCAGAACCGGCTGGCGAAGGCATCCCGGCCTTGCGTCGCGATCGCCTGCCACCGGGAATCCCACGACGCCCCGAATTGCAGCGCGTTCAGCCATAGCGCCTGGACTTCGACCGGCTTCCCAATCCGGGGCGTGACGGGCCGGCCGTCAACGCGTGCGTCCATCCACGTGAGCGCCAGGCCCGGTTCACCGCAGGCCAGCAGCCCGTCCGAATCGGCCCGGATCCCGAATCGAGTGCCGCGGAAGCAAGCGTCCAGAACCTGGCGTGCGGCGTCCAACAGCGCCGACCGTGCTGTCGCGCCGATCGTTCCTTCACCACGGTCGACGACCGCGCACAGACCGTGGACAGCGAGGACGAACCACAGCGACGCGTCGACCGAGTTGAACTCCGGCCTCTCGCCACGATCGGGAAACCGGTTGGGCAGCATCCCGTCCGACAACGCAGCCGACCACGTGAGCAGGACGTTGCATGCCTCGTCGACACGGGCCGTGTCGAGGCAGAGACCGCGAAGAGCAAAGAACGTGTCGCGACCCCAGTCCGTGAACCATGGGTAGCCGGCGATGATCGTGCGGCCATCCCCACGCTTGACGAGGTACGCGTCTGCGGCCCTGTGGAGCGGCGATGCAAACGCCGCGCGCCTCGTCTGCTCGTCATCACGAAGGCGTGACACCGCCTCGGCAAGCGGCGTCGCGTCGTCTACGGCAGACGGGCCCGACTGAAGCAGCCACAGCGCCTGGCCCTTCCGAAGATCGAACGTGAGCCATCCCGGCGCCAGCAGGTCTTCGAGCGCATCCAGGCCGCGCGCCTGCTCGGCGGAGTACAGGAACTGCCGATACCAGTCGGGCTCGTGGGTGTAGTCGGCGTTCGTGCGGCTGATCACAGGCGGCACGCTGTCGTACGGTTGCCACGTGACCGCATCTCCGCTGGTTATTGCAGTCGTGCTGCACGCGCTGTTCTCGTGATGAGTCGAGTGGTAGTCCCGGCCGGACAGGAATGGCCGCACCACGACGCGAATGGGCACGTCGTCCCCTGGCGACTCCACCAGGCGCCACACGACCGCGACCGCAGCCCGCTCGTGCGGGACAACGATCTCCTGTCCGATCCGCAGGCCGGACGACACCTGGTAGTTCCACGCCGGCCAGGGGTCGGCGGTGAAACTCTCGATCCTCGACGCACCGTCCGGGTGCACGATGCCGGGAACGTATCGCTGGCTGGAGATTGGAATGCGCCGGCCGGCGTACTCCACCCACGCGTCGAAGCCGTTCACGAGCACCATCCGCCCCGTGGGAGGCGTCGTCGCGATGAGCAGCAACGCGTGGTAGCGCCGCGTGCGGATGCCGCTGACCGTGCCGGACGCGAAGCCGCCCAGGCCGTCGGCCTCGAGCCACTCGCGCGTGTCGTCGGCAAGCACCTACTGCTCGGTGTAAAAGACCGTGAGTCCGCCGTCGATAAAGTAGGTCGACCCGGTGACGTAGTCGCTGTCGGCCGACGCGAGAAACACCGCGAGGCCCGCGACGTCGCCGGGCTGTCCGAGGCGGCTCAGGGGAATCTGGCTCGTGAGCGATGCCAGCTTCACCGGATCGTTGAGGAGCTTGGCGTTGATCGGCGTTTCGATCGCGCCCGGCGCGATGTTGTTGATCGTGATGCCGAGCGGGCCCAGCTCCACGGCCAGCGTGCGCGCAAGCATGCGCAGCGCGCCCTTGCTGGCGCAGTACGGCGCGAAGTTGGGAAACGCCAGGTCCTCGTGCACCGAGCTGATGTTGATCACCTTGCCGCCGTGGCCCGACGCGCGACAGTGCCGGACGAAGGCCTGCGTCGCGAAGAAGACGCCCTTGAGGTTCACGTTCAGCACCGCGTCGTACTCGGCCTCGCTCACATCCCAGAACGCAGCGTGCCGTTCGATGCCCGCGTTGTTGACCAGGACGTCCAGCCCGCCGAGCGCATCGATGCTGCGCGCCACGAGGTCGTCCACCTCGGCGACTTCGCCGAGATTGGCCTTGAACATGGCGCCGCGCCGCCCGAACGCCTGCACGTCGGCCAGCGCCTCCTCGGCGCCCTTCGGGTCGGTGTTGTAGTTGATGGCGACGTCCGCTCCCTCCTGCGCCATGCGAACGGCGATGCCGCGGCCGATCCCCTTGCTGCTGCCGGTGACGAGGACTTTGCGTCCCGCGAGACGCTGAGGCGTTGAACTCATGGCAGGCTCCGCTCAGGCCAGGTGGCGTCCGCCGTCGACGCGGATGGTCTCGCCCGTCACGAAATCCGTCTCGCAGAGAAACAGCACCGCCTTCACGATCTCCGCCTCGCCGCCCCAGCGGCCGACCGGCGTCGCCGCGGCCACTTCGGCGACCTCCTCAGCGCTGAGATCCGGCGGGGCGAGGATCGGGCCGGGCGCGATCGCGTTCACCAGGATCTGGTCCTGCGCCAGCTCGAGCGCGAGGCTCTCGGTGAGCGCGATGACTCCGGCCTTGGCGGTGTAGTACGACGTGAAGCCCTTGTAGTTCGGTCGCCCGCTCCGCGCGAGCCAGTCGGCGAAGTTGATGATGCGGCCGCCCCCGGCGGCACGCAGCGCCGGCACCGCCGCGTGCGCGCAAAGAAACGCCGAGCGGAGGTTGACGTCGAGGTCTGCGTTCCACAGCTCGACGCTGAGGCCCTCGAGCGGTGTGGACCGGTATACCGACGCCATGTTGACCACGACGTCGAGCCGGCCGAACGTGGCGAGTGCGTGAGCCACGATTGTGGCGCCACCGTCCGGCGTCGAGACATCGGCAGCCACGATCGTCGCGCGACGGCCTGCCTTCACGACGTCGTCGGCCGTCTGCTCGGCTTCGCGCTTCGACCCGCGATACGAGAGCACCAGGTCCATCCCCTGCCCGGCGAGCGCACGTGCGACAGCACGGCCGATGCGCTTGCCGCCGGTGACGATGGCGACCTTGTCGCGTAGTTCCACTAGAACGCCGACTTCAGCATTGCCAGCAGGTCCGTCCACGACGCCTTGTCGGCCTCGGCGCTGTAGGCCAGCTGCGGCATGCCGAACTTGCCGGCGTCCGGGTTCGTGAACCCGTGCATGGCGCCCGGGATCACGACGACTTCGTACCTGGCGCCTGCGTCGGTCATCTTCTTCTTGAACGCCTCGACCTGATCTGGCGGCACGAACGGGTCCGCGCCGCCGGTCATCACGAGCACCTTGCCTTTGATCGCCCCTGGCGCGACGGGGCCGAGGGCGCTGAGCGCGCCATGGAAGCTGCCAACGGCTTTGAGGTCCTCGCCGGCTGCGGCCATGTTCAGTACGATCCCGCCGCCGAAGCAGTAGCCGATCGCGCCAATCCTGGCGGGATCGACGTGCGGATCGGCCTTGAGCTGCGCCACCGCCGCGTCGAAGCGCGCTTTCACCACCGCCGGATCCTTCGTCGCCTCGCCCATGAACTTCATCGCATCGTCGGGGTGCGTGGCGACCTTGCCCTTGCCATACATGTCGAGCGCGAAGCCGACATAGCCGGCCTCGGCCAGCCGCCGCGCCTGGGTGCGGGCGTGTTCGTTGTGGCCCCACCACTCGTGCACGACGATGATGCCGGGCCGCTTTCCGGTGGATTGATCATCCCACGCGATCAGTCCCTGCAGCTCGGTGTCGCCCTGCTTGTAGTCCACGACGCGGGTCTTCACTTCCGCCAGCGCAGGCGACGCGAAGGCCAGCGTGAGTCCAGCCGCGAGCACACATCCACGCACGGTCATATGAGTCCTCCGGTCCATCAGCTTACTCTGCCACTTTCACGACGAGCCAGGCGCCCCCCTCGAGCGCCAGCTCGATCTGGAACTCGATCACGATGCCGTCACGCGTGCCGTTGACGATGGCGCTCGCGGTCGTGTCGCTGGGGCGCTCGAGACCCGCCAGGTGACTGTCTTGGGGCGTCTCCTTCCTCAGCGCCTCGAATCGCGCCGCGCCCTCGGGCCCCGAGTAGGCGGCGGCCGTTCCGCCAGCCAGCGTCGAGACGAACGCCGCGAGGTTGCCGGCGCGAATGGCATCCACGCACTGCGCGGCGGCGGCGCCCGGCGGGCTGGCGATGGCGGCAGCGACTTCGTCGGCGGTGGGAGGGCGGGGGATGCGCGCGGCGAACGTCGCGTCGTACTGGAACGTCACGCCGTGGAAGGACCTGGGTTCGTCCATGGACAGCCGTCCCGCCACACGGGCATGCTCGAAGACCTGTTTCGCGAAGCGGTGCATGCCGGTCATCGAGACGGATCCGTCAAAGGCCTTCGCGTAGATCGCGCCGCTGATCGGCGCGGCCTCGGCGTCCAGCACCACCTCGACGACGTGGGCCCTGCCATCGCGGCCCATGTGAATGAGCTCGAACACATCGCCGAGCGCCGAGTCGGGAAGCTCCACGTCGCTCAGGAGGATTCGGATGTCTTCCCTGGCCTTGTCGAAAAAGCCGGGCTGCGCGGACGCGTACGCGTGGGTGAGCGGTGTGGTCTCGCCGTTCAGCGTGAGATGTCCGGTCGCGGTGCCGTCCTGAGCGAACGCCCGTGACGACACCGCCGACAAGAGCAGGACCGCGAGGGCTACGACGACCAGTTCTCGCTGCCGAGCTTCCAATCGCTGCCTTCCTTCACGACCTCGACCTTGCCATTGGTTTTCTTCTTGTCCGGGTCCATCGCTTCCACCGCCAGCATGGCGCCGTCGGCCGTCTTCGTTTCCTTGAGGATCTTCACGTCGGTGATCGATCCCATCATCTTCATCATCTCGAAGAACTTGGGCCGCTCGGCCGCCGGGGTGGAGTTGATCATGTCGAGCGACTTCTTCGACAGGAACGGCGTCAGGTCTTCGATCTTCTTCGCCTGGTCGAAGGCGGCCCTGTAGCGCATGTAGAACTGAGATGCAGTTTCGGTCTGTGCAAGAGCGGGCTGGGCAACGAGTGAAAGGAACAGGAACGACGCAACGAGCGATGCGGCCAGACGAGTCAAGCTCATGAGTGAACCTCCAGGCCCCCGTTAGGGCGGCCCATCGTAGCTGAAATGCGAATGAGGCGGCAGGCCGCAGCGGCCTCCTGGCCCCGGAGCGTCACGCGACCTCGAGCGGCTTGACGTCGGGTCGGAGGAACCAGCGGTCGATCAGGACGTGGCGCGTGAACCAGGCCGAGCGCATCAGCAGCGGCGCGATGGCCTGCCGCACCGCCTCCGGCACGATCGCGGAGAGCACGTCAGCGCGGCGATGGCCGAACGTGCGCGCGAGCGAGGCGGCATAGGGCGCCAGCCTCGCGCTCGAGTAGTCCCCTCGTGCCGCGATGATCGCTTGTGCGGCCATCGTCCCCGACTCGACGGCCGTGCGTATTCCTTCGCCGCTCGCCGGGAACGCGAGCCCTGCGGCATCGCCGGCCAGCAGCACGCCATCCCCAACCGCCCGCCGTCCCCGCGGCGCGAGCAGATACGCATGTCCCTTCCACCGCTCCAGCGCTTCGCGCGGGAGATCGGCTCGTGACGATAACCACTGCTGATACGCAGCGGCCATCTGCTTGAATGTCTGCGGGCCTGAAGGCCCGCCGCCACTGGCGTCGCCGTCAGCGATGTGGCCGAAGCCGACGTTCAGGTACCGGCCCTTGCGGAAAATCCAGCCGTAGCCGCCGAGGTCGCGCGAGAAGTGGAACTCGGGCCGGCTCGGCACGCGCGCTGCCATGTCGTCAGAGATCGGAATCTCGATCTCCTGCGCCAGCACGACGCCAGCCTGCTCGCGCTGGTGATCGTCGGCCGCCTGCAGCGCGCGTGCGACCGGGCAGAAGTGCCCGCCCGCGCCCACGAGTACCGGTGCCGCGTGTGAGTCGTTGATGGTCCAGTTGTTGCCGGCCCGGTTCAGCGACGTGACGCGGGTCCCTTCCACGACAGTCGCTCCGCTTCGCTTCAGCAGGAACGCATCGAACTCCCGCCGGCGGATGCCGTAGCTCACGTCGGCGCCGTAGTCGGTGCAAACCGGCCTGCCACCGACGAGCGACGTTTTGAAGCCGGCGATGGGCTGCACCGTGAGCCCATGAGCCGACAGTTCCGCAGGCGTGAGTTCGAGCCGGGTGAGCACGCCGGGCGTCACCCAGCCAGCGCAAATCTTGTCTCGTGGAAAGCGGGCGGCGTCGATCACCGCTACGCGCATGCCCGCGGCCACCAGGGCGCGGGCGGCGCTCGATCCGCCCGGGCCGCCACCGATGACGATGGCGTCCCAGGAGGTCACGCGGACTTCCCGCCCGTGAGCCAGTCGCGTGTCCAGTGCACGCGATTGGTCTCGCCGCGGGCGAACAGGATCTGGAACAACTGCACGCTGCCCGACACGAAGCTGGCCTCCGAGCCGGCGAGATACATCCGCCACGTGCGGACGAACTCGGCGCCATACTGCTCGCGCACGGCGGGCTCGTGCTTTTCGAACCGCTCACGCCAGTGGCGCAGTGTGAGCGCGTAGTGCAGGCGCAGGTTCTCGACGTCGAGCACGCTGAAGTTCGTCGGCCGCAGCACCCCGGCGCAGACCTCGTCCAGGGTCGGTGCGTATGCGTCTGGAAAGATGTGCCGGCGGATCCAGCGATTGAGCTGGCGCGGCTGGTTGCGGCCGATGAAGTGCAGCAACCCGCGGCCATCGGGCCCGAGCGTGCGGTCCATCACCCGGCCGAGAGCCTCGTAGTGGCGCGTGCCGACGTGTTCGAGCATGCCCACCGACACGAACGCGTCGCAATGCCCCGAGATGGCCCGGTAGTCGTCTTCGACGAACTCGACGTTCGAGATGCCCTCGCGTGCAGCGCGTTCCCTGGCGAAGAGGATCTGCTCGTGAGAGATGTTGAACGCGCGGACCGTGACGCCGTAGTTGCGCGCCATGTACAGCGCCAGCGCGCCCCATCCGCATCCGGCCTCGAACACAATCTCGCCCGGCGTGAGACGTAATTTCCGGCAGACGAGATCGAGCTTGGCGATCTGCGCTTCCTCGAGCGTGGCATCGGCGCGCGGGAAGTACGCGCACGTGTAGATCATGTCGCGGTCGAGCCAGCGCGCGTAGAAGTCGTTGCCGAGGTCGTAGTGCCGGCGGACCGACGCCCGCGCACGGTCACGCGAACCTTCGAGCAGACCTTGCGCGGTGTACCACTCCGGCGACCGCCGGTTGCGCGACACGGTGTAGATGCGTTCCAGGAGCCCTTCGAGATCGCCCTCAACCTCGACGCGCCCCGTCGTGTAGCCCTCCGCGAAGGTGTCTTCCGGATCCCACAGCATCCGGAACAGGTCCAGCGCGTAGAGCACGCGGACCGTGGCGAGCGGGCGTCCGCTCGCGGAGGCGAGACGCGTGCCGCCCGGGAGCACGAAATCGATCCCGAGTTTGTCGAGGTCGAGGCGCTCGACTGCCCAGCGACGCAGCCATCCGGGCCATTCCCGGCGCGACGGTTCGGCAGTCTGCTCGCGTTGGGTTCCCGTCAGTACTTCCGCCACGACGACCTCCTTGCGCCTGCGGCGCCCCGGTGTGGAGCGCTCTCTTCGCGTAGCCTACATCGACTCGCGCCGCAGTGCATCCGGCGCGGGGAGCGGGGCTGAAGCCCCGCCGCCACGACGGTTGGGAGAGGTCTCCGTTGCTCAAGATTGCACGGGCTGTTCCAACCGCGACCCTCCCAACCGTGTCCAGGCGCTTGACATCCGCTCGCTTACTGCCGATGCCATCCGCCGGGCCGGCAAATGAACCTTTCACCGTTGTAATTCTCGCGACAGGCCGGTGCCAGCCTTCCTGACGTCATAGAAATAGAACCCGGCCATGTGCCGGGATGCAGTTTTCAGCGTCAGGAGGAGTCCATGTCAGTGAATGTTCCCCGGACCGGGCGGTCGGCGCGCACCGTGGCAGCCGCCGCCCTGGTCGCAGGTTCTCTCGGGTTTGCGGGCTGGTGGGCGGCCAGCGCCCGCGCCGAGTCGCCCGTGCCGGCGGCCCCGGTGGTGGCGGCTCAGTCGCAGCCTGCGGCGGCGCCGGCAGGCCGCTATGCGGTGACCTCGTATGCCGACGCCGTGGCACGCGTGGCGCCCGGCGTGGTGACCGTGCGCGTGGAGAAGAAGGCCGGCGTGGAGCCGACGGGCATGCCCGACGACCTGCTTCGCCGGTTCTTCGGACAGGATGCGCCGTCCCAGGATCGCCAGCCGCGCGAGCACGGCCTGGGCAGCGGCGTCATCGTCTCGAGTGACGGGCACGTCCTCACCAACGCGCACGTCGTTGACGGCGCCGACAAAGTGCGTGTCCTGCTGCATGACGGGCGCGAGTTCGACGGCAAGGTGATCGGCGTCGACAAGGCGAGCGACCTCGCGGTGCTCGACATCAAGGCGACGAGCCTGCCGATCGTCCCGCTCGCCGACTCGAACAAGGCGCGCGTCGGTGACGTCGTCCTCGCCGTCGGAAACCCGCTCGGCGTGGGCGAGACGGTGACGATGGGGATTCTCAGTGCCAAGGGCCGGACGACCAGCGTCGGCGACGGCAGCTACGAGGACTTCCTGCAGACCGATGCGCCGATCAACCGCGGCAACTCCGGCGGCGCGCTGGTGACGGCGAGCGGCGAGCTGGTCGGCATCACGTCGCAGATCCTGACGCCGTCCGGCGGCAATATCGGCATCGGGTTCGCCATTCCGTCCAACATGGCGAAGAGTGTGATGGATCAGCTCATCTCGACCGGTCACGTGCGGCGCGCCATGCTCGGCGTGACCGTCCAGCCGGTGACCGGCGACCTCGCGCAGAGCCTGCAGCTTCCGGACGTCCATGGCGCGCTCGTCAACGACGTGAAGGCCGAGAGCCCGGCGGCGCGTGCGGGACTCAAGGCGGGTGACGTGATCACGGCGGTCAACGGCTCGCAGGTGCAGGGCAGCAACGAATTGCGTAACCTCGTGTCGTCGCTGACTCCGGGATCGACGGCGACGGTCACCGTCGTCCGCGACGGGAAGACTCAGCAGATTCCGGTGAAGCTTGCCGAGATGGCGGCTGAGCGCGCGAGCCGCGACGGGGCGGCGCCCGGCGAATCGGGCGCGCTGGGCATCAAGGTGGAGCCGCTGACGCCACGCGTTGCCGAACGGCTCGAGCTGCCGCGCTCCACGGAAGGGCTGATCGTCGACGAGGTCGACCCCGACGGCGCGGCCGCGGCCGCCGGCATCGAAGCGGGCGACGTGATCCGACAGGTGGATGGCAAGGCCGTCGTATCGGCCAGCGACTTGCGCGCAGCCGTGCAGGTAAGGAGCGACCGTCCCGCGCTGCTGCTGGTCCAGCGAGGCGACCGGAGCTTCTTCGCCGCCATCGACCGCTCACGCGGCTAGCGGAACCCGACATCGTCAGCTCGCTGAGGACCCGATTGCGTCAGTCCGAAGAGGACTCGACATCGTAGGTTTTCTGAGGACCCGACAAGAAGAGCCCGGCGGTACAATCCGGTGCCGGGCTCTTTCTCTCTATGCGTGCCCTGATCGTCGAGGATGACAAGACGCTTGCCGAGTTCGTGGCGAATGGCCTGCAGCAGGCGGGCTTCGCGGTGGACGTGGCCGGCGATGGCGAGCGCGGCTTAGCGCTCGCGGTGGAAGTACGGCCCGATGTCGCCATCGTCGACCTGGGCCTGCCCGGTCTCGATGGCCTCTCGCTGATCGACGCGCTGCGCCGGCGCGGCGAGCGCGTGCCGGTGCTGATCCTGAGCGCGCGCCACACCGTGGACGATCGCGTGCGCGGCCTGCAGGCCGGCGGCGACGACTACCTCACGAAGCCCTTCGCCTTTCCCGAATTGCTCGCGCGGGTGCAGGCGCTCGTGAGGCGATCGACCGCGACCGCCGAACCGACAAGGTTGGAGGTTGGCGACCTGACGCTGGATTTGCTGTCGCGTCGCGTGACCAGACAGGGGAAGGACATCGAGCTGCGGCCGCGGGAATTCGCGCTGCTCGAGTACCTGATGCGCAACGCCGGGCGCGTCGTGTCGAAGACGATGATCCTGTCGCGCATCTGGGATTACAGCTTCGATCCGCGCACCAACGTCGTCGATGTGCTCGTCTATCGGTTGCGAGAGAAGATCGACCACGAGTTCGAGCCGAAGCTGCTGCAGACCCGCCGGGGCATGGGCTACGTGCTCGAGGTTCCCGGACAGGCTGGCCGCTGATGGCGTCGCAGGAACCCGGCCATCGTATCGCGCGATCGCTCGGTGTGCGGCTGGCGTTCGGGTACGGCGCCATCTTCGTCGCCAGCACACTGCTGATCTCGGTGCTGGCCTACCGGCTGCTCGAGCGGTCGCTGATCGAGCGGGATCACGAGATCGTGCGCGTCAAGCTGGCCGACTACGCGGCCCGCTTCGACAGCACGGGCGTCGACGGCCTGAGCCAGGCTGTTGCGGCGGAGCAGGCTTCGGGGAGCGACGAGCGCGTGTTCGTCCGACTGGTGTCGTCGAATGCCGAGGTCGTGCTCGCCAGCGTGCCCTCCGCGTGGGGCTCGTACGACCTGGGTCAGCTCGGCGACGGACAGACCGGAATCGAAGGCTGGCAGTCGGTCCCGGCCCGTAACGCGCCTGTGCTGCTCGAAGTGGCGACGCGCCGGCTGCCCGGAGGGGTCTTCCTTCAAGTCGGCCGCACCACGCTCGAGCGCGATCGCACGCTGCGGCAGGTTCGCGACCTCCTCGGCGTCCTGCTCGGGTCTGTTGTCGTGCTCGGACTCATCGGCGGCAGCGCCATCACCTGGACGACGTTCGCGCCGCTGAGGCATCTGCTGGACACGCTGCGCGAGATCACGCGCACCGGCCGTTTCGAGGCCCGCGTGCCCGCTGATGGCGGACGCGACGTGCTGAGCGAACTGGCGCGGGTGTCCAACCAGATGCTCGAGCGCATCCAGACCCTGGTCGGGGGCATGCGAGGAGCACTCGATTCGGTTGCGCACGACCTCCGCACGCCGATTGCCCGGCTGCGCAGCCGCGCCGAGACGGCGCTGCTCACCGAGGGCGACGAGAATGCCTGCCGCGAGGCGCTCGCGGACGTCGTCGAGGAATCGGATCGCGTGTCGTCGCTGCTGACCACGCTGATGGACATTTCGGAAGCCGAGACCGGAGTCATGCAGCTCCGCCTGACGCCCGTTGACGTCGCCGAGGTGTGCGCGGAAACCCTCGATCTCTACGAGGACGTCGCCGAGCAGAAGCGGATCACGCTGACCTCAGCGGCCCCCACTGGCCTCATCGTCAACGCCGACCGTCCGAGGCTGCGCCAGGTGCTCGCCAATCTCGTCGACAACGCCGTGAAGTACACGCCATCAGGTGGCCACGTCGCGATCAACGCAGGGCCGAGCGAGGACGGAGGACAGAGCTTTGGCTCGGTCACAATCACCGTCGCAGACACCGGCCCCGGCATCGCGCCCGAGCACGTCGATCACATCTGGGATCGCCTCTATCGCGGTGACGTCGGCGGCGAGCCGGGCCTCGGTCTCGGTCTGAGCCTCGTCCGCGCCATCGTCACCGCGCACGGTGGGAAGGTGGAGGTCGAAACTCATCTCGGCCAGGGCACCACGTTCCGCGTCGTGCTGCCCGCTGCAGGTTCGTAGGTCGAGCCTTCGGCCACCTCCATTCGTCCTTCGCCCTTCGCCCTTCGCCCTTCGCCCTTCGTCCTTCATCCTTCATCCTTCGTCCTTCGTTCCCGTCTACCCATCAGTCCGCGCCTCGTGATACAACGCTGACAATAGGCCCCCAAGGAGGCCCCATGAAGCGGCGCGACTTCCTGCGGTGCGGTGCGGCGGCGGCCGGTGCGTTCATCAGCCTCGACAAATTTCCACACCAGCTCTACGCGTCGGATCAGAAGAAGCTCGCGACCGACGTCGCCACGCTGGGGAGGACGGGCATCAAGGTGTCCCGGCTCGCGCAGGGTACCGGGACCAACGGCGTCAACCACAGCTCGAACCAGATCCGGCAGATGGGCGACCGCGGCCTCGCCGACCTGCTGGTCAAGGGCGTGGACAACGGCCTCCACTTCTGGGACCTCGCCGATCAGTACGGCAGCCACCCGCACGCGAAGACCGCGCTTCAGACGGTGAAGCGCGACAACGTCGTCATCCTCTCGAAGACGCACGCGAGCACCGAGAAGGAGATGTGGGCCGATCTCGATCGGTTCCGCAAGGAGATGGGCACCGACCACATCGACATCGTCCTGCTGCACTGCATGCTCGACGCCAACTGGGCGCGGGAAAAGGCCGGCGCGATGACTGTCCTCTCCGAAGCGAAGCAGAAGGGCATCATCAGGGCGCACGGGGTCTCGTGCCACGACCTGGGCGCGATGAAAGTGGCGGCCGACAGCGACTGGGTGGACGTCGATCTCGCGCGGCTGAACCCTGCCGGTGTCGCCATGGACGCGGACCCGGCGACGATCATCGCGCTGTTGCGAACGATGAAACAGCGCGGCAAGGGCGTTATCGGAATGAAGATTCTCGGCGCCGGTGCGCTGCGCAACCGGCGTGACGAGGCGCTCCAGTTCGCGCTGGCTCAGGACGTGCTCGACTGCTTCACGATTGGCTGCCAGTCGCCGGCCGAGCTCGACGACCTGATGACGCGCATTCCGGCCGCGAGCGTCAGGGCCTGAGCGTTGCGGCCGAACTGACGTTCGGCCCTGCGACTATCCCTGCCGCTTCGGCGGACGAAGGCGCTCGCGGATGCGCGTCTGCTGTTCCTTGATCTGCGCCTGCACCCTGGCCTGGCGGTCCCTGATCTGCGCGCGCACGTCGGCCTGCTTCAGCAGGTAGCGGTGCCAGTCGTCGCGGTACGACGTCACCTGCAGGGGCTTGAGCGCAAGCAGGCCTGTCGGGCCGATCGACTTGCGGAGGAACTCGCGCTCGTCGAGCGACTCGTGCAGGTCGTCGTCCACCGGCACTTCCAGCCCTGCGTTGCGCGCCATGATGCGCGCCTTTGCCTGCACGCCCAGCTCCAGCTCCAGCCGCAGCAGGCAGAACATGTCGGCGACGACGGGCCCTTCGAAATGCTGACGGAGCTCGCGAAGGTAGCCGCCGAGCCGTGTCATCTGGAAATGCTCCGACAGCACGAGCTGCAGCAGCTCCAGATCGAGATCGAGACCCGATCCGACCCATTCGCGCGTCGCGCGCTCACTCCGCTCGAACACGGTGATCACGATCAGCGGCAGGACGATGAGCAGGAGGAGCATCGCCAGGATGGGCGACACGAGCAGGTGGTTGAACATCGAGTGAATCACGGCCGCGACGGCCCACCCCGGCAGCACTGCGACGGCCGGCGACACGCGCCGGCTGTCGGCCACCGTCTTCGCAATCATCGCCACAATCGCCGTCGTCGCCGCGTGGAGGATCGCGGTGCCGAGGCCGCGCACCACCCACAGCCCCAGCGTCGCCTGGCCCAGGTCGCGCAGGTAGATCATGTTCTCGACGATCGCGAAGCCGGTGCCGACCGCGAAGCCCAGCACGGCGGCATCGACGAGAAACCCCACACGTCGCTGCCAGAGCAGGAATGCGATGAAGATGGCCTTGACGGCTTCTTCCGTGAGTGGCGAGACGTATCGCGCGAATGCGTGGACGTCCATGCCGGTGAGGTCGAGGAGAAACGCGTGCGTCGGCTCGCACGCCTTGGCGGCGATCGCCCCGTACAGCAGGGCCGCGCCGACCGTGGCCGGCCGCACCAGCTTGAAGCTGTCCATCAGGAGCAGCGCCGCCAGGAAGACGAAGGCGGGAAGCAGGGCGGCGGCAGCGTGCAAATAGCGGGGATCCATGTGTACGTGATTGGGGACTGTCCCCCGCAATGCGCGAGGGGACTGTCCCTGCCTTCAGCGCAATACCTTAAGCGAAATCATCGCTTCCCGCCGCGGAGCGTGGCCGTCCTCGAAGGCCATCGCGCCGCCGACCGACAGCGTCACGTCCAGCACGTTGAGTGCTGAAAACTTGAAATCGAGCTGCGCGCCGGCATCCATGGCCTTCCGACGCGTTACCGCGTCGTCGAGGTTCGTCGCCAGCCCGGTGACGAACAGCGCCGGCCGCATCCACGTCGCGTAGAAACTCGACGTGCCGACGCGCCGGAATCGCCACGGCGGCAGGTTCAACTCCACCATCGACTTCACGAAGTTGCGGCCTCCGATCTCGTTGAGGTCGGCGCCGGGAAATCCGTAGTAGTCGCGGTAGCGTTTCTCGTCGCCGTGGTCGACGTAGTTGTTGCCGAAGCCGCCGAAGAAGAAGTTGGCGAAGGGCTCGGCGGCGTCGTTAGGCGAGAAGCCCGCCGACTCGCGGAACCAGACCGACGAGTGGCCCATCCGCAGGGCGAACCCGCGATCGTAGTCGGCTCGGACCCTCGCGATGAACGTGCTGTCGACGACGTAGGCCTGACCGACGACGTTCCATCTCACGCCCGTCTCATCGTCGACGCTGCCGAGCGAGTTGCGGACGTCGGAGAAGGCGAGCTTCGCGTCTATGGTGGCCAGGTGGTTCACGTCCACCTCGACGTTCTGATACTCGGGCAGTCGATCGAGGTTGCCGGAATAGCTGGCGTCGAGGTCGAGCTCGAGCCGACGCGGCTCGTCGAAAATCAGCGTGCTGGTATGGCCGGCGCCGAAGACGTACCCCTTGCGTCCAACCTTCGTCGGGCCGAAGAGGTCGTAGAAGTCGGCGTTGTTCAGCTCGGCGTAGCCGCGCCAGTCGTAACGCTGGTAGTCGCCCCGGAGATGAATGCGCTCGGCGGACGGCAGGCCTGTGTCGGGGCTGTACGACGCCACGAGCGATGCCCGGTTCAGGCGAATCGGATCGGAGAAGTTCAATCGCAGGCCGAGGGCGGCCGTGTCCTTGTAGCCCTGCAGGATTGGGAAGAAGGATTCCGGCCGCATCTGGCCCAGCAGGCGATACGGCTCGACGTCCTTCTTCATCGTGTCGTACGGGATGGCCATCGGCGAGCCGACGTTCCAGGATCGGACGACGGGCCGCTCCTCGGACAGACGCTCGCCGAGGAACGTGATGGCGCCGACGTCCTCGAGCGGTTTCGCGTCGATCGTCGCGGGCACGAACCCGCGCCCTGTGAAGCGGAAGATCAGCAGCCTGTCGTCGCCGAGCGGTATCGGCCGCATGAAGCCCGTGTCGGTGTTCGACACCGCGTCGAGCTTCGCGGAGGCGATCTCGTAGCGGAAGATATTCGAGACTCCCGTGTAGTACGAGCTGCCGAACAGATAGCGCCCGTCCGGCGAGAACGTGAAGTTGTTCGGCACCGACGGGCCGAAGTCGAAGTGCGCGACCGGCGCCGGATCGCCATTCTTCAGCGACTCCAGGCTCATCACCCGCACCTCCTGCTTGCCCGCGACGTCGCCCACCGACGCAACGATCCGATCGCCCGAGGGCGACACGTCCAGGTCGTACACCGTGGTCCCGTACGGCCACGAGTAGATCTGCTCCCACTGGGTGTAGGGCGCGGGAATCCGGACCAGGGTACAGATCGCGTTCAGGTGGCGGATGCCCAGCAGCGACTTGTCCGCACTGTTGTAGACCAGGTCGCCGATGCGGGCGTCCTTCATCAGCAGTCGCGTCCTGCCCGTCGCCGGGTCGAGCCGCATCAGGTCGCGCCAGGCGTTGTTGTCCGTGGTGTAGAACAGCGTTCGCGTCTCGGGATCCCATGCGAGCGACGCCACGGTGTGAATCGCGGGCCCCTTGATCGGGACGATGCGGTGGACGGCGCCAGTGTCGATGCCAATGCTGCCGACGTGGCCGACGACGCCGGGGTAGTTGAACGCAGCGAAGATCGTCTTCGTCGAGGGATCGTAGTACGCCCGCGAGACCGACCCGAGCGCACGATCGGTGACGTCGTGGAACGGCGTCACCGGGAACTTCCGGATCGCCGCGAGATTGGCCTGCTGAAACTCGTGTTCGTCCTTGACCCAGCTCGCCCACGCGTCGTTCAAGCCGACGCCGAAGACATGCCGGAACTGCGCGGCGTAGTACGCGCGGCTGCCCTCGCGCCGCGAGGTCCACTCGATCAGCCGCTCGGGCGTGTAGTGGCGCGCGAGCCACGTCATGAAGCGCGTGCCGTAGAGATACGAGTTGGTCTCGAGCTGGAAGTCGACCTTGGTGCCTTCAGAGACCAGGCCCAGCGGATCGTAGAACGGCGTGTTGTCGGCGACCATGGAGCGGAAGACCATCTCGTCGTACCCGCTCTGCGCGCGTCCGAGGCCGCCGGCCATCCAGGTGTCGCAGAAGACCGCGATGCCTTCGTGATACCAGCGCGGCGCCGCCACGCGCGGCGACGTCAGGTAGAAATACAGGATGGACTCCGGCTGCTCCGCGATCGGCAGCACCTTGCCGCCGAACAGCTTCCGGAAGAACCGATCGTGCCCCGCGGGTGCGTCCATCGTCGCGATGTGGACGAACTCGTGGTTCATCAGCGTGTTCATCCGCTCGTTGGTGGCGATGGTCTCGTAGATGAACGCGATGGGCGCGATCTGCACCGTGACCAGGTCGCCCGGCACGGTGGATGCGCCGGCGTTCCCCTTGTCCGACAGATCGACGAGCAGTACGAGAGGATCCTTCTTCGGATCGAAGCCGAAGATACTCTTCTGGAACTTCAGCGAGTTGAGCGCTGTCCGCGTCACCTGCGGCAGGAGGAACGATTCTGTGCCGTCGACGTAGACGACTCGAACGCCGGGCGTTTTCTGCTCGGTGAGCTGGGCGAAAGCCGGCGACGACAGCAGCGCCAGCAGAACGACGAATGATGAATGACGAATGACGAATGTCGGGCGCGAAACGAGGGAGGCGAAGAACGCTGTAAGCCGGCTCATCTATGGGATGAGCGGCGATCGTAACATGCGTCCTGAAACGGCGTGGCCCGGACGTCCCTGCTCGCGAGGGAACATCCGGGCCGCTGCCAGCCTGACAACCGGCAGGTAGGGAGCAATGGCGCCGACCGGGGCGCCGCTCGGCGGTCAGGCTTCCGGCTAGCGCGAGGACATGCCCAGCGCCTGCGCCATCTGCGGGCTGCCGAGTGCCTTCGCGAAGCCTGGATTGTTGAGCGCCTGCCGGAGCGCCGGGCTGGCGAGCGCCGCGGCCATCCGCGGGCTGGCCATGGCCTGGGCCAGGGCAGGATCCGCGAGCGCTCTCGCGAACGCGGGGCTTGCCAGCGCCTGCGTCATTTCCGGACTCGCCAGCGCCTGCCTCAGTTCGGCACTCGCCAATGCCTGTCGCATTTCCGGATTCGCCAGCGCCTGTCGCATCTGGGGATTCGCCAGCGCCTGTCGCAATTCGGGGTTGGAGAGCGCCCTCATCATCTCGGGACTGGCGAGCGCCAAGCGGAATTCCGCGCTGGCCAGCGCGCCGCGGAACGAGGGGTTCGCGAGCATCTGCCGCGTGTCCTCGTCCTTGATCAGGCGATCGAAGGTGTCGCTCTGCAGGAACGCCTGCGCCTCATCGGGCGCGACTGCGACGTCGCTGGCGGTCATCTGCGGCGCCTGGTAGCGCTTCGCCGCGCCAACCGTGCCTTCCGTGCCGTCGCCCGTCGGCGGGAATCCGGTGAACTTCATGACGATCAACGCCAGGGCCGCCGCTGCGGCCAGGCCCCACATCACTTTCTTCCCCATCCCAGTCCCCCCATGCGCGTGGTTGTCGCGATGCTCCGGCATCGCGGTGAGTGAAGGCGCAGCAGGCGTCGTCGCCTTCACCTGCCGCATCACACCTTCCAGAAAGTCCGCCGGCGGTTCGGCCGGGCCGAGCGCGTCGAGCAGCCGGTCGAGCTCGTCGTGCTGTGTCTGCACGAGCCCGTCGTTCCCGGGTCGTTGAGTCATGATGCCTTCCACCCGAGCAGCAGTTCGCCCAGCCGCTGCCGCGCCGAATACAGGCGCGATTTCACCGTCTTTGCCGGCACGCCGAGCGCGTCAGCCATCTCTTCGTACGACAACCCCGCGAAGTGCCGCAGCACGACGACGGCCCGGTACTCCGGCGTGAGGTGCAGCAGCGCGGCCTGCACCTGCGCCTGCCGCTCGCGCGAGACGGCAGCTTCGAACGGGCCGCCGGAAGTCGCCAGCACCGGTGTCAACTCGTCTTCAGGGCGCCGGCCGCGAATCACGTTCAGGCACTCGTTCACGAGGATGCGGTAGATCCAGCTGAAGAACCGGTATTGCTCGTCGAACGAGGCCAGCCGCTCGTACGCGCGGACGAACGCCGTCTGCGTGGCGTCCTTCGCATCGTCCCGATTGCCGAGCATCCTGAGAGCCACTGTGTAGAGCACCCGTTGGTAACGTTCGACCAGGACTTCGAAGGCCGCCGTCTCGCCGTCCAGGACTCGTCTGATCAGCGTCGCGTCGTCTTCGTCTGTGGAGAAATACACGGGAGTCGGCAAAAGGTTGGTGGGCGATCGGCACTCTAGCACACGGCTTTCGGGCTGCTATAGTTCAAGCCGCCGGAGGTCGGACCGCCGCCGGCACCACTGGCATGAAGGACCGACCCGCCGGTCGCGCGGCGCAAACCTGGACGCTCAGCGTCACCCCACAACTCGTTGACGGCAAAGCGGAACTGCTTGTCGCAGGCCGGTTGGGCCAGACAGGCGCCATCCAGCTCGAGGCGGCCTGCCGGACGGCGATGGAGCAGGGGTGCCAGGCGCTGGTCATCGACCTGGCCGGCGTGGACTACCTCAGTAGTCCGGGCCTGCGGCTCCTCGAGAAGCTGAAGGCTGACGTGAGTGCCCAGGGAGGGTCGCTGAGCGTCAGGAATCCGACGGACCCGGTTCGACTCGCCCTCGACCTGGCGGGGATGCTCCAGCTTATGGAAGCGAAGTGAACTATCAACCCAGCCGAACCGCACCCAACGCCCCGAACCCGCTGCTCACTCGCTCCACGCGCTGCGCAGGAACCTGATGTAGTTGCCGCTGGCGATCGCGTCGATGTCTGCGGCGCCGTAGCCACGGGCGCGGAGAAGATCGGGAATCTTCGCCAGGTCGGCAATGCTGTCCAGGTCCATGACGGTCTGCTCGGTGCCGAAGGCGCCGTCGAGATCGCTGCCTATACCGGCGTGGCGCGCGCTACCGGCGATCTGGCAGACGCGATCGATGTGATCGACGACGGTGTTGAGCGTCACGCCAGCCTCCGCGGGCGTCGTCTGGCCGCGGATCCAGCCCGGCACGAGCATCCACGCGTCGAGCGCCGCGCCGATTACCGCGCCGCGGCCGACCAGGTGCTTGATCTGCTCGTCGCTGAACTGCCGGTTGTGCGGGACCAGCGCGCGGCAGTTCGAATGGCTGGCCCACACGGGCCCGTTGAACACGTCCATCGCCTCCCAGAAGCTGTCGTCGCAAAGGTGCGTCGCGTCGAGGATCATGCCAAGGCGGTCCATTTCGACGAGCAGCTCACGTCCTGCCGTTCCGATGCCACCCGTCGCGTCCGTGCCCTGCGCATAGGTGCCGGGACCGTAATGGGCGGGGCCGATCGCCCGCAGGCCGTCCTCCCACGCTCGCTCCAAATGTGCGAGTGTGACGATCGAATCCGCGCCCTCGAGGCTCCGGATCATGCCGATCGGCGCGGTGCTCTGATCGACAGCGCTGTCCCATCGTGCGAGATGCGCCTCGAGATCGGCACGCGTCTTGACGATCGATATCTCGCCGCGTGCTTCCATCTCGCGGTACCACGCGAGCTGGCCCTGCGTCATCGCCCACGCCTGCTCGGCGGAATGCCAGCCAGGCAGCGGGTTGGAGCGGTGCACGTAGCGGGCGATCTGAGTTCCCACGCACAGCCCGATTCCGCCGCGCCGCATCTCGGCGAACGACACGGTGCCGCGTCCACGATCCGGCCGATCCTTCAGGTGCGCTTCACGCGCGCGGATCTCGTCGAGCGGCCGCGAAAAGTCGCGGTTCCACTCGAGGGCGTTCATGGACAGGTCAAGATGGCAGTCGAACAAGAACATGGCGGTGTCTGGTCTCCTGGAACTTACGCTGCCGGGTCCTCTGGAACTGACGATGTCGGGTTTCGGAGCCTACGCTATGAATGTGCTCAGCAACAACACGACCAGAAGCGCGACGACGGAAAGGATAGTCTCGATTACGGTCCATGTGCGCAAGGTGTCGCCGACGCTGAGGCCCAGGTATTCCTTCACGAGCCAGAAGCCGCCGTCGTTGACGTGGGACGCGATGAGCGAGCCGGCGCCGAGCGCGACCACGAGCAGTTCGCGGCTCGTGCCGGGCACCGCTGCCGCGACCGGCGCGACGAGACTGGCGGCCGTCGTGATGGCCACGGTCGCCGATCCGACCGCCACACGCAACAAAGCCGCCACGACCCAGCCGATGAGCAGCGGAGAGACGTGCAGGCCCGCAGCGCTGGCGGCCAGCGCCTGGCCGGCGCCCGCGCGATCGAGCACGCGGCCAAACCCGCCGCCGGCGCCGACGATCAGCAGCACGCTGGCGAGCGGAAGCAGCGCGGACTCGGTCGCGTCGGCGAGCTGCTTCATCGAACGGCCGCACCGTGTTCCGAAGACGGGGTAGGCCGACAACGTGACGATCAGCATCGCGATCGACGGCGCACCACAGAAGTCGATCCAGCGGCGCAGCAGATGACCGCCGACGAGCGTGGCGTCAGCGATCGTTGCGCTCAGCATCAGAAGTACGGGCGCGAGAATCATGAGGATCGCGACAGGTGCGCGGGGTGCGTGAGGTGCTTGGGGTGCGTGAGGTGCGTGAGGTGCGTGAGGTGCGACACCCGCATTCGCAGGGCCGAGCTTTCGCCCGGCATCATCGCGCAGAGCGACGAAGCGAGTGAAAAGCGGCCCCGCGATGACCATCGCAGGGAGGCCGGCGAGGATGCCGTAGACGATCGACTTTCCTGGGTCCGCGCCAAGGCGTTCGATCGCGGCGATCGGACCCGGGTGCGGCGCGACCAGGCCATGCGAGGCCGAGAGTCCCGCCACGAGCGGGAACGCGAGCGACAAAAATGGCCGGCCCGACACGGACGCGATCTCCCAGACAACGGGTACCAGCAGCACGAGGCCGACGCTGAAGAACACGGGAAGCCCCACCAGGAATCCCGCCGCGGCGACGGCCCATGGCAGCGCGTCGGCGCCGAACGCCCCGGTGATCGCGCGCGCCACCACGGTGGCGCCGCCGGAGTCCGCGAGCAGCTTCCCGAAGATCGCGCCAAGCGAGATGACGACCGCCGTGAAGCCCAGCGTCGAGCCGACGCCTTCCTGAAACGCGCCGGCGATGACGGCCGGCGGCAGCCCGGCGGCCAGGCCGGTCAGCGCGGACACCAGCATCAGCGCGAGAAACGCGTGGAGCCGGACGCGCGCGATCAGGACGATCAGCGCGACGATGGCGAACGCGACGATGAGAGGGAGCACTACACCGTGAGGCGGCGGGCCCGCGCTCGGATCGGCCAGCGATCGACGGCGCGGCCGTCGCGGACGATGACCGCTTCGGAGTGAAGCGCGACGGTGGGGCAGACGTGCCACGGCATGCCGTAGAGCACGTCGCCGACCCGCAGGCGCGCGGCGTCCGGCGTCTCGAGCACGAGATGCTCCTCGCTGTGGCCCACGAAGGTCGCCTCGAGCAGCGGCAGCCGCAGCGCGCGAGACGACCCGCCGGCGGCGCCAGTCGCTGGGGTTCCGCCCGGCACCGGGTTGATCAGCAGCACGCGCGGATGCGGGTTCTCGGCGGCGACGGCCTTGTGCCCGAGATCGACGCACACGCGCTGGCCGCCGGGCTTGCTCACGACTCGCGTCAGCAGCATGGCGGACGGCAGGAACGGCAAGTCCGGCAGGTCGGTGCCGTAACTCGCGTCCCACAGGACGGTCGTGCCAGGGCTCAGCTCGACGCCGGCTCGGCGCGCGTGGACCGGGAACGTCGGCGATCCGCCGGCGATCACGCGAGGCACCCGGAGCCCCTCGGCCTCGAGGTCGCGCTTGAGAGACTCGACCGCAGCAAAGGCGACGTCAGATCGGGCGGTACGTGTCGTGATGTCCTTGTCGCGAATGTGACCGTCGTACGCGTGCAACCCTCCCGGCACGACGCCCTTGATTCCGGCGATCGCGCGATACAGGGCGCGGGCGCCGCCTCCCGGGGCAACTCCGGTGCGGTGCATGCCGACGTCCAAGTCGAGGAGGACCGGCACCTCACGCCCATCCGCGGCGGCCGCGGCGCCAATCGCACGAACCGCCCCCTCATCGTCGGCAATCACGGAGAAGCGGGTCTCAGGGTACTGACGTGCCAGCGCGATGAGTCGGGCGACGGATGGGCCGACGGGCTGATAGGCGAGCAGGACGTCCCGCGCGCCCGCCTCGGCCGTCATGTCGGCCTCGGCAATCGTCGCGCACTTGAACCGCTCGATACCGTGCCGGATGTGCGCGTCGATGACCGCGCCAAGCTTGTGCGTCTTGACGTGCGGCGTGAGCCGGCCGGCGCCGCCGGCGAGCCGCACCATCAGGCGGACGTTCTGCTCGACGCGATCGGGATAGATCAGCAGCGCGGGAGACGGGATCTCGTCGGCATTGGAGATCGGCCACCAGCCATCGGGCGGCGCGGAGCGTATGACCGTCTCGTCCGTCATACGACTTCGAAGATGCCTTCGATCTCGACGGCGATGCCGCTCGGCAGCGAGGCCATGCCGACGGCGCTGCGCGCGCCCACGCCGCGATCGGGTCCGAGCAGCTCGGACAGCAATTCCGAGCAGCCGTTGATCACGGCGGGATGTTCCTGGAACTCAGTCGTCGCCTGCACCAGGCCCAGCAGCTTGACGACGCGCGACAGCCGATCGAGCGAGCCGAGCGCAACGCGCAGCGACGCGAGCATCGAGAGCGCCGTCTGTCTGGCCGCGGTGCGGCCGGCGGCCACGTCGAGGTCGGCGCCAAGGCGGCCCTTGATGAACGTCCCGTCGGCGCGCTGCGGGCCATGGCCCGAGACGTACGCGAAGCTGCCTATGAGCAGGACAGGTTGATACACCCCGCCGGGCTTCGGGGCCGGCGGCAGCGTGATGCCGAGTTCCGCGAGTCGGGCCTCGACGCCACCCGAAGATGAAGGCATGACTCGATCATAGTCCAGGTTGTCCGACAACTCGGGGTCAGACGCTGTTAAGCACCTCTCGCAGTCTTAACAGCGTCTGACACCGGTATACTTGGCCGCATCGCCGCCAGGCGTCACATTCGTGAAACATGGCATCGGTAGACTGGCCTCCCCGGTTGCCGATGTCCCGGCTGTCTTGCACGGAATCGAGGAGATGGGAAACGTGAACAGGCTGCTCAGTGCCATCGCGGCGATCGCGATGGTGTGTCTTGCAGATACCGCCTTGGCCCAGTCCCAGGCCACCACGGCCGAGGTCAACGGCCGAGTCACCGACGCCCAGGGCGCAGTACTGCCGGGCGCCACCGTGACGGCGACCAACTCCGCCAATGGGTACACGCGCGCCGCGGTCACCAACGCGGAGGGCCTCTACACGCTCCCGCTGCTGCCGCCAGGCACCTACGTTCTGAAGACCGAACTGCCGTCGTTTTCGACGGTGGAACGCACGATCGAGCTGAACGTCGGCGGCGTGCTGACGATCGATACGACGCTGCAGGTCGGCGGCGTCACGGAAACGGTCAAGGTGATCGTGAACTCGCCGCTGGTCGAAACGGCGGCGACCACGCACACGACGACCGTGAACTCGGACGCCATCGCGAACCTGCCGATCAACGGCCGCCGCTTCCAGGACTTCATCGCCGGCACGCCGACCGTGCAGGTGGATCCGTCGCGAGGCCAGCTCTCCTTCGCCGGCCAGCGCGGTATCAACGCCAATGTCAACGTGGACGGCGCCGATTACAACGAGCCGTTCTTCGGCGGCATCCGCGGCGGTGAGCGATCGAACAACGCGTTCACGATTCCGCAGGAAGCCATCCAGGAATTCCAGGTCGTCACCGTGGGCTACACGGCCGAATTCGGCCGCTCGACTGCGGGCCTGGTGAACGCGATCACCAAGTCGGGCACGAACCAGATGCATGGGTCGGCCTTCTACGTGAACCGCAACCGCGACTGGGCCGAGCTGAATGCGTTCGGCCAGAACGCCGCGCCGACGCAGCAGCAGTTCGGCGGATCGATTGGCGGCCCCATTCAGGCCGATCGCATCTTCTTCTTCGGCGCCTACGAGCAGCAGCTCTTCAAGAACACGCGGCGCGTCCTCTTCGACCGGCTGTCCGGCTACACCCCCGTGCCGACGAGCCAGGAAGCGTTCGACTACTTCAAGTCGCTCGAGACGCCGTTCGACGCCACCAACGACGCGCAGACGCTGCTGGGACGCGTGGACTTCCAGCTCGCCGGCGCCAGGCGGTTCTCGCTGCGTTACAACTACAGCAACAACAACGCCCTGAACTCGAACGCCACGGGCAACGCGCTCGACCCGAACACGATCAGCGCGCTGTCGAACAACGGCACAGAGAAGGACAGCACGAACGTGTTCGTCGCGCAGTACACCAGCGCGCTCCGGTCGAACATGCTGCTCGAGGCGCGCGGGCAGTATGCGCGCGAGGAGCGGCCGCGCCTGGCCAACGACCCGACGGGCACGTCGGTACAGACCGTGATCGGCAACTACGGCACGGTGTCGTTCCTGCCCAACAGGCAATTCGACTGGCGCGGTCAGGGCGCGCTGAATCTGACATGGCTCACCGGCGCGCACAGCGTGAAGGCGGGCTTCGAGTACAACCACGTCTACGTCGACCAGACGTTCGGCTTCAACCAGTTCGGCCGCTTCATCTTCACGGGCACGGACACGTCCAAGCAGCTCGACATCCTGAGCACCGGTGGCGCCATTGCCAACCGCTTCGACTCGAGCGACGTCACCTATCAGCGGCAGCTCGGCAACCTCCAGCTCAACTTCCCGACCGACGAAATCGCGCTCTTCGTGCAGGACAACTGGAAGCTCAAGCCGAACCTCACCGTCAACTACGGCCTGAGGTGGGAAGGCGCGTCGAACCCGACGCCCGACACGAGCAACGAGTTCCTGACGAGCGCCGTGCAGAGCCTGACGTTCCCCATCGGCACCGCCGTCGATCCGACGCAGATTCCCGACCAGTGGGCCCAGTTCGCGCCGCGCCTCGGCTTCGCCTGGGACATCGGCAACGACGGCCGCACCGTCGTCCGCGGCTACACGGGCGTTTACTACGCACGCACGCCGGCGCTGATCTACGCGTCGCCGATGAACAACTTCCGCGTCCCGCCGGGTGATCTGTCGCTCCAGCTCCCGCTGGGCGTGCCGGCGAGCAATCCGAACAAGACGGTCTACCAGCAGCTGAACCTGATCGGCATCGACCTGAACGCGTATCCGCTCGGCCAGCTGCCCATCCTGTCGCCCGATCAGCTGACGCAAGTGGCGCAGGCGCTCGGGCTCTCGCTCAACCCGTACTTCGGCGCGCAGCCGCTGGCGGTGGACAAGGACTTCAAGAACCCTCGCGCCGAGCAGGTTGGATTCGGGTTCGAGCGCGAGGTATCGCCCGGCATCGCGCTCGGCACCGACTTCATCTGGGTGAAGACCGATCACCTCGAGCGCAACCGCGAGCTGAACCTGCCGGCGCCCACGGTCCGGGCCGATGATCCGGCCCAACGTCCGTATTTCGGCCTCACGACTGGCACGGCGCGGCCGCTCACCTCGCTCGGCTCGGTGCAGGTCCGCGAGTCGAGCGCGCACTCGGACTACAAGGCGTGGACGCTGACGGCTCGCGCCCGCAAGAGCTGGGGCCAGGTCTCGGCGAACTACGTCCTCAGCCACTCGCAGTCCGACGACGACAACGAGCGCGACTCCGGTGGTCCGGGCGCGGCGAACACGTTCGACCTCGCGCCCGAGTGGGGTGACGCGCGCATGGACCGTCGTCACCTGTTCAACGGCTACGTGCTGTTCTACCTGCCGTGGCAGTTCGACATCACCAGCAGCTTCCGCTTCCTGTCCGGGCGGCCGATCGATGCCACGTTCGGCAGCGACGCCAACGGCGATCGCATCAGCGTGGACCGGCCCTACAGCGCTCCCGGCGTCTCGTTCCAGCGCAACGCCTTCCGCAACGAGCCGCTCAAGGACGTCAGCCTGCGCCTGCAGTGGAAGTACAAGTTCGCCGGCGAGCACACGGCGATCTTCTCGTTCGAGGCGTTCAACCTGTTCAACTGGGACAACATCGAGCTGAGCGGGACGACGGTGACGAACTACTGCTCGACGCCGGCGCCGCTCGACTGCGGCTTCAGCGCGTCGACCAATCCGAACTTCCTGTCGCTGACGGACCAGGTGGCGACGTCGACGCGGTTCGGAAAGCTGCTGCTGAACAACGTGCCGGGCAGCCCGCGGCAGATTCAGCTGGGAGCACGATTCAGGTTCTGAGGGTTCATGGGATCGGAGGGGTCGGGGGGTTCGGTTCTGAGGGTTCGGAGGTTCGAGGGTTCGAGGGTTCGAGGGTGGGTTCGCGGGTTCGATCCAACCCTCAGAACCCTCGCACCCAGGACCCCCTGAACCCTCCGACCCTCCCAAACCCCCGAACGTCTCAGTTCACATGGTCAATGTTCCTGGCCAGCAGCATGTCCGCCGTCGCTCCCGCCTTGGCGCGCTGGACGTGCGCGTTGTGATCGGCCTTGCCCCACGTCATCAGAGCGGCGGCAAACGCGATCGACGGATCGTTGTTCCTGAGCGTGAGGCTGTGCTGCACCATCGCGTAGCCATCCCTGGTCTCGACGATTGACGCCGTCGACGGCGCAAAGTACGTCGTCTGCTTCAACGTCTCAATCAGGTACCCGGCGTCGAACTCCGCAAGCGCCGCGTCGGTGGGCGCGGCGTTCGCCGCCTTCTTCGCGCGGAACACCAGCGTGTCCACCAGTCCGTGCGCGACCTTGTCGTCCTTCGTCGCGTAGAGCGCCGCGCGGCGGAGTGTCTCCATCCGCACCAGAACCGGCGTGGTCGGTGTCAGCAGTGCGACGGTGTCAGCAGCCAGGTGCGAGACGTCGTAGTCGGCGCGCATGCCCTTCCACTGGTTGTTGTCCTTGTCCCAGGGAAGCGACGTGGCCGGGCCGATGTCGAATGGGAAGCAGAGCAGCGGAGGACCGGCCAGTGCCGGCGAGGCGACGAAGGCAACGAGCGCGAGGGCGAGCAGCGGCCCGGTGGACCGTGTTGACGGCAGCGACATGATCGACCTCCTTCGAAGTGACGAGTGCGTTCACCCTGAAGGACGCCGTCCCTGGGCCGCGTGTTAACCGAGCGTCATCGCCAGGATCGCTCCCAGATGCGCCACCATCTCGACGTGCCAAGTCCGAGCGTGTCCCACCAGGCGTCGCGCATCGCGCGGTTGCCGGCGCGGATCCCTTCGCGCGTGACGGACGCAGGCGGCGGCGCGAGCCGCGCCAGATGGTCGAAGACCGGATCGCGGTCCTCGGCCGGCACGCGCGCGAGCAGGTGCCACAGCGTCATCGCGTCCTTCGGCCGCGCGTCGGCGAGGACTGCGCCGAGGGCGCGCCGCCGCTCCGCCGGATCCATCGCGGCGAAATCGAGCTGATCGATCGCCTGCCGCATCGGCTCGCCGATGTCGGCGTAGTACGGCGTCCCGGGCCCGACGCCCGGCCGCGTGGCGCAGCGCGCGCCTGCCGGGATGAACGCCTCGCGCCCGCCGTGCTCGAAGCCGACCCACCCCATCGACACCTCGATCATCCCGTTGCCGCCGGGTGCGACGGTCAACGTGTACGCACAGCCGAGGTCGATCGCGGTGGACGCCTCGGTCTCGACGACGAACTCGCCGGGCGGCGCCCAGATCAGCGCGTGCACGGTGCCGCGCTGGAGCGCGACGCGATGGTTGCCCTCGCGCGTGCCGAGCAGTTGCAGGCGCGTCCCGGGATCGACGTCGAGCCGGCCGATGTCGGCGATGGCGACGCTGGCGCGCGAGGCGGGATCGGTCTGCAGCCACGCGCCCACCGGGAGCCGTCCGGCTTCGACAACCTGCTCTTCTCCGACGACGGGCTGGCCCGTCACCCGGACGACGGCCCACGAGGGCGCGGCGGTGCCGCGCGCGAGCCAGAGCGAGGCGCCGCACGCGATGACGAGCGCCGCCGCGGCTGCGAGGTACGCGGGCGAGAAGTGCCGTACGCTGGCCGGCGGCGCGACGCGGTTCCAGTCCGGCATCGGCGGCTCAGTTCGCAGGCGCCCCAGCACGCGCTCGAGCCGCGCGATCTCGGGGTCCGCCGGGCCGCGCCGGTCCCACAGGTAGTCGCTCACCGCGGTGTCTCCTTTTCCAGGCGCGCCCTGAGCATCTTCATCCCGCGATGCAGGTTCACGCGCACCGATGCCGGCGTCAGTCCCGTCTGCGCCGCGATTTCGACCCCGCTCAGGCCTTCCACGAGGCGGAGCACCAGCGTCTCGCGGTAGGCCTCGGGCAGCGCGGCGACCTCGGCGAGGATCGCCAGCGCCTCGCTGGTGTCCCCGCCGGGCGCGGCCGGCTCATCCACCAGCTCGGTCGTCTCCACGCGTCGCCGGCGCAAAAAGTCGATCGCGCGATTCCGGGCGATCGAGGCCAGCCAGCCCGGGAAGGCAGCCGCCTCGCGCAGCGATCCGATCCGGTGCATGGCGGTGAGGAAGACGTCCTGCACGAGGTCGTCGACTTCTGCGCGCGGCAGCCGCGCGAGCAGCACGCCGTGCACCATGCGGACGTAGCGCCGGTACAGGTCGGCGAAGGCCGACCGGTCGCCCTCCCGCGCGGCGGCTACCAGGCGTACCTCGGCCGCAGGCGGCGCCGGCACCGCGTCCGCCGGCTCCGGCGAAATGGCGTCGAACGGCAAGGCTATCGCCGGCTCCAGGACATCGGTCACGTGGCCACAACCGCCCCTGCTGAACAGGACGGCCGGAACGGGCGGATGTTAGCAGGAGGGACGAGGAGAGGGACGCACGCTGAGCGGCAGCTGGGTGAAGGCCGACGGGCTGCAGGACTTAATCAGCGGAGGCTCCGATGCGACCAACGCGCTGTACTATGGGCCCTTGTGCCGGAGGAAACCCCGCGCACCGCGAGCCATCTCATTCATAGCAGCGGAGGTCATATCCATGTGGGGCAAGTCCTCGAAACTGCGGATGCCTGGCCCTGCCGACGCCCTTCCGGGCCGCGAGCAGCGCATGCCAGTGCCCGAGGCGCACGCGGTCAGCGGCGCGCCCCTCACGGGGCCGTTTCCCGGCAAGGCGCAGGCAATCTTCGCGCTCGGGTGCTTCTGGGGCGCCGAGCGCAAGTTCTGGCAGCAGCCCGGTGTCTACACCACGGCTGTGGGCTACGCCGGCGGGCTCACGCCGAACCCGACCTACGAGGAAGTCTGCTCGGGGCTCACCGGCCACGCCGAGGTGGTGCTGGTGGCCTACGACCCGGCGGTCATCTCGTACGACGAACTGCTGAAAGTGTTCTGGGAGAGCCACGACCCGACGCAGGGCATGCGACAGGGCGGCGACATCGGCACGCAGTATCGGTCCGGCATCTACTACGCGACGGACGTGGAGCGCGACGCGGCGATCAAGTCGCGCGACGCGTTCCAGAAGGGCCTGACCGCCGCCGGCTACGGCGAGATCACGACCGAGATCCTGGCGGCGCCCGAGTTCTACTACGCGGAGCCGTACCACCAGCAGTACCTCGCAAAGAATCCGAACGGCTACTGCGGACTCGGAGGCACGGGCGTGACCTGCCCAATCGGCGTCTCGGTCAAGGCGTAGGTGCCAACTGCAGTTGACACCCGTGTCTCGATCCAGCACACGCCGGGTGGTTTGGGGACAGTCCCCACCCCTTCTCAGTTTTTGCTACGAATGCGAGTTCTCACCTCGCCGCACCAGCAGGAACAGGGCCGGCAACACGTAGAGCACGAGTAACGTCGACAGGCTCAGGCCGCCGATCACTGCCAGCGCAAGCGGGCGCTGGAGCTCCGCGCCGGCCCCGAGACCGAAGGCGAGGGGCACCAAACCGGCGAGCGTGCACAAGGTCGTCATCATGATCGGCCGGAACCGCCGCGCGCCGGCCGCGACGAGCGATTCGCGCCACGACGTGCCCGCCGCATGGCTCCGGGCCGCAAAGTCCATCAGCACGATCCCGTTCTTCACCACGAGCCCGACCAGCAGGATCAGGCCCATCGCTGACGACACGTTCAGCTCAGTGCCGGTCAGCAACAGCAGCAGGAACGCGCCGCCGGCCGACAGCGGCGCGACGAAGAGAATCAGCAGCGCCGGCATGATCGCGCGGAACTCCGCCACCAGGACGACGAGCACGAGCGCTCCGGCGACGCCAAGCACGAGCAGCAGATCGGTGAACGCCTGCCGCTGTGACTGCACCTGGCCGCCAATCTCGATCGCGTAACCCACCGGCAGCGTCACTTTCGCGAGGCGCTGGCGCAGGTCGGCGACCGCCGAGCCGAGATCGCGCCCTTCGAGGCGCGCTGTCACCAGCGACATCGACCGCAGGTTCTCGCGCAGCGCCGAGCTCTGCCCGTTGCTGACGACCGGCGTGGCGAGGCTGGCGAGCGGGACGAGCTGTCCGGCGCTGCCACGCACGCGCGTCTCGCCGAGCGTTGTGGTGTCGCGGCGCACCGAGTCCGGATACCGCACCCGCACCGGCACCGTGCGATCGAGCATCCGCAGATCGGGCGCGGACAGTCCGAGCCAGCCGGCACTGACCTGGCTGGCGACGTCGGACACGGTCAGACCGACGCGCGCGGCGGCGAGCGGATCGACGCGCCACTCGACCTCGGGATTGCCGGCCTGCGGGCTGACCACGTCCACGACGCCGGGCACGGCCTCGACCAGCGGTTCCACCTTCTCCGCCAGCTCGTCGAGCACCTTCGGGTCGTCACCGAAGATCTGCACCTCGATCGGTGTCGGCGCCCCTTCGAGATCGCCCAGCATGTCCTGCAGGAGCTGGACGAACTCGATATCCAGGCCTGGCGCGGCCTCGTGCAGCTGATCGCGCAGCGAGTCGATCACGTCATCGGCGTCACGCTCGCGTTTCGATCGCGGCAGCAGCCGCACGAGGATGTCGCCCTTGTTCAACTCGGTAGCGAACATACCGAGCTCGGCGCCGGTGCGCCGCGAGAACGCCGCGACCTCGGGCGTCTTCGCCAGAACCGCCTCGACGGCGCGCACGCGCCGATCGGTCTCGGCGAGTGCCGTGCCCGCCGGCGTGAGGTAGTCGATGACGAAGCCGCCCTCGTCCATCGCCGGCAGGAACCCGTGCCCCAGCCGGGGATAGATCGCAACCGCAGTCCCCGCCGCGATGGCGACGATCGCGAGCGCCAGCACGGGTCGTCCGAGCAGCGCGCCGAGACTCCGCATGTACAGCGCGGTCACCGGGTGCGTCCGATGGCTCCCCGCGCCGGGCGTGCGGTTCGCCATCGCCCGTGCCGCCAGCACCGGCACCAGCGTCAACGAGAGCACCAGCGACAACAGCACGGCCACCGACAGCGTCAGCGCAAGCGATCGGAAGAACTGACCGGTCACGCCTGACAGCAGCGCCAGCGGCGCGAACACGACAACGGTCGTGAGGGTCGAGCCCACCACCGGCGCGATCAGCTCGCGAGTGGCAGCGGCGACATCGGTCCGGGCACCCGACTCGATCTGGCGGTGAATGTTCTCCACCACCACAACCGCATCGTCGATGACGAGCCCGATGGCGACGGCGAGGCCGCCCATCGACATCAGATTCACCGACTCGTTCCAGATCTTCATGAAGAAGAACGTCGCGACCGCCGTGACGGGCAGCGTCGTGGCGGCGACGGCGGTGATGCGCCAGTCGCGCAGGAACACGAACAGCACGATGATGGCAAGCAGGCCGCCGAGGAGCACCGCGTCGCGAACACTGGCGATCGCGTCGGCGACGAACTCGGCCAGGTCGTAGACCTTCGTCACGCGCAGGCCGGACGGCAGCGTCTTCGCCAGGTCGGCGAGCGCCTGCTGGACGCCGGCCTTGACGTCGAGCACGTTGGAGCCGACCTGCTGCGACACGTTGATCACGGCGGCGTCGCGGCCGTTCGCGGTGATGAGCGAGGTACGATCCGGAGCGCCCATCACGACGTTGCCAAGATCGCCGACGTGGACCACGGAGCCGCCCTTGAGCAGGATCGGCGTCGCGCCGATATCGGCCAGCGATTGCCACTGTCCCGTCGCGAGCGCGAGGTACTGGCGGTCGGATGCCGCGTATCGCCCCACGGGCGCCAGCACGTTCGTCGAGCCGAGCGCGGTCGCCACGTCGCCAACGGACAGACCCGATGCGGCGAGCCGCGCCGGATCGACAACGACTTCCACCTCGCGCGTGTCGCTCGCAGACACTTCCAGGCGGCCCACGCCTGGCGCTCTGGCCAGCGCAGGCCGCATTACGTAGAACGCGTAGTCGTAGAGATCCGGAATCGACAGCGCGCCGGTGACGTTCAGGCTGAGGACGGGAAAGGTCGCCGGCGTGAGCCGCTCGACGGTGAGTTCGCTGTCCTGCGGCAGCTCCTGGCGGATCTCGTCGACGAGCGACTGCACCTGCTGCAGCGCGACGATCATGTCCGTCGAGGCGTCGAAGTACGCGTCCACTTCCGCCGCGCCACGGAACGTGCGCGACCGGACGCGGCGGACGCCCGGCGCCGACATCGCGGCCTGCTCGAGCGGCCGCGTGACGCTCAGCGTCATGCCGCGCGTCGGCAGCGTCCCGCTGTGCGCGATGATGACGATGCGCGGGAACTCGAGCGGCGGGTAGATGCTGCTCGGCAGCTGCCACGCGGCGACGAGGCCCGCGACGACGAGCATGATGGTGGTGAGAACCACCGTCCTCGCGTGATGTGTGGCGGCGGCGACGAGATTCACGGCGCGACGCTCACCGCGGCGCCGTCAGGCAGGCCGTCCTGCCCGGACGTGACCACCGTTTCACCCGCTGCGACGCCGGACAGAATCTCGGCCGTCTCGCCGGACAGGGCCCCAATCTTCACGTCGCGGCGCGCCGCCTTCTTGCCGGACACGACGAAGAGCGCGTAGCCGTCGCCGTCACGGATCAGGGCGCTGGCCGGGACGGCCACCGCCGCGTCGCGGCTCATGACCGTGATGGCCGCCTCGATCGGAAGGCCGATGGGAGGCAGTGAAGACGAAGGACCAGGGACGACGGACGAAGGACGAGGGACGACGGACGAAGGACCAAGGGCGAGGCGGACGCGGGCCGAGGATGTCGTCGCGTCCACGGCCGCAGGCGTCGCGATCACGGTTGCCGGCCATTCCACATCCCCCGGTCCCTTCACCGCGGCCGGCTGTTTTGCAGCGACGCGAGCCACGTCGGATGCGGGCACGAGCGCCTCGGCCTCGACGCGCGCCGGGTCGGCGAAGCGAAGGACGGGATCCGTGTTGCTGGCGTCGACCAGGTCGCCGGGATTGTGCCAGCGGCGCACGACGACGCCGTCGAACGGCGCCACGACTTTCTGGCGCGCGAGCAGTTGCCGCGCGGCCTCCACGCCGGCATTGTCTTCCGCCACGGCCGCGCGCGCCTCGGCGAGGTCGCGCTCGGCGTCGTCGACCTCGCGTCGCGCCGCCACGCCGCGCTCCTGGAGGCCGGCGAGGCGATCGCGCGCGGCTTGTGCGTTGGCGACCCGCGCATTCGCCTGCGCGAGGGCGCTCTCGCGCGCGGCCACGTCGGCCGCCAGCGACGGGATCTCGAACCGAACGAGCAGGTCGCCGCGTCCGACGCGATCGCCCTCCCCGTGCGGAATCTCCATGACTCGCGCCGGCTGCGGCGCCGTGATCGCCAGCTCCGCTCCAGGAGCCGCGACTGTTGTTCCCGAGGCGCGCACGCGCACTTCGATGCGCGCCGGCCCTGCCTTCACGACGCGGACGACCACCGCCGCCTCGCTCTCGACACTTTCTTCGGGCTGAGCGGACTTCCCACAGCCGGCAGACAAGAGGCCGAGGCAGAGCGCCGTCCGTGCAATCGCCTCGCGCCTCATGGCCGCGCTCCTGCCGCTCGGGCACGCTCGAGGTCGGCAAGCGCCAGCTGGAACGACAACGCGGTCTCGACCGCTTCGATCCGCGTTTCGGCGACGGTCTGCAGCGACTGCATCAGCGCCACCATCCCTGTCTGTCCCGATTCGTAAGAAGCCTGTGCCATGTCGGTGAGCGTCCGTGTGGCTGGGAGGATATCGCGAGCCGTCCGCGAGACGGCATCGCCGAGAGCGCGGGCACGCGCCGCCGCCGCCGCGGCCTTGCCGTCCGCTTCTGCATGCGCCGCCTGCACCAGGCGCGCCGCCTGCTCCGACTGCGCCTCCGCGCGTGTCACTTCCGCCTTGTGCGTCGTGAACAGCGGCACCGTGAGCCCCGCCGTGAATTTCCAGCCGAACGTGAAGTCCGGCGGAGCGTCGTACGTGAGGCCGCCCCCAAGCGCGAGGTCGGGCACGCGCAGCGCTTTTGCCAGTCCGACGCCCGCCTCGGCGGCGCGCGCGCGGCCCTCTGCCGCCGCCACATCGACGGGCGCGCCTGAGGCCGCGCTGTCCATTGAGCCGAGACCATCCGCGAACAGCTCGCCCGCAGGCTCGACGCGCGACCCGGACGGAAGGCCAAGCAGCACGTCGAGCTCGTCTTGGAGCGCGGCGCGCTCACCGTCGATCGTGGTCGTGGCGTTCACGACGCGCGCGCGCGCCAGCTCTGCCTGCACGAGATCCAGGCGCGGGGCATCCCCCGAGTCGACGCGCGCCTGCGCCGCGTCTCGTGCGCGAGTGGCCACTACGCTCAATTCGCGCGCGAACTCCGCGCGGCGATCGGCGGCGAGCAGGCGGTAGAACGCGCGCCTGACCTCCGCGCGCAGGTCGGCGGACCCGCGCCCCAGCTCCGCGTTGACGACGTCGCGTGACGCCTCGCCGACGCGAACGCGGTTCGCGCGCTTGCCGCCGAGCTCGATTGGCACGTTCAGCAGGAACGCGTGGTACGGCGCATCGCGCTGGTTCTCGTAGCTGAAATCCGGATTGGGATGCTCGCGCGCGATGTCGAGCTCGGATGCCACAACATCGCGATCGATCAGCCTGGCCTTATAGGCCGCGTTGACTTCGAGGGCCCGTGCCGTGGCCTCTTCGAGCGTCAGCCGGGTAGGCGCGGCCGGCGCCGTCTGGGCCCAGACCGGCTGACCCGCTCCCAGAATCGCAAGTGTTGCCAGGCACATCGCGAACGACATTGGTGGCACCCCTGTGGAGCAGAACTTCAGTTCTGCTCGTCTCCGTCCCGCGTCACTGAAGCACAGCTTCACTGAAGCACAGCATCACTGAAGCACAGGACTAAAGTCCTGTGCCACAGGTGTACTGTCCCGCTGGCGCAGGGTCAATCGTAGCGAATTCGTGACGCCACCGGTCCGCAACGCGCCTAACATGGGCAGTTACGCGCGTGAACCTCAGCATTCGGAGGCGGTCATGAACATCCTCGACGCGATTCTCAACCACCAGGACGGCGCGGCCGTGCACCAGCTGGCGCAGCAGTTCGGGCTCGACGACGCCCAGGCGACTTCAGCGCTCTCCGCGCTGATTCCGCAGCTTGCCGCTGGTGTGCAGACCAACATTCAGCAGCCCGGCGGCCTCGACAGCCTGCTGGGCGCGCTCACGGGCGGTTCACACGATCAGGTGATGAACGATCCCTCGATGCTCGCGCAGTCGTCCAGCGTAGACGTTGGCAACGGCATCCTCGGGCAGATTCTGGGCAGCCGCGACGCGAGCCGCCAGGTCGCGTCGAACGCCGCGAGCCAGACCGGACTGAGCGCCGATTTGATGAAGCAGATGCTGCCTCTCGTGGCCACGCTGGTCATGGGCGCGTTGTCGCGACGGACGAGCGCCGCGGGCGCCTCCGCCGGCGTGCAGTCCTCCGGGCTCATGGGCTCGCTCGAGTCCGTGCTCGATCAGAACCGCGACGGCTCCATGGTGGACGACGTCGTCGGGATGATGGGCAGGTTCCTGGGGGGAAGCAGATAACGACGAAGGACGAAGGACGAAGGACGAAGGACGAAGGACGAAGGGGCAGGCGTAGCTGCCAGCTGGCAGTTGCCAGCTGACGGCTACACGATCACGCAAGCTAGTCGCGCCGATTGCCCAGGAACCGCAGCAGGAACAGGAACAGGTTGATGAAGTCCAGATAGAGCGTCAGTGCGCCGACGATGGCGTATGAGCCGGTCTGGCCTTCCGGCAAGGCGAGCGCCATGCCCTTGAGCCGCTGCGCGTCGTAGGCCGTCAGCCCGGTGAAGACGATGACGCCGATGAACGACAGCACGAACTGGAAGGCGTCGTTGTGCCAGAAGATTCCCACGACCGACGCGATCACGACACCGATCAGCCCCATGAAGAGGAACTGACCCCAGCCCGCGAGACTGCGGCTGGTGACCGTGCCATACATCGCGAGCGCGCCGAACATCCCGGCCGTCACGAAGAAAGTCGTCGCAACAGACTCTCTCGTGTACGCGTACAGGATGATTGAGAAGGTCACGCCCGTCAGCGCCGAGTAGCCGAGGAACAGGGCCGCGGCCGTCGACGGGGCCAGCCGGTTGACCCGCGCGGACAGGTAGAAGACGACCCCGAGCTGCGCGATCGCCAGGCCCCAGAAGAGAATCCTGTTCCTCGCGATCGTGAAGACGAGCTCCTCCGAGGAGGCAATGAACAGGGCGACGACCGCGGTCACGGCAAGGCCGGCGGCCATCCAGCCGTAGGCGGCCCGCAGGAACGCCGTTATTCGTTCAGCCGCCGACGCGGTGCCGGCGCCAGGGTAGGGCAGAGGCGCAGAGTTGAAGCGATCCATGAGCGTTCTCCTTGCTCGGCCTCGATGTTAGCACGCCCCTTCGGGCGTTCCCGGCATGCGACAATAGTCGCTTCATGGCCGGGCTTCTCGACCTTTTCCTGCACCTCGACACGCACCTCGCCGAGATCACGGCCGCGTACGGGCCCTGGATCTACGGCCTGCTGTTCCTCATCATCTTCGCTGAAACGGGGCTCGTCGTGACCCCGTTCCTGCCGGGCGATTCGCTGCTGTTCGCCTGTGGCGCGCTGGCGGCCACCGGATCGCTCGATGCCACGCTGCTGTTCGTCTTACTGAGCGCGGCCGCCATCATCGGAAACGTCGTGAATTACGCCGTCGGTCGGGCGGTCGGCCCGCGCGTGTTCAGCGCCGAGGATCGACAGGGGTTCCTGCACCGGATGCTGAACCGCCGCCATCTGGCCGAAGCGCACGCTTTCTTCGAACGCCACGGCGGCATGGCCATCGTTCTGACGCGGTTCATGCCGATCATCCGGACCTTCGTGCCCTTCGTCGCAGGCGCGGGCGCCATGAGTTACCGGCCATTCCTCATCTTCAACGTCGCGGGCGGGTTGCTCTGGGTGGGGACGTGCGTCGGCGCGGGGTACGCGTTCGGGAACGTGCCCATCGTGAAAGCGAACTTTTCGCTCGTCGCCCTCGGGATCGTCGTCGTGTCGCTGTTGCCCATGCTGATCGAGCTGCTCAAAAGACGCGGGAAGGCCGGCGCCGCATAATGGCCTGTAAGTAATTGCGGACATTGGCGCTAGCGTTGCGCTAATCTATTCGGTCAGTTGACTGACCAGTAGGTCATATATAATGACCAAATGGTCACCAAGCAAGAACCGCTCGACGATCCAGCCCCGCACGCGCGTCCTTCCAAGAAGGACGTCGTCGCCGAGTTCCGGCGTTCGGAAATCCTGGATGCGGCGCGTCGCGTGTTTGCCCACCGGGGGTTTGCCAACGCCACCGTCGACGAGATCGCGCGCGAAGCAGGCATCGCGAAGGGCACTATCTACCTCTACTACAAGTCCAAGGGCGACGTGTACGCGGCGGCCGCCCGCGAGGGGCTGCTCGAGCTGCACGAGCAGATGGTCAGCAACGTCCGCGGCGCCGTAACCGCGTTCGACAAGGTGCGGGCGTTCATCGAGACCAAGACGAAGTACTTCGAGCGCAACGTCGACTTCTTTCGCCTCTACTACGCCGAGCTCAACGATCTGGCCGCGCACGCCTCGGGCGTCAACGAGGAGAGCCAGCGGCTGTACCTCGAGCAGATCGACCTGCTCCGCACGGAGCTGCAGCGCGAGTTCCCGGATCGCCAGGACCTGGACCGCGTGGCGATGGCGATCAGTGCGCTCACGTATGGCGTCATCACGCGGCGCCTGAAGGGCTGGTCCACGTCGAGCCTGGAAGCCGACATCGACTACGTCGTGTATTTCGCGTGGCAGGGAGTGTCCGCGCAATGAAGGCTCACGTTGCTCACGCCCTTGCGCTGTTGCTCGCGATCGCGTCGCCAGCCCTGGCCCAGACCTCCGGGCTGCCCGCCGTGTTCCAGGGAGGTGTGCCGAGCGGCGAGCGGACCGCACAACCGCTGACCCTGACGCTTGGGGACGCCGTGCAACGCGGCCTCGAGCACAACCTGGGCGTACTGCTGGAAGAGCAGCGCGTGCAATCGGCCGAGGGCGCGCACTGGCGCGCGATGAGCGGCCTGCTGCCCGACGTCTCCGGATCGCTCTCGGCCGCTCGCGAGAAGATCAATCTCGCTGCTTTCGGGTTCAAGGCGCCGGGCATCCCGCAGCTGGTCGGGCCGTTCAACCTGTATGACGCCCGCCTGCGGCTGTCGCAGCCGGTGCTCGATCTGAGCGCGCTCAGCGATGCGAAGGCGGCGTCGAAATCCCTCGAGGCGCAGAAGGCCACCTACGCCGACACTCGCAGTCTTGTCGTCGCTGCCGTGACGAACCTCTATCTCGTTGCCGTCGCCGAGCGCAGTCGAGTGGAAGCGGCGGAGGCCGCCGAGCGCACCGCCGACACGGTGCACCGGCTGGCCGTGGATCAGGTCGCCGCGGGGGTCGTCCCCAGGCTGGACGCGTTGCGCTCCGACGTGGAGTTCGGCAACGCGCGGCAGAGACTGATCGTCACGCGCAACGATCTGGACAAGGCGAAGCTGGCCCTGGCGCGGGCGATCGGGCTGCCGCCGGGGCAGGTCTTCAACCTCGCCGACTCGCTGCCGTTCGTGCCGGAACCCTCGGTCAACGTCGAGTCGGCGGCCTCGCTCGCCTATGCGGCGCGGGACGACTACAAGGCGGCGCAGGCCCGCGTTGCCGCGGCGGAGGAGGCGGCGCGAGCGGCCTGGCAGACGCGGCTGCCCACGCTCACGGTCGACGCCGACTACGGGACGATCGGCAACACCTTCGACTCGATGCTGCCGACGTTCGCCGTCGGCGCGAACGTGCACGTGCCGATCTTCTCCGCGGGCCGCACGAAGGCGCGCACCATCGAGGCGAACGCCGAGTTGCGGAGCCGGCGCGCCGAAGCAGAGGAGCTGCGCGGGCGCATCTATTACGACGTGCAGGCCTCCGCGCTCGATCTGGCAGCCGCATCCGCGCAGGTGGGTGTCGCGCGCGACGCGGTGAGCGTGGCCGAGCAGGCGCTCGAACAGGCCGAAGATCGGTTCAAGGCCGGCGTCGCCAACAACCTCGAGGTGGTGCAGGCGCAGCAGGCGCTCACGACCACACGGGAGAACTACATCGCGAGCTTGTACGCGGACAGCGTGGCCAAGGCCGCGCTGGCACACGCGCTGGGCGTCGGCGAAAAGGAATTTCTGCAGCTGCTGGAAGGAACGATGTCATGGCCGAAGACTCAGTAGCCACCTCGCCCGCCGCGTCCACGTCGAATCGCCGCACGCGGTGGATCTTCGCAGGCGGGCTCGTGCTCGCCGCTGTGGCCGTCGCCGCGTGGGTGCATCTGGCCGGTCGCCAGTCCACCGACGACGCGCAGATTGACGGGCACATTGCGCCGATCGCCGCGAAAGTGGGCGGCGTCGTGGCTGTGGTGCGCGTGAGGGACAACCAGCGGGTGAAGGCGGGCGATGTCCTCGTCGAGATCGATCCGCGCGACCTCCAGGTGGCACTCGCGAAGGCCGAGGCCGACCTGGCCGAGGCGCGGGCGGTCGCAGAGGGCGCCCGGTCGGGCGTGTCCGTGAACACCACCGCGGCCGCCAGCCAGTTGACCGGTGCTCGCGCGGAAGAACAGAACGCAGAGGCCGGCGTGGACATGGCGTCGCGGGACATCGAGTCGAGCAGTGCGAAGCTCGCGTCAGCCGAGGCACGGCAGCGCGAGGCCGAGGCGGCGCTCGACAAGGCGTCGAAGGACAAGGCGCGGCTCGAGCCGCTCGTCGCGAAGGAAGAGGTGTCGAAGCAGCAGTTCGACCTGGTCGTGGCCACCGAACAGGCCGCGCGGGCATCGCTCGACTCGGCGCGTGCCTCCGTGGTCGAGGCCCAGAAGGCGATCGACATGGCGCAGAGCCGCAAGTCGCAGGCCGAGGGCCGGCTGACGCAGGCCTCGTCCACCGTGAAGGCTGCGGCGACGATGCCGGCCCAGGTGCAGGCGATTGAGGCTCACGCCACGTCGACCGACGCTCGCGTCGCGCAGCAGGAAGCCGTCGTCGCGCAGGCGCGGCTCAATCTCGAGTACGCCACGGTGAAGGCGCAGGTCGCGGGCATGGTGAGCCGCAAGACGGTGGAGATCGGGCAGATCGTCCAGCCGGGCCAGCCGTTGATGGCCGTGGTGCCGCTCGATCAGGTGTGGGTCACCGCCAACTTCAAGGAGACCCAGCTTGCAGGGATTCGGCCCGGCCAGTCTGCCGAGATCAAGGTAGACGCGTACGGTCGCCGGTTCGAGGGCACCGTGGACAGCATCGCCGCGGCAACCGGCGCGCGGTTCAGCCTGCTGCCGCCGGAGAACGCCAGCGGGAACTACGTGAAGGTCGTCCAGCGCGTGCCGGTAAAGATCGCGATCCGCCAGGGGCAGGATCCGGAACACCTCCTGCGCCCTGGGATGTCGGTTGAAGCGACAGTGTTTACGCGATGAACACCGAAGGGCAGGACGAAAGTCCTGCCCCACAAGTGTCAGGACATCAGAACTCGTACCGTGCGCCGAAGCGGAAGCGGCGCGACTGCGGAATGGACGTCACCTTACCGTACTCGTTAAGCGGATCCGCGTCGGTCGGTGTAAACGTGTTGAAGATGTTGAACCCATCGACGATGAAACGCACCGACTGTTCTTTTCCGAACTTGAAACGCTTCTCGAGATGGAGGTCGAACAGCGTCAGGGTCGGGAAATTGGTCGGATTCTTCGGATCGACGGCGACGATCTGAGGGAGGCCGCCGGGATCGACGACGCCGTTCTCGGGACCGCCGAACTGGGTGAGCTGCGGGTAGCTCTCCTGCTGCCAGAACGGGCGTCCGGAGTGCGTCCGGAAGCGGCCGCCGACGTCGATGTCCACTTTCGGGATGGTGTACGAGCCGGAGAGCTTGAACTCGTACTGGGGCGTGAAGGGAAGAAGTCCCGTCAGGTTGTTGATTGTGTAGTTCAGCGTGCCCATCCAGTTGTCGTCGTAGAACATCGGCCCCTCGACGTTGAAGTCCTGCCGGAACGATCGACGGCCGATGCCCGAGGAGGTCGAGTACACGAACGATCCGAGCGCCTGCCATCGGTCGGCATACCGCTTCTTCCAGACGAATTGCAGTGCCTGGTAGTCGCGCTTTGGTTTCACGCCGTCGAACGTCGGCATGTTCTGAACCTGGTACGTGGTGTTGTCGCCGATCCAGGCGATGTCATCGCCGTTGACCGCGCCGTCGCCGTTGTAGTCTCTCTGCGCAACGCTATAGAGCATCACGTGCTGGCCCGCGAGCGTGTCGTAGGGGATTCGCTCGTAATCCCATTGCTGGCCGGTCTCTCTGTTGATGGGAATGTTGGCGAAGATGTCGCTCGTGTGTTTGTAGACGTACGTGCCGCCGATCGACATGTTGTGCGCGATCTCGCGCTCGACGTTGAACGTGACCTCGTCGGTGTGCTGATCCTTCACGTCGGGGGCCACGTTCAGCGTCCAGGACGCGTCCCTCTGGCGTGATTCCTCGCTGAGCGGCGTGAGCCCGGCGACATTTCTGGCGGCGGCCCGCGTCTCCTGCGTATCGATCTCCCCATCGCCGTTCGTGTCCACCGTGCTCCAGGGCCCAACTTCGAAGATCTGCGTGACGATCGTGGCCTCTGGCGCGTCAGGGCCGAATCGTCTGAGGAACTCGATGCTGAGCGGCAGGTAGTACCGGCCGTACGCGGCGCGCACCACGGTTTTGCCGTCCTCTGTGAGGGCGTAGCTCAGTCCGATGCGGGGAGACCACGTCTTGAAGTCGAAGATGTTCGGGGTGGAGGCCCGGTCCCGGAGCACTTTCAGGCCGCCGCCGACCTGGTCTGGCGCCGTCAGGGGTTCGTATATCTCTCCGGTCCCGTACTTCGTCGTCATCCGGTCGAAGCGGAGCCCCAGGTTGATCGTCGTGCGCTTGTTCAACGACCAGCGATCGTCCACAAAGAGGCCGGTCGAGTCGGCGGTGCGCACGGTCAGGAACGGATTCATCTCGTACTTGTTGTTGTAGAAGAGCAGCCCCGTATCGCCGTACCATTCCTGCATCTCGGACACTTTCTGCGTCCAGCGGTACGGATACAGGAAATTGGCGTAGTTCTGGAAGTAGCCTTCCAGCCGATTGCCGCGCCCCTTCGTGTACTGCACGCCGAACTTGATGTCGTGCGAGCCCAGGAAGCCGTCGGCATAGTGCGAGACGTCAGCCTGAATCGTCTGTCGGTTCGCCTTCTGCGCGTCGAGGTACGGGAAGGCGCCGTTGATCCCGTAGTCGGCCCACTTCCACCAGTTGATGTAGCCTGGCGTGGGAAGACGGTCGCTCGGGAGGTACGGCTGGTCGTCTTTCCAGAACCCGAGGAATTTGGCGCTGGCCGTCGTCGCGCCGCCCGGAGTCCACTGCCACTGCGCGGCGACGGAATGGTTTTTGGTCTTCGTGCCGTAGGTCATGGTCGTGTCCCATGCCGGCTCCGAGCCCCAGCTCCACCCGTTCCCATCGTTGTTCTCGTAGTGGTACGAGCCCCACATGAAGTGGTTCTTGGCAGGCACCGCCGACACCTTCGCGTCGGCATAGGTGTTCCACGATTCGCTCAGCAGCGACCACCTCGGTGGCAGCGTGGATGAACGCAGGTAGTTGTACGCGCCGAAGAACCACACGCTGTCCTTCTTGATTGGCCCACCCATCGTCGCGCTGGTCTCCCAGTCCTTCTGGGTGTCTCCGGCAAGCTGTTCGCCTTCGCCGACGTACAACCACGGCGCGCCCAGATCTTCGTTCGCCCCGGGCTGATTGCTGGCCGGAGATCCGAGCAGCGAATAGATGGCGCCCGTACCGTGGAACGCGTTGCTGCCGGATTTCGTGACCACGTCGATGGCGGCGCCGGAGAAGCTGCCGTACTCGGCCTTCGATCCGAGAGCGACCACGCGGACTTCCTCTACGGCGTCGTAGTTCACGTTGACGAGCGAGCCAAAGGATCCGGCCTCCGGATTGGTCGTGTTGACGCCGTTGATGAGAAACACGTTCTCATTGGTGGAGCTGCCGTACGCCGTAGGACTCTGAAACTCCGTCGTCTGCGTGGGAGCCCCCGATCCTTCGCCCATGCCCGGGGTCGTCAGCGCGAGGTCCAGAAAGGCATCCCGACTCGTCGGAATCCTGGTCAGCAGCGCCTGGTCGATGCGCGAATCGATTGTCGATGACTGCGTATCGACGATCGGGCCCTCTGCGATGACCTTGACGGTCTCGCTCACCGCGCCGACCGCCAGCACGAAGTCCAGCGTCACCGTGGCATCCGCCGACACCTCGATGTTCTCGCGGACAGCCGTCTTGAATCCAGCGAGTGACACCGTTACTGTGTATCGCCCGATGGGCAGGTTCAGGAAGACGTAGGTGCCGGTGGCCGACGTCGTCGCGGCCCGCGCGCGCATGAGCGACGGGCTGGCGATCTCGACAGTTGCCCCGGGCAGCACTGCGCCATCGCCGCTCGCCACGGTTCCGATCAGCTTGCCGTCGTGGATGGCCTGCGCGAAAGCCGGCGTCGCGCAGGCGGCGAGCCAGAGTAGCAAGGCGCAGGAAAAGGAAACGAGGGTCCGACCAGCCATTGCCATCGCCCTCCGTTCGCGTAAGACTTCTTAAGACAACTTAAAGATGATTTGATAAGGCTTCCTGGCTGGATTGTCAAGGGTTTTTCGCCCTGAGGAGCGGATCCCATCCGTGAGCGCCGCGTCCCGTCCCAGGCTCGTCCTGTTGTCGCTGATCCTGTTCGCGGCCTCTGCCGTGGCAGCGGCGATTGTTTACATGCGGTCAGCGCCGGACCCGGCCCAGTCGGTCCGGCGTGCCTGGGCACGGCACGGTGTGGACAAGCCCAACGTCGTGCTCATCACGCTGGACACGACGCGCGCCGATCATTTGGGCAGTTACGGCCACTCCGAGGCGAGGACGCCCGCGACCGACGCACTGGCCCGCGCGGGCGTTCGCTTTACGCAGGCGGCGACGCCCGTGCCGCTGACGCTGCCCGCGCACGCCTCGATGATGACGGGGCTCTATCCCACCTATCACGGGGTCCGGCTGAACGGCACAACTGCGCTCAGCCAGGATCGGACGACGATGGCCGAGGTCTTCACGCACGCGGGCTATCAGACAGGGGCCTTCATCGGCGCGTTCGTGCTCGACAGCCGCTGGGGCCTGAACCAGGGATTTGGCGTCTACGACGACCAGTTCGACCTGCACAAGTTCAGGCACCTCGATCTCGCCGGCGTGCAGCGCCGCGGCGACGAGGTGATGGACCGCGCGCTGGACTGGCTCGAAGGCCACAAGCAGGGTCCGTTCTTCGCGTGGGTGCACCTGTACGACGCGCACAGTCCGTACGAACCGCCGGAGCCGCTCCTGTCGGAATTCCGCAATCGCGGGCTCGCAGGCCTCTACGATGGGGAGATTGCGTTCGCCGATCAGCAGGTGGCGCGCTGCATCTCCTGGCTACAGCGCTCGGGGCTCGATTCGCGCACCGTCGTGGTTGTGGCCGGCGATCACGGCGAGGCGCTCGGCAGCCATGGCGAGGGCACGCACGGCTACTTCGTGTACGACTACGCCCTCCACGTGCCGTTGATCATCTCGACGCCAATCGACGATCTTCGCGGCGTCCGCGTCGACGAGCAGGTCAGCCTCGTGGACGTGTTCCCGACAGTGCTCGCGCTCGCCGGCCTCGATGTGCCGGGCAGAGTGCATGGCCGCTCGCTGGTCCCGCTGATGTTCGGCGTCACGCCGGAGCATCCGGCCTACGCGTACGGCGAGTCGATGACGCCGAGCGTGCAGTACGGATGGAGCCCGCTGCACTGCCTGCGGTCGCCGCGCTACAAATTCGTGCAGGCGCCGCGCCCCGAGCTGTACGACCTCGCCGCCGATCCCGACGAGTCGCACAACATCATCCGCGAGCAGCAGGACGTCGCGCGCCGGATGAGCGACGAGCTGAAGCGAGTGATGGACGACACCGGCCGCGATGCGCCCGCGCCTGAAGTGGCGAACCTCGATCGCGAGACCCTGCAGCGGCTGGCGTCGCTTGGCTACGTCGGCGGAGCATCGCCGGGGTCGAAACCTGCCACGGCGTCGGGAACCCTCGCCGACCCCAAGGACAGGCTCGCGGCGTTTGTCGAGGTTCAGCGTGCGGGCGAACTGATGGGCAGGGACGAGTACGGCCCGGCGGTCGAAGCCCTCGAGGCGGCCCTGAAAGAGGACCCGTCGATGCCACAGGCGCGGGTGATGCTGGCGTCCTGCTATTCGGAGATGGGCCGGACCTCCGATGCCAGGAATCAGTTCGACAGCGTCCTGAAGGACGACCCGCGGAGCATCGCCGCGCTGATTGGCCTCGCCAACGTCATGCTCGCGCAGGGACAGACCTCCGACGTCATCGCGCTCTGCAACCGCACGCTGTCGCTCGACGATCGCAACACGCAGGCCTACACGCTGCTGGGCGACGTCTACATCGGCCGGCACGAGCCGGCGAGGGCGCTGCCGTACCTCGAGAAGGCCGTGCAGATTCAACCGAAGCTGACGCAGAACCAGGTGAACCTGGCCGCGTGCCTGATCGAGGTGAAGAATTTGTCGCGAGCGCAGCAGATGCTCGAGGCCGTCCTCTCCAGCCATCCGCGATTTCCCGGCGCGCAGTTCAATCTCGGCGTCCTGTACGAGGAGCAGGGCCGGCCGCAGGAGGCGCGTACCGCGTACGAAGCGGAAGTCGCCAACTACCCGACGAGCTTCAAAGCCCGGTTCAACCTGGGCAAGACGCTGGCCCAGCTCGAAGACTGGCCGGGGTCGATCGCCCAGATGCGCGAGGTTGTCCGGATAGCGCCGCGACGCTCCGAAGGCTATCTCTTCCTCGCGCGCGGACTGCTTCACGAAACGGCCGCCCCGCTCGACGAGACCGAGCGCCTGGTGCAGCAGGGGCTTGGGCTGGCCGATACTGCCGACCTCAAGGCGCTCGGCTGGTTCCTGATGGCCGACATCTTCAATCGCAGGCATCAGCCAGAGCAGATGAACGCAGCACTGAAGAATGCCCGGCAGGCAGCGGCCGTGAAAGGAGCGCCTCGTGAGACGTCACAGCGGAATTGATCCGATCGGCGTACTGTGCCTCGGCGCAGCGCTGTCGTTGGCGCCCACTTGTCAGTCGGCCGCACAAACCATCCGCGTGGACATCGGCGATGGCGCGGCAGTCAACACGTTTGTACCGACGCAGACTTTCGGCGCGGGCATCGATCGGATGAATTCAACGGCAGTCGAGAAGCTCTTCACCCAGCCCGCGATCAACACGGTGCTGTCCGCCGGCTGGCAGACCGTATCCTACCGGCAGAATACCGAGCTGCACGCCGAAGCCTGGCACTGGAACCCGGACGGCGCGTGGAGCGCCGGCGACCGGGGCTACTTCGTCGGCCGTGCGACGCCTGCGGAGCCGATCCTCCATTCTTACGGATACTCGCTGCCGCACCGCGGTGTGACCCGCAACGACGGCACGGACAGCACCGGCTTCTCGCGGCTGACCGACGGGGATCCGGCGACCTACTGGAAGAGCAATCCGTATCTGACCAGGCCGTTCACCGGGGAGGACGACGCGCTGCACCCGCAGTGGGTGACCATCGATCTGGCGGGTCCGCACCCGGTCAATGCCATCCGCATCGAGTGGGCCGAGCCGTTCGCGCGCCGCTACTTCGTGCAGTACTGGACCGGCGAGGATCCGATTAAGCAGCCCACGAGGGGGACATGGGTCACGTTCCCGGGCGGCACCGTGATCGCCGCGAGCGGCGGCACAGCGACGCTGCGCCTCAGCCCGTCGCCCGTGCCAGTTCATGTGGTGCGCATCTGGATGACGGAATCGTCGAACACCTGCGGCACGCACGGCGCGGGCGATCGCCGCAACTGCCTCGGGTACGCGATCGACGAGATCTCGATTGGCACGCAGTCCGCCGGTGGCGAGTTCTACGACCTCGTCCGCCACACCGCCGACCAGGACCAGACGGCCACCATCTGCTCGTCGATCGATCCGTGGCACGAGCCGTCCGACAGGGGGCCGACGACGAGCGAGCAGGTCGGTCTGGATCTCTTCTACACGAGCGGCTACACGCGCGGGTTGCCGGCGATGATTCCCGTGTCGATGCTCTACGGCACGCCCGAGGATGCGGCCGCGCAGATCGCCTATCTGAAAGCACGCGGCTACCCGATCTCCTGGATCGAGATGGGCGAGGAGCCGGACGGGCAGTACATGCTGCCCGAGGACTACGGCGCGCTCTACCTGCAGTTCGCCACGGCGCTCCATCGCGTCGATTCCTCTCTGAAGCTCGGCGGGCCGGTGTTCGAAGGCGTCAACGACGACATCCTGGTGTGGCCGGATGCCAGTGGGAAGACGTCCTGGCTCGGGCGGTTTCTCGAATACCTGCGCGCGCACGGCCGTCTCGCCGACCTGACGTTCATGTCGTTCGAGCACTACCCGTACGACCCCGGCCGCATCCAGTGGAGCCACCTGTACGACGAGCCGACGCTCATCAGACACATCCTGCAAGTGTGGCGGGACGATGGGCTGCCGCCGGAGGTGCCGATGTTCATCACGGAGCTGAACATCGCGTGGGCGAGCGGCGAATCGTTCGTAGATGTCTTCGGCGCGCTGTGGCTCGCGGATTACGTGGGCGCGTTCCTCGAAGCCGGCGGCGATGGCCTCTATTACTTTCACTACTTGCCGAGCGGCCTTCACGGTGGCTACAACCAGTCGTTTGGCACGTTCGGGATGTTCACAGTGGATGCGAACTACCAGATTCAGCAGCCCACGTCTCAGTTCTTCGCGAGCCAGCTGATCACGCAGGAATGGGCGCAGCCGGGCAGCGGCGCGCACCGCGTGTTTCCGGCCGCGTCGGATGTCGTAGACGGGGCCGATCACACGCTCGTGACCGCCTACGCGCTGTCGCGCCCCGACGCCACGTGGTCACTCCTCGTCGTGAACAAGGATCAGCACAACCCGCACAAGGTGAAGATCCGCTTTCAGAAAGGCCACGAGGGCATCGAGAGCGCGTTCACCGGCGCGGTGACGACGCTGACCTTCGGCAGCGCGCAGTACCGCTGGCACGCGAAGGGGAGCGCGGGATTCGCGGACCCGAACAGTCCTCCGGTACGCACGACGATGACGGCTGGAGATGACACGGTGTTCGAGCTGCCGGCCGCGTCGATCAGCGTGATTCGCGGGTCGCTGGCGCCATCGCGCAGCCGCTAGCCGGCGGCGCGGGTCAGCGGCGTGGTGACTTTGCGGCCTTCCGCGACTTGCGGCGCGAGTGCAGGACGAGGATCTTCCGTAAGGTGAGCCCACCCTGCCGGCGGGCATCGGCGACGAAGTTCAGCAGCAACTTCAGCGTCCGCTTGTCGGCGTCGTCGAGCGACCCACTCTCCAGCAGGTCCCGGACGCCAAGTTCGAAGTCCGCTTCCGTCGTGCCTTCTGACAGCGCTATGAGGGCGCGGCCGTCGGCGAGCGGCACCAGTTCCACGCCGCGCACCCGCTCCAGGGGCTTGGTCGGCGCCACGACGATTACCGCGCGCCCGCCAAACGTGCTGAGCTCCGCTCCCCGGGACTCGGCCGCGGGCCTGGCCGCCATGGCCAGTCGCACCACCGCGCGGCCCATGTCCTCGTCCACTCTCGAAAGCCGCGAAATCACGTCATCCGGCAGCGTCAGCGTGACCTGACGGGCGGGCCGATTGAACTTCTGCGGGCGTCCTCGCTTCGACTTGAAACCTGGCATCATTTTCCTGTTATAATTCCTTCATCCGTAGTGCTTTCCACGTGAAAATTCATTCGTGCCGCCGCCTCGACGCCGTGGAGGTGTGCCTGAACAGGGGAGTATTGTGCCACGACGTCTGTACCCGATCGCTGCCTTCCTGTGCCTGATGCTGGCCGCCTGCGGCGGCAGCAAGTCGCCCGCCAGCCCAACCCCCGTCATCAACCCGACGCTCACCGCGCCTGCGCTGGGGACGCCGGCCGATAACGAGCAACTCGATACGCTGCGGCCGACGTTGAGCGTGAAAAACGGGACGTCGACCGTCGCCTCGGGTGCCCGGACCTATGAGTTCCAGATTGCCGACAACTCCGAGTTCGTCGTCTCGCTGGGCGCCAGCGTGCACTTCGCCGCGCTGGTCTCCAAGACCGGCGTCCCCGAGGGCGCCAACGGGACGACGAGCTTCACGGTCGACGCGGACCTCCAGCCGACAACGAAGTTCTACTGGCGGGTGCGCCTGTCGCAGGGGAACACCGTGTCCGAGTGGTCGCCCGTGGGCCACTTCAAGAGCCGGCTGGTCGGCTACATCCGCGTCGGTGAGCTGTACGATCCGCTGATCCACGGCGAGAGCGTCGGAGAGCTGGTCGGACCAGTCGAGTTCGTGCCGGGCCGAGGCGCCAAGCTCACCGCCGTCACCGCCTACGTCCGCTACCACCTGCCGCAGACCATTTCGGACGGTGAGTTCTCGATGGACGTGGAGGGCCTGCAGGGCAACGCGCCCGGCAACAAGGCGAAGGTTTTCGGCATGCAGGACGGCCAGGGGGACTTCATCACGAACCGGTACCGCGTGGACGCGCAGTATCGCGGAAGCTCGGGCTCGCCGCCCAACGCCATCCAGTGGCGTGCGATGTTCGGGTCGAACGACGACAAGATCGAGCCGCCGACGGCGAAGCGCTATGCCTCGGTCTTCCTGCTCGATCCGACTCACGACTACTACTGGAAGGCGACGTGGAGCAACGGCTTCCACCTGACCGTACTCGACGGCGGTCAGAACGGCAGCCCGCTCTACGACTTCGGCGTCGAGGCCAGCGTCGCGTACACACCAAAGGATCACTACGCCTACCTCGGCACGCCGGCGGGCCGGAGCGGCATCGAATCCGCGTCGATTGCAGGGACCATTTACCGCAACGTGTGGCTCGGCAATCACCCGCGGCCGCTCACGCTCGGGTCGGCGTTCGAGGCGCGATAGGGGAGGGCCGGAGTGCGCCGCCGTGGTGCGCTCCGGGCACGACGATCAGGCGAGGAGTTTCTGCACGATGTCTCCGTGCACGTCCGTGAGCCGATAGTCCCGTCCCTGGAACTTGTAGATCAGACGCTTGTGGTCGATGCCCAGCACGTGCAGGATCGTCGCCTGCAGGTCATACACGGACACCGGGTCCGAGGCGATGTTGTAGCTGAAATCGTCCGTCTCGCCGAGCACGGTCCCCCGCTTCATCCCTCCGCCGGCGACCCACATGCAGAAGTTGCGCGGATGGTGATCGCGCCCGTAGTTGGCGTCGGTGAGCTTGCCCTGGCTGAAGACCGTCCGGCCGAACTCCCCGCCCCAGACGACCA